>WNFR01015158.1_pt1 | contig 16172 bp, 12 predicted proteins | sample 5400221 | NCBI WGS metagenome assembly WNFR01 (sample SAMN13153357, study PRJNA577476) | soil metagenome | isolation source: 40 cm soil under Madrone tree | place: USA:California | collected 2016-06-14 | reverse complement strand
CCTTCTCCACCTTCAGCGACGCGCAGTTCGACGGGGCGACGTTCGAGGCCCAACTGACGGCAGATCGGATGGCTATGACGACCTGCTTTTACTGGATCGTCAAACTGAAGGCGCGGTTCCTGTCGGGGGACTACGCTGAAGCGCTCACGGCAGCCGACAAGGCGAAGGCGCTGCTTTGGGCTATAGCCGCCCAGATCCAGCTGCTCGACTACTACTATTATGCTGCGCTGACGGTGGCGGCGCTTTATGAGAAGGGTAATGCTGACGAGCAGACCGGGTGGCGCGAGCTCCTGACGGCGCATCGGGAACAACTGCGCGAGTGGGCCGAAAACTATCCACCGACTTTCGCCGACAAGCACTTGCTGGTGTTGGCCGAGATCGCCCGCCTCGAACGGCGCGCCTTAGACGCGATGCAATTGTACGAGCAGGCGATACAGTCGGCTCACGAGAACGGTTTCGTCCAGAACGAAGCGCTGGCTTATGAGGTCGCCGCGTGGTTCTATTTGGCGCGCGGCTTCGAGACGATTGCCCACACGTATCTACGCAACGCGCGGAACTGCTACGAACGCTGGGGCGCGCTCGGCAAAGTGAAGCAGCTCGACGAACGCTACCCGCGCCTGCACGAGGAACGCCTTCCTACGTCCACCACTGCCACAATCGGCACGCTGGTCCGGCAGTTGGACGTCGAGACTGTAGTCAAAGCCTCACAGGCACTCTCCAGCGAGATTCTCCTCCCCAAGCTGATCGAAAAGCTCATGCGATTTGCGGTTGAGCATGCAGGAGCCGAGCGGGGTCTGCTCGTCCTTCTCCGGGGCGATGAGCAGCAGATCGAGGCGGAGGCTACGACCGGCCAAGGCAGAGTCGAGGTCACCGTTCGACAGGCAGCCATCACACCATCTGACTTGCCCCAATCCGCGCTTCATTACGCGATCCGGACGCGGGAGCGCGTGGTGCTTGATGATGCTTCGGTCGGGAACTTGTACTCGGAGGACGAGTATGTGCGGGCGAAGCGCGCCAGATCCGTCCTATGCCTGCCCATCGTCAAACAAACGAAGCTTATTGGCGCACTCTATCTGGAGAACAATTTGACTCCGCAGGCCTTCACGTCGGACCGGGTCGCAGTGCTGGAGGTGCTGGCTTCGCAAGCCGCGATTTCGTTGGAGAATGCCAGCCTCTATTCTGATCTGCAACGCAGCGAAGATTTCCTGGCTGAAGCGCAGAGCATAAGCCACACAGGTAGCTTCGGCTGGAGTGTTTCGAGTGGGGAAATCTACTGGTCGGAGGAAACCTACAACATCTTCCAATACGATCGAGCGGTGAAGCCTGCGTTGGAGTTGGTATTCCAGCGAATTCATCCCGACGACAGAGATCTCGTGCAGCAGATTATCGACCGCGCGTCTGAGGCAAGGGCAAATCTTGATTTTGAACATCGTTTGTTGATGTTGGACGGTTCGGTCAAGCACCTCCACGTTTTAGCTCGCGTGTTGGAGCCTTCCTCGGGCAACCTCGAATACGTGGGTGCCATGACGGACGTCACCGCAGCAAGGCGGGCGGAAGATGATCTTCGGAACGCGTTTGACGAAATCAGGAAACTGAAGGACCAGCTATATAAAGAGAACATCGCGCTAAGGGAAGAAATTGATAAGGCATCGATGTTCGAGGAGATCGTGGGAATTTCTCCCGCCCTGCACGCGGTACTCTCTCGTGTATCCAAGGTTGCCCCCACAGACTCCACCGTTCTGATCACCGGTGAAACGGGGACGGGCAAAGAACTGATCGCGCGTGCCGTTCACAGACGATCGCAGCGTTGCTCGCGAGCGTTTGTCAGTGTTAACTGCGCGGCAGTCCCACGCGACTTGATCGCATCAGAATTGTTCGGCCATGAGAAGGGCGCCTTCACGGGGGCAACTCAGCGACGTTTAGGGCGCTTCGAGCTGGCCGAAGCAGGCACGATCTTCCTCGATGAAATTGGAGAGCTTCCTGCCGAGACCCAGATCGCTCTGTTGCATGTTCTGCAGGAACACGAGTTTAGCCGAGTCGGTGGAACCGGATCCATCCGCACTAACGTTCGGGTGATTGCTGCCACGAATCGTGACTTGCAGGCGGCTATCGCCGCAAGCACATTTCGCAGCGACCTCTTTTACAGGCTCAACGTTTTTCCGATCGAGGTGCCTCCTCTGCGCGAACGGCGGGAAGATATTCCTGTGCTGGTTGAGTATTTCATCGATCGTTACGCGAGGAAGGCGGGAAAGAACATCCGTGGTGTGAACAAGAAGAGTTTGGAATTGCTTCAGTCGTACCCCTGGCCGGGTAACATTCGCGAATTGCAGAACGTCATTGAGCGATCGGTAATCGTGTGCGACACGGAGAATTTCTCCGTCGATGAAAGTTGGCTTTCTAGACAGCCTGTCGCCACAGAGCCGAATAAGGAGCTTGGCCTCTTTAAGAGACTCCCTTCTCAGGAGAAAGCAGCCATTGAGGCTGCTCTCCGCGAAAGCGGCGGAAGGGTGTCCGGGCCGTCAGGCGCTGCTGCCAAACTCGGTATTCCAGGATCCACCCTCGACTCGAAGATCAGGTCACTGAAGATCAACAAGAATCGCTTCAAAACTACAGATCCCTCAACAGATCGCGTTTAACTACCTTCCTCAACGACCCCAGAAAGCACGATTTCGAACTTCGAAAATTTCCGAAACTCGAAATTTGGTTTTATCTTAAGCAGCCTATTTTCAATAGCTCACATTGGAGCTGTGATTGCCATTACATGTGTGATTAGCATCACAGCGGTAAGAATTCTCCGGAGAGGGCGGATGCTGAAGATCACGAGGGCAGCGAACGGACAGGTGAGTTTTAAGCTGAGCGGTCGAATGGGGGCAGAAAACGTAGCCGAGTTGGAAACGCTGGTCAGCGCAGAAGCGAGCGGTCGCCGCATCGTCTTGGATTTGAAAGACCTGACGCTGGTGGATCAGGACGCCGTCAGCTTTCTTAAGCGCTGCGAAGCGGACGGCATCCAGCTCAAGAATTGCCCGGCATTCATCCGCGAGTGGATCCTGGGGTAACAGAACAGAAGGCCCAACGAATAGTGGGGGAACGAACATGGCTTGGGGAAACGCAGTTCTTTCGGAGAATCGAAATGATGTCGAGGCCTGTCTCACCGAGCGAGGATATGAGGTCGGCATTTCCGCGCGCGGGACAGCCGAATCCACCTCCTCGGCATTGTTCTCAACCGTCGCATCCCGAGACCGTCAGGCAATGAGCAGCAAAGGTGTAATCGACGGCTTTGAGGACATCGTCGGAGCAAGCAGGGCTCTCCGAGAGGTATTGGATCTCGTTCGAATCGTCGCGCCAACTAACTCCACTGCTCTCATCGAAGGCGAAACCGGAACTGGGAAGGAACTTATCGCGCGCGCCATTCATGAACACAGCTCACGCCGGGACCGCTCCTTCGTGAGACTGAATTGTGCGGCCATTCCCCTGGGGCTCTTAGAGAGCGAGCTTTTCGGCCACGAAAGAGGAGCGTTCACGGGCGCTGTGGCGCGCAAAGTGGGCCGTTTCGAAACCGCTGACCGCGGCACTCTCTTTCTCGACGAGATCGGAGACATACCGCTCGAACTGCAAGCCAAACTACTGCGCGTGCTTCAGCCGTTTCGAAACCGCTGACCGCGGCACTCTCTTTCTCGACGAGATCGGAGACATACCGCTCGAACTGCAAGCCAAACTACTGCGCGTGCTTCAGGAGGGAGAGTTCGAAAGGCTGGGCAGCACGCAAACGCAGCGGGTTGACGTACGGCTGGTAGCTGCGACCAATCGCGATCTAGCTGACATGGTTTCGAAGAAGCAGTTTCGCAGTGACCTTTATTACCGGCTCAACGTGTTTCCTATCGCCGTGCCTCCCCTGCGAGACCGTCTTCAGGACATCCCACTCCTGGTGGAGCACTTCGTGAAAACATTCTCTGAGCAGATGGGCAAGCAGATCCGCGAGGTTCCCGCCGAAGTAATGGAGGCACTTGTCAGCCATTCCTGGCCCGGAAATATCCGCGAACTCCAGAATTTCGTTGAGCGAAGCGTAATCCTCAGCCCCGGGAACGTCCTACGCCCACCTCTCGTGAACCTGAAGAAGGCCGCCGAAACAGGATCCCCGGAGGCAATCACCCTGGAGGAAGCGGAGCGAAATCACATACGCAAGATTCTCGAGCACACTCGGTGGGTTGTCGCCGGTCCCCGTGGGGCCGCAGCACGATTGGGAATCAAGAGATCTAAGCTCTATTTCCGTATGCAAAAGCTTGGCATCTCACGTACCCAGAGAGATCACCTTCCCGCGGTAGCAGAGTTGAAATGACGCGGATCGACCCTCCAATCGATTGACCCTGTAGATGCATTAGTTATCGGACGCACCAGCGATAACATGTCCGGCCGACTTGAATCCGAAGTTGTCTGATACACCGTCAAAAAAATAGCCCCACTGACCCTGTCGGCATGCGGACGTAGTGTTTAGCGGGCTGGCATCCCACACTGCGCTATCGCTGTCGTCGGCCTCTACTTTCAGTCACTTACGCAATCAAGACGTTTGGCAACCCGGTTGCCTCTTCCAGTTGTGTCGCTCAACGCACCGAAATTTTTCGGGGCGACAGAAACGAGGAAGAATCACCATGTTCACTAAAACCATCGACAAGGCCCACGCAAGCCACAAGGGGGCAAGAGTGCGCCACTTGCTGTCGTTACTCATCGCCTTGGTTTTTGCACTAACGATTCCGACCAAAGCAGACGCGCAGATCATTGGAGCCCTTGAAGCCAACATCCCATTCCAGTTCCATGTAGGGAACACCAAACTTCCGCCGGGCAAGTACATCATCCGCATGCTCGACGACTCCGATCTGACAGTCATGGAAATCACCGGCGCGGACGGCTCTACTTCCGCTCTCTTCGAAGTCCAGGCCACAGAGGCCAACTCTGCACCGGCCAAGAGCGAACTGATCTTCAACAAATACGGGAATCGCTATTTCCTTGCGAAGTTGTTTGACGAAGGCAGCCCAAGCGGCAGTCAGCTGCTCAAGTCGCGCTATGAAAAGAGGCTCAATCAAGCGGCCACGGAACCCCAGGAACACGTGTCGGCACACCACCGGGGACAACAGGGAAATTAGTTGTTCGCTGAAACAGTATCTACCCGGGCGCGAGCGGGCGCTTCTCTCTCGCGCGGGAAGTCAATTTCGGAATGTTTGAAAGGAGGAACAATGAAATTGCAAAGAGCAGTATTCGTTTTGATGGGAATGATGTTGTTGTTCGCATGCAAGTCATCGGCACAGCAGGTGAAGACCGATTACGATCGCAGCACAAACTTCGCGCAATACAAGACCTACTCATGGGAACAAGTTAAGACGAAAGATACCTTGGATGTTGACCGAATCAAAGCCGCCGTCAATGCGGCCTTGGCAGCAAAAGGCTGGACGCAGGTGGACTCCGGTGGTGATGTTTCCGTTGTAGCCGTCGAGATGACCCACGATCAGCAGACCTTGAATACCTTCTACGACGGGTTTGGAGGAGGCTGGGGTTGGAGGCGGTTTGGTGGCGGAGGCTTTGGAAACGCAACTACCACAACTGAGACCTATAAGGTAGGCACATTGGTCGTCGATCTCTTCGATACCAAGACCAAGCAACTGATATGGAGAGGCTCATCGAGTGACACGCTCTCCAACAACTCCGACAAGAACATCAAGAATCTGGACAAGGGCGCGGAGAAAATGTTCAAGCACTTCCCTCCTGGCTCTTCGAAGAAGTAACGGTGTCTAACATGATTCGCTATATGTTCGCCGTCACTCTCGGGCTCATTTCGGTAGCCATCCCATTGCGTGCGGCCAACAGGCCGCACGCAGGGACGGACCGCCAAAACAAGATGGTCTGGACCAATGACGACCTCGACAAACTCCACACTCTCGGCCTGATTTCCATCGTTGGCCGAGACGACGACGAAAAGTCAGCTTCGGGACCTGCGCCCGCACAGTACGTGCGAACCCAGGACCCCGAGTGGTATGCGGAGGAGGCAGCGAGGCTGCACGATGAACTTGAATACCGGCAGACGCAGCTTCGTGATTACCAGCAAGCACTTGACAACGCGCGAAGTCTCACGGGATCAACCGGCGGCATCGATCTAATTGGCGAGGACTTCGCCATCACTCCCGAAGCCGGTATTCAAATCTTGCGGCAGCGCGTGATGGAAGAGCAAACGAGGCTCAACGACCTGGAAGACCTGGCCCGCCGTAATGACGTCGAGCCAGGCACACTGCGCGGGCGATGAGCCGGTCAGCGCGTTGAGCAAGGCCTATGAACATTTCTTTGAACTCAACTTCAGTACTGGAGAATTTGCCATGAGCATCGTGAAGATTTTGAAGCAGGTTTTAGTCGTGCTCCTGTGCGTGTTACTTGTGGAATTCACCGCGCAGGTGGACGCATACGGCTCCATAGGCCAGTCGAACGACCAACCGGCCGCTTCGCCCGCGAAACAGTCTCCCCACGAGTTGCAGCAACTTGTTGCTCCGATCGCCCTATACCCGGACGCTTTGGTGGCGCAGATTCTGGCCGCTTCGACGTATCCGACTCAAATCGTCGAGGCGGACCGCTGGATGCAAGGGCATTCCAACCTGAAGGGAGAAGAGCTGGCCAAAGAAGTCGACAAGCAGGACTGGGATCCCAGCGTTAAGGCCGTGGCGCAGTTTCCCTCGGTTCTCGAAAATATGGACAAGAACCTCTCTTGGGCTTCGTCGCTCGGCGATGCATATATCAGCCAGCCGCAGGATGTGACCGATGCGGTGCAAACCTTGCGTCAGCAGGCCCGCCACGCTGGCAATCTGAACGGCAACGAACAAGAAAAAGTAAGCACGCAGGGCAGCACGATCGTCATTGAACCTGCCAATCCTGACGTGGTGTACGTGCCCGCCTATGATCCCTGGCTGGTCTATGGCGCGCCGATCGTCGCTTACCCCGGCTGGTATCCCGAGCCCGGGATTTATTGGGGCGGCGTCGGCCTTAGCTTTGGTATTGGACTTGGTATCGGCTTTTTCGGAGGATTTGGGTGGGGCTGGGGCCACTGGGGATATGACTGGCACGGCCGACGAGCGTTCTTCGACCATCACGCCTTCGTCTCACATAGCCATGAGTTCGGTCACGAGGGATTCCATCATGGCGATTTCGGCCACGGTGGCGGCCACGGTGGCGCCCACGGCGGCGGATTCCATGGGTCTTCGAGTTTTCACGGGGGCTCGGGCTTCCACGGAGGTTCCAGCTTTCACGCGCAGTCGGGAACGCGCTCTGGGGCGTTCAGTGGCTTTGATCACGGCGGCAATGTGCGAGGGTTTTCATCCCGCGGGCGGTCGAGCTTTGGAGGTGCCTCCCACGGAGGCGGTTTCCATGGTGGCGGTGGCGGACGCCATCGGTAGTCACATGTACCAGCGGTAGAGTCTGTCGAGAAATCAAAAATGGAGAGGAATACCATGCTGCACGTAACTTCGATTTTTGTTCAACCTGAACGCAAGAACTTTGTTCGATTTGCAGTGTCTGTGCTGTTCGCACTTTCCTTGGGCTTTTCGTCAGCGCCGACGTTCGCACAGGAGGCGGGACAGCGAACTTTTAGCTCCGCCGAAGATGCCAGTCGCGCTCTATTTAACGCAATGAAAGGAGAAGACCAACAAGCTTCATTGAGCATCCTCGGACCAGCCGGAAAGGAGGTCCTCTCCTCCGGCGACCGAGAGGAAGACTTGGATGCTCGGGTCAGCTTCGTCGTCAAATATCAGGAGATGCATCGCCTCGTCACAGAGGCGAACGGAACTGCAAGCCTGATGGTGGGCGCCGAAAACTGGCCGTTTCCGATTCCGCTCGTGAATAATCACGGCACATGGTTCTTCGACACCGCCGCGGGCAAAGACGAGATTCTATTCCGGCGCATCGGCAAAAATGAATTAGCCGCCGTGGACGCATGCCGCGAGTTAGGCGCGGCGCAAAACCAATATTTTGCGCACCCGCCGGCCAATTTACCCAATCAATTCGCGCAGAAACTGGTTAGCGACGAAGGCCGGCACAATGGTCTGTACTGGCACGGTGCCAGCGATGAGTTCGATAGCCCAATCAACCCCCTCATCGCTTACGCACGCCAAAATCTCCCAACGGACCAAGTTGGCGAGCATGTTCCTTTCAATGGTTATATGTTTCGGATACTCACGAGCCAAGGACCACATGCGCCGGGCGGCGCCAAGAACTACATCGTCGATGGCACGATGAGCAGAGGATTCGCTTTCGTCGCTTACCCTGTGGAGCACCGCTCCTCGGGTGTGATGACTTTTATTGTCGACGAATCCGGAACCATTTTCGAAAAGGACCTTGGGTCCAACACAACAAAGCTTGCCCAAGCGATGACCGTCTATGATCCGGATTCTAGCTGGCACAGGGTGGAATGAGCGATGGTCCGGAAGCTTTCCTTGTCTCGCCTTGCATCCGTTCCACGGATCGGTGCCGCTGCCGTCGCCATCGCGGCGGCAGCGGTTTTCTGCTCGCTCGAACTTTCGGAAAATCCGTCAGGCCAGTTTCCGAACCCTCCGCAACTTCTCGCGAAACACCATACACTCTCCTTCACGCTGCACGCTGGGGTCACAAAGGATGGAAAGAACTCCTTCTACTTTGATGGTCAGCCAATCGCTCCAACACTGCGTCTTTCACCGGGAGACCAGCTCAAGATTAATTACATTAATGATCTTCCTGCCAGACCACAGGAAACTTGCGCGATTACTCCGTGCATGGATATGACGAATTTGCACTTTCACGGCCTGACGGTTTCTCCCGACGCTCCCCAGGACGACGTCTTGGACATGATGGCCATGCCTGGACAATCACTCCGTTACACCGTGCAGATTCCTCAAGACCATCCTCCGGGCTTGTATTGGTATCACACGCATCCTCATGGAGAGAGCCACCGACAAGTGCTTGACGGCATGTCTGGCGCGATCGTGATCGAGGGAATTGAATCTTATTTTCCTCCCCTGGTCGGTCTGCCCGAACGCGTCCTGGTTGTGCGTGGCCGCTCCGTTGTGAGCGACCCTAAGTCTGCTGATTTGAAGCGCAGAGTTGAACTCAGTTCGGATATTTGTGGTGCGGAATCGGAGCCGCCTGAAGAAGTCTTCACGGTAAACGGAGCCGTGCGGCCTCAAATTGAAATCGCTTCAGGTGAACGCCAGTTTTGGCGCGTCGTGAACGCTTCGGCCGATCGCTACGTAGACTTGCAACTTGAGGAGCAAACATTTGAAATCGTTGCCATGGACGGAATGCCCATCGCCCTGCACGACCCGAAACATCGAACCCGTAGCGCCGAACATGTCTTGTTGCCACCGGCGGGTAGGCTTGAAGCCATTGTCACAGGTCCATCAGTCGGCACGGCCAGACTTCTGATCTCACGTTGCGTAGATACAGGACCGGATGGTGATCCGAATCCAGCGATGGTATTGGCGGATATAGTTCCGTGGTCTACGGCAAACTCACTGGCCAAGGCTGCAAAGAGTTCGCTCAAACCTGAATTCAAAACGCTCGACCTTGCGGCGGCCGAAAAAGCTCCTCCTCGATTCACGGTGACGTTCACGGAAGACAAGAACGGCTTCTACATCAATGGCAAAAAGTTCACGCCTGACGACGCTCCGATGGTGCGGGCAAAAGTGGGGTCGTTTCAGCATTGGCAGGTCGTAAATGCTACTGGTGAATTGCATCCCATGCATATACATCAAGTCCATTTCCTGGCCTACGCCGAAAACGATAAGCCGATTGCCAACCCAGTGTGGCTGGACACGGTGAATGTTCCAATTGGCGGCTCCGTCGACGTCATCATGGACTTCACCGACCCCGTCATCAGGGGCATGTCCGTCTTTCACTGCCATCTTCTCAATCACGAAGATAAGGGAATGATGGCAAAGATTCTTTTTGAATGAGTGACCTACTACATCTTTCAGTCCGAGAATCGAGGTCTGCGGAGCTGCGCGGTACTCTCGAAAGGATTCCATTGCTGTCCCGTCTGCGGAAGGAACTGGCTTCCAATCGACCGACGTGGCTGCCACTCGTATTGGTCTTGGCAGCGATTGGTGTGGTCGCATATGCAGACCATCTCGTTGTTTCGCTCTCGCTTGTATACCTCTACACCCTGCCTCTTACCGTTGGCGCGATTTTCTTGCGCAAGGAAATTAGTTACGGCCTTATCGTGGCGTGTATCTTGTTCCACTATTTTTTCCACTATTTTGATTTCCCCCGGCACATCCACTTAGGACTCCGTATCTTCCACGATCTCTCAGCGTTGCTGTGTCTCACCCTCGTTGTTTATGTGATCCAGCGTTATATCGAGCGCCAGGAATCGCTTGTTAAAGCCGTTCAGCAGCAGCGTGATGACCTCCTCAAGGACGTAGAACTGGCCGCGCAGGTCCAGCGCCTGTTTCTCCCCTCGGGCAAACCAGCGATTGCGGGACTCGAGATAGCTGGCATGATGCACCCCGCGCGGGGCGTAGGTGGCGATTACTACGACTATTTCCCCATCGACGCGCACACCAGTCAGATCATCATTGCTGACGTATCCGGTAAAGGCGTTCCCGCTGCCCTCCTCATGTCTGCGACGGCGGCAGCCCTGCGGCTTGAGGCTAACCATGATCGAAACATGCTCGAACAAGTGGAACGGTTGAATGCCGAGATCGGCGCCGTGTCGGATCCGGAACGGTACGTAACCTTGCTGCTTGCGGAAATCGACACACGCAAACTGGTAATCCAATATGTGAACTGCGGCCACAATCCCGCACTTTTGTTTCGACCAAACGCAGGCACGCTTACGCGCCTGAATTCGTCTTGTCCACCTATCGGATTATCTCCAGAAGAAATGTGTGAACTTGCGTCGGTTGACCTTTTGGCCGGCGATGTGTTGGTTTTCTATACCGATGGCGTCACGGAGGCAGAGAACCGGCTTGGCGAAGAATTCGGCATGGAGCGCCTTTCCGCGACTGTACGCCGCGGTTCTTCGCTGTCTGCCGAGGACCTCATGCGCGATATCCATAATGCGGCAGCAGATTTTTGCGGCGATGACTTCAACGATGATGTAACCATTCTCGTTGTCAAATGCGATTTTAATGTAAGTCCTGTGGCTGCCACCAGCGTGCCGCCGATGCTTCCCGCCTAGATTCCTTCTCTCGGTCGGGACGTCGATCTCCATCCCGAAATACACTCCTGTCAGTATGCTGACAAGCATTCAATTCCTTGGACCTTTCGCAGGTCACCTCCAGCACAATATTTTTCCCCTTCCTGCTCAAACGCCTCTGTTTGAACCATTTGCTGAGACTCCTGCTTACGCTCCCCTCTGGCATCCGGGCTGCATTATCTGGAGTCTGAGTCAAGAAAATCGGCTGGAGGGAAATCACATGCGAAAGTTTTTAACCTGTCTGAGCAGCATTCTATTGGCTGTCCTGCCACTCCTCGCTGAGGTGGCAAACGCATCGGACCAAACCAAAGATGACGACCGATTGAGAAACTGTGGAACGGTCGAGATTCTCGACGTTCCCGATGACATTCCGCAGGACTTGCTCGACAAGGCAGATTGCGTCGTTGTCTTTCCCTCCGTGCTAAAAGCCGCTTTCATCGTTGGCGGAAGTTACGGGCGGGGCGCAATGTTGTGCCGCAGGGGTGAAGACTTCAAGGGACCTTGGGGCGCTCCGACCATGATGGCCCTCGAAGGTGGAAGCTTCGGCTTGCAGATCGGTGGAGAAGCTACAGACTTTGTGTTGCTGGTGATGAATGACCGCGGCGCGAGGGGCATCCTCGCCAGCAAGGTCAAGCTAGGAGGCGACACTTCCGTGGCTGCTGGCCCGGTCGGCCGCGATGCGTCAGCCGACACCGACGCGACTCTGCGAGCCGAAATCTTGAGCTACTCAAGGGCGCGCGGCTTGTTTGCTGGAGTCTCCCTCGAAGGCTCCACCATCCGTCCGGACAATGGCGACAACCGCCGTGTGTACGGCAGGAAGATTCCTGCGAGGGACATTGTTCTGTCCGGAAGAGTTGCTGTGCCCCCAGCGGCCGAGCAATTGATCGCGACCCTGGATGCTAAGACCCCGAAACACAGACCGTAGGTCGACCTCGTTAACGCAGTCCGGCGAAGCCGGACGGAAAGATTAGTGGGATTGAAAAATGTGGATTGTCAGACTAGCACTGAGGCGACCATATACGTTTGTGGTTGTGTCCATACTCATCCTGATCATGGGTGGGCTAGCGATTGTTCGGACGCCAACGGACATTTTTCCGAATATTAACATTCCCGTTGTCAGTATCATCTGGAACTACAACGGTCTCGTACCTGAGGACATGAGCGACCGCATCGTTAGCATCACGGAGCGAGCGCTTACCACCACCGTTGATAATATCGAGCACATCGAATCGCAATCGCTCTATGGAATTGCCGTTGTCAAAGTGTTTCTGCAGCCAACTGCGAACATTCAACAAGGAATTGCACAAATTACGGCTGTTTCTCAGACCCAACTGAAGCAGTTGCCTGCGGGGTCGACGCCGCCTCTGATCCTTGCTTATAGCGCATCGAGTGTGCCGGTTCTCCAATTGGCCCTCTCGGGGCAAAACCTGTCGGAGCAAGAGCTCAACGACTATGGCCTGAATTTTATTCGGACGCAGCTCATAACCGTGCCTGGCGCATCCGTGCCCTATCCCTATGGCGGTAAACAACGCCAAGTTCAGGTAGATCTGAATACCACCGCGTTGCAGTCGAAGGGCCTGTCTGCGCTCGATGTAGTCAACGCGATCAGCGTTCAAAATCTAATCCTGCCCACAGGAACGTCCAAGATCGGGTCTAAGGAATATGATGTTTCCATTCCCAACGCAGCACCCCAGACGATTACCGACCTAAACCGAATCCCGATCAAGACGATTGGCGGAACTACGATCTACATCAAAGATGTCGCCTGGGTGCGTGATGGCTTTCCCCCGCAGACGAATATCGTGCGCGTCAACGGACAGCGCTCCGTATTGCTGACCATCCAAAAGGCAGGCAACGCGTCAACACTGAACGTGATCGCCGGTATTAAGGCGCTACTGCCCCAAATCAAGACCACGGTTCCAGCGCAGCTCGATATTGCACCGCTGGCCGATCAATCCATTTTCGTTCGTAGTGCGATCAGCGGAGTCGTCCGGGAAACTCTGATTGCCGCGTGCCTGACTGCTTTCATGATTCTCTCTTTTCTGGGCAGTTGGCGAAGCACCGTTATCATCGCGACCTCCATCCCTCTCGCAATCCTAACCTCCATCATTGTGCTGAGCGCGATCGGAGAAACGATCAATATTATGACGCTCGGTGGACTTGCCCTGGCCGTCGGCATCCTGGTGGACGACGCGACCGTTGAAGTTGAAAACATAAACCGCAATCGGGAGGCGGAACCAGAGAAGGACATGGATGAAATTGTCCTCGACAGCGCGTCACAAATCGCGACACCTGCCTTCGTTTCCACGCTGTCGATCTGCATTGTGTTTGCCCCCATGTTCTTGCTGTCCGGCGTCGCGCGGTATCTCTTTGTGCCACTCGCCGAAGCAGTGGTTTTCGCGATGTTGGCCTCCTATTTCCTTTCGCGGACCATCGTTCCGACAATGGCCAAATACTTGTTGCGGGGAGATAAACATGAAGCGAGCGCCCCAAGCCGTAACCCGCTGGTTCGACTTCAGAAGCGTTTTGAAGAGGCCTTCGAGAGATTTCGTCACAGCTATCGCAGCCTGCTGGAGATTTGCCTCCGCCGCCGGCGCGCTTTCCTGATTGCGTTCTTCGCAAGCTGCCTCGGCTCTCTTGCGATTCTGATTCCTTGGCTAGGCCGCGATTTCTTTCCTAGCGTTGACAGCGGCTCTTTCAAGCTGCATCTGCGTGCGCCCACCGGAATGCGCATCGAGGAAACCGCCAACCTTTGCGATCTGGTCGAGCAGTCGATTCGACAGCAGATTCCGCCAAGCGAGGTCCAAAACGTCATCGACAACATAGGCTTGCCCTTCAGCGGCATCAATCTCTCCTATAGCAATTCGGCTCCCGTCGGCTCATCGGATGCCGACATCCTTGTGACTCTTTCCGCCAAGCACCATCCCACGGATGACTACATTCATCAGCTTCGCCTGAAACTCCCAAAGCAGTTTCCAGGCGTGAGCTTCGCATTCTTGCCTGCCGACATGACCAGCCAAATTCTTAATTTTGGTCTGCCGGCTCCAATCGATGTGCAGGTTGTGGGAAACGACTTGGAGGGAAACCAGCGCTACGCAAATGCGCTCCTCGGCAAATTGAAATACGTCACAGGAACAGCAGACTTGCGGATCCAGCAGCCCTTCGATCAGCCTTATCTGCGCCTGAGGGTCGAGCGTACGAAAGCAGAGCAACTTGGTTTCACAGCCCACGATATTGCGCAAAATCTTCTCGTGTCGTTGAGTGGCAGCTTCCAGACCTCACCCACATTCTGGGTTGACCCCAAGAATCGTGTTAGCTACCAAATTGCGACGCAGACGCCGCAATATCGCACCGACACACTGCAGAGTGTTGAGAACATCCCGATCACCGGCACAGACCCAACGGCTCCTCCGTCGCTTATGGCCAGTCTCGTATCAACCCAACGAGGCGCCGGAATGGCGGTGGTTTCGCATTACAACGTAGCGCCCGTCATTGACATCTTTGGCGCTGCCACGGGACGCGATCTGGGGAGCGTAGCTGGCGACATCTACAAAATTATTGACGACACTCGCCAGCAATTACCGCGCGGTTCGCGCGTCGTTGTCCGCGGGCAGGTTCAGACGATGCAGGCATCCTACGTCGGTCTTCTGAGCGGACTAGTGTTCTCGATCGTGCTCGTATACCTGCTGATCGTGGTCAACTTTCAATCCTGGCTGGATCCTTTCATCATGATTTCTGCGCTGCCCGCCGCGCTCGCCGGCATTGCGTGGTTTTTGTTTATAACCCACACGACTCTGAGCGTTCCCGCACTCATGGGGGCCATCATGTGCATGGGCGTGGCTACCTCAAACAGCATCTTGGTCGTCAGCTTTGCTACGGAAAAAATGCAGGCAGGAAGTGATTCCCTTAGCGCCGCACTTGAGGCAGGCTTCACGCGCTTTCGGCCCGTCCTGATGACCGCTCTGGCCATGATCATCGGCATGGTGCCAATGGCCCTCGGACTAGGGGACGGAGGTGAACAAAACGCTCCTCTTGGCCGGGCGGTCATAGGCGGCTTGATTTTCGCCACGGTTTCGACGCTGTTCTTTGTCCCAGCATTTTTCAGCGTTCTGCAGGGTTCGCGCAGGCATCCAGCCTAAAACGGGATACCAGCACTAAACAAAAATCTGTGTGGAGTCATTATGTCGCAAGAAACTGAAGAGAGAAAACAAATCGGCGGGCAAACGCTCCCATCGAACGATGTGGGAAGACGGCAGCGTCCGCTCAGACGATGGTTGGGCCTGGCGATTGCGTTGATCGCCGTCGCCGCCCTGTTGGTCTCGGGCATCTGGTCCCGTGTCAGAGCCCGCACAACGCTGAAGGCGGAAACGGCGCAAGTCGCCCTCACTGCAGTATCGGTTGTCACGCCAAAACAAACTGCGCCCGCCGAGGAGATCATCCTTCCCGGAAATGTTCAACCATTCATCACCTCCCCGATTTACGCCCGCACGAACGGATATTTGAGGAAGTGGTACGTCGACATTGGAGGACACGTCAAGCAAGGCCAACTGCTTGCCGTTATCGAAACTCCGGAAGTCGACCAGCAACTCCAGCAGGCCCGCAGCAACCTGCTGACCGCGAAGGCAAATCTCGAGCTCGCCTCGATAACGAAATCCCGGTATCAGGGACTCTTGAAAAGCAACGCTGTCTCCCAGCAAGACGTCGATAATGCCGTCGGTACTTACAATGCGAACAAAGCGATTGTCGAGGCAGACCAGGCAGCCGTGGAGCAGTACACCGCATTGGTGTCTTTTGAAAAGGTATACGCTCCGTTCGATGGCGTTGTCACCGCCAGGAACACGGATGTCGGCGACCTGATTAACTCCGGCAGCAGCGGCGGAGTGAAAACCGATCTCTTTCACATCGCTCAGCCTGGAAAGCTGCGTGTTTATGTAAACGTCCCGGAGGAATACTCGCGAGGGGTCAAAGTCGG
>WNFR01003830.1_pt1 | contig 16173 bp, 15 predicted proteins | sample 5400221 | NCBI WGS metagenome assembly WNFR01 (sample SAMN13153357, study PRJNA577476) | soil metagenome | isolation source: 40 cm soil under Madrone tree | place: USA:California | collected 2016-06-14 | reverse complement strand
TGTCCCGTCACCTTTCTGTGCGGGGAGATCGATGAACAGTATGAACAGTTGATTACCCGTCGCGGGCATGAGATGAAGCGCCTGGCCCTGGGTTCCCCGGTGTCGGGGCACCGCCGGGAAGACGGTTCCTGGCTGAGGGCCGACGCCGAGGCTTCCATAAAATTGATTTCTGCCAGCAGCAACGCCGGAAAGATACTCATCGTCGACCACTATCGCATCGATAGGCGTTGGGAGACCGCTCTGAAATTCCATGTCGATTGCGTGTTCGTAATTGATGACCTTGCCGATCGGACTCATGATTGCCGCATCCTTCTAGACCAGACGTACGGGGGCGGCGCAGTCAGATACAAGGACTTGGTGCCAGCGGACTGCGAAGGTCTTTTTGGACCGACGTACGCCCTGCTCCGCCCCGCGTTTGCGTTGATGCGAAAGAAGCAAAAGCGCGATGATCCGGATGGCGACAGTTTTGTTGTACACGTGTTTTTCGGAAGTGAAGATGCAGCAGGAAACACGCAGCGATTCTCCCGGATTCTGATGACGCTCGACAAGGTACGGGAAGTCAGGGTGGCTGTATCACCTTGGTATCGCGACACTGGATTGCTGCAGGACCTTCAAGCGGAGAATGCGGGGGGCAGGCGACATGGGAGCGTGCATGCCTTGGACTGCCCGCTGCCTATATCGCGATATCCGAAACGCAGGTTCCTATTCTCAGGCATCTTCAGTCCCTCGGATTCTGTTCGTTTCTGGGAACGGATAGCGAGATTACGGATGAAACCTTCCAGTCAGCCGTTGGCCGCTTTCTTGGCGATACCCCAATGCTTGCGCGAATGAGTAAAGAATCAACGGAGGCCGTGGACGGGCTTGGGGCTGCGCGGGCGGCCAATGCGGCCTTGTCCTGCTGAAGACCATGACAGCAATAAACCTCCACGCCGGACACGTACTGCTCAGTCCGTACACCGAGGACCACGATGCGCAAACCGTCGAATGGCTCAATTCGCCAGAGTTGCAGCAGACATTCGGCATCAACCGGGTTGTCTCACGCGAGACTCATCGGAGATGGATGGAGGCCGCGAAGAATACGATCGTCTGGGCCATACTGATTGACAATGTCGGGCATTGCGGGAATGTCTTACTGCACTGCAATGACAGACACAATTCCGCTTATTTTCAAATATATCTTGGCGACATCTCGGTCCGAGGTAAAGGGACCGGTCGAACCGTCCTGCGGTTGGTTCTGGATCACGCATTCGGGCCATTGAATCTGCACAGGGTCTGGCTTCATACGCTGACAGGCAACAAAGCTGCCGAGCAGCTTTATCGTTCCACGGGATTTGTTGAAGAAGGACTGGAGAGAGATGCCCTTTTCCGGGACGGTCAATATGAGAGTCAGCGCAGATGGTCGCTGCTGGCGGACGACTGGTCGCGCCGGAAGAGGGACAATCCGTGAGATGCGCGGTTATGCAACCGACCTACTTCCCTTGGGGAGGCTACTTCAATTTAATAGCCTCCGTCGAGGCATTCGTCTTTCTGGATGACGTTCAGTATGAGCGCGGTACCTGGCACAATCGAAATCGAGTTCTTTTGCAGGGCCAGCCCCATTGGCTGGCCGTTCCGGTCATGCGGGGCCACTTGGGCGAAGCACTCAATCAAGTTCATGTCGACGAGAAGCTGCCTTGGCGAAAAAAACACATTGCACTGCTCAGGCAGGTTTACGGAAGGCATCCTTTCGCTGAGGACGTGATTCCGACCTGTGAGCACCTGATTGGCGATAGGAATCCAGGAACCCTTGCGCAACTCAACGAGCGGATAATTGCCGCATTTTGCGTACGGCTCGACATCACCACACCGCTGCTCCGCTCGAGCGATCTTGGAATCGGCGGCCAGCGAAGCGAGCGGTTGGCGAGAATGTGCGAGCACCTTGGTTGCGACGAGTACCTATCCCCGCCAGGTGCTTCGGAGTATCTCGCCGCGGATGGATTCGTTGAGAAGACGAAGGTACGGTTGCGCATCAACGACTTTCAACCGGAAGAGTACAAGCAGTATGGGGAACCCGGCTTTGTCAGCCATATGTCGATCATAGACATCGTGGCGAATCTTGGCTGGGATGACGCCTCCGCGTATGTGCGGTGCGGAAGCGTTAAGTCTCGAGAATCCATGGGAGAAGCATGACGTCGGATCTTTCAAAGTACCGGCTGGAGCGCCATGCGGAGTTTGGTTTTCTGCAAGCGCAGCCAACTCCCACCCCGGCGGAGATTACGCGCTACTACGCTGACGAGTTCTATTCGACACAGTATGCGGGCTTCAACAATTCGCAACTGGAGGTTCAACTTAAGGACGCGGAGTTCCATGAGGCGCACTGGGGTGATATATGTGCGGAGGTGGAGCGCATTGCCGGTCGGACAATTACCGGCCAGAAGGTTCTCGACGTCGGATGTGGCTGGGCTCAGGCACTAACTTTCCTGCAGAAGAAGGGGGCAGAATGCTTTGGATTCGACCCGGCGCCTGAGGCGGTGTCCTATGCACAGAGCCGGGGCCTGAAGGTGCGCCTGGCGGGAATGGAATCTCTCGATGTTTTCCCCGGCGAAAGATTCGACGTGGTGATGCTGCTTAACGTGCTCGAGCATCTGGCAGATCCGGTATCAGTAATGCGCGAGCTGCGGCTGCGCGTAATGAAGCAGGGTGCGGTTTTGGTTGTCGAGGTTCCCAACGAGTTCAATCCCTTCCAGGTAAGCGGACAACGGGTTCACAATCTCCACGAATGGTGGGTTGCGCCTCCTGCGCACCTGAACTACTTCGACAACGATTCCCTGTGTCGGCTCTTGTCGGGCACTGGCTTCAAGGTGGCGTTGACCGAAGCCACTTTTCCGATGGAACTATTCCTGCTTTTCGGCGAAAACTATGTTGGCCAGGAGGAGCTTGGCAGAAGCTGTCACGAGCGCCGCGTGGCATTCGAGATGAACCTCCGTCGAAACGGATTTGAACGGGTCCTGCGCGGCTTCTACCAGGCGCTTGCCCAGCAGAATCTCGGTAGGCAGATTGTTGCCTATGCAGTAGCTTCCTAGAGGTTTTGAACATGAAACTCCATAACTTCGGCGGGGCCACCGCAATACTGGAGCATGAGGGCGTCCGGATTCTTTTCGATCCCTGGCTGGATGACGGAATATTTCACGGCGCCTGGTATCACTATCCACCTCTGGCGGCCTCCCTGGAAGACATCGGGCATGTGGACTACATATACATTTCCCACATTCATGAGGATCATTGTTCGGCGGAAACCATTCGATATCTGAACCGCGATGCTGAAATTATCCTGATGGATCGAAATCCGAACTTCGTCGCCCGGTTCCTGGAGACCAATGGATTTAAGTTCAAGGCTGTGCACTTGATCAAACCGCGTGCCGAGAAGGAAATACGGCCCGGCCTGAGTGTGGGAATGCTCGAAGCGGATCCGAGCAACGATATGGCCTATCTGATCGACTCGGCGTTGCTTGTTCGTTGGGATGGATTTACCGTTTTCAACGCCAACGACTGCCAAACGTATGAGGAAGGCCTCAAGTACGTGCGGGAAAAGTACGGGAAACCGGATCTGGCTTTGCTACCGTATTCCGGCGGGTCGGGTTACCCCTCTTGCTATGCGCAGTTGACAGATGACCAGAAGGTGTCCGAGAAGACGCGAATTCTGGGCTCAAGGATAGACAACTTCATTGGGGCCGTCCGCTACCTTGATCCGCGTTTCGTGGTGCCGTTCGCCGATCAGTACGTCGTTGCGGGGTCGCGTTCGCACTTGAACAAGTTTGTCTCCCACCCGCCATGTCCGGGGGCGGTGCGGGACAGGATGGCCTCCGAGGGACTTGGCGACCGGCTGGTTCTTCTGAATTCCGGCCAAAGTTTCGATTTCGATACCTTGTCAAAATCCCCGGAAGCTGCCTATAGGGCATTCTCAGAGGAGGATAGGGAGCGCTATATCGCCCAACACCTCCTCGACAAGCGATACGATCACGAGGCTTTCTCCTTCAATCCGGGCATCGCCGTGGATCGCCTCATCTCGCATGCCCGGAAACGCCTTTGGGATATCCAGCAACGCAAGAAATACACTCCCTCATTTTCCCTGTATATCGATGTCAATGACAGGGCGAAAAGATACCAAATACGACTCGACGGCGAGGATGTCGTGGAAATAGATCCGAAATCGCCCCTTGAAAAGCCGTATCTCCGGGTTGGCTGCGGGTACACGTTGATGATCATGCTTCTGTTGGGACATGTCTCATGGAATATAGCGGATGCCGCTCTGTTTCTCGATTATGAGCGCGTCCCAAATATCTACGATTCCGAAATCTATGTTTACCTGAATTACCTCAAGGTGTGACCTTGCCAATAAAACCGGTACAGATTGGCCGTCTATCAATAGGATCCGGCCATCCCCCAGTGGTGGTCGCCGAAATTTCAGGGAATCACAATCGGTCGCTCGACAGGGCACTGCAGATTGTCGATGCCGCGGCGAAAGCAGGCGCGCAAGCGGTAAAGCTCCAGACCTACACTGCGGCGACCATGACCCTACCGCTCGCCGAGCGCGAATTTTTCGTCTCCGATCCAAAGAATCCCTGGACCGGACGGTCCCTCTATGATCTCTACGAGGAGGCCCACACCCCTTGGGATTGGCATCGCGCGTTGTTCGATCGCTGCCGGGAACATGGCCTGCTGGCATTCAGCACGCCGTTCGACGCTACGGCGGTCGATTTCCTTGAGGAGCTGAGCGCGCCCTGCTACAAGATCGCGTCGTTCGAGAACATCGACCTTCCGCTCATACGGCGCGTGGCGGCGACCGGAAAACCAGTCATTATTTCCACAGGCATGGCATCTGCCGTGGAGATTGCGGAAGCCGTGAGTGCCGCAAGAGACCAGGGGTGCAAGGACCTTGTTCTTTTGAAATGCACCAGTACGTATCCGGCCGACCCGCGCAACAGCCACCTTAAAACGATTCCCCACCTCTCCGAACTTTTCCAGTGCCCTGTCGGGCTATCTGACCATACATTGGGAATCGGCGCCGCCGTTGCGGCTGTGGCGCTGGGCGCATCCATGATCGAGAAACATATAACTCTGGATCGTCACGATGGGGGAGTGGATGCCAGTTTCTCCCTGGAACCCGAAGAGATGTTACACCTCGTATCAGAGACTCGACGGGCCTGGGAATCGCTTGGCGACGTCCACTATGGACCCACGGCAGATGAAATACCGTCACTGCAGTATCGGCGTTCCCTGTATGTCGTCAAGGACACCCGGGCGGGCGAGATTTTCACTCCAGAGAATGTCCGTGCAATTCGACCGGGACTTGGATTGCCCCCGAAGTTCATCGATATCGTGATTGGTTGCAAAGCTACTCGAGACATTGTGAGCGGAACCCCGGTCGCTTGGAATCTTGTCGGCTAGGCACGCATGAAGATACTGTTCTTTGCGCCGCATGCGGAGATCTGGGTGCATGCTTTTCCGGAAGCCCTGCTCGCGGAGGCGCTCGGCAGCAATGGACATGAAATAACTTACGTGACCTGCGACAGGCAATTCTCCGGATACTGCATCCCGATGACAGCAGCCGGCCTGTTACACGACTCTCCTGCGGCGGACAAGGCCCGGGTATGCACTAGGTGCCAGCACTCGGCACGGACAATCAAGCGGAATTTCGGGTTCCGCGGCCGTTTCATCGGGGACTATCTGGACGATTCCGATCGTCTGCAAGTCGACGAACTTGTTGGCAACGTCACGCGGGACAACTTCCTCGACCTTGAAGTGGAAGGCGTGCCCGTCGGGCGCCTCGCCACCTACGAACTCCTGCTCAATCGAAAGAAGCAAAGCCTCGAGTTCTCCGACGTCGAATGGGCTGAGTACGAGATCCACCTGGCGAATGCTCTGCGTTCGTTGTTTGCCTCCCGGCACATGATCGACCGTGAAAGACCGGACCGTATCGTGACCTACAACTCACTATACGCCGTCAACCATGTTGCATGTCTCCTCGCCGAGAGTCGCGGCGTTCCGGCATATTTTCTCCATGCCGGTGGCAACCTGTCGCGGCGAATGGAGACCCTGCTCCTGGGCAGAAAGAACGGTGTGCGCTTCTATGAAAAGCTGTTGGATTTCTGGCCTTCCATTCGGGATCAGCCTTGCTCAAACGATGTCCTTGCACCGGTTACCAATCACTTCCTGGAACTGTTGAAGGGACAGCATGTTTATGCGTATTCCGCGCCTAGATCGAAGACCCGCCGCAACTTGCACGCGGAGTTCAGGATACCGGAGGGTAGAAAGCTCCTGGTAGCGACCATGAGCAGCCCCGACGAAAGATTTGCTGCTCAGACGATAAACGTGATGAAAGGTGGAGCCGGCCGCATCTTCGCCAGCCAGGTCGAGTGGATCAACGCGCTATGCAACTGGGTTTCAGGTAGGCCGGACCTCCACCTCGTGATCCGTGTTCATCCCAGGGAGTTTCCCAACAAACGCGAGAATGTTACTTCCGAGCACGCCACCGCCCTTGCCGCCGTATTGGAAAAAGTACCTTCCAACACCGTAGTCAATTGGCCGGTTGACGGCGTTTCGCTTTACGATCTCGCGGGTATCGCCGACGTTTTCCTGAATGCATGGTCTGCCGCCGGCAAGGAGATGTCCTTGCTCGGAATTCCGGTGGTTGCGTTTGCCCCGGAGTTGCTGGTATATCCGCCAGACCTCAACTACACGGCCGATTCGACAGCTGAGTATTTCGCCAGGATTGACCAGGCGCTTGTGGACGGCTGGAGCGCAGAACGGATGCGCAGGACGTTCCGATGGTGCGCATTGGAGTATGAAAGGGTGGTCATTGACATCCGGGAGAGCAATCCAGCCAATGTTTCCACGGCGAAGGGGCGCATCCTGAATCTTCTGGCGGGAGCCGCAAATCGGCTCTTTCCGACCCCATGGCAGATGCTGGACTGCAAACGCAGGGCGCATGTGCTTGCGGCGAGTGCAACAATCAATGCGGTCATCGAAAGGAAGTGCGACTCGCTGCTCGAGGTTAGTGACTTTGCGGGATCGCGAGTAACTCTCGATGAAGAAACTGCGACGATCCGCTTGCAGGTGAAGCGGCTTGTGCACGCCATGTATGGCGGCGAGCACAATTCGAAGCAATCGGACAATCTCTATCGACACCTGGTCGAATTCGCAGGTGGCGTTTAGGGGAAAGGAAAATGCTAGGCAGAACTGTTCTTGGCTAGCTAAGGAAATGAGATGACGTTTCGGCAATTGTTGGGAGGTTTGATTGGACTGCCGGTTTTGCTGGTCCTCGGGGTCGTACATGTTGCGACGGGCCGGACGCCACCCCTGGCATATCAAAGCTTGATCAGGATGTTCTGCCTTACCCGGGGCTGGTCCAATGATGCGCTTGCATCGATGGTCCGTATTTTCCGGCGACCGGCCACCTTGCCGGCGCCCGTTGGGATCCTGGGACAGTTGACACCGGCTCGGGTAGACGAGGTGGCGCAAGAAATCCGGGACCGCGGTTTTTGCGTATTCAGGGACCAAATGCCGGCAGAAACGGTCCAGCGACTGGTCGACTTTGCCCTGACGACCCAGTGCCGCGTGAGGCCAATGGCGGGACGCGATGCGGTTCTCGGAGAGCCGGAGTACCGGAGATACGAACGCAGCAGTCCGGTCGCAGTGCGCTACGATTTCGACCCCGAGGCCGTGGTCAACAATCCTGACGTACAGTCCTTGATGGCGGATCCGTCCATTCTCTCCGTGGCCCAGACCTACCTGGGTTCGCTGCCGGTCGCGGATGTAACCAGCATGTGGTGGCATACGGCGTTTTCGGATGAACCGGATGAAGACGCTGCCCAGTTGTTCCATTTCGACATGGATCGCATACGCTGGCTCAAGCTATTCATTTACCTGACGGATGTGACAACGGAGAACGGACCCCACTGTTTCATAGAGGGCTCGCACCGCACCGGCGGCATCCCCTCGAGTCTGCTGTCGAGGGGCTATGCGCGCCTTAGCGATGAGCAGGTGTCACGGCACTACGCAGCGGACAAGTTCGTCGAATTCAGGGCACCCGCGGGGACAATCATTCTCGAGGATACTCGCGGCCTGCATAAAGGCATGGTGGTTCGAAACGGCGATCGGCTCATGCTGCAGCTCCAGTTCAGCAACAGCCTTTTCGGTGCCAGGTATCCGAGCGTGCGTTTTCGATCCATGATCCCCGAACTCGAAAAAATCGTAGATGTGCAGCCAGGAATATATGAGAACTACCTCAACAGAAAACAGGTCTAGCTTGGAGTTCGTGCCGTGTCCGTTGTGTGACCACGTTGGCGCCTTCCTATCCTTGCGGATCACGTCCAAGGACCTGCATATCCAGAAGTATGGCGCCCTGTATGCCGGCAATGCGCTCAGTCGATGGGCCGCTTGTTCGCGATGTGGGTTCGTGCACCAAAACCCGCGCCCGTCGCTTACATCTCTGGCGCACTTTTATACGAGCGGTCAATATCATCCGCCAGAGTTGCCTAGTGACTTCAAGAAATATGTCCGATTCGCGAACTGGTACTACAGCGAGAAGGTGGAGTACGCGATTGCGCACAGCGGCAAGCCGGTCGGCAGCGTGCTCGAGATTGGGGCTGGATTGGGTGGTGCGCTCTTGCTATTTTCGGAAAGGAACTGGGAGGTTTTCGGGATGGAGCCGGACGAGCGGCAGGCACAGTTCGCATCGCGTGCACTCGGCGTGCCCAATGTGCGCAACGGGATGGTAGATGACAGGTTCATGCTCAAGAACAAGGTTGACCTCGTATTTTCCAATCATGCCTTCGAGCATTTCGCCGATCTCGATGCGGTGATGCGCGCAATCGCGCGCGTGTTGAAGCCGGGAGGACGGATTTTCACGACCGTTCCCACCTACTTGGACAACCGGTCAACGGTATCGAAGCAGTGGATGAACAGTGCGCACTACTCCCTGTTCACTGACCGAAGCCTGAACCAGCTGTTTAGCCGTTACGGTTTCAAGGAGATCTCGCACACGTACCGTGGCTGGAGCAAGGAGATCGACGACCTCTGGCATGTTGCCGAGTTTCGGGCGGAGCCTGCGGATCCGACGCAATACTACGAGGATGCGATAGCGGTTCAACGATACGTGAACATTTACAACCCGATTCGAAGTGTCTTCTATGCCCCGCTCTTTGCGGGTTATTCAAAACGCGTCGCACTCTTGACGGGTATGGTCAGGGCATGGGGTCTCTTCAGACAGGCACCGATCACTTTCCTGATGAACCTGCCCGGACATTTGCGTCGGTGGTGGGCGAGATGAAGCTGGGGCAATTCTCCAACACATGGCCCTCGGGTTTCATGTACCTGTTGAACCTGCTTCGCTTTTGCGTAAGGGGACATCCGGTCATACTGGCCAACCTTGCGCTGGCGGGCATATCGGTCCTGCTGGAGCTTCTGGCAATCGCGAGCGTGATGCCACTGACCCTGGCTGCGGCGGGTAAGCAAGTCCCGCCCGAAAGCATCTGGGTCCGGGTCTTTGACGTGGTGGGGGCGAAGCCGACCCTCTCTGCATCCCTCCTGTTTTTCTGCTTTGTGTTTGCGCTTCGTCTCCTCACTCAATTCCTGAATCAGGTGACGTCCATCTCCATGGGTAAGAGTATCCAGGCGGACCTGTCTTCCCAAGCTTTTTCGAAAATCGTGGAGGAGATGAGCTTCAAGGAGATCGATTCGAAGTCTGCCGGCTACTTCATTAGCCTTGCCGGGGATGAGACGGCTCGGGCGGGGTCCATCGTAATCTCCTTTAACCAGCTCATCGCAGCCACTTTCCTGGCGGCTCTCTATTTCGTTGCGATGTTTTATTTCTCTCTGTGGCTGGGAATCGGGGTGGCCGCATTTCTTGGAGTTGTTGCCATTGCTCTTCGCCGGACCCTGACACAGATCCAAGGACTCAGTGCAAAGCAGTTGTTGGAAGCAAAGGCGGCCCATTCCATTTTTCTTGATTCCCTTAATGGGCTGCGTTCTGTCAGGGCGCTGTCGGCGGAATCGTTTGTGACGTCTCGTTACAGCGAGATCATCCATCGCTACACCACCACCAATTTCTGGCTGGAGGTCCTCGGTTTCACGTCGAAATTCTTCCCGGCGCTAGTACTCTTGGCCTGCATATCCGCGGTGACCGCTGCCGGATATTTGAGCATAACTGAGACTTCAAAGATCGCGCTCGTCGTGACAGCACTTGCGTGTTTGTTACGGTTCTTTCCCGCCGCGGGCCAGGTTCTGTCTTTGGTTGTTAAGCTGCTGACGGACCTTCGCGCGGCGTCGGATGTGACATCTTTACTGCGAGCCCCCAATGTCGTTGCGGAAGGACCTCCTCCGGCGGGTACGGACAGTGTTCGGTCCATCGAATTCTCCCGGGTGGATTTTGCCCACGCCTCGCGACCCGTTCTCAGTGGATTTAACGCGAAAATCGTGGCGGGGAGAAGCTACGCGGTGGTGGGTCCGTCCGGTAGCGGAAAAAGCACGATTTTCGATCTGATGCTGGGGTTCTACGAGCCGGACGCCGGGGAAATTTTCATTGACGGCGTTCCCTTGCGGAAGCGTAATCGCAGGCAAGTTCGTTCACGGTTTGCGCTCATCAGCCAGCAGGTTGCAATCCTCAACGATTCCGTAGCGAACAACATTCGCTTTGGATACCCTGCCACTGATGATGATGTGAAGGCCGCGTGCGCCGCGGTGTGCATCGATTCCTACATAGAAGGCCTGCCCGACGGATACGAAACGCTTTTAAATTTCCAAGGCTCCAATCTTTCTGGGGGGCAACGACAGAGGATTGCCATCGCCAGGGGCATAGTGCGGCGACCGGACGTGCTGTTACTCGATGAAAGCACAACTGGATTGGACCAGGATATCCGCGATCGCGTGGTGGACAACATCATCCGCACGTTTAAGTCAAGGATCGTGATTTTTTCTACCCACGACCAAGACGTCGTCGCGCGCGCCGACGAGACGATTCGAATCCCATCCATTGCAATCGCGAAGGCAATAACTGGCAGCGAGCTCATTGAAGGCAGAGCGAAATGAGAATTGACTGGCACGCCAAGGCGCTTGGACGTGACGCAGGCGGGCGAGATGGAAATGCCTGAATGATTCGATTCAGTTTCGGAGCTTATCGAACGGTTGCGTTACCACGTAAGTCCCCGCACCCGTTAATTCGTGTCTTGGCGAGAGCAGGATGAGCACTGCGCCGATCGCGCTTTTCGCATACAACCGTCCCGATCATGTCAGGCGCACGGTGGAGGCCCTGCAACGGAATGCCGGTGCCGTGACTTCCGATCTCCATGTGTTTTCGGATGCCGCGCGGAATCCGGCGGCAGCTGAGGGCGTTGCGCTCGTCAGGGACTATATACGCCGCATCGACGGATTTCGTACTGTCGAGATCGTCGAGCGCGAAAGAAATCTTGGGCTCGCTCGTTCCATCGTTGACGGTGTTACGCGATTGTGCCATGCGCGTGGAAAGGTAATCGTGGTCGAGGACGACCTGACAACTTCGCCAAGCTTTCTCGGATTCATGAACGAAGCCCTCGCCTTCTACGAAGGCGATTCCCGGGTCATCAGCATTCACGGCTATTGCTACCCCATAGCGGACCTTCCCGAGACTTTCTTCCTGCGGGGAGCGGATTGCTGGGGATGGGCCACCTGGAAGAGGGGATGGGACCTGTTCGAGCCGGACGGAAGGAAGTTGCTCATAGAATTACGCCGCCGCAGTCTGACTGACGATTTCGATTTTGACGGCAGCTATCCATATACCCGCATGCTCGAGGACCAGACTCACGGAAAAAATGAATCCTGGGCGATTCGATGGTATGCATCGGCATTCTTGCTGAACAAATTAACGCTCTACCCCGGCTCGTCGCTCGTTCAGAACATCGGCGCTGACGGAAGCGGCATTCATGTGGGCAGTACTCGGTTATTCGAGCATGCTGAATGGGGGCGTCAGGTACGCGTGGGCAATATCGCCATTGAGGAATCACGGGAGGCAAGATTGGCTTTTTCGACTTATCTCGCCGGGCTACGATCATCGACGGCAAAACGGGTACTGAACAGGTTGAAAAGGTTTATATCCGCGAAGGCTTACCTGAAATGAAAGTGCGGGATGCTCTTCAGGAACTAGCGCCGCCTATTTTGTGGCGGATGGCGCGAAACCTCTCCGGCCGCGGACTCAGGTTCGAAGGTGGGTACGCAAATTGGCAGGATGCAGAAAGGGCATCTGGAGGGTATGAGAAGCAAAGTATCGTCCATCGTGTTTACGAGGCTGAGCTCAAGGTCAAGCGAGGTGAAGTCGTCGATGCTCGGGACGGTGTGGCCTTCGACTCAATGCAGTTCTCGTTGCCTATTATGGCTGCGCTCGGACGCATCGCGTGCGCTAAGAGGGGGCCACTGGGTGTTCTGGATTTCGGCGGTGCGTTTGGAGGACTCTACCGGCAGTACAAGGCATTCGGATTGCCGGTAGGCGTGTCCTGGAGCGTGGTAGAGCAACCGGCTTTCGTCAGTCGGGGGAAAGATACGTTTCAGAATGAAGAACTTCGATTCTGCTCCTCGATGGATGAAGCGCTTGCAAACGGTCCGCCGGACGTAATTCTGCTGTCGAGTGTCTTGCAGTACCTTCCACAACCCTATGACTTGATCAGACTTATCAACGAGGTGAGCATCCGGCACGTCATCATAGACAGGACACCCTGCTCCGGTTTGGATCGTGACGTGCTGACTATCCAGAAAGTACCTGCGAAAATTTATTCGGCCAGCTATCCCTGCTGGATATTTTCCCGATCCCGCCTGCTTGCAGCATTTTCGCCACTCTTCCGACTCGTCACATCCTTCGCGGACTCTTCCGGGAAGTGGCGTGGGAACAGGGTTACCTTTGAGCTTGCCGGATTCATTCTGGACCGTGATACGCCTCCGCGTTCCTGAATCATGCTGAAATCTCTCAAGGCATATTACCTCGAGCAGATGATGCGGCCAGGTTTAGGCGGATTGTTCTTCAACCCCTTTTATTTCGCGAGAAAAGGCCTGTACGATTCCGTCCGGGAGTTGGCGCCGCAAATCAGCGGACGCGTGCTCGACGTCGGCTGCGGAAGTCGGCCATATGAGACCTTATTCGTCGTGAACGAGTATGTGGGACTTGAGTTGGACACTGCGGAAAATCGGAGGAAAAAGAACGCGGACGTTTTCTATGATGGAAGCGTACTTCCCTTTGAGGCTGGACATTTTGACGCCGTAATATGCAATCAGGTGCTCGAGCATGTATTCGAACCGGATGCGTTCCTGTCGGAAATGACCAGGGTGCTCAGACCCGGGGGGCGGCTTCTGCTAACCGTACCTTTTGTATGGGACGAGCATGAGCAGCCGCGGGACTTCGGCAGATATTCTTCGTTTGGCCTCGCCGCCTTGCTCAGGAAACATTACTTCGAGGTACTGGTACAGCGCAAGACCGTCAGCGACGTCAGGGCGGTGTTCCAGCTACTGAATGCTTACCTCTACAAGATTACGGTGACGCCGAATCGTTATCTCAATCTTTTCATCGCCCTGCTTCTCATGGCACCCGTTAACTTGACCGGGACAGCTATCGCGTGGGTGATGCCACGGAATCCGGATTTTTACCTGGACAATGTTGTCCTGGCCGAAAAATGGATGCAAGCGTGACCACCGGGTCGCAATTCTCAGCGGCGAAGGTTTTTATCACAGGGGGACTTGGTTTCATCGGGTCGAATCTCGCGCGCCGCCTCGTCCAGCTCGGAGCCGAGGTCACGCTGATCGACAGCCTCATTCCAGAGTACCGGGGTAGTCAGTTCAATATTCACGACATACGTGACGTGTTTCCGTAAACATTACTGACATCCGGGACCAATATGCGGTCGCCCATCCATCACCGAATCAATTAAAATGCACTAAAATCGCGGCCTTCATCAGGCAATGCCGGCGCGGATTTAATTGCTGCAGGCTTCGCGACCAAAGACGGAGTTTCCGCACATCTTCGCGAATCATCGGTACCTGGTTTCATGTCTTTTTGCAGATCGGGCATTTCAATAGTCGAGGGAAGACCATCAGAATGAGAATTCTTGTAACAGGAGCTTGTGGCTATAAAGGAACAGTCCTTGTTCCGAAGTTGTTGAACGCCGGCCACGATGTAGCCGCCATCGACACCATGTGGTTCGGCAACTATCTCGAATCGCACAAGAATCTGAGTGTGATGAAAGTCGACGTGAGAAACGTTGAGCAGATCGACCTCGAAGGAATCGATGCGATCATTCATCTGTCGTCGATCGCCAACGACCCTTGCGGAGATCTTGATCCCAAGCTGACTTGGGAAGTAAGCGCGCTGGCGACGATGCAACTGGCGGACAAAGCTGTCCGCAATGGCGTCCAAAGGTTCATCTTCGCGTCCTCGGGCAGCGTTTACGGAGTCAAGGAAGAGGCTCAGGTAACCGAGGAACTGGAGTTGAAGCCTATCTCCGAGTACAACAAGACCAAGATGGTTTCCGAGCGTGTCCTGTTGAGCTACAAGGACGACATGGTGGTCCAGATCGTGCGCCCGGCAACTGTGTGCGGTTATTCGCCACGCATGCGTCTTGACGTCTCCGTGAATATGCTGACCATGCAAGCCCTTACGAAAGGCAAGATCACAGTTTTCGGTGGCAACCAGACCCGGCCCAATATTCATATTGAAGACATTACCGACATCTACCTTTTCCTGCTCGATCACCCGGAGGTCACCGGTGTCTATAACGCCGGATTCGAGAACATTTCCATTCTGGATATTGCGAAGCAGGTAACGCGTCATGTCCCCGCAGAGATCGTGATTACGGAATCCAACGATCCGCGTTCGTATCGCGTCAATTCCGACAAGCTTCTCGCTGCAGGCTACCGTCCGAGAAAGTCGGTTGAAGATGCCATCCGCGACATCATTCAGAAATTCCGTTCAGGCGTGCTGAAGGATGAGGAGCGCTACTACAACCTGAAGTGGATGCAGAAGGAAGTTGTCCGATGAATGCTTCGGTACGGCCGTTTTCCGATTACTCGGACCGGCTTCGGGCGGTCCTGGCAGGCACCGACTGGTCCGGAGTTGCACAACTTGGTGAAGAGTTGCTGGATTGCTGGAAAACACGCCGGCAGGTTTTCCTTTGCGGCAACGGAGGCAGCGCGGGAAACGCGATCCATCTCGCCAACGATTTCCTCTACGGCATTTCCAGGCAAAAAGGGTCGGCGCTACGGGTGACGGCTCTTCCCGCCAACAGTTCTGTGCTGACCTGCCTGGCCAACGACGAGGGTTACGATCAGATCTTCTCTCTTCAGCTCGCGGTGCTGGCCAATCGCGGTGACGTCCTCATCGCGCTGTCAGGCAGCGGCAATTCGCCGAACATCGTCAAGGTGCTCGAACAAGCACGCGAAATGGGCGTCAAGACCTACGCTATCCTCGGATACACGGGAGGCAAAGCCAAGGAACTGGCTGACGTGCCGTTGCATTTTCCCGTCGACGACATGCAAATTTCCGAAGATCTGCAGTTAATTGCCGGCCACATGTTGATGCAGTGGCTCTACAAGAACAAGGCGCTGGTGGGGTAAGGGTGGGGTCGAAGGGAAAGTACCTGATCATCGGCAGTAACTCTTTTTCGGGAGCGAGTTTTGCCGATTACCTGCTCAACCAGGGCGAATCCGTAATCGGCGTCAGCCGGTCTCCGGAGCCGCATCGCGCCTTTCTCCCCTATCGCTGGTCCGCTAAGGATGCCAATTTCAGGTTCTACAACTATGATCTCAATTCCGGTCTCGACCGGATCATGGCGTTGATCAACAGCGAACGCCCTGCGTACGTGGTCAACTTTGCTGCGCAAAGCATGGTCGCCGAGAGTTGGAAGAACCCCGACCATTGGTTCATGACCAATGTGGTCTCGACGGTTCGTCTCCACGAACGGTTGCGGCACTGTGACTTTCTGGAGAAGTATGTCCACGTCACTACTCCTGAGGTTTACGGCAGCACCAGCGGCTTCATAAAAGAGGACGCGCCGTTCAATCCCAGCACGCCATTCGCAGTCTCGCGCGCGGCTGCTGACATGAGCCTCAAAAGTTTCTTCGCTGCTTACGGATTCCCGGTCGTATTCACCCGGGCGGCGAACGTATATGGCCCGGGCCAGC
>WNFR01004245.1_pt1 | contig 16177 bp, 17 predicted proteins | sample 5400221 | NCBI WGS metagenome assembly WNFR01 (sample SAMN13153357, study PRJNA577476) | soil metagenome | isolation source: 40 cm soil under Madrone tree | place: USA:California | collected 2016-06-14 | reverse complement strand
TGGCGTGTCGCGGCGCGATCAAGGCCAACACGCCGCTGGCGCGCGAGGAGATGGAGCGCCTCGTCGGCGACCTCGGCCAGACGCGCACCCCCTACTTCTGCCCCCACGGCCGCCCGATCGTGAGCCGCGTCTCCATGCAAGACATCCGCCGCGAGCTGAAGCGGACATGGTAGTGCGAGCCGCAGGACGTCGTGGGGCTGGGGCCCCACCGTCCGAGGCGAGCATACAAAAAATGATGCGAGCCGCCGATCGTGCGACGGGCGCGGCGAGCCTGTGATGGAGCGGGTAGTGCGAGCCGCAGGACGTCGTGGGGCTGGGGCCCCACTGTCCGAGGCGAGCCTACAAAAAATAGTGCGAGCCGCCGGTCGTGCGACGGGCGCGGCGAGTCCGAGGCGAGCCTACAAAAAATAGTGCGAGCCGCCGGTCGTGCGACGGGCGCGGCGAGCCTGTGATGGCCCGGGTAGTGCGGGCGGCAGCCGAAGGGTAGACTGCCACTGATGTCCGATAAGCCGCCGCTTCTCGTCATCGCCGGCCCCACGGGCGTAGGCAAGACGGCCGCCGCCGTCGCGCTCGCCGGCCGCCTGCCGATCGAAGTCGTGTCGGCGGACTCGCGCCAGGTCTACCGCGGCATGGACGTCGCGACCGGCAAGCCGACCGACGAGGAGCGCCGGGCGGTGCGCCATCACCTGGTCGACATCGTGGATCCCGACGATCGCTACGACGCCGCGCGCTTCGCCCGGGATGCGCGCGCGGCGATCGGCGCGATCCGCGAGCGCGGCCGGCTGCCGGTCGTCGTGGGCGGCACCGGACTCTACATTCGCGCGCTCCTGCGCGGGCTCGATCCCGCGACGCCCGCGGATCCGGCGTTCCGCGCCGAGCTGGCGGACATCGCGGCCCGCGAAGGGCGGCCGGCGCTGCATGCGCGGCTGGCTGCCCAGGCGCCCGCGCTGGCCCGGCGGCTGCATCCGAACGACCACGTAAGGGTCATTCGCGCGCTCGAGCTCGTGCGGGCGGGCAGTCCCGCCGGGCAGGCTCAGACGCGCTGGCGCGAGCGCGTCGCCGACTGGGACGTCGTCTACGTCGGCCTCACGCAGGATCGCGCGCGGCTCGACGACCGGCTGCGTCGGCGCGCGCAGGCGATGGTCGACGCCGGCCTCGAGGGCGAGGTGCGCGGTCTCCTGGCGCGTGGCTACGCGCCGACGCTGGCCGCGATGCAGGGACTCGGGTACCGCGAGTTCATCCGGGTCGTGCACGGACAGCTGGACGCGGACGAGGCGCTGAGACTCATGCGGCGCGACACCCAGCGCTACGCGCGCCGGCAGTGGACGTGGTTCGCCCGTGAGCCGGAGCTGGCGTGGATCGACGTGGAGGCGGCCGAGGCCGCGGGGGGCGTGGCGGCGGCGATCGAGGCGAGACTCAAGCAGGAGGGCCGGATCGGGTGAGACAGCGCGTGAACGGCGGCACCGGCCGCGGACACGAGGTGGGACGCCTGCGCGAGCGCGCGATGCTGGCGGCGCTGCAGCGGCAGAAGCAGCGACGCGTGGACGTCGAAGAATCGCTCGAGGAGCTGGCGGGGCTGGCGGCGGCGGCGGGCGCGACGGTGGGCGAGCGTGTGATCCAGGAGCGGCAGGCGGCGACGCCGTCGCTCTACTTCGGCAGCGGCAAGGTCGAGGAGATGGCCGAGGCCGCGCGCGCCGGCGGCGTGAATCTGTTCGTCTCGGACGATGCGCTCTCGCCGATCCAGGAGCGCAACCTCGCCGAGGCGCTCGGCATCAAGGTGATCGACCGCACCGCGCTCATCCTCGACATCTTCGCGCAGCGCGCGCGCAGCGCCGAGGGCAAGCTGCAGGTCGAGCTGGCGCAGCTCACGTACCTGCTGCCACGGCTCGTCGGTCAGTGGAAGCATCTCGAGCGACTGGGCGGCGGCATCGGCACGCGCGGCCCGGGCGAGACGCAGCTGGAGTCCGATCGCCGGGTGATCCGCCAGCGCGTGCAGAAGCTCAAGCGGGAGCTGCAGGGCGTGCAGGCGCACCGGCGGCTGCAGCGTGCCGGCCGACGGCGCTCCGGCGTGCCCGTCGTCGCGCTCGTCGGCTACACCAACGCCGGCAAGACGACGCTGCTGAACCGCCTGACCGGCTCGCATCTCACCGCGGCCGACCAGCTGTTCGTGACCCTCGATCCGGCCGCGCGGCTCGTGGAACGGCCGGCGCGCCGGCCGTTCATCCTGACCGATACCGTCGGCTTCATCCGCAAGCTGCCGCACGAGCTGGTGGCGGCCTTCCGCGCCACGCTGGAGGAGCTGACGGAGGCCGACGTGCTGGTGCACGTCGTGGACGCCGGCCATCCGGCGCTCGAGGAGCACATGGCGGCGGTCGACTCGCTGCTGCGCGAGCTGGAGGTGGCGGATCGGCCGACCGTGCTCGCGCTCAACAAGGTCGACCGGCTCGACGAGGCGCAGGCGGGCGCCGTCCTCGCCGGCCGCCGCGCCGCCGTCGCCCTCTCCGCGGCGACGGGGGAGGGCGTGGAGACGCTGCTCGACGCGGTCGAGAAGGCGCTGCCCATCTCCGGCGCGGTGACGCTGCGCATCCCGCACGGCGACGGCGCGGCGCTGGCGCTCTGCTACGAGCGGGGGCGCGTGCTGGCGCGCGCCGATCAGCCGGGGCACGTCACGCTGGAGGTCGAGCTGCCCGGCCCGGCGCTCGCGGCCGTCGCGGGCTATCGGGTCGAGCGCGTGTTAGACTGACGCCTTAAATGGGCCTCGCCAACTGGCTGACGGTACTACGCATTCTCTTGATCCCGGTGTTCGTCTCGCTGCTCGTCTATCGCAAGCCCGGGCCGGCCCTCGTCGTGTTCGTCGCGGCGGCGCTGACGGACCTTCTCGACGGCTACGTCGCGCGGCACCATGGGCTTTCGAGCCGGCTCGGCGCCTTCCTCGATCCCATGGCCGACAAGCTGCTGCTCGTGTCGTCCTTCGTGACCCTCACGTGGCTCAAGGCGCTGCCGTTCTGGATCGCCGCCGTCGTGATCAGTCGCGACCTCATCCTCATGGTCGGCGCGCTCGTCATCCACATGGCGGGCGGCCGCATCTACCCGCGGCCCACGCGGGCGGGGAAGATCGCGACCTTTTTTCAGATCCTCACCGTGCTCACGGGCCTCGCCACCCGCTTCGTGCCGGTCGGCCCCGCGCTGATCGCGGTCATGTGGCTGGCGGCGGCGTTCACGATCGTCTCGGGCCTGCAGTACATCGTGCAGGGCATGCGCTTCCTGAACACCGCGCACGCCGCGGAGCGGGAGGCCGATGAAGCCTCGTTCCTCCGCTGAGGGCGTCGTGGTCGCGGCCGTGCGCGCCCGCACGCCGGCGGCGGCGGCCGGGCTCGTGCCGGGCGACCGGATCCTCGCCATCAACGGCCACGCGCTGCGCGACGCCATCGACTTTTCCTTCCACGGGAGCGACGCGCGGCTCGCCCTGAGCGTCGAGCGCGACGGCACCCGCCACGCGCTGCGCCTGGCGCGCCGACCCGACGCCGACCTGGGCGTCGAGCTCGAGGCGCCCCGCGCGGCGGAGATCGCCACCTGCGCCAACAAGTGCGTGTTCTGCTTCATCCACCAGCTGCCGAAGGGGATGCGCAAGAGCCTCTACGTCAAGGACGACGACTTCCGGCTGTCGTTCCTGCACGGCAACTACATCACGCTCACCGACCTGCAGGAGGCGGAGCTCGCGCGCATCGTCGAGCAGCGGCTGTCGCCGCTCTACGTGTCGGTGCACGCGACCGATCCCACGCTGCGCTGGGAGCTGCTCGGCCGCCCGCGCGTGTCGGCCGAGATCCTGCCGCGGCTGGAGCGCCTCGCGAAGGCGGGGATCCGCATGCACGCGCAGGTGGTGCTCTGTCCCGGCCTCAACGACGGCGCCCACCTGGAGCGGACCGTGCGCGAGCTGGCGCCGCTCTATCCGCACGTGGCGACGACCGCCGTCGTGCCCGTCGGGCTCACGCGCCACCGCGAGCGGCTGCCCGCGCTGCGCACGCTGACCGAGCAGGAGGCGCAGGCACTCGTGGGCACGGTGGCGGCGTGGCAGTCCGAGTTTTCCGCGCGCCTCGGCAGCCGCTTCGTGTTCCTCGGCGACGAGGTATATCTCCAGGCGGGGGCGCCGCTGCCCGAGGCGGACGCCTACGAGGGCTTCGCGGTGGCGGAGGACGGCATCGGCCTCGTGCGGCGCTTCGAGGACGGCGTCGCGCGCGCGCTGCGTCGCCGGCGCGCGGCGGGCCGCCCCCTCGACGTCACGCTCGTGAGCGGCACGCTGTACGCGCCGCGGCTCGAGCGTCTCGTGGCCTCGATCCCCGGGGCGATCGCGCGGGTGGCGGCCGTCCCGAACCGATTCTTCGGCGGCACCGTCTCGGTCACCGGCCTGCTGACCGGCGAGGACATCGCGCGGCACCTGGCCACGCTGGGCGCGCTGGGCGAGGCCGTCGTCGTGCCCGCCGTCGCCCTGCGCGACCGTGACGGCGTCTTCCTCGACGACATGACGCGCGAGGACCTGTCGGCGGCACTTCGCGTACCGGTGCGTGTCGTCGAACCGAATCCCCGCGGTCTCGTGCGCGCGGTGACGGGCTCGACGGGCGTTCATACCGGCGGGCCCGGGGCGGGGCCCCCGGACCCTCCGCGCGCCCCGGTCGCGAGTCGGCCGTGTTGCGCCCCGTAATCGCGATCGTTGGCCGGCCGAACGTCGGCAAGTCCACGCTGTTCAACCGCCTCGTCGGACGCCGCCAGGCGATCGTGCGCGATACGCCGGGCGTGACCCGCGACCGCCTCTACGGCCAGATCCATTTCGAGCGCTGGCAGGCGACGGTCATCGACACGGGCGGCTTCGATCCCGGCTCCACCGAGCCGCTCGTCGAGGGCGTGCGCCGGCAGGTGCTGGCCGCGGTGGACGACGCCGACCTCATCGCCTTCGTCGTCGACGCGCGGGCGGGCGCGACGGCGCTCGACGAAGAGATCGCGCGGCTGCTGCGCAAGGCGAACAAGCCGGTGGTCCTCGTCGCCAACAAGGTGGACGACTTCGGCCAGGAGCCGGCGGTGGCCGACCTCTATCGACTCGGCTTCGGCGATCCGCTCGGCGTCTCGAGCGAGCACGGCCGCGGCGTCGCCGAGATGCTCGAGGCGCTGCGCGACCGCACGCCCTCGCCCACGGCGCCCCCCCGCGGCAAGCAGCCCGTCGCCATCGCGGTGATCGGCCGCCCCAACGTCGGCAAGTCGTCGATCGTCAATGCGATGCTGGGTACCGAGCGCGTGCTCGTCCACGATCAGCCCGGCACCACGCGCGACGCGGTGGACACGCCGTTCGTCTACGAGGGCCGGTCCTACGTGCTCGTCGACACCGCCGGCATCCGGCGCAAGGGCAAGGTGACGGAGGCGCTCGAGAAGCTCTCGGTGGTCATGGCGCTCAAGAGCCTCGAGCGCGCGCAGGTGGCGCTGCTCGTCATGGACGCCTCCGAGGGGCTGACCGCGCAGGACGCGCACATCGCGGGCTACGCGCACGAGGCCGGGCGCGCGAGCGTCGTCGTCGTGAACAAGTGGGACCTCGTGCCACGCGGCATGGTGAGAAAGGCCGAGGTCGTCGAGCAGGTGAGCGACCGGCTGCCGTTCCTCGACTACGCGCCCCTGTGCTTCACCTCCGCCACCGAGGGTCAGGGACTGCGCGAGCTGTTCGAGACGATCGACCGGATCGCCGCGGAAGCCCAGAAGCGGGTGCCGGCGGACGAGGTCACCGCCGTGCTCCGCCAGGCGCTCGACCGTCGCCCGGTGTCGGTGGCCGGCGAGCCGCTGGCCATCCAGTCGGCGAACCAGGTGAGCGTCGGTCCCCCGACGTTCGCCGTGCGCGTGAACCGGCCGGACGGCATCCACTTTTCCTACGAGCGCTACCTCGCCAAGTCGGTGCGCCACGCGTTCGGCTTCGAGGGCTCGCCGCTGCGGCTGTCGTTCCGCCGCGCCGGCCGCGCCCGCCCGAGCGCGCCCAAGGCGCGCCGCTGAGCCCCACACGCCGCAGCGCGTCGGGACTCTGGCTCGCGATCTCCGGCGTCCTGCTGCTCGCCGGCGGCGCCGGGATCCTGCTCGCGAGCCCACGCCATCGCGCCCTCTATTTCGGCGAGCCGCCCGCGGCGCCGGCCACGGCCCCGGCGCAGGTGCTGACTGCCGTCGGCGGCGGCACGGTGCCGTATCCCGACGCCGCGGGCCGGCTGCGCGTGCGCATCGCGGACCATGAGCCCGCGCGGGTGCCGGCCGAGGGCGTGCCGCAGGGCTGGATGCTGAAGGAGTTCACCGGCCACGCGGTGATCGAGCTCGTACGCGCCGACGGCCGCCTGGCCGCGCGCCTGCGCAGCGAGCGTACCTCGTTCGCGCTGTACCGCGACGTCGTCGTCGAGCTCCGGGAGTTCCCGTATCTGTCGTGGTCCTGGAAGGTGCTGAAGCTGCCGGCGGGCGGCGACGTGCGCGAGGCCGCGCGTGACGACCAGGCCGCGCAGGTCTACGTGATCTTTCCCCGCTGGCCCTCGCCGCGAACGACGAGCGAGGTGATCGGCTACGTCTGGGACTCGCGCGCGCCCGTCGGCACGCGGATCAAGAGCCCGCGCGCCGACAACGTCCGCATCGTCGTCGTCGAGTCGGGGGGCGGGCGGCTCAACGAGTGGCGCGCCTACGAGCGGAACGTGGCCGACGACTACGCGGCGCTCTTCGGCCGCCAGCCGCCCCGGGTCGGCAAGCTGGCCGTCATGATCGACTCCAACGACACCCGGGGGGAGGCCGAGGCCCTGTTCGGCGACCTGATCTTCGCCAGGACGCCTCAGGGACGCACGGAAATCCCAACCCCCGTGCTAAGATAACGCGCATGACGCCGCCAGCCGACGATCGTCACGACGACCTGTACGACGAGACGCCGCCGCGATCGATCTTCGCGGCGACGTGGTTTCGCGCGCTGCTGGTCCTCATCGTCATCGGCGTGATCGGCGCCGTCGCGGTGCCCTACATCCTCGATGCGATGAACCCGCCGGCGAAGCCGAGCGTGGCGTCGCGGTCGACGTCGACGCCCACGGCACCGCCGGCCGCCGTCACGCCGTCGCCGTCCGCGCCGGCCTCGCCATCGACGAGCGCGCTGGCGACGCCCTCGGACCGGGCGCCGGACACGACGGCGCAACCGGACCGCGCGCCGGCCGACCGACCGGCGACGGCGATGCCCGCGACGCCGCGCAAGCCGTTCGCCGCCGACAAGACGCCGACGGCCGAGAAGCCCGCGACGAGCGAGAAGATGACGGGCGCGCCGCCGACGGCGAGCGACAAGGCGGCCGAGAAGCCGGCCGAGAAAAAGGACGCGCGCGTCGCGGCGGCGAGTTCGGACGCGAAGCCCGGGGCCGAGCCAAAATCGGCGACGGCGACGAAGCGTGCGGCGACGAGCAGCGCCAGCACGGCGAGCGCGCCGAGGGGCGGTGCGGCCGGCGCGTGGTGGGTGCAGGTGGGCGCGTTCCGCGACGAGAGCACGGCGAAGAAGGTCGCCGCGAAGCTGCGCGAGCAGAACTATAAGGTCGAGGAATCGGTCCGCGGCGTCCGTGAGAGCGCGGCGCGCTCGGCCGCCGTCGACAAGTCCGCGCCCGCGGCCTCGGCGCCGAACCCTGCCGGCGCCGACCTGTACGACGTCTTCGTGTCCGGGCTGTCGGCGGCCGAGCTGAACACGCGGCTGAGCACCAAGGGGCTCGCCGCGGAGCCCTCCGGCAGCGGCGCCGTCATCAAACCGAGCCTGCCGCTGCGCGACGCCGTGGCCCTCTCCAAGGATCTGGCCGTGGAGGGCTTCAAGGTGCAGGTGCGACGCGCGGCCGGCACCGCCGCCGCACCCCAGCCCGCGCCGCGCGCGGCCGCGAGGCGGCCGGCGCCGTCGGTGACCGGCGAGATGCTCTACCGCGTGCGGGTCGGCGCCTTTCCCGATCGCGCGACGGCGGTGAGCACGCTGAAGGAGCTCGAGGCCAAGGGCTACAAGCCGTTCATCGCGCGGGGCGGGCCGTAGCCGTCTCGACGAGGAGGTGAGTCTCCACCGTGACCAAGAACGATCTGGTCAACGCCGTTGCCGCGCACGGGCTGAGCAAGCGCCAGTCCGCGTCGGTGGTCGAGTCGGTCTTCGACATCATCTTCCGCTGCTTCGAGAAGGGCGAGGACGTCAAGATCGTCGGCTTCGGCCACTTCCGCATCCGCCGCAAGGCGTCGCGGCGGGGCCGCAATCCCCAGACGGGTGACTCCATCGAGATCACGGCGCGCAAGGTCCTCACGTTCAAGCCCAGCAAGGGCCTCAAGCAGCGGATCAACACCACGGCCGGCTCGCACTAGCGCGCCGTGGCGCTGGAGATCGCGGAGAAGCTGTACTACCGCATCGGCGAAGTGGAGGAGATCGCGGGCGTCCCCGCCTACGTCCTCCGCTACTGGGAGTCGGAGTTCAAGCTGCTGCGACCCAAGAAGAATCCCGCCGGCCAGCGCCTCTACCGCCGTCGCGACGTCGACCTGGTGCAGCGGATCAAGGCGCTCCTCTACGACGAGCGGCTCACCCTGGAGGGCGCGCGCAAGCGCCTGGTGGCGGAGTCGCGCAAGACCCAGCCGCTGCAGCTCGAGCTCGGCATGCGCGAGGTGGCCTACGCGGAGGCGCTCAAGCGGGTGCGGGACCGGCTGGCCGCGCTGCGGGCGCGGCTCACACCTTGAAGCGGCGCGGTGTTTCTGGGAAGATTCGAGCCTGCGACGTCGGGGCGTAGCGCAGCCCGGTAGCGCACCGGACTGGGGGTCCGGTGGTCGCAGGTTCAAATCCTGTCGCCCCGACCATTTTTCACCACAAAGAAAACGCGGGGTTGAGAGCCCCGCGTTTTTCTCTTTTCTGCCCATTGACACGGGCCCTCTTCGGGCAGATCGTCGCCCGCATTGCACGACTCGCGCGGCACTCGAAAGGAGACATCATGCAGATCGATCGACGGGCCTTCTTGAGGACTGGAGCGGTTCTTCCGGCCGCCGCGCTCGCGGGGGGGCTGGTGGAACGTGTCGTCAAAGCCGAAGCGGAACAGCGCGGCGGAGGGGACGATGAGCGCTCGGCCGCCGAGACGTCGGGCTTTGCGACCGTCAACGGCCAGAAGCTCTACTACGTGACGCTTGGCCGAGGGACGCCGGTGGTCTTCATGCACGGGGGGCTCGGGTTCGACCATCAGTATTTCAGGCCCTTCGTCGACCCGCTCGCAGACAGCGCCAGAGTCGTCTACTACGATCAGGTCGGTCACGGCAGATCTGACCGACCGGCGAACTTCAGCGACATCACACTGGCCCGCCTGAGTGCGGACTGCGATGGTCTGGCCACGGCGTTGGGCCTCGACAAGTTCATGCTCGTCGGCCACTCGTATGGCGGGTTCATCGCCCTCGACTTCGCGCTTCGATACCCGGATCGACTCGCGGGCTTGGTGCTGTCTTGCACCGCGGCCGATCTGGCGTCCTTTGTCCTGCGCAATCCATTGGGCGGCACGGCGGCGCAGCAGGCAGCCCTGAGCAGGCTCTTTGCCGGTCCCGCGGAGAACGGTACCGATCAGGCGTTTCGGGCGAACTGGATCGCTGCGGTGCCTCTTTATTACAACCACCTCACGCCTCCCGCCGGCATCCTGGCCGATGTCGATGCCAGGACGATCTACTCGGCGGCGGCGTTCAACCGCGGCAACGAACTCCTCGGCGGCTACGACGTCGTGCCGCAGCTCCCGAGCATCGAGGTGCCGACGGCGGTCCACTATGGCACCGGTGACATCTGGCGCTTCGGTGACATCGAGAAGATCGCCAAGAACGTCCCGGGCGCCGCTCTGAAGTACTTCCCGAATAGCGGACATTGGCCATTCCAGGAGGAGCAAGCCGCGTTCCTCGGCTACATGCGCGGTTTCCTGGTCGAGCACGGCCTTGCCCTGGTGTGTATGCCGCCGTCCAGACGCAAGGACCGTCGATGAAGGACGGCCGCTCGGGGGTTGGTGCGCTATCTGGTGCGGTATGGCGGTGATATCGTGTGCGCGCCGTGCGCGCCGGCATTCGCGTTGTCATCTGAGCGCGAGATATCGTTGTCTGTGATCTGGAGGGTTGCTTGAACGGGGACTGTGGGCCGGAGGTCGAGTGGCCGTCCTGCTCGTGACCAATGACGACGGTGTCCACGCCGTGGGCCTCGCCGCCCTCGCCGCCGCGCTCGAGGACCTCGGCGAGGTCCACGTGCTGGCGCCCGAGCGCGAGCAGAGCGCGTGCGGCCACGCGCTGACGCTGCACCGGCCGCTCAGCGTGCACCGCTGGGGCGAGCGGCGACATTCCGTGAACGGCACGCCCTCGGATTGCGTCAACCTCGGCGTGCTCGGCTTTCTGCCCGAGCGCCCGGTGCTGGTCGTCTCCGGCGTCAATCACGGCTCCAACCTCGGCGACGACGTGACGTACTCGGGGACGGTGTCGGCGGCGATGGAGGGCACGCTGCTCGGCGTGCCGTCGATCGCCGTCTCGCTCGTGGAGGGCGACGAGTTCGCCGACGCGGCGCGCGTGGCGCGCCAGGTGGCCATGCGCGTGCTCGTGAGCGGACTACCGTCGATGACCCTGCTCAACGTCAACGTGCCGGCCGGCGTCCCGAAGGGCGTGCGCCTCACGCGTCTGGGCCATCGCGTCTACTCGGGCAAGATCGTCGAGCAGGCCGACCCGCGCGGGCGCGCCCATTACTGGATCGGCGCCGGCCCGCCCGAGTGGGAGGCCCTCGACGGCACCGACATGGGCGCCGTGCACGATGCGTACGCCTCGGTGACGCCGCTGCACCTCGATCTCACGCACCACCGCGCGCTCGCGCAGATGACCGACTGGGAGCCCGCGCTCAACGCCGCGCTGCGGGCGCGCCCGCGTGTCCCGCCCGCGACGGCTCCGCCCGCGAAGCCCGCCGCGTCGAAGACGGCGGGCAAGCGCCGGAGGCGGTGAGTGGAGGCGGGCTTCGAGGCGCGCGCGGCGCGCGAGCGCGAGCGCATGGTGGACGAGCAGCTGGCGCGGCGCGGGATCACCGACGCGCGCGTGCTCGACGTCATGCGGCGCATCCCGCGGCACCGCTTCGTCGAGGAGGGGCTCACCCACGGCGCCTACGAGGACCATCCGCTGCCCATCGGCGAGGGCCAGACGATCTCGCAGCCCTACATCGTCGCGCTCATGACGTCGCTGCTCGAGCTGACGGGACAGGAAAAGGTGCTGGAGGTCGGCACCGGCTCCGGCTACCAGACGGCCGTGCTCGGCGCCCTCGCGCGCCGCGTGTGCTCGATCGAGCGGCTGCCACGGCTGGCGGAGCGCGCGCGCGCCACCCTGGAGGCGCTCGGCGTGCAGAACGTCTGGATCCGCGTCGGCAACGGCGCGCTCGGCTGGCCCGACGAGGCGCCCTTCGATCGCATCCTCGTCGCCGCGGGCGGCCCTTCGGTGCCGCCGCCGCTCGTCGAGCAGCTGGCCGAGGGCGGGCGCATGGTGCTACCGGTCGGCAGCCCGGAGGACCAGGTGCTCACCGTCGTGGAGCGCGTCGGCGGCCAGACGCACACGCGGCAGGCGGGGGAGTGCAAGTTCGTGAAGCTCGTGGGAAAGTACGCCTGGGAGTCGTGACCCTCTGAAGCCTGTATAATGGGCGCGTCAATTCGGGGCGTAGCGCAGCCTGGTAGCGCGCACGGTTCGGGACCGTGAAGTCGGAGGTTCAAATCCTCTCGCCCCGACCATTTCGTCCGCCGCCCGCCGGCCGGCGCCATCCGGCCGGCGGCGCGGCGATGTCCGACCGACCAATCGAATCAGCCGTGACTGCCGCCGAGATCGTCGTGGAAGGACGCGTGCAGGGCGTGGGCTATCGCGACTATGCCCAGCGCCACGCCGAGCGTCTCGGCCTGGCCGGCTATGTCATGAACCTCGACGACGGCCGCGTGCGGGCGCGCGTCGAGGGTCCGCGCGACGTGATCGAGGCGTTCGTGCGCGCCCTCGAGAAGGGACCGCCGCTGTCGCAGGTGCGGGCGGTGAGCGTGCACTGGGTACCATCGACGGGAGGCTTCGCGGGCTTCGACGTCCGTGCGGGATCCGCACCGTGACGGCCCCGCGCGCGCTCCTCGCGGGTGCGCTCGGGGTGGCGCTGCTCGCCACCGCGGTCGCGGTTCCGGCGGATCCCGCCGGCGACCGCGTCCATCAGGTCGCGCGCGGCGACACCCTCAGCGCGCTCGCGCGACGGTACGGCGTGTCCGTCGGGGCACTCGTCTCCGCCAATGAGCTCGGGAGCGATCGCGTGCGGCTGCGGCTGGGCCAGCGGCTCGTGATTCCGACCGCCAGCGCGTCGCCCACGCGCGTGACGGCGCGGACGGGTCGCCCGCGCGCCGCCGATCCCGGGCCCCGCGCGCGGGGCGTGCGCGCGCCCGTCGACTTCGTGCTTGCCGTGCCGGAGTTCGCCGACGCCCTCGGCACCTTCCTGTGGCCGGCCGACGGCGCCGTGAGCTCGCCCTTCGGACGCCGGCGCAGCGGCTGGCATCGCGGCATCGACATCCGCGCCGACCACGGCGAGCCGATCCTGGCCGCGGCCGCCGGCGTGGTGGTGGCGGCCGGCGTCGAGCCGCGCTACGGCCGTGTGCTGAAGATCGAGCACGAGTACGGGTTCACCACCGTCTACGCCCACAACGACGCCAACCTCGTCGAGATCGGCGACTGGGTGACGTCGGGACAACGCATCGCCAGCGTCGGGCGCACCGGGCGCGCGACGAACTATCACGTGCACTTCGAGATCCGCCGTGAGGGCCGGGTCTACAATCCGCTCTACATGCTGCCGATGCCGGGACGCGTGGCGCACGTGGACGAGACGGACGACGAGCCCGATGAGTAGCCGCGAGGCCGAGGAAGCGATTCCCGACGAGCCGCTCGAGTCGCTCGTCGACGCCGTGGACACGGACGTCCGTGACGAGACGCGTGAGACGAGCCGCGCCAACCTCGGCGTGTACCTCTCCGAGATCGCGCGCATCCCGCTGCTCACGCGGGAGGAAGAGCAGGCGCTCGCGCGGCGCGTGCAATCGGGCGACGAGTCGGCCAAGCAGCGCATGACCGAGGCGAACCTGCGCCTCGTCGTTCAGATCGCGCGACGCTACCTGAACCGCGGGCTGCCGCTGCCCGACCTCATCGAGGAGGGCAACCTCGGGCTGCTGCGGGCGGTAGAGAAGTTCGAGCCCGAGCGCGGCACGCGCTTTTCCACCTATGCGACGTGGTGGATCCGCCAGGCCATCACGCGCGCGCTGGCCAACCAGGCGCGTACGATCCGGCTGCCCGTGCACGTCGAGATGCTCCTCGCGCGCTACGTGCGCGAGCATCGCCGGCTCACGCAGGCGCTGGGCCGGGCGCCCACGACCGAGGAGCTGGCGCAGGCGCTGGGCACCAGCGAGGGCGAGATCGTGGAGCTGGAGGAGGTGCGCCTGCACCCGGTCTCGCTCGATGCGCCGGTGGGCGCGGACTCGACGGCCACGCTCGGCGACCTCATCGCCGACCGCGCGGCGGCGCCCTCGGAGACGCTCACCGGGCTCTTCCGCAACCGCGCGGATCTCGCCTCCGTGCTGGACGACCTCGCCGCCAACGAGCGCACGGTGCTGCGGCGGCGCTTCGGGCTCGAGGGCGATCCGCCGGAAACGCTGGAGGCGATCGGACAGCGGCTCTCGCTCAGCCGCGAGCGCGTGCGGCAGCTGGAGATGGCGGGACTCCGCAAGCTGCGCGGCCTGCTGAAGGCGCGCGGGATCGACGCGGCCGATCTGGCGTAGGATCAGCGACCGAGGTGCACGCTGCGGTGGTACTGCCGGCCGCAGGTCCGGCAGCGCAGCCAGCCGCGGTGGGCGCGCGGCACCAGGCGTCGACAGTGCGGGCAGCGCTGATACCGACGGCTGACGAGACCGAGCGTCGCCAGCGCGACGGCGCCGACGCCGATCGCCAGGAGCAGCGGGGAGGCGAGCGCGTCCACCCCGGGGATGGTACATCACGAGCGATGCACGAAGAGAAGGTCGCCGAGATCAACGACTACCTGGTGCGGCGCATTCCCGACGTCCGGGTGACCAGCCACTACGACTTCGACCGCGAGGCGCAGCGCTTCCGCGTGAAGCATGGCCGGATGGTCACCCACCTCCTGTTCGTCGACGAGGCCGCGGTGAATCACTACTCGCGCGACGAGCTGAGCCACCTCCTCGACAAGGCCATCCACCACCTCCGACTGACCGCGCCCGAGGTGGAGGTGCGCGTCAGCGAGCGCGGCGTCATCGTCCAGCAAGTGCAGCACTGAGCCGGCGACTTCGCTTATACTCGAGGCGTCTTGAAGTTCGCCGAGCTGCCCTCCGAAGCACGCGCCGTCCTCGAGGACGCGATCCCCGCCCGGTGAGACGCCTTCACGCCTGGACGCCCGCCGCGGCTCGCCTGGCCGTGGCCGGCGGCGTCGCGCTCGTCGCCCTCGTGGCCTGGGTGGTGACGGGGCTCATGATCGTCTATCCGCCCGCCTACGTCCTGCGGGCGGCGCGCTGGGGCCCCGAAAGCCTCAGCGATCACCTCAAGTTCCCGGCGCGGGCGCTGCAGGCGAGCACCACGCCCTTCCAGTTCGCGCGCGAGCGCGACGACGGGATGCTCGAGGCACGGATCGCCGCCGCCTTCGGCGTCGAGGCGCTCGAGCCCTTCCTCGAGGCCAGCGGCACCCACGCCTTCATCGTCATCGTCGACGACACGATCCGCTACGAGGGCTATTTCAACGGCGCGGACCGCGAGACACTCGACACGGCGTTCTCGGTCACGAGGTTACGTGGACGTGCCGTTCCTCAACGGCGACAACATCAAGGCCCACTTCTATCCCGACGTGCGGCGGCTCGCGCTGGCCGAGACCCGGGTGAGCGAGGCGCCCGGCGCCCGCTTCGTGTACAGCGAGTACCCGCCGCTGCTCCTGGGCCTGATCCTCGAGCGCGTCACCGGCCGGGCGGTCAGCGACTATCTGCAGACGCGGATCTGGACGCCGATCGGCATGGAGTACACCGGGACCTGGAGCGTGGATCACGAGGGCACGGGCCTCGAGAAGACGGACGGCGGGCTCGCCGCGCGCGCCATCGACCTTGCCAAGCTCGGGCGCCTCTATCTGAACGAGGGCCGCTGGGGCCACCGCCAGATCCTGCCCGCGGCGTGGGTGGCCGACTCCACCCGCGAGGACACCTCCGTGGACTACGAGCGGTTCTATCCGCCTCAGCCGCTCTTCGCCTCGCAGCAGGCCTACTACGGCTACATGTGGTGGGGCCGACGGCGCGCGGCCGACGACGCCGACTTCTACGCGTCCGGCCACCTCGGCCAGTACGTGTACGTCTCGCCGCGCCAGCGCATGGTGATCGTGCGCACCGGCGAACGCTCGGGGATACCGCCGCTGCGCTGGATCGAGGCGTTCTCCACGATCGCCGACCGCGGCATCGTCACCGCGCACCGCCCCAGCGGCGACTGATAGAATCGTCCTCGGACCGCGCCGCGGCCGTGGGCCCCCGTAGCTCAGGTGGATAGAGCAGCAGTTTCCTAAACTGCGTGCCGGGTGTTCGAGTCACCCCGGGGGCACCACCCACGAAAACAACTTCCTGCGCGCCGTCATGCGTTGTCTCGCGTCTCGCGGACCACGGAGCCCGCGAACCGACGCCTGGAACCGCCGGGGAGGCGAGTTCCAGGCGCCGGCCTTTGCAGGACGCGACTAGCCTACTTCTCGTACGTTGGGACGGGGTGCTGGGGCGGTGGAACGCGGTTTTCGCAATACACGCGATTCGGAACGGCGGGTACGTGCGTCGGCTCGCCGTTTGAAAGGACCAATTCTGCCGCCCGCGAGCAGTTGCCCGTTGGAATATTCCACCAGTTCTGCGTGATGGGGTAGTCGGTCGAGTACGACTTTGGCTCGTGCGCTGCGATGCAATTGTTGAAGCTCCCGGCCGACGTCGAGGTCAGCGCGTAGCACTTCTCGTACGCCAGCATCTGCTGGATCGTGTCCGTCTGCTGGATGTTCGCGACGTTCCAGTCCCGGATCCCCTCCCAGGACGAATACGTGTCGCTGCCGAACACGAGCTGGCCGATGGACGTGTTGACCTGCAAGAGCTGGGAACCGTACGTGTGGCCCCGGAAG
>WNFR01008652.1_pt1 | contig 16178 bp, 17 predicted proteins | sample 5400221 | NCBI WGS metagenome assembly WNFR01 (sample SAMN13153357, study PRJNA577476) | soil metagenome | isolation source: 40 cm soil under Madrone tree | place: USA:California | collected 2016-06-14 | reverse complement strand
CAGGCCCTTATCAAGATTCACGATTTACTTTCTCTCCTTTATAGCCAACTTGAAATAAAAGTTCCGATTTACTAACTATAGATGCCCCCTGAGCGCTTCCAGGATGCAACCTTCTTACAGTTTTGGGAGATTTTGCACAGCGCAGGCAGAGAGGGGGCACTCGTAGCCTAAAATGTCGCAACAAAACCCGATACTATAGCACGAGTTTTCAGCCACGGCTAGCCCAATTTTCGGAATTATGCACTTGACACACCCGCCGACTCGTGAGACAATCCTCGCATCATGAAAACGCTCAAGAAGACGCTGAAAAAGGAATCCGGATCGCTTCTGGAACCTCAATTCACAGACGAAGATAAGGCCAGAGAATACCTTGAGGCTATGCGCTGGCCGGAAGGCCCGATCTGTCCGCACTGCGGCCTGATAGGCGAAGCCTACAAGATAGTCCGAAAAGAACCTGATCTTGAGGCGTTAAAGCTGACTCGAAAGCGGTATCGGAAGCCCCAAAAAGGTCTGTGGAAGTGCGCCGGGTGCAAAAAGCAGTTCACGGTCACAGTCAAAACCATATTCGAGGATTCACATATTCCGCTTCACAAGTGGTTACTGGCGATCCATCTTCTCTGCTCAAGCAAGAAGGGTATGAGCGCCCACCAACTAATGAGAATGCTGAATATCAAACAGTACAAATCAGCTTGGTTTATGGCGCACCGAATCCGCTATGCAATGACTGGCGAGCTACCTGACAAAATGACCGGAATATGCGAAGCGGACGAGACTTTTGTGGGCGGAAAAAGACGCAATAAACACCGTCAGGGAATCAAGGCGGGCGTTCGGCAGCAAGACTTTGTAGGCCCGGTTGCTGATAAGGCCGCTGTGTTCTCCGTCGTACAGCGCGGCGGACGTGTTCACTCACGGCATATTGAGAGAGTAACCGCAGAGAACCTAACAAACGTCCTGAACGACGTTGTATCAGCGGACGCGCATCTTATGACAGATACGGGCGTGCTTCGGAATCAGAACACAGGCCGAAAGCACTCACTCGTCAATCACTTTGCCGATGAATACGTGCGCTATGAGGAAGGCGTGACGGTCACGACCAACACAGTCGAGGGATTTTTTGCGACTCTAAAACGGGGAACAAATGGTGTCTATCATCACGTAGGCCGCAAGCATCTTCACAGGTACTTGAGCGAGTTTGATTTTAGATACAACGGTCGAGAAGATACAGACGGTCAGCGAGCCTTGGATGCTCTCAAGGGTTTTGAGGGAAAACGCCTAACCTACAGGGCCGCTGGTAGCTAAACCTAAGAAAAACGAGTAAAACTGGCAACTTTTATCGAGCGGTTTACGTCTATATCAATGCGTGTGTCACAATAACTCTTGCTCTTTGGCATAGGGTTTTATAGACTACGGAACCAGTGGATAGCGGAATTCCGTTATCGGCGCCACGTCTCCTTGAGGCGTGGCGCTTTTAGTTTTTAGGGGACAGCGCCACAAGCCTTTCGATGGTTATCAATTTTTTCTCGGATGTCTGCATCGGGAAACACTTTTAGTCCAAACTTGCCCATCGTTCCGTCGCCGCGACAATAAATCTTCTTCCCAAATAACTCCCAGCGTTTCGGAATCTTGTCGCAGTCGTCTCGTATCCATTCGTATAAATCGCGTGCGAACATGTCAGCAAGTTCCATTGGATCTGAGCCGCATTTAGGCTGAAAACGAAGACCTGTCTCCAGCCATCCGCGAAAGGCTGAGTCAGGAACCCATTGCGAACCATCTAACAACAGCCGTGCGAATTCTAACTGATGCGTCGCATCTTCCACGGTTCCTTGACTTTCGAAGATCACTCTTCCTAACCGACGAACAGATTGTGAGGCTAAGAAGTCAATATAACGCTCAATAAGCATCAGAATTGCCACCGCGTAAACATCAGTCGAAAGATACGGATCAATACCGCTAGCAACGACTCTTTGGCGAATGCTTCTTTCCGAATGCCAGCCCCAAAAGCGACAAAAGGCGTTTCCTCAATTAGCTTGCCGATTGCTTCATCAAACTGCTTTTGTCTATTCTTGTCGCCTCCTAGCCCCCACCAGCCTTCTCTATGTCTCATCTGTGGTTCGTGAAACGTGACATCAGTGGTTTTGAAAAATTCCAGTTTCACTTCGTTTGCAGCAAACACATAATCATCAAACTTCTCTTCGGGTAAACAAACCGCCGCAAGCGCAAAATATGGCGGGGCTTCTGCTATTGGCTGTGGTTCTGACTTGCCGCTTTCGTCAATGAAGAGGATGCTACGTGGTCGATTCTCTAGCAATGGATGACTTGATCCTGTTTTGTATTTCTTCCGCGATTCAAGGCGTCCGTAACCCTTCTGCGCTTCGCTCTTCTCTTGCTCGGCTATCTTACCGATCAACTCCGCACATCCTGGTATTTCGCAGTTTGCTCTTTTAAGCAAGACATCTAGGGAGCGGGCAATCAAACCGGCTTCTCTGAGCAAGTGCGCGCGATGTTTTCCCAGCCGTTTGCCCTTTGGATCGCCAATCGGGTTATCTTGATTTGCCATTATAAAGAGACTCGCGGGAAGTGAGATGAAAAAGCGCAGTTAGATAATGCTACAATGTCAGAAATGAAGCAATCAACACCTAATCCACGCGGACGCGAAGGCAAGCCCTTTACACTTGCTCCGCACTCTTTTGATGATGCACTCCGTAAGATTCTCGCGGCCAAGCCAGAGCCAAAGCCCGCGAAGAAAACACCCTCGAAAAAGACCGCTCGCAAAAGATAGATTTAGGTTTGGATCGGTGATATAAGGCTTCCCGTCTTCACACTTCAAAGCTAGGAGTCCATAACAATGGCACGTCCAACATGTGTTAAGTGCGGCGGCTTTTCCTTTGGTCTTCAGGACTTCGATCCACCCGGCAAGATGTATAAGATCGAACTCTTGCTTTGCTCTCATTGCGGCGCGGTCGTTGGCACTACTGGCTATCTAGAGGGCATTAGCCGCATCGACTATCTCTACCGCGCAATGCAGCACGTCTTGAAGAAGCTAGGCATCTTCGGCAAAATCTAAGCGTCGGCGCGCTTCGGTTACGGTTTCATCAACCCGAAACGCATCTTCAGCTAGCCCGCTCGCTTCGACTAGGGCTAAGCCCTCAGCCGTCAGGACTCGCTCCGACCTGTCACGGCCCGATTCTAGCACTGCATGTGTCATGTGCATAATTCCCTAAAATAACGGAATTATGTACTTGACACGTAAAAAGGTAAAAAGGAAGGGGGTTGGGGGCTCGTCCGATGGCAAACCAGGGCGGATTCTCAAACGTCTCGAACGGGGAGGCTAGATTTGAACGATGTTGGCCTTTATTGCCTTGTCGGTTAATTTTGGGGCGAAAAGGGGAAAGCGCCGGCTGTGCCCCCCATTAGAGACACTACACCGGCGCCTAATCTTTTCGCGAAGCGGGGCTTGCAGGCGGATCGCTACTTGCGAGGAAGGACAGAGTCCTTCATAGCCTTCCCCACGCGAAACTTCAGGGTCGTCTTCGCGGGAATCTGAATCGTCGCTCCCGTCGCCGGATTACGGCCCTCGCGCGCCTTTCGCTCTGAGCGAACCAGTTTTCCGAAACCCGGGAGCACAAACTCTCCGCCAGATTTCACTTCCGACGTTGCCAAGCTCGCAAGGTCGTCGAAGAACTGTTTCACTTGAGCGCGCTTCATTCCGGTCCGTTCCGCAAAATGATTAAAGACCTCAGACTGGGTCATGCGCTTCCTACCTGCTGCAGTGCTGGTCGCCATGTGTGGTATCCCACCTCCAAAACGTCAACAAAATGAGAAAACTTTCGCAATGACATATACCACAGACCAAGCCCAAAGTCTGCTAAAAATCGCTAGTTTTTGGCCTTTTGGTAAAAAAAACTAAGGTGGATACTGCGGGAGCGACCATCGACGGAAGGGTTGAATGCGTTTTGGTCGGGGCGAGAGGATTCGAACCTCCGACCTCTCGGTCCCAAACCGAGCGCACTACCAGGCTGTGCTACGCCCCGATGTCTCTCCGATCTAACGCTGCGATCGTCGCGGCAAGAGACCCGCCATTCTAGTCAGCGCCGGACGCAGCGGTCAAGCTTAGCAAATACGTGCGCGTCGCCGCGAGCGCGTACGCTCGGTGACTGATCTGATTCTTGATTTCTGGTTTCATTTCAGCGAAGGTCAAGTCGCCTCCGTTGGGAATGAATACTGGATCGTAACCAAAGCCTCCAGCGCCACGCGCAGCCAGAGCAATTCGCCCCTCGCATTTGCCCACCGCTACGTTGAGAATCTCGCGGTGGCTGTCGGCGATCACGACTGCCGAAACGAAACGGGCTGACCGCTTCGATTGATCGACGAACGCGAGTGCAGCCAGGAGTGCCTCGATTCGCTCCGCGTCCGCAGCGGACTCGCCGGTGTATCGTGCGGAACGCACTCCAGGAGCGCCACCAAGCGCGTCTACCTCCAAACCGGAGTCGTCCGCAAGTGTCAGCAGGCCAGTTTGAGCTGCGTACCCAATCGCCTTCAGCGATGCGTTTTTCACGAACGTAGTACCAGTCTCAGCGATGGGCTCGATGGCAGAGAAGTTCCGAAGATCGAAAAGCGCGAAAGGCAAATCTGACAAGAGTAGTTGAATCTCGGCGCGCTTTCCTTCATTACTCGTAGCAATGAGCAAATGCCTGGGAGCATTCACCGTGCGTTCTCCGGAACAAATCTAATGGCGAGAGAGCCGAACACACCAAAAGCGGATCTTGAAGTCCATTCAAACCCATTCTCTTTCAAAATGGTGACGCTAACAGCGTATGGTAAAGACCGCGATGCTTGGTCGATGCTGGAAGCATTAGTCGAGAAGGCGGACCTTTCTGACTGAGAGAAGAGTTCGACAAAGGAGATGGCAGGGCGCCGATCGTCGGTAAACGTCAGGACGATGATCGGCAGCGAGTTGTCGATGAGTAGTTGCGATCGTCGGTAAGCATCAACTGAAGCCAGGGATTGAGTCTGTGCTCTTGCCTGTAGACAATGTCGTACTGTGTCACCCGTTCCCGTGAGAAAGTGGTCGTCAGCGAAACTTGCAGCAAAGTTATCAGAGCTTGAAAGCATAAGCTCGGCGTCGCCCACAGTCTCTGTCTTCGCGGTTGGCCCAAGTCTCTGCTGGGCAAGCTTGCGAAGGCTCGGTCGATCAAATGCGTCCGCGACCAGCACCGAAGGGGCGTTCTCTTCCAGTCGAATGGTGGCCATCCGAGTTCCGACTGCACTGACAAAGGTGTCCGGATCGTTGATTCCATACGGAGGGAAGAAGCTGCGCAGGAGGGGACGTGCCGCGATTGCCCCGACGACATCGGCATGCGACGAGACCGTGGCGTTAACATCACGCCACAACCTTTCGACGTCGCGAAAATGGTAGACCGAGACGACCGAGACGGAATAAACATCGGGTGGAACAAAGGCTATCTCATTCGAAGGACTTCGATCCTCGGGGACGGCACTGCCGCGAAGCTTATCCGCGACACCTTCGGATAGTTGAAGAAAGCAACGATCTTCAGCTCTGCCGTCCGTAAAGCGCGAAGTCCACGCGAAGCCTTCGATTAGGTTTGAGAAAATACTACCGAAGATTGGCGCAATCGTTGTTGCGTTTTGATTGGAACTAAAAAGATAGAGCGCCCACGTCTGCAGAATCGGCTTGACGCCGGCCTTGGAGACAAAGCCGAATAGCCCTGCGCCGGGGGCGTCTACTTGCACGCGCGCATGTTCGAGTTGCTGGTTTCCAAGAAGCGATGCGCGCTTTCCCCTGCGCGCATCGACGCAGCGCATTACTGAAGATTCATCGTTGCCGACAATGGCAACTGTGCCCGCGAATGCGAGAGTGATATGACGGGCTCCATCTGAGGATGACCATTCAGCGAGATCGACATCATCAATCTGCTTTCTTAAGAGTGACGGCTGGCCGTGAGCGCGAGCGAAGTCTTCAACGTGCCGTTCAAGAGTCGGCCGCATTCGTCTTTGCGTGGTGTGCGTCTCAATGATCAGAGTAGTGAGCGGCTTTATCTTCAAAGTTGCATCGGCTTCGGTCTCCTCAACACCGGTGAATACGATTGCAAATTGAGAGCGAGCGAATAGAATAGAGTCATCCGATCCGATTCCGGTCCATCGCGCCAGTCGAATCAACCAGCGATTGGGCAGAAGGGTCGATCTCGCTCCAAGCGGAGCGGCCAATTTTGTCCAGGCTTCAGATGATCCAATACCGTCGGCCAGATCGACAAGATCGTCGGCTTCCACAAATGCAACGCAATCGGCCGGCACGTAGAGCGCCATGTCTACGCGACGAGGCCAGTTCCAGTAGAGCCAGCCAGCGATGACTGCCAGAGCGAAACCGACGACCAGAACACGTGTGCGGCGAGAGATTTTCAAAGCAGCGCATCGTAAACTGAGAACGGGCAGGTAGCAAATACACCGCGCCCTCTTCTCGGAGCAGTTGAGCTAGGTCTATCGCCTGCAAGGAGGACGAAACTCCGAGAGCTTGCGCGAGGAGATTGGCTCCAAGAACAAACCTAGCCGACCAGAAATTACCTGCGCGGGAAAATGGGAGGGGTCCCGAAAAGCCGCACAACCTCGATTACAACACCCTTTGTCGACAAGGAGTTAAAAGATACAAAATAGTATTTGACATGTCTGGAGCGGTGTTGTAGCCTAGCTTCGGCGGTTGAGCGTCGGGTCTGATTCGAATGACCCCGTTCTTTTAGCCATCTGCCGAAACCAGTTGACGGCAGCAAACCCGCCGAAAAAGTCGCCCCACCCTTCACTGAAAACGCGAAGTCTCCAAAGACACTCTCGGTAAATCGCAATGAAGAAAGCAAGGTACGCCTGTCCAGTGAAACTCGTCCGCGCACGGTTTTCCCGAGCCCGTCGCGCCCGCGCCCGGCTACGACGCCAGCGCATTTTGATGTTTAAGATCGCGAGGAACCATTCATGATGTGGAACAGTGTGAAGAAAAGCATGGTCGGAGTTGACATCGGCTCAAGCTCGGTGAAGACCGTCGAACTCCAGGGCAAGAACAACGACTACCAGCTAGTGAGTTTAGGTTACGAAGCGCTGCCGCCGGATTCGATCGTGGACGGTCAGATCATGGAGTTGAACTCTGTGTCGAACGCGATTGGAAGCATCTTTAACGAGCATAAGATCAAGACCACAAAGGTAGCCGCCGGAGTTAACGGGCATTCGGTTATCGTTAAGAACATCGTCCTGCCGCAGATGACTGACGATGAACTCCAGGAATCGTTTGCGTGGCACGCAGAGGAACATATTCCTTTCGACATCTCGGATGTCAATCTCGATTATCACGTCACTGGAACCTCAGCCGATGCGATTCACGTGCTGATGGCCGCCTGCAAGCGTGACAAGATTGCCAACGTAAAGCAAGCAATCCAGCTTGCCGGCAAACAGCCCGCGATAATCGACGTCGATGCGTTTGCACTTCAGAACTGTTACGAGCTGAACTACGACCCGCAGGCCGGCCAGGTTGTGGCCTTGCTGAACATCGGCGCTTCGACGACGAACATTAACATTCTAAATGGCGCGCGATCGGTCTTTACGCGAGACGCCACGTTTGGTGGCAACCAATACACTTCACTGCTCCAAAAGGAACTGGGCTTGACGTTTGATCAGGCCGAGCGAGTGAAGCGCGGCATGCCAATGCCAGAAGGTTCCGAGCCTCGAGACATCGAACCAATTCTCGACACGGTCTCTGACATCCTGGCCCTCGAAATTCAGAAGACGATGGATTTCTACCGCGCGACCGTCGAGGATGGCGAGTCGGCCGTGCAGAAGATTTTAGTTTCCGGTGGCGGTTCGAAGCTGAAAGGTCTGGTGGAGTTTCTGGCCAGACGCTTCGAGATCCCCGCGGAAGTATTCGATCCGTTTCGAAAAATCCGCGTTGACTCGCGAGGTTTCGATCCCGAGTACATGCGCGAAATTGTTCCTGAGATGGCCATTGCAGTCGGCCTGGCGCTGAGAGGAGTTGACGTCCGGTGATCAAAATTAACCTTTTAGAATCGGTAACTGATCGTCCCACCGGCGTAGCGTTTGTTGAGGACAGAGTCTCCAGCACACGTACGCAGACGTTCCTGCTGGTCCTGACTGTAATGGCGCTCCTGGTGCTCGGCATGGGGTTCGACTATGTCAGCGCGAACTCTGCGCATGACACAGCCACCAAAGAGCTGGAGAAGGAACGCCGCATCAACGAGCAGATGAACGCGGTCAAACGTGAGCAGGCAGATCTGGAAAAGAAGATCGCCGACATTAACTTTCGGATCGACGCGATTCAAAAGCTGCGCGCTTCGCAGCAGGGGCCCAGCGCTGTGCTTGCTGAAATCAAGGCTCGCTTTGACAGCGTCCCAGGTCTCTACCTGAAGAGCGTGGAGCAGAAAGATGCCGAGCTAATCATCAAGGGCGAATCGCCAAACGAAGCCTCGGTGACGCGCTTTGGTCAGAGCATGGAATTCTCTTCCGGGCTCTTTACCAACCTGAACATCGAGACGCAGCGAGAAATACCGCAGACAGTGAGCAAGGGCACGAGTGGCGCCGCCGTCGCCGCGCAGCAGGATCCGAACTTGCCGCAGCCTGAAGTTGTGGCGTTTACGATTAAGTGCAGCTACGCGCGCAATGGCTCGCAGCAGAATACCAACCCGACGCCCGCTCCGGCGAATCACGTCGCCAAGAACTAGCCAAGAACATGAGAAACACACAACTCGATAAACGAGAAGACTTGATCAACTTCGCTCACGGAACGGTGAGCGGACTAAAGTCTATCGGTAAAGCGGTCATCATAATAATTATGCTTGTGATCGCTCTGCCTATTGCTTGGTTGCTCATTAACATCGCGCTAGGTAACTAAACGGAAAGTACCTTGCCTAAAATAACTAACTGACGGCAAACAACAGGAAAAGATCATGAGAATTGGAAACATCAACAGCCTTCCCTGGTACGCCCGGTTCAGCATCTTCGCGGCGATGGCTCTCATCGTCTATGCCGGCTTCTGGTACTTCGTCACCCGCGGCACGCGGAAAGAAACCCGTAACCTGGTCGACCAGATTAAGGTCCTGCAAAAGGCCAACACTGAGGCGCAGATTGCCTCGCAGCGCTTGATTGAATTCAAGGCGTCTTACAGGAGCAAGCAGGAGCAGCTGGAAGAGCTGAAGGCGTTATTGCCTGAGCAGCGTGAGCTGACGAAAGTCCTCGAAGGTATCCAGGACCGCGCGCGCGCGACCAGCATTTCGTTGCGAAAATTCGCGCCTAAGGATGACGTGCAGCAGGACTTCTACAGCGGCAAACGGATTGACGTGGCCGTTCAGAGTTCGTTCTCAGGCCTGCGAAAGTTCTTCGATCAAATGGCGCACTACCAGCGCATCGTCTCGATCACCAACTTCGAAATCAAGCAGATGGACAAGCAGGGCGCGGACAAAACGGTCGAAGCCCGCTTTGACCTGACCGCTTATTACGTCTCGAGTGAGAAACTGCAAAAGCAGAACACGGCCCAGCCCGGCCAGCCCGGTGCACCGCAAGCGGCGCAACCTGCGGCTGTCAACCAGGCTGTCAACCAGGCCGTCGCGCCGAAATAGTGCCGAATCGCGGCTTTGAATAGGAAGAAACAAGATGGATGACAAACTGAAAATTCGTTACGTGGTTTCGACTGTGTTGATCTCGTGCGTAGTGTTGTTCGCCGGGTTAACCGCGACTGCATCCGCGCAGGAACCGAGCGTCGCGGCCAAGCCTGAGACTAACGTAAAGAGTTCTGGCCGCGATCCTTTCAAGAAGTTCGAGCCGGCGCGCAGAGTGAAATTGGCACTCGCCAAACTCGAGCCGCCGTCTATTCAAGTGCGCATCGATCGTTATCGTGCGCAAAAGTTGGCCGCCGCAAATGCGCATGTGTCACCGCCAAAGCCGACGACCGCGTTGCTGCTTAACGAAATGCAGGTGACCGGCATTTTTCACACGCCTCGAGGCTGGTCCGCAATGGTCGAAGCCACGCCGTTCAATCCTAAACTCTCTTATGTGATCTATCCGGGTGAAATCTTCTTTGACGGTCAGTTAGTAGCAATCGAAGAAAGCCGTTTAGTGTTTCGCCGCGACATTATGTGGAGTGACGGACGGCGCGAAAAATCAGTGGAGGTCAAGCCTCTGCGTCAGCCGAGTCCCGTCGAAGCCATGACGGCCGCCAAAGCGGCCCCTGCCAGTGCGCCGGCCACCGAGGTTGAGAAACCAGCCGCGCCGGTAAAGCAATAACCAACAATTTTCTGGCCCGCCATCCGGCGAAGACCTTTCGCCTAAGTGCGGGCATGATGCGTGAACGATTGATCGATGCGAACTTAGGGCACTGGCCAATCGCTTCATTTTTTGACAACCCATGACTGAGCTGCCGTAGAGTGCGGCGCGCGCTTTGAGTGTTCGTTGTCCGGCATTTCGAGCGAGCGCGTGGCGGAAGTTCAATCTGTCCCTGAGGGAGGGAACAATGCTTAACCAGTTCCATAAATTTACAGCCGTCAAGACATGCGCGCTCGCATGTATCGCCGGACTAACGTTTAACACGTTCGCCTTCGCCGGCATTTCACCGGCGGGGATCGATAAGTCGGCGGTCGCTCGTTCGTCGAGCATGACCCGCGAACAGAATCCGTCGCCGTCGCCAACTCCGGCACGGCCCGGAATGTCGCCCGCCAGAGACAACCAGGCGAAGCAGGCTGATCAGGGCCGTCAATACGGCCAGTCTGGATTTGTTGGCGAGCCGATTAATCTGAACGTGGTCAACGCCGACATCCGCGACATCCTGAACTACATCACTGAGCAGTACGGCATTAACTTTGTCATCGACAGCTCAGTCGGCGCGGTCCCCGTTACAGTCAATGTACAGGACGTGCCGTGGAACTATGCGTTGGATGCGCTGCTGCATGCGAACAAACTGGGCGCTGAAGTGAGTGGAAACATTCTGCGTGTCGCGACTTCGGAAACGCTGGCCAAAGAGGCCGACACCCAGAAGGTCATCAGCGATGCGCGGCTCGATAACTCGCAATTGGTTACCGAGTTCCTGCGTTTGAACTACGCTCGGGCTTCGGGCACGTTAGCCCAGGCAGCCGGCTCGACCGGCGGCTTCTCGGGCGGCGCAACGAATCTCAGCTTTAGTGGCGGCGCCGGCGGTGACGCCACTGGCGGCAGCGGCGATCAGGGCATCCTTCCGATCATCAAGCGGCGTCTTTCCCGGCGTGGCTCGATCGAAGTTGACGGCCGCAGCAACACGTTGATCATCACAGACGTCAGAGAGAACATCGCGGCGATTCGACAGCTCGTTACGATTCTGGATCAGCCGGAACCCCAGGTTGAGATCGAGACGCGCATCGTTATCGCGCAGCACAGTTTCAGCAAAGATCTCGGCGCGCAGCTTTCGATGGGCGTGGCGAATTTTGGCCGTGGCGGCCTCGCGAACATCTCTTCGCTTCCTGCGACGGGTAGTCAGACCGGCGGTTCGGGCGCCGGCAGCAGCGCACTGACCAGTGGACCGAATCCCTTTGGTGTATTTGGTGGATTGGCCGGGACGAAGCAGCCATTGGATAACCTGCGCTCGGCGGCGGCGACCACGATCATCGGATTGACCACCGGCCTCATTGGCTCAGCCCAGATCAGTGCTTTGATCAGCGCGGCTGAAACCCGGGGCGAAGTTAAGACAGTGGCGACTCCGCGAGTGACTGCTCTGAACAATCGTCCCGCGCAGATCGAGAGCGGATCGCAGATTCCCGTGCAGACAACTCAAGCAGGAGCAGCTGCCGGCGGCACCGCGGTCATTACTACGACTTTCGTTTCCGTTCCCCTGCGTCTTTCAATTACGCCACAGATAACTGACGCGGGCACGGTCATCCTCCGCGTAACGATCGAAAACAACACCGTGAACACCGGCATCGCCGTCGGTGGCGTTCCCGGCATCGACACCCAGCGCATGCAGTCGGAAGTGATGGTGCCAGATGGCGGAACAACCGTGATGGGCGGAGTCCTCTCGGATCAAGAGAGCACCACGCGTCAGCGCACGCCCGGCGCGGCCAGCATTCCGATCATTGGCAACATGTTCAAGCGCAAGCAGGTGTCGAACAACTCGACCGAGATTCTGTTCTTCATCACGCCGCACATCTATCGGCCTGATTACTTTGGCCGTCCGACTTCGGCGGTGCCGGCCCAGGGCCCGCGCTCGACCAGCGTGCCGCAACCCGTGCCGCTCGGCAATCCGGGGACGAACACGCCGACGCCGACTGAGTTGCAGCAGCAGGAAAGAAACCCGCAGACAGGTCCTCAGACTCAGCCGACCCAACCGGCCACTAACCCGGCAGGCGCGGCCCGTCCCGGAGCTCTCGGTGGAGGGCAGAAGCCTCAGCGGTAGTTTTAGTCCGATACCACCTGCACGAGCGGGTGCGTCACGGTGACGACCATGTTCAAAGAGTCTCTTCAATCCATCGTCGAAAAAACCGACGGCAGCCTCGGCGCCCTGATCATGGGCGCCGACGGTTTGCCCGTCGAGAAGTTCTTCACGGAAGCTGGCGAAGACGCGAACCTCGATGTCGCGGCCGCCGAATTCACCTCGCTGATTCGCAGCGCCGGCAAGTCCGGCAAGGACTTGGATCTCGGCGAGCTTTGCGAGTTGGTCGTTTCGCTCCGCAAAGTCACGCTCGTAATGCGACTCTTCAACCGCGACTATTTTGCGGTACTGGCATTGAAACCGGACGGCAACCTCGGCCGCGGACGATATGAATTGAGAAAGGCTGAGTTAGTTCTGGCGAAAGAGTTCGCTGTCTAAGAGATATCTAAACTTTGCTTAAGACTTAACGGCTCGCTGGCTTCGTCAGCGAGCCGTTTAGTTTTAGCGGCACTTCCGCAATCAGATGATAAAGTATAGCGCGTCTCTACCAATCGATTTCGATCTAAAAGGAGTTGCGATATGGATCCCGATCCGATGCAGTTTGTGGAAGAAGACGCCGACAAGAAAGAGTCCGAAGCGACTAAAGCAAGAAAATCCAAAGCCCACCTGAACACCATGGTCGCGATTTCGGTCGCGTTACTCGCTACCTTCATGGGAATCTGCAAGGTCAAGGACGACAATATCGTGCAGGCCATGCAGCAGGCCCAGGCCGACAAGATCGATAACTATTCGTGGTATCAGGCTCGGAATATTCGTGAAGAAGTTGCGAACGCCACCGTCGCGCAGTTAACCGCCCAGTCAGCCGCAGCCCCATCGCAGGCTAAACCTGTCTTCGAGGATAAGATCAAAGCTTACCAGGCCCTTGCTCAGGAGCAGGCGGAGAAAAAGAAGACACAGCAAGCCGACGCCGACAAGGCTGATCAGACTTACAACCAACTTAATTTTCATGATGATCAGTTTGATCTCTCGGACGCGATGCTGGCGCTGGCGATCTCGCTCTTGGCGGTGACGGCCTTGACTCAGAAGCGTTGGCTCTTTGTGCTGGCGATGTTCCCTACGTTGTTCGGCGTCGTGATGGGCCTGGCCGGACTTTTTGGTTGGCACATCCATCCGGATGCGCTGACGAAATTGTTATCTTAGGGCAGGCGAGTGCGCTGGGCTCATGCGCCTTCACAGAATATTCACGGCGCGGGCGGCCAGTAGAACGATCACGGTCAGAGAAATAATCGATTGGAGCATCATCAGCACTTTGCCCCAACGCGCCAGCACCGGAACATCAGTTGGGGAAAAAGCGGTGCTGGTGTTGAAGGCGATGAAGAGGTAATCCACAAAGTTTGGCGACCATGTGTGTTGCCCTGCCGCGATCTTTTCCTCCGGCGGCATCGTCATCTGGGGGAAAAGAAACGCGCCGTCAGGATGGCCCGAACGCGATTCGCGCCCGTGCGGGCCCCCGGCATCCAGGCGCCAGTACCACAAAGCAAACACCAGCACGTTCGTGGTCCACAGAGCCGCAGCCGAAATCAAGAGTTGCGTGGGTGATTCTTTGTGGGAAGGCAATGCGGCGATCAGCAGCGCGACCGACGCAATCATTCCGAGAGTCACCAAACCCGTGACCGTGAATCCCAGAACCCGGTTGAGACTATGCTTTCCTGCGCGATGCGAAATGACTGTGGGAACGAGTAGCGCGATGATGACTACGGGAAACAGCCAGCGCGGACCAATGATCAGATAGGGAGGCAGCGCGAGGTACAGGCCGCCCACCGCCAACACCGCAATGGCGGCCGGCCAACGAGGTTCCGGGTCCCATCGATCGTGTTCAGTGCTCATGGAGTCCAGCCTCTCGGGTCTGGCGCTGATTAAACCTCCAAAGGCGCGCAATGTAAACGCGATGGCAGTAGGTAGAACAACTAATCGCTCTAGTATCGGACCATTCCTGCACCCCTCACCAAACCATCCGGCAAAGAATGCTGCGGATGTTGCGCGGACACTCTGGCACCGTGATTGCCAAGCAGGGAGCGGTAAGCACTGGGCAAAGGAAGCAGGAGCCACTGATGCAAATGGAACTCGCAATCAACACCAAACCCTTCCGCGATGCCGAGCGAGAGCAGACAAGTATCTTAGCCCCGCTAGAAAGAGCGGTCCTGCGGGGACTCGCACGCCGCATGCCCACCTGGGTGAATTCGGACCACCTGTCAATCCTGGGGTTGGCCGGTATGGTCCTGGCCGGCGTCTGCTACGCCGCGAGCAAGCACAATCCGCTGATGCTGCACCTCGTGAATGTCTGCATTTTCTTAAACTGGTTCGGCGATAGCCTGGACGGAACGCTGGCGCGATATAGAAATCGGCAGCGTCCGCGCTATGGATTTTACGTGGACCACATCATAGATACCTTCGGCGCGGTGTTCTTGATTTTCGGCCTCGCGCTCTCGGGTTATATGAGCGAGCGCGTTGCCGCAGGCGTGCTTACGGTCTTTTTCATGCTGGCCATCAACTCGTATCTAGCGGCCTATGCGCTCGGCGTGTTCAAGATCTCCCAGTGGAAAATGGGCCCTACCGAGATGCGTTTGCTCCTTATGATCGGCAATGTTTTCCTGATCTACCATCCGCGCGCTTATCACCAACGCTATCTGCTCTATGACATCGGCGGAGTCATAGCCATTATCGGGATGTCACTAATTCTGGTCGTCTTGACGATCCAGCACACGCATGCCCTCTACAAATTGGAGCGTCTGCCTAAGCAGTGACGGCAAGGTCTGCGATTGTCGGCCTAACGGATTAGCGTTCGATGATTCACTTCATAAGGTTCAATGTGGTCGGCGTGCTTGGGTTTGCTCTACAATCCGGCGCCCTTTTTGCTCTTACGCACCGCGAACATCCCCTGGGTTATCTGGCGGCGACGGCCGCGGCGGTTGAGTTGGCAGTCCTAAATAATTTTGTCTGGCATCAACGGTGGACGTGGAGCGACCGGCCTTCTGCCACAACGGGGGAGACACTGCGCCGGTTGGCAAAGTTCAACATAACTAATGGAGCGGTTTCGATAACCGGCAATCTGGTCCTGATGAGCATTCTGGTAGGACGCCTGGGTCTGCCAATCGCAGGCGCCAACCTGGCGTGGTGGCGTGCTCAATATGCAATTTTTTTCTCGCCGATCGAATCGCGTTTTATGTGAACAAGGATCGGCAGAGAGCGTAGCCGCTAAGGGATTCGTGGATCCGACCGGATCATTTTCCATTTCTCATTTAACATTTTTCATCCGCCATTTGCTGTATCTATTTAGCGTTGCTTCGTGTCTTTTCGTGGATCGTCCGCTTGGCTAAGAAATGAAGAACGATCGGCGAAATCACGAATCGACACGAAGGATGGCCAATATGAAGAGATGAATGGAAAGCATCCGTGGGGCGCGCCGCACTCCAAGTCACCCCGTCCCTGGCGGCATCTTCACATTCGGCATGCCGCGGAGAATGATCCGCTGTCGGCGCGCGACGCGTTTGGGATTTACCTGGGGGTTAAAGACGGTGCGGGGGTTGGGAATCATCGCGGAGAGAAACGCGGCTTCGCGCGCATTTAAGTTGGCCGCCGGCTTATGAAAGTAGTATTCCGAAGCGGCCTCTGCGCCATACACGCCATCGCCCCATTCAATCACATTCAAATAGAGTTCCAGGATGCGACGCTTTGAGAGATTGCGCCCCATGAAATAAGTGATGATTGCTTCCTCGCC
>WNFR01003517.1_pt1 | contig 16179 bp, 15 predicted proteins | sample 5400221 | NCBI WGS metagenome assembly WNFR01 (sample SAMN13153357, study PRJNA577476) | soil metagenome | isolation source: 40 cm soil under Madrone tree | place: USA:California | collected 2016-06-14 | reverse complement strand
TCCAGATACCTCACGAGACGTCCCAGCGTTACCTCTCCGTTCTCATTTGCAGCGCCCCCCTTCAGACCTTCCACCAGCGCGGAAGTAAAATATCCCTGCTTCCTTTCGCTGTTTTCATAAGCCCGGTGGCCAATATCGGTCGCATACAAAGTTGCAAACGCAGTCACTTCCTGGTTCCGTACATCGAAGCTGAATCCGCGCGTATACGCCTCGGTCAACACGTTCTCTTCACCGCCGCGCCCCGCTATTGGATCGCTGCGGCACGCATCGATAATCATCAGAACCTGACCCACACCTGTATGTCGAATCCAATTCTTGATTACCTCCACGTTGATTGCGGTCTCTTCAAGCAACGCAAGGTTTTCGCTCATCTGAGCATCACTGGGCAAAAGGTAGGCGCGGCCGCCGCGCTCAATTCCGTGCCCGGCAAATGCCACGACAAGAAACCCTTCGGCCGGGACCACGCCCTGGAGATTTGACAACCGCCGGAGTATGTTCCCTCGCGAGGCCCGATTCCGGGGCGGCCCATCGGAGGCCAATATGATCACCTGGTCTCGGGGGAACCCCCCGTTGGAAATGAGAGCGGCCGCGAGTTCCTTTGCATCATTGGATGCGGCTTCAAGCCTGTTTATCTGGGGATCTTCGTAGCCGTCTATCCCGATGATGAGCGCCCATCGCTTCTCGGAGCCCGGAAGCGCCCCGACTTTCTCCCCGGGCTTTACACTCAAGCCCCGCTCTTGCGTCTGCGCCTGGGCGGTCAAGGCTACAAAGCAGCCAATGGCGGCAGCAGCGAGTGCGGCAGGAAAGCTCAGTCGGAATATACTTCCTTTCATAGATGAACAGAGCCTACGGCGAGCTGCGCGGCCTGTCAATTCAGCGCATCTATTCATCTTTGAGACGGGGCGCAATTGACACTGGAACTTGACCTCGTGGTGACCATGTTTGAAGAGTCGCTAATCCCACCCACGGCAGTGGGTGGATTTTTCAGATTCAGCCTACACAGGAAGGCCGATCGACTTGCTTCCCGAATCCCACCCACGGCAGTGGGTGGATTTTTCAGATTCAGCCTACACAGGAAGGCCAATCGACGGCTTCTTCGAATACCACCCACGGCAGTGGGTGGATCGTTCAAGTTCAGCCTACAAAAGAGAGCCGGCCGCGCCCTTTGTTTTGTGATCGCTCTCCCTTGCGGCGCGACGGAAGGAGCAGAGAAAAAACGAGAATCTCGGTGCGCTCCTCTTTAGGCTGGACTTGAACGATCCACCCACTTCCCGTGGGTGGTATTCGGGGACGCAGGCGAGAGGCCTTCCTCTGTAGGCCGAACCTGAACGATCCACCCACTGCCGTGGGTGGAATTCGAAGAAGCGTTCGAGCGGCCTTCGTTTGTAGGCTGGCCTGAACGATCCACCCACTTCCGTGGGTGGGATTCGAAGAAGCGGGCGAGCCGCCTTCGTTTGTAGGCTGAGGTTGAACGATCCACCCACTGCCGTGGGTGGGATTCGAAGAAGACAACTTTTCATAGCTCGTCCCACTTTCAATTGCACCCTTTGAAACTGGGACGGGTGTCTCAGCCAGCATTTACGACGTTGGAATCGACGATCATTTGGATAGTTCGGTGCTCGCGCCTCGAAGAAGGGCAGCGCTCTTTGCCAGAGCGTCCTCGAGGATCTTGCCTTGCTCAGCCGCACCTTTCCAGTCGCTTCGCTCGATCGCTTCAGTCAAGCCCGGCAGCTCGAGGTGCGCGTAGGTGTATCTGGCCGCGTACAGGATGTGCTTGAACCAGGGTCGGCCGGGAATGCCTTCAGGGTTCAACCAATTCGCTTCGGCCTGCATTATGTGCCGATTAGTTTGCTGCGAAAGAGTGTGGTTGATCTGGCCTGACGTCAATACGCGTTCGATTGCCTGGTTCAAAGCTCGCCCTGCGACTTCGAATTGAGCGACGCGCGCCAGTAGCGGCTTGAAGTCGAAGCGCTGCCTCGCGTCCTTCTTCTTTTGAAGCTCTTGGACGAATTGTCTGATGTTGTCCGCATAGAATGCGAAGTCGAACGGAAGAACCTCGGCGTTGGCCAATCGCAGCGCGAGCACACCCCACAGCTTCGACATAAGCGTGTGGTAACGATAGCCGGGATCGCCAAATTGATTCATCCAGTAGAAGTCGTCGTACATTGAATGATAAACGCCGTATGGACCATCGAAGGTGAGCCCGATCGTAGGCCGCCCGAGGAAGTTCAAAAACACAGTATGATCCGAGCCGCTTCCGATGCGAGTGTTCACAAGCTTGGAATCATTCGTCTCCTTATGCTCGCGCGACATCGAGGCCTTCCATTCTTCGTAGAGACTCTTGCCCGAGGGCGCCTCCACCGAGCGGCTCACTTCGACGATCAGCGGCGCAAGCGAGGCCACCGCGTCCGGGCGAAAGTTGGGCCCGGATGCCGATGAATCGACGTTGATATAAGCGACGGCCTTCGTTTTCAACTCGTCGGCGAATTGCTCGCCCCATTCGGTCGAGCCCGTGAGGCCTACTTCTTCGCCGTCCCAACTGCAAATGACAATCGTTCGCTTCGGTCGAATGCCTTGCTTCTTCAGCTCGCCCAGCGCTCGCGACATTTCGATCATCGAAGCGGTGCCGCTCGATGGATCGACTCCGCCGAATTCCCAGGCGTCTCGATGATTGCCCAGCACGATCCACTCGTCGGGAAACTCCGATCCACGAATGCGAGCTTCAACTACGTAATTTGGACGGACGCCGTTGTCCATGTCGACTTTGACGTGAGCGGTCGCCGCGCCCCCCAATCTGTACTTGATCGGCAAGGCTCCCTGCCAATCCTTCGGAGCTTCGGGGCCGCCCATGTTTTCGAGGATATGCTTCGCGTCGCGCCACGACATCGGCAGCGCGATGATCTTCGGGACTGAGACCGCTTGCTCGATGGGGATTCGTTTGGCGCCTTCGACTGAAGCCCATCCGGGAGTCAAAGGATCGCCCGGAACCATGAAGTCGTAGGTGATCGCGCCGCGCTGAATGTGGCTTTCGGGTCCCCACGGACCGTCGGGGAAAACTCTGCCGCGCTTGAAGCCGTCCTCTTGCGGATCGGAATAGACGATCATCGCGGCGGCGCCTTGGCGTTCGGCGGTGAGCGCTTTGAAGCCGCGATAGCTGTAGGGATTCGAGTACCGAACCAGAACGATCTTGCCCTTCACGTTGATGCCATGTTTCCGAAGCAGATCGTAGTCTTCGGGGTTGCCGCTGTGTGCATACACGACTGGCGCGGTGACTTCTCCCGACGCCGACAGCCCTGTGTAGGCAGACTGCACGCCGGGATCCTTTGTATCGGGATCAATGTCGTAAGGATCTTCGCGAAGGGAGGCTTTGTAACGGACCGGACTGAGCATCTCGCAAGACACTTCGCGCGGAAAGGTGTTGAGCACATCGTAACGTCGGAGAGTGACCTCTTCCCAACCTTGCTGCTTCCAGAGTTCTGCGATGTGACGAGCCAGTTCGTTGTTGCGCTCAGATCCGGCAGGATGCGGCTCAGCAGTGAGAAAGCGATGATGCTTGCGGGCTTCGTCGGGCGAAGGGATGCTCTTGAACTTTGTTTCGATCTCCGTCTGGGACTTCGCCCCAGTCGCCGAGAAACCTGTCATCCGCAGTTGTGCGAAAGCGCTTAGCGGTGCGCAGGCGATCGCGAGCATCGCGATAACCCAAGCAATGAGTCGATGAGGCCTTCGTGTGGTGAGCATCAATCTTCTCAGTTAGACAAGGTCTCGATCATTTATTTGCTCTTCGCGAGCGTGAAGATCGGTTCGATGTCGACTGGTACGCCGCTAAGCTTGTCGAGCGCCTTCTGCATCGCCGGTCTGATCAAGCCGTACTTGTCGAGCATCGCTTTAGCCTTTTCGTAGGAGCCTTCCGCCTCGATCGTCAGTATCTCCGTTGTCAGTTTGCGCACGGCAGCTTTGATCTTCGAAGTGTCGATGCTGTATGTTCCGGCAGCTTCGTTCAGTTTGATCGCGCCTTCGTCGAGCAGATAGTTGAACTGAATTGCCTGACCTTTGCCGTGTGCTTCGTTGACCCCAAAGCGAACCGACCGAAACGAACTGGTCAAATAGGTTGTGTACAGATCGCGCTCCATCGCCGGGTCGACCGAGCCTTTGTCGATTAAGTATTGCAGAGCCCACAGCCCGGTTATGTCTGCCTTTGCCTCCTCGATGGTCGAGTACAGTTCCTTCAACTCTTTTCTGACGTTTGTGCCGCGGCCACCGACCTTGATGTTGTGAGGACCGAGGCCGTGCATGAGTTCGTGCGCGAGTATGTGAGTGAAGAACGCGTCGAACGAAATCTGAGACTGCTGCGACGGATCCACCAGCACTTTCGAGATGGGCACCAGCACCTGTTTGAACTTGGCCTCCTGAACGTTCTTGAGCATCACCCGTTTCGAGCCTTTCTCCTTGACTACTTGTTCGTCGTTGGGGAGATTGTACGCCGCGGTCTGCACGCCGCGATTTCCATCACCCGAACAGAAGACGTTGTCGACAACCCGAATCGGAGAGGCGGCCCCGAGCTTCGGATTGCGATAGCGCGGATCGATCGGCAGGTTGTTTTCGAGTTCCTGGAGGTAGCCGCTGAACTTGACCAGCTTCGCGGATTCCGCTTCGTCGCGCAGCGTAATGAATGCTTCGAAGGCGGCCTTGTATCCGAACAGCTCGTCTTCATATGTTTCGTACGGCCCGATGGTGACATCGATCGGCGCGTCCAAATCCATCCAGGCCACGTCGCTCGCGTAGTAGTCGTCCGACATGAACGCGTCCGCGCGCTTTGTCAGAAAGTTCTTGAGGGTCTGGTTGGTGGTCAGCTCTGCTGCTTCCCTCAAGAGTTTCGCAGCGGGTTCCAGGAACTCGCGATACTCCTCGTGATAAGGAACGATCTTAAGCTTGCCGTCCGGGCCCCGCCTTATGACGGTGAAGAACCCGGTCGCGCGTAACTTGTCTTGTTCTGAGAGGCCGCTCACCCACGCGTTGAATTCATCCTTGGTCATATCGTCGGGGTAGAAGCCTGCCTGCGGCGGCTTTTCGTGCGGGACGCCATCGATGAAGGGCTCGTTCTTTTCGTTGCGCGACCAGGGACCCTTGTTGATCATAAAGTAGTGCAACCGCTCACGACCCTCGGGGCTCGTGTCGGATTCCAGCTTTTTCCATAACACTTCGTTGCCGCTCCAGACCTGGCGCAGAAAGAGTGGATCGAGCAGTCTCGCCGCTTCGATGAGTTTATCGAGAGCCTTGCGATCGTTCTCGGAAAGATGCGAAGTGTCCGCCGACAGCTCCGTTGGAGCGAACTGGCGGATCTTAGCGGCCAGAGGGCTGGTGGGCGCTTTTGATTCAGACACTTTCGGCTCCTCCTTCGGGGAGGTGCAAGCAACGAGTGCGACGGCAAGCGCCGTCGCGAGCGAACAGACCTTGATGAATGATTTCATGGTTCACCACCCGGGAGATATTGTGACTGCGTTTGAGCAGCGCGTCCGAAGCGTCTTCGTTCTAAAGCCGAGCGGCTGCGTTTGTCAACAGGCATAGGTCCTATAGGTCCCATAGGTCCAATACTTTCTATAGACTTATCAGCATTTGTCTGTTACGATCCTACTGTTAGTTCAGCAGATCGAATGCTGCTGTTGATTTTTGTTTTGGGACCTCCCGCTGACTGTTTGGAGAGTGTTTGACTCTGCTTTCTCATCCTCTTTCCCGCAAAGCCTCGGAAGTTCCTCATAACCAGTTTTAGGAGAACTATGAGTAAGAAGATCTACGTCGGAAATCTGTCGTATCAAACGACAGAAGGCGATCTAACCACCCTGTTTGAACAGGTTGGTCAGGTTGATTCAGTTAACGTTATTACGGACCGGGACACCGGTCGCTCGAAAGGCTTTGCTTTTGTCGAGATGGGCAACGAGGATGCTGATAAGGCTATCACCCAGCTCAATGGAACAGAGGTGAATGGCCGCACGCTTACAGTCAATGAAGCGCGGCCGCGCGAAGAGCGTTCAGGCAATCGTGGCGGCGGCTACGGCGGAGGCCGAAGCAGCGGTGGCGGCGGTGGACGCGGTGGCTACGGCGGTGGTCGAGGTGGTGGCGGCGGCGGCCGCTACTAAGCCGGTCGATACGCAGATTGAAGGGCGATGGATGGGATCGGCGGAAGTTGCATCCTGTCCATCTACTCTTCAGTCATCCAGCTGCTCGGAGACGATTGCACGGAAAAAGTAGAACAAACACTCCAACCAATCCGCACCCTTCAGCAAACACATTTTCAAGAACCACTGCTTCGATGAAGCAACAGCAACCTCTGAAGCAGTGCACCGAAAAAGAGAGATTCATGAGTTTAAACAGTTTTAGCAAGCTCGGCCTCTGTGCCCCGCTTGCGGATGCGCTAGGAAAACTAGGCATCACCGATCCAACAGAGATTCAAACGAAAACGATACCGCACGCGCTTGCGGGACGAAACATTATGGCTTCGGCAGAGACGGGTTCCGGCAAGACGCTGGCCTTTCTCCTGCCGATCATTCAACGGCTGAGCGGTCCCGGCCTGACCCGCGCGCTTGTGCTGGCGCCGACGCGAGAGCTTGCTCTTCAAATTGAAGCGACCGCGAAGATCTACGGCCGCACTGCCGGGCTTCGCACCGTGGCGGTGGTGGGCGGCGAGAGCCTCCCCAGACAAATCAAGGCGCTGCGCACCGGCGTTGACATCTTAGTTGCAACCCCGGGCCGCTTGAACGATTTGATCGAGCGAGGATCAGTCCCGCTCAAGGCTATAGAGGTGCTTGTGCTCGACGAGGCGGATCGAATGCTTGATATGGGGTTTCTCCCGCAGGTCAGGCGCATCGTCAAGCACATTCCCATAAAGCGTCAGACGATGTTATTGACCGCCACGCTTTCCCGAGAGGTTGAGCGGCTGGCGCAGGAGTTGGCGACGAACTACGCGAGAGTTGAAGCAACCCGCTCGGCCAACACCGTTGCGACTCTCACTCAGAAGGCCTTCGCGGTTCTATCGCACGCGAAGACGCCAATGCTGCTCGCATTGCTCCGTCAGCACGCGGGGGAAACGTTTCTGGTGTTTACACAGACCAGGCGAGGGGCCGACAGAGTAGCGCGGATACTTACCGCTAACAAGCACGAAGTCGTCACGCTTCATTCTGATCGCACCCAGTCGCAGCGCAACACGGCATTGGACAGCTTTCGCTCCGGACGCGTTCGGGTGCTGGTGGCTACCGATGTTGCGGCGCGCGGCATTGATGTGGATGATATTTCGTTTGTGGTCAATTACGAGGTGCCTGCGACCGCTGACGATTACATCCATCGCGTAGGACGAACAGCGCGGGCGGGCCGCGATGGCGCGGCACTGACGCTGGTGAGCCCGGAAGAGGAATCCACCCTGGCATCCATCGAGCGGGTCGCCGGAATCAGGCTGGAGCGGTCAAGGCTGAAAGGGTTTACGGATGGCAGGTCCGAGGAGCAGGTAAGATTGACGACCGAGATCGGCCTTTTGCGCCGGTCGTCAACGCGCTCGTTCAGGGGGAGTCGAGCATCCCGTTGATGGGGCTGTTGTTTTGAAGAAGGAAGTCATTTGGCTTCGAAGTCTAAATACACGTTTGCGCAAGCTGGGAGCTAGCGCAAACGTGGAAACGAGGTGACATCATTCCAAAAGAAGACATGATCCCGGTTGATGGAACTGTAGTAGAGTGTATGGGCAATACTACATTCAAGGTGAAAATAGGCGAAGGGCATGAGGTATTGGCTCATTTGTCCGGTAAGATGCGCAAGCACTACATCAGGGTCCTGGCAGGTGACAGGGTGACCGTTGAGTTGTCGCCTTACGACCTGACAAAGGGACGTGTGACGTTCCGGCATCGGAGCTAAATCTATTTGCCATTTGTCATTTTTCATTTGTCATTGAACAGAATCAGTTACTGGCAAATAAAAAATGAAAAATGAAAATGCCCCTGATTCAACAGGCGGCTCGATCCGGGCTCACCTTGACCATCGGGTCCGCAGCGTATAGTCTAGATGAATCTGCAATGGTGTAGAAAGCCAGCCGGTCTAAGTGGTAGCCGGCATGACTCCACGAAATGCCACTTAGTGGAGTCTCTGTGCCAGCACCAGTCAATCACTTCGATGACAATCTACGAACTCTCGCCAACATCTGCCTTGGTTCGGTCTTCGCTACGTTGCCGTCGGTTTTGACTTCTATTGATTGAAGGTAACCGTGAGCCTGGTTCCACGCGAAAGGCCGCACACCTATGATGACCAGCTTGGTTGATATCGAGGATGCCAGAGGCCGCCTCGCATCTGGCGAGCAGCCTTATGCGTTCGAGATCAGCGACCGCGTCACGATGGTTGGGCCGGCCTGCGGATTCGGAGCGGATTATCTGCGTCACCTTCGGACCGAAGGGCGCTACGCGGAGAGCGTCGAAGAGGCAAATCAAATCGCCGATGCGAGAGGCGCGACAATAATCGGAATCTGGTTCGTTAAACGATAGCTGGAAGTCGATAGCGTATCCAAGACAGGTATGACAGTGAGATCAACCGAACTGACAGATGAGCAACCCTGGACACGACCCTGGTGGCAGTACTCGGAGGGAAACGGTCCCGTCTTATTCTACATAATCTCAGTCCACGTGCTTGCGGTGATTGGATTGATTCTATTCCCGCTGCCGAATTGGCGTGTGCTGTTAGCAGCCCTTGCAGTCGCTTCGATCGGCGGCGTCGGAACATCGGTGTGTTATCACCGATCACTTTCGCACCGGTCTTTGCGGCTGAATCGGGTTGTTGAGAACATTCTCATATTCTTCACCATCTTCAACGGATCCGGTGAACCGATGTCCTGGGTGGCAAACCACCGACAGCACCATTCGAAATCGGACACCGCGGAAGATGTCTCGAGCCCTCGCCACGGCGGTTTCTGGTGGGCTCATATCAGATGGGTCTATCAATGGTCAGGCTCGGAGGTCAGTCGCTGGTGTCCCGATATGGACAGGCGCAAGTACAGGGTGTGGCGGAGGCTGCAAATCCCCATCATTGTGCTTTCAGTAGTCTTGGGGTTCGTTTGGGGATGGCAGGCGTTTTTCTGGATTGGCGCGATCAGGTTGGTATACTCGCTTCACTTTCAGATGTTCGTCAACAGCTTGCTTCACATGACGCCGGGGCTGCCTGAGGGCGTGGACTCCAGTCGAAACATCTGGTGGCTTGGTCCATTGCAGCTCGGGGCCTGGGGCGAGAACTGGCACAGGAATCATCACTCCGATGCAAACGCGGCGCGGTTCGCGCGTAAGTGGTGGCAGATTGACTTCGGATGGTATGTGATCGCGGGGCTCAAAGCCGTAAGACTTGCGACCGACGTCCGGTCAACGAGAGATAGCTTTAAGAGAGAGCCGCGAACGGGCGCCGCGTCAGCTGGCGCTTCGGCTTTGAGCAATCACTAGGCAGCGGAAACGGAAATGAGCACGCTCGATCAACAACTACTTCAGACCATTTTGGTTGAGATAGACAGTCATCTGAGTCAGGGAATTCTACCCGTGCACAATGGGCACCTGAAGGATCTCTCTGATGAAGCCGACGTGCTGGAATGCTTGCTGTTGATGAAGAAACAGGGACTGATCAGCGGCGATCTGGTAACCAAGGGTACCAATAGCAGGCCTTACAGGATGACTAACATCAGGCTGACGTATTTAGGCATCAGAGTTCTCAGGTCGTAGTCTTGAGGATTAGTAAGATCGAGTAGCTCTAACAGGAGGCAAAGCATTTGAGTAATAGCAGTTCAAAAGCCGATGTATCAAACCGAGCGCGTGCAGCAAAAACCGCGGAGAAAGCGGTCGCAGGGCGCGCTGAAGCAGCCGATGGCTCTCGAAGCGAAAGAGACGCCGGCGATCAGGTCAATCGATTTTTGCTTTGCACACTCGTCAGCGAATCTTCAAAGCGCATAAAGGCCAGCGCCGAGAGGGCAGGTGAGTCGATGCCGCTGGCGATGATCGTCAGGGGAGTTCTGCGGGCCTATCGAGTCGCGGCGGCGGACAAAGACGGGCCATTGGCGGGACCGGAGTTGGATATTTCCGGCCTCGCGAGGCTGAACGACAAGGTTCTCAAGGGCGAGATTGCGCGCCACACGAGAGAGAGAGTTAAGAATAGTGAGGCGAGGCTTGCTCGCGCGGAGCGGCTCGGTGATGACTCCAGGATTAGAGCTGAAAAGGGCGAGCTCGAGCTTGCAATCGAGGTGCGGAGCCGGCTTGCTGAAGTTTATCGTTGAACCATTTCGATTCTGTTCAGAAATCGCAGTTTTGTATTGGAGGGAATATGAAAATGAAGATGGGCGACGTCCTTGCCTATAAGAATTCAGAGGTTTCTGTGCGTTATGGCACCGGAGTCGTCACCGCTATAACCAACGAGGAATATGCCATTCTTTGGTCGGGACGCGGGTTGACCAAATACAGGCGAGCGATCCTCGACGACAAATTGGAGGAGATCTTTCAACGCGTAGATAAACAGGCGGGTCTTCCCAAAGAGCGCCACTTGCACCTTGGAACATCCAAGGCCGGAGTGCCTTTCAATGAGAACTACGATCGCGCCAAAGTTGAATTGCTGTGCGAGCAGTTAAAGGTGTCGGGGGCGCGCAAGGCGAAGGATGTAGCCGACGGACTGGCGGCCGAGCTGTTCACCAAGAAGCTTGCGCTGCGAGGCGCTGCCAAGACTGTATTATTGCAGCTTGCCGAGCTGTGTAACACTCGTAGCTCCGCCAGCGATGAAGCTCAGAACATAAGCAGAGAGCTTTTCTTCGGCTACGTGCTTCAGAAGTCTGATTTCGTGATTGTCGAAGTGGAGAAGTGAATCGCGTATCTGCGTTTCGCCGACCTTTAGGATTCGTTGGCTGCAAGAGTTTCGGTTTGGGGAGCAGGAACCTCCACCAGGGTATCGCCTGCTCGGGAGGCGATGGCCTTGACCTTCTTCAGTTCCGTCCCTTTGAGTCCAAAAAACGTGGCCATCTGGATGATCTGACCCGGGCTCACGAAGTCGTTTGGGTCTGAGCAGAACTTACCTATACCTGGATCAAACTCGCGGCAACCCATTCGCTTTGGTATCCTCAGGCCGAACGCGCATTCACCATTCTTAGTATACTGCAAACAGAACTCACAGATTATCATCTTTGGTCCCCCCGGTCAGCGCAACAGAAGTCCGAAAGCGAGTGCAACAGCTACGGCGACCGCCAATGGTATCAAAACTTTCGTAGTTCTCGCCAGGATCGCAATCCAAAAACTGCTGCGGCCATTGCGGACCCAGCCGCGCCCCCCGCACCGATAACAACTAATAAGTTGGTGAGCTGTCTACTTCAGATAGTCTGGAGAATCCCAGAGAAGCTGAGAAGGGAGTTAGCCATACTCGGTTCCCTCCAACCATAGAGCACGCAAAACGCTTTGTCAAAGTGAGTCCCGGTTTTGCCTGATCGTTTGACAATCCGCGGAGCGTTGCGCTAGTGTGAAAGCCCGTGAAGGGAGAAGCGGTCGCGATCATCCCTGCGCGGTACTCCTCGACTAGATTGCCGGGTAAACCCCTCCTCCCCTTGGCAAGAATCCCGATGATAATGCACGTCGTTGAGAGAGCGTCACGTGCCCGATTGGTTTCACGGGTGATTGTTGCAACTGACGATGAACGGATTGCCGAGGCGGTTGAGGCCCTCGGTGGCGAGTCGCGAATGACTTCACCCAATCTCATGTCGGGTACCGATCGAGTCGCGGAAGTCGCGGCTCAGCTTGACTCGGACTTCATCGTCAACGTTCAGGGAGACGAGCCGCTTATTGAACCTTCCACGATCGACGCGGCGATCGAGCCCCTCATCAAAGACGAACAGATTCAGATAAGCACTACTTCGGAGCCAATCGATTCGGTCGAAGACCTGTTCAATCCCGGCGTCGTAAAAGTCGTTACCGATGCTCGCGGGTTTGCTCTTTACTTCTCGCGCTCCCCGATTCCTTACGCTAGACTCGCTGGGGAACTGACGCTCGAGGATTTGTTGCGCGCCGATCCTGCGCTGCTGTCTAATTATCGTAAGCACTCGGGCCTGTACGCCTATCGCGCCGGATTTCTGCGGCGGTTCGCTCGAATGGAGCCCTCACCGCTTGAACGACTCGAAGCACTGGAACAACTTCGCGCGATCGAGAACGGATTCGAGATTCGGGTCGTGAGAGTAGAGCATCGGTCGATAGGCGTCGATACCAGGCAGGACTACGAACGAGTAAAACGGTTGATTGAGGAGATCCGATCATGACCAAGTTCATATTCGTTACCGGAGGAGTAGTTTCAAGCCTTGGCAAAGGACTGGCCGCTGCTTCTATCGGGTGCCTGCTCGAAGCGCGCGGCTTGAGAGTTACGCTTCAGAAACTCGACCCGTACATCAACGTCGATCCGGGAACGATGTCGCCTTTCCAGCACGGTGAGGTATTTGTCACCGACGACGGCGCCGAGACGGATCTCGACCTGGGACACTACGAACGGTTCACTCACGCGGAGCTTTCTCAGTCCAACAACTGGACGACCGGACGAATTTATCTTTCGGTCATCAACAAAGAGCGGCGTGGTGACTACCTCGGCAAGACAATTCAGGTAATTCCCCACATCACGAATGAAATCAAGGACGCGATACGCACCGTTGCCGACGGCCCCGATGTCGTGATCGTAGAAGTGGGCGGCACGGTAGGCGACATCGAGTCGCTGCCCTTCCTCGAAAGCATCCGGCAAATGGGCAACGAAGTCGGCCGCGAGAATGCTCTGTTCATTCACCTGACCCTCGTGCCTTACATCGCCGCTTCCGGTGAGCTGAAGTCGAAGCCGACTCAGCACTCGGTGAAGGAGCTGCGCGAGATCGGTATTCAACCTGACATTCTGTTGTGCCGTTGCGATCGTCCGCTGCCGAAGGACATGAAGGAGAAGATCGCGCTGTTCTGCAACGTGCGCGAAGAAGAGGTAATCACCGCACAGGATGTGGAATCAATCTACGAAGTGCCGCTGATGTTCGCCCGGCAAGGGCTCGACGACATGATCGTCAGGAAGCTGAGTCTGCCGGCGGCTGAACGCGACTTGCGAAGATGGTCCGAGCTTGTCGAGACAATAAAGAAACCCGACGCGACCGTGAGCGTCGGCATTGTGGGCAAGTATGTCGAGCTCGAGGACTCGTACAAGAGCTTGCACGAAGCACTCGTTCACGGCGGCGTCGCCAATAGAGTGGGCGTGCAGATCCGCTGGGTCGAATCCGAGGACCTGACGGACGATCCGAATTGGGAAGAGCGATTGCGAGATTTCGACGCGATCCTGGTGCCGGGAGGGTTCGGCAAACGGGGCATCTCGGGCATGCTGCGGGCGATCAACTATGCCCGCCGCGAACAGACGCCTTATTTCGGGATATGCCTGGGCATGCAATGTGCGACGGTCGAGTTCGCTCGCAACGTGTGCGGGCTTGAAGGCGCGGACTCGACTGAATTCGACGACGACGCTCCGCACCCGGTGATCTTCAAGCTGCGGGATTTGATCGGGGTTGAGGCTATGGGGGGAACTATGAGGCTCGGCGCGTATCCGTGCAGGCTTCAACCCGGCTCGCTCGCCGAGAAAATCTATGGAGCGTCCGCTATCAGTGAGCGCCATCGTCATCGCTACGAGTTCAACCCGCGCTACGAAGACGAGCTTGGCGGTAGCGGACTGGTGTTCTCAGGCAAATCACCTGATGGAAAGTTCATCGAGATAGTCGAGTTGCCCGATCACCCGTGGTTCCTTGGCTGCCAGTTTCATCCCGAATTCAAATCGAAGCCGCTGGATCCTCATCCCCTCTTCGTATCTTACATTCGCGCTGCTTATGAGCATCGCCTGCGTGATGAAGCTACCGGCGATCGCGACGGGAGCGCCGCGCCGCGTGAGGAGCGCGAATGGAAAATCGGCGCCTAAGCGAGGGCCCGTCCGACAAACTTCAGGTCCGACAAACTTCAGTTTGTCGCGATCCCGATGCGCGAGCCGGCGAGTCAACGACAAACTGAAGTTTGTCGGACAATCAGACCGCGCTTTCATTCCGCTTGACTTGATCATGGTCAGCAAATAAGATACGCCCGCTCGGTATGAGCGAGATTTTCTCGGCCCTGATGGTCCGCCTGTCGCGGCCTCGTCTTGAACCGAACTCAAACTGGTCGCCGAAGCGGCTCAAGGTGCATTCACGAGCCTCAACACGGCAACCAAACAACTTGGAGGAACCCATGAAAAAAACAGCTTGGAGAGTAGGAAGTCTAGCTCTGTGCATAATGATGACGGCGTTGCTAGCCGTCGCCCAGACCACAACTGCGCCAAAGGCCGCGCCTAAGAAACCCGCGGCTAAGAAGGCTAAACCGATGGCCGACGCGCCGGCGCAGCAGTGGTCATCAATTTCCGTAGTTCGCGTCAAACCGGATATGGTTACTGAGTGGCAGGACTTGCAGAAGAATGTCGTCAACCCTGCACTCAAGAAAGCAGGCGTCAAGGAACGCGGCATCTTTGAGACTGCGGTCTTCGGCGAGTCGTATGAATTCGTAGTCATAACGCCGATCACAAGCTTCGCCCAATACGATGAGCCGATGTCGCCGCTGAGAAAGACTCTCGGCGAGGGCGCTTACCGAGACTACCAGGCCAAGTCGCGCAAGTGCGTCGTAAGCGTCCACACCTTTGGCGAACTGGCTCGCCTTGATTTGAGCTACATGGGCAAGATGGCGTCGATGACTGGACCCCCTAAGCTTGTGGTGGTGAATTCGATCAGCGTTGTTCCCGGCCGCGCGGCGGCTTTTGAGAACATAGTGAAGACCGACATTCTGCCGGTGATGAAGAAGGCAGACGTGACCGGCTATTTCGTCAGCCAGAGCATATTTGGCGGCGATGGCTACGGCTATACCTCGGTGACCTTCGTGGACAGTTTCGCCGACATTGGCAAGGGATCGCCTTTTCTGCGGGTGCTTGGCGAGGCGGGATCCGCCGCCCTTTTTGCTAAGTTTGCCGGAGTGGTCGCGCATCAGGAGAGAGTGATCGCGCGCTTCAACCCGGATCTTAGCTTTTCGACCACGCCTTGATGGCGGTTGCACGGCGCATAGCAGAATGCCGGGCGCTCCTCAGGCGAGCGCCCGGTAGCAATTCGCCGCAACAAATCGAGGTTCCACTAGAGATTACTCTACTCGATTGGCGGCTGTTTGATATACTTCTTTGCTGTAATGACCAGTTGTTCCCAGTGCAAGCAGTCTTCCGACGTCCTGAGGATATTGAAGTGCGTGTTGTGCTTTAAGCCGGTGTGTGAGAAGTGCGCGATCGGACGCTATGCGCAGAAGTTTTGCTCCCAGGATTGCGCAAAGTCGTTCTTCCTCGACGAAAACGGTGAATTTGGCACGGAGTCATAGCACATAGGAGTCGAAATGATGAACCTGATCGAACGGCCGCGAAGGCTTCGCCGCACTGGAACGATCCGCGCCCTTGTCCGCGAAACCACACTGTCACCGGATGATTTCGTCTATCCGTTATTTGTCTGCGAAGGCGAAGGTGTTCGCCGCGAGATCGGCTCAATGCCCGGCGTGTTCAATCTTTCGATCGATGAATTGGTGAAGGAAGTCGAAGCCGCGCGCAGCGTTGGGGTGCAATCGGTGATTCTCTTCGGCGTGCCAGACCAAAAGGACGCTGCCGGCACTCAAGCCTACGCCGAAGATGGAATCACTCAGCGGGCAATTCGCGCTCTCAAACGCGAGGCGAAGGACACTCTGGTCATCGCCGACAACTGTTTGTGCGAATACACAGACCACGGTCATTGCGGACTGATCGAAGATGGCGAGGTGCTCAACGATCCGACTCTTGATTTGCTGGCCCGCACCGCGATCTCGCAAGCCGAAGCAGGAGCCGACATCATCGCGCCGTCGAACATGATGGATGGATTCGTCGCCGCGATTCGCGAAGCGCTGGACGAATCAGGCTTCGAACACATTCCGATTATGTCCTATGCCGTGAAGTACGCTTCGGGCTTCTACGGTCCTTTTCGCGAAGCCGCGCAGTCGGCGCCGCGGTTCGGCGACCGGCGAGGCTATCAGATGGACCCGGCGAACTCGCGCGAGGCGATGCGCGAAGCCGAGCTTGATTGCGAGCAAGGCGCGGACATCTTGCTGGTCA
>WNFR01008361.1_pt1 | contig 16182 bp, 19 predicted proteins | sample 5400221 | NCBI WGS metagenome assembly WNFR01 (sample SAMN13153357, study PRJNA577476) | soil metagenome | isolation source: 40 cm soil under Madrone tree | place: USA:California | collected 2016-06-14 | reverse complement strand
CCTTCTGTACGGCGTCCGCGACCAGCTCCTTGACCTTGTCGCGGCCTTCCGCGTTCACCAGCGGCCCGAGCGCGACGCCGTCGTCGAGGCCGTTGCCCATCTTGAGCGCCGCCATCTTGTCGGTGAGCTTCTCGGCGAACTCATCGTGCACTTTTTCCTGCACGTAGAAGCGATTGGCGGCCGTGCAGGCCTAGCCCATGTTGCGCATTTTTGCGATCATGGCGCCTTCGATCGCGGCGTCGATGTCGGCGTCCTCGAACACGATGAAGGGCGCGTTGCCGCCGAGCTCCATGGCGGGCTTGACCACGTTGTCGGCCGCTTCGTGCAGCAGCTTGCGGCCGACCTCGGTCGAGCCGGTGAACGACACCACGCGCACGCGCGGGTCATGCAGCATGGCGCTCACCACGGCGCCCGAGCGGCGCGACGGGATGACGTTGACGACGCCGGCCGGCACGCCGGCCTCTTCGAGCAGCGGCATCAGCGCCAGCATGGTGAGCGGCGTCTCGGAGGCGGGCTTGAGCACCACCGGGCAGCCGGCCGCGAGCGCCGGGCCGATCTTGCGGGTCGCCATCGCGGCGGGAAAATTCCACGGCGTCACCAGCACGGCGACGCCCGCCGGCTTGTGCTGCACGAAAATGCGGGCCCCGGAGGAGGGCGCGCGCGAGACGTTGCCGATGTTGCGCACGGCTTCCTCGGCATACCAGCGGAAGAACTCGGCCGCGTAAGCGACCTCGCCGCGCGAGTCCGACAGCGCCTTGCCGTTCTCGAGCGTGATCAGCTTCGCGAGCCGCTCGCTCTGCGCCATGATCACCTCATAGGCCTTGCGCAGGATCTCGCCGCGCTCGCGCGGCTTGCGCTCCGCCCAGCCCGCGAAGGCCTCCGACGCGGCATCGACCGCCGCCTTGGCGTCCTCGACGCTCGCGCTCGCGACCGAGGTGATCTTGTTCTCGGTTGCCGGATCGATCACGTCGAAGCGGGCGCCGTCCGACGCCTTGCGCCATTTGCCGTCAGCTTTTCGGATCATGCGCTACGCTGAGAGCGAGCGCCGCACCGTCTCGACGATCCGGTCGACGGTCGGCAACACCATGTCTTCGAAAATGTCCGCGGCGGGCAGCGGCATATGCGGCGTCGTGATCCGCACCGGCGGCCCGTCGAGGTCGTAGAAGGCTTCGTCGGCGACGATCGAGACGATCTCCGCCCCCCAGCCGCACAAGCGCGGGTTCTCTTCCACCGTGAACAAGCGGTGGGTGCGCCCGACCGACCCGAGGATGGCCTGGGTGTCGAGCGGAACGAGGGAGCGTACGTCGATCACCTCGCAGTCGAGCCCGTGCTCCGCCTGGAGCCGCTCGGCGGCCGCGAGCGCGCGCGGCACCATCAGGGCGAGCGCCAGGATGGTGGCGTGTTTGCCGGGCCGCACGATCCTGGCGCTGCCGAGCGTGTCGACGATCTCGCCGTCCGGCACTTCGCCCTTGGTGGCGTAAAGCGACTTGTGCTCGAAGAAGATCACCGGATCGGGATCGCGCACCGCCGCCGCCATCAGGCCGACCACGTCGCGCGGGGTCGACGGCGCCACTACCTTGAGGCCGGGGATCATCATGGCCCAGTTTTCGACGCTCTGCGAATGCTGGGCGCCGAAACGGCTGCCGGCGCCGTTGCCGGTGCGCACCACCAGCGGGCACTTGACCTGGCCGTTCGACATGTAGCGGCTCTTGGGGAATTCATTCGCGATATAGTCGAAGCACACCGCGAAGAAATCCGAGAACATGATCTCGGCGATCGGCTTGAGGCCGGTCATCGCCGCCCCCATGGCGGCGCCGAGGATCGCCTGCTCGGAGATCGGCGTGTCGCGCACGCGCCTGGGCCCGAACTGCTCGTAGAGCCCGACCGTGGCCTTGAAGACGCCGCCCGCCTTGGCGACGTCCTCGCCGAAGAAGATGACGTCCGGGTCGCGCGCCATCTCCTGGGCGATGCCGCGCGCGACGGCGTCGCGATAGGTCAGTTCCGCCATGCCCAGCCTCCATCGGCGTAGACGTCGGTGAACAATATGTCGACCGGGGGCGGCGGCGCCGCCTTGCAGGCCTCGGTGGCGGCGTCGATCATCTGCATCACCTGCGCGTCGATCTTGGCGACCACGTCGTCGCCGATCCCGAACTGCTTGAGCCGGGCGCGATAGATCTTGATCGGATCGCGCTCCTTCCATTTCTCGAGCTCGCCCTCGGGGCGGTATTTGGCCGGATCGGCGCGCGAATGGCCGCTATGACGGTAGGTCATGCACTCGATGAGCGATGGTCCCTTGCCGGCGCGCGCCCGCGCATAGGCCGCGCTGGCGGTGCGGTAGACCACGTCGGCGTCGTTGCCGTCGATGACGATGCGCTCGAGTCCATAGGCCGACGCGCGGTCGGCCGCCGGATGCTCGACCGCCGTGACCTCGCCGATCGGGGTATATTCCATATACAGGTTGTTCTCGCACACGAAGATGACGGGCAGCTTCCAGACCGCCGCGAAATTCAACGCTTCGTGGAAGGCGCCGATATTGGTGGTGCCGTCGCCGAAGAAGCACACCGACACGTCGTCGTCGCCCCGGTACTGCGCACGCAATGCCGCCCCGCAGGCGATCGGCAGGTGCGCCCCGATGATCGCATAGGAGCCCATCACGCCATGCTCGACGGAGGTGAGATGCATCGAGCCGCCTTTGCCGCGCATCAGGCCGTTGTCGCGCTGCATCAGCTCGCCCAACACCTTCTCGACCGGGACGCCGCGTGCGAGCGTATGGGCGTGCCCGCGATAGGTGCAGAAGCTCAGGTCGCCCGGCTTCATGGCGGCGGCGAAGCCCGCGGCGATCGCCTCCTGACCCAGGGAGAGGTGGCTCGTGCCCTTCACCAGATTCTGCAGGAACAGGTCGAAGGCGCGCTGCTCCGCCTCGCGCAACTCGACCTGCATGCGATACAGACGCAGCCGCAACTCCTCGCCGATATCGTCATTGAGTTTCGCGCGCGCCGAGAGTTCGGGCGCGCGGACCGGTTTTCTTGCCATCAGTCGATCCCGCTAAGGTAAGCCTCGAGGGTGGGACGTCATACTCTATTTCGCGATTTCATGCGCGCCGTATCAGGCGTGGCCGGAGCCGTTTGTCAACCGGGGGTGGGCTGGCGATATCGTTGTTTTATCAGCCGCTTTTCGCGGCCGACGGCACGCACGATAGCAAGCCGCAAATGCGGCCGCACCATCCAATTTCGGCCCGATTTCGGGCATTGTGCCGCGATTTCCGATATGATTGCGGCGCGGGGCCTGCGGCTTGACCTGTTGGCGGCCGTCGGGCATGACCCGCCACGGCATGAAGATGACGAGCATCGACAAGACCTCCATCGACCCCGATGCCATAGCTTCGGTGCAGAAGATCCGCAAAATCGTGTTGCTGCTGGCGGTCGCAAGCATCGGCGCGCTCTTCATCTTCGGCGCCCCGCGCTGGTCCGCCGACGTCGAGACCGTGATCGAGTGGGCCGGCCGCGCCCTGATCGTCGTCTGCATCCTCGGGCGCACCTGGTGTTCGCTCTATATCGGCGGTCGCAAGACCAGCCGGTTGGTGATGGCGGGTCCCTACTCGGTCAGCCGCAATCCGCTCTACGTTTTCTCAATCATCGGCGCGATCGGGATCGGTGCCCAGCTCGGCGCCGTCTCGGTCGCCGTCGTGGCCGGCATCTTTGCGGCCATCGTCCATGTGCTGGTGGTGGTGCAGGAAGAGCGATTGATGCTCGCCTCGCATGGCGACGTTTTTCGCGACTATGCGGCGCGGGTGCCGCGTTTTCTGCCGCGCATGTCCGGTTGGAAGAATGTCGAGTTCGTCGAGGTGCCGCCGCGCGCGGTGGTGACGACATTCCTCGATGCCTGTGTTTTCCTGGCCTCCGTTCCGCTGGCCGAAACCTTCGAGCATTTCCAGCAAACCGGGGTCATCCCGGTTCTGCTCAGGCTCCCCTAGCGTCTCATCGGCTTCGTCAGTCCCCGCCGACCCCGACCGGGCCTCTCACCCGCTCGCGATGCAGCAGATAGAGGCCCGACGCGACCACGATGCCGGCGCCGGCGAGCGTCCAGGGGTTGGGTATGTCGGCGAAGATCACGTAGCCGAGCGTGACCGTCCAGGCGAGCTGGCTGTACATGAACGGAGACAAGACCGACGCCGGCGCCAGCCGATGAGCGACGATCAGCAGGTAGTGGCCGATGCTGGCGAGCGCGCCGGCCGCCACCATCAAGGCGCCGATCAGCAGGCTGTCCGGCGTCGTCCAGACGGCGGCCGCGATCGGCAGCATGACGACGGCGCCGACCAGGTTGGAATAGAACAGGGTGGTCTGATTCGAATCGCTGCGCGCCAGGATGCGGGTCATGAGCGCATAGACCGCGTAGCACAGCGCGCCCGCGGCCGAGAGCAACGCGGCCGGGTGGATCGCGCCGAGGCCGGGCCGCGTCACGACCAGCACGCCGAGGAAGCCGACAGCGATCGCGGCCCAGCGCCTGGGACCGACCCACTCGCCGAGCACCGGCCCGGAAAGCGCGGCGACCAGAAACGGCGTCGAGAAGGTGATCGCGAGCGCCTGGTCGAGCTGGAGATATTTGAGCGCGAAGAAATTCAGCGTGGTCGAGCCCAGCAGAAGGGCCGAGCGGCCGATCTGCAGGGCGGGCCGCGCGCTGCGCAGCATGCCGGGCTGGGTCAGCGGGTTGGACCAGGCCAAGGCGAGAAGAAAGCCGAAAGTGTAGCGCGCCCACACGACTTCGAGCACGTCCATGTGGCGGCCGAGATATTTCGCGCTGGCGTCGAGAAACGCAAAGCAGCCGACCGCGCCGCACATCAGGGCGATGCCGGTGAGGCGCGCCCGGCGGGCCCGGGCGGCGTCGAAGGCGGGCAGAAGTGTCGGAGGCAAGGACGGTATCCAACGAATGGCGAGTAGCGAATTGCGAATGGTGGTTCAACTTCTTGCGACTCGCTACCCCCTAATCCCTACTCGCTACTCGCCATTCGCCCATCGATTAATCCAGCGGCTCCACCTTGACGATCGACGCGCCGTGGTTGCTGCCGATCCACAGCACCGGACGATCGGCCGAGGAATCGACGAAGACGCGCCGCACGTTGGTCGGGCGCGGCAGCAGATATTCCACGATCTGGTCGGTCCTGGGGTCGAGCCGCGCCACCTGATCGTTCATCATGGAGGCCGTCCACACCTCGCCGTTGCGGGCCGGCGCGACGTCATAGGGCGCGCTCCAGGCGGTCGGCAGCTGCCATTCCCTGATCTTCTGGGTCGCCGGATCGAACATGGCGATGCCGTTGCCGCCGTATTCGGCGAACCACAGCCGGTTCTGCTCGTCGATGCGGCCGCGGCGCGGCCGCGAGCCCGCGATCGGAGTCGGCCAGATCGCGACCTCGTTGGTCCTGGCGTCGCGCTGGCCGATGCTGGTGCCGCCGAATTCCAACAGATAGACGTTGTTCTGCTGGTCCGTCGGCATGCCATAGGCGCTGATCTTCTTGCCGGTGGGGTCCTTGGCCTCACCCATGTTCTCCCACCGCCCGGTGGCGACCTCGAGGCGATAATGGGAATGGTCCTCCTGGTTGTTGCTCCAGACCTTGCCGTCGACATTCATATGCGAGGGCGACACCATCGAGGCCTGGGTCGAGGCCGACTGCCATTCCTTGGGGAAGGCGAAGCCTTGTGCGGTCTTGGTCGTGCGATCGACGGATAGTCGGTGGCCTTGCCGGTCTTGGGGTCGAGCTCGCCGACGAACTGGGAGCCGAAATCGGAGTACCAGACCTGTCCGTCCGGAGCCACCACCACGTCATGCGGCTGGGCGTCTTTGCGCGGCAGATCGTATTCGGTGACGATCACCCTGGTTGCGCGGCCCTTCGGGCGCGGCAGGGTCTTGAGCGGGAATTCCCAGGTCTCCGCATTGCTCATGTTGACGCCGGCGAGGAATTCGGCGGCCGCCTTGGCGGCGGCACCGGTGACCGCCGGGCGCTCGCCGCGCGGACCCGGCAGCAGCGGCTGCGGATGCTGCGGCGTCGAGCCGGGCGAATAGCGCGCCATGCGCGGAAAAAGCTGCTCGAACTCCGCCGCATCATGGGTCGAGCTCACGACGCGCTGCAGCGTGTGGCAGCCCACGCACTGGGTGAGGAATGCCTTCTGCTTGTCGGCGCCCGGCAGGCTGGCGAGCCACTCGCCATTGGAAAGCTGGGCCGCCAGGTTCTTGCTCTTGCTGAGCTGGAGATCGGCCGTGGCGCCAGCCTGCAGGTCGACGCTCTTCGGTCCGTCCAGCTTGTAGCCGACCGCCCGGATCGCGATGGTGTAACGGCCGGGCTCCATCCTGGCGGCCGGGAAGGCGTAACGTCCCTTGTCGTCGCTGACCACCGTGGTGGTGATGCTCGATCCGTCCCGGCGGGCGCTCACCAGCACGCCCTCCATCGGGCCTTCGTCGCTCGACGTCACCTGCCCGGACAAGGCGGCGCTCTGGGCGTGAGCGGAAGCGCCCGGGAGGCCGGCTTGCAGGAGTGCTCCACCGAACACGCTTGCGACGAGCGAAATCTGTCGTAGGCGCATGGCCGTCTCCCTGGAATTTCTTGATGGTCTCGGACGCGTTTTCGACCCTGGGCGGAAAATATCCAATTTCGGCGCTGCGGTCCATGCGATTGAAGGGCCGGCGTGGCGGCGGCGTTGTTGCTCAGCTCTCGCGCCGCACCGCGCTCTCGTGCCAGCGCCGCAGCAGCAGATGCGACAGGCCGGACAGCGCGAAGAAGATCACGATGCCGGTGATGGAGAGCAGGATCAACGCCGCGAACATGCGCGGGATGTTGAGCCGGTAGCCCGACTCGGCGATGCGGTAGGCAAGGCCGGACCCGGCGCCGGCGGAGCCGGCCGCGATCTCGGCCACCACCGCGCCGATCAGCGAGAGCCCGCCGGCGATCCGAACCCCGCCCAGGATGTAGGGGAGGGCCGCCGGCAGCTTGAGACGAAACAGCATCTGGCTGCGCGAGGCGCCGTAGAGCCGATACAGATCGGCGAGGTTGTGGTCGACCGAGTTGAGACCGAGCGTGGTGTTGGCGAGCACCGGGAAGAAGGCGACGATCCAGGCGCAGGCGAGCACCGCGGCCTGTTGCGGCAGCCAGATGAGCAGCAGCGGCGCGATCGCGACCACCGGCGTCACCTGCAGGATCACCGCATAGGGATAGAACGAATATTCGATCAGCCGCGAGACGTTGAACAGCACCGCGAGCCCGATGCCGCCGGCGACCGCGAGGAGAAGCCCCTCGAGTGTCGTGACCAGGGTGGCGAGCAGCGAGTCGGACAGGAGGCCCCAATCCGATACGAGCGTGCTGGCGATCAGGCCGGGGCTGGGCAGCACATAGGGCGGGATCGCGTAGAGCAGCACCACCTCGTGCCAGAGCCAGATGCCGAGCGCGAGCGTCACGATCGGCAGCCCGGCCTGCAGCCAGCGCTCGCGCGTCGATGCGCTGTCGGGGATGCTCATGCGGCCGCCGCCATGGCGCCGGTGAGCGCCTGCGAGGCGATCCGGCAATAGCCGGCATATTCGGTGGAGGTGCGAAAGCTTTCGCCGCGCGGATAGGGGGCGTCGATCGCGAGCTCGGTAAACACGCGGCCCGGCCGCGGCGTCATCACCACGATGCGGCGCGACAGATAAACCGATTCGAACACCGAATGGGTGACGAAGACCACGGTCTTGGCGAGCGCGCCGGAGAGCGCGATGAGATCGTCGTTGAGCTTGAAGCGGGTGATCTCGTCGAGCGCCGCGAAGGGCTCGTCCATGAGCAGAAGCCTTGCGTCGGTGACCAGGGAGCGCGCGATCGAGACGCGCATCTTCATGCCGCCGGAAAGCTCGCGCGGATAGGCGTTGCGGAACGGCGCCAGTCCGACGCGCTCGAGCGCCGCGGCGATGCGCGGCGCCGCCTCGGACGCAGCCGTGCCGCGCAAGCGCAGCGGCAACGCGACATTGCCGGCGACCGTCGCCCACGGCATCAGGGTAGGCTCCTGGAACACGAAGCCGATGTCGTGCCGGGCCGGCGGCCCGGCGGCGGCGCCGCTCCATGCGATTGTACCGCCGGAGGGCTCGGCCAGCCCCGCGATCAGCCGCAGCGCGGTCGATTTGCCGCAACCGGACGGCCCGAGCAGCGACAGGAACTCGCCCGGCCGGACCTCGAGGTCGAGGCCGGCGAGCGCCAGCGTGCCGTTGGAATAGGTCTTCGTCACGCCACGCAGCGCCACGATCGGCGGCATTGCGGCGGATCGGGAGGGCGACGAAGAAGACGGTGGCAGCATGTGATCTTTCGATTCGCCGCGACAGGCAAAGCGGAATATACCTGTCCTCACGCCGTCGAAACCAGGGAAGGCGTCGATTGTCTGATGGTCACCCGATGAACGAAGATCCGCCCGACCGGCTTTCCTCCGACCCGAAAAGCCCCTTCCATGACGCCGCATTGCTCGCGCGCGGCGTCGGCATACGTTTCAATGGCGTCGAAAAAAATAACGTCGAGGAATACTGCGTCAGCGAAGGATGGATTCGCGTGCCCGCCGGCAACGCCAAGGATCGCAACGGCAATCCGATGACGATCCGGCTGAAGGGAAAGGTCGAGCCTTACTTTCGTCCAGCCACTTAGCAGCCTGGACGTACAGGAACGTTCATGCCCCGTTACTTCTTCAACACCCTCATCGGCGACGACCGGGTGCCCGACCCGGAGGGCGTCGAATTGCGCGATCCCGATCATGCCTGGGAGATGGCCAGGGCGATGATCCGCGAGATTCTGCGCGACCAGGGCGACCAGATGAACCTGATGAAAGCCGTGCTCGAGGTGACGGACCAGCAGGGCGAGGTGGTGTTGGAGTTTCCTTTTTCGGAGGCCCTCATCGCTCCGCCCGAGGAGCCGCCGACCACGCATTGAAGCCGGTACTCATAAACGCTGACTCGTCATGCCCGGCACCCGGGTCCGGCCTTCGGCCGGCCCGAGTGTAAACTCTTGTGCCGGGCATCCACGTCTTAAGTCACGAGTCACGTCAAAGATGTGGATGGCCGGGACATAGGCGAGCGAAGCGACGCCGTTCTTCGAACGGCTATGCCCGGCCATGACGGAATCCCCGTTTCACTTATAAAAGAGAGCAAATCCTCCAACTCAATTCTTCGGCCGCAGCTCCAGCCCGACCATCTTGTTCACGAATTGCAACGAATAGGATTTGCGGAAATCGACGCTCGGCTTGACGACGCCGGCGCGCACCATCTTGTCGAAAAAGCTCGCCATGCGGGCGTCGGTCATCGCGCCGATGCCGAGCGTCGTGGCGTCGCCCGAGTCGACGATGCCGTATTCCTTCATCGTGGCGACCGAATAGGCGAGCAGCTCGTCGGTCATTTCCGGGTTGTGCTTCTTGATGAGCGTGTTCCCGGGCGAATTGTCGCCGTAGAGATAGTGGTACCAGCCGATGATCGAGGCGTCGACGAAACGCTGCACCAGCTCGGGCTTGTTCTCGGCGAGGTCGCGCCGGGTCTCGATCAGGGTCGAATAGGTGTTGAAGCCGTAATCGGCCAGCAGGAATATTTTTGGCTTGAAGCGGCCCTGCTTCTCGATCGCGTAGGGCTCCGACGTCACATAGCCCTGCATGGCGCTCTGCTTGTCGGCGAGGAAGGGCTGCGCATTGAAGGTGTAGGGCTTGACCCGGGATTCGTTGAATTTGTAGTCGGTCTTGAGCCACTGGAAATAGGTCGCGATGCCCTCCTTGGACACGAACAAGGTGAGACCTCTGAGATCCTCGAATTTGTCGATGCCGATGTCCGGATGGGCGACAAGAACCTGCGGGTCCTTCTGGAATATCGCGGCGACGGCCACGGTCGGTACATTCTGCTCGACCGCGTCGAACGATTGCAGCGTGTTGGCGCTCATGAAGAAGTCGAGCCGGCCGACGGGCAGCAGGATCCGGTTGTTGATCAGCGGCCCGCCCGGCACGATGGTCACGTCGAGTCCGTATTCCCGGTAGGTGCCGTCGGCCAGCGCCTGGTAGAAGCCGCCGTGCTCGGCCTCCGCCACCCAATTGGTGCCGAACGAGACCTTGTCGAGCGCCTGCGCGCCGGCGGGGCCGGCGAGGGCGCAGGTCATGACAGCCATGACGAACACCAAGGCGCTTGCGATCGGCATCGATTCACTCTCCTGATAGGGTTACGACAATAGGGAAGCGGGGACCGCTTGACGAGGTCGCATGGCGATGTTGCCGAAACGTGAATGGGCCGAGATGACGTGGGAGGACTTTGCCGCGTCCGACACGTCGCGCTGGATCGCGGTGCTGCCGCTCGCCGCGACCGAACAGCACGGCCCGCATCTGCCGCTCGCCGTCGACAGCTTCATCGCCGATGCTTATCTGGGGCGCGTGCGCGCGCTCGTCCCGGCGGATTTGCCCGTCAGCTTCCTGCCGGTCCAGACGATCGGCCAGTCCGATGAGCATCGCGCCTTCCCGGGCACGCTGACCTTGTCGGGCCCCACCGTGATCCGCGCCTGGACCGAGATCGGCGAGAGCGTGGCGCGCGCCGGCGTCAAGAAGCTGGTGCTGGTCACCAGCCACGGCGGCAACGTGGCCGCCATGGAGATCGTCGCGCGCGACCTGCGGGTGCGCCTCGGCATGCTGGTGGTGACCGTGGGCTGGCACCGCTTCGGCTATCCGGACGGCGCATTCGGCGCCGACGAACGCCGGCATGGCATCCATGGCGGAGACATCGAGACCTCGCTGATCCTGGCCCACAAGGGCGAAACGGTGCGCATGGACAAGGCGGCGCCGGCCGTGCCGGTCACGGTCGAGATGGAACGGGAATTCAAATGGCTCGGGGCCTTCCGCCCCGCCGGGTTCGGCTGGATGACCCAGGACCTCCACGCCTCGGGCGCGGTCGGCGATGCCAGCCAGGCGACCGCCCAAAAGGGCGAGACCGCGCTGGCGCATGGGGCGAAGAGCTTCGTGGAATTGCTGAGAGAAGTGGACCGCTTCGATCTGGCGCGGCTGAAAGCCGGCCCGCGGCCGCCGTAACCCCGTTGCGGTTGGGGCCGCCGGCACGCATCGGGTTGGGTTCTGGCAAAGCGGCGGCGGCGACACCAGTTGTATTGCCGCTAATGTAACATTATAACACCTGCTGTCGCCATTTCCCGGCCACTGGTTCATGACGCACGAACACCACCATCATCATCATGCCGGCCGCGCGCATCCGGCGGCGGCGGTCGCGCCCTCGCTGTTGCGGCTGTCGGCGGCCGAGCGCCTCGCCGCCGCCGCGGTCGTGATCGCGCTGCTGTGGGGCGCGGTGTTGTGGGCGATGGCATGAGCGACGCCATGACGGTGCAGCTGCAATTCCGCGATCTCACGTTGGGCTACGACCGCCACCCGGCCGTGCATCACCTCGACGGCGAGGTTCCGCGCGGCGCCCTGATGGCGGTGGTCGGGCCGAACGGGGCCGGCAAGTCGACGCTCTTCAAGGGCATCGTCGGGGTGCTGCCGCCGCTCGCCGGCCGGATCGACCTGTGCGGGCTGAAGACCCGCGACATCGCCTACCTGCCGCAGGCGGCTGAGCTCGACCGCTCGTTTCCGATCAACGTCTATGACCTGGTGGCGATGGGGTTGTGGCGGCGGACCGGCCTGTTCGGCGGCGTCGGCGCCAGGGAACGCGACAAGATCCATCATGCGATCGCGGCGGTCGGCCTCACCGGCTTCGAGTCGCGGCCGATCGGAACGCTGTCCGGCGGGCAGATGCAGCGTGTCCTGTTCGCGCGGCTGCTGCTGCAGGACGCGCGCCTGATCGTGCTCGACGAGCCCTTCAATTCGATCGACGCCAAGACCGCGGCCGATCTGTTCGATCTCGTCCGCCGCTGGCACGCCGAGGAGCGCACCGTGGTGGCGGCGCTGCACGACCTCGACCTGGTGAGGGCGAACTTCCCCGACGTGCTGCTGCTGGCGCGCGAGCCGGTGGCCTGGGGCGCCGCCGCCGAGGTGCTCACGCCCGACAATCTCCTGAAGGCGCGCCGCATGTGCGAGGCCTTCGACGAAGCGGCGGTGGAGTGCGTGGCGTGACGGTCCGCGGTTGCTGAGATGCTCTACGATTCCGTCATCGCGCCCTTCGTCGAGTTCGAGTTCATGCGCCGCGCCTTCATCGGCACGCTCGCGCTGGCGATCGGAGCGGGCCCGGTCGGCGTGTTCCTGATGCTGCGGCGCATGAGCCTGATGGGCGATGCCATGTCGCACGCGATCCTGCCCGGCGCGGCAGTCGGTTTTCTGCTGTCGGGCTTGAGCCTCTTCGCCATGACGACGGGGGGCCTCATCGCCGGCTTCGTGGTGGCGGTGCTGGCGGGCCTGGTCGCGCGCACGACCGAATTGAAGGAGGACGCGTCGCTCGCCGCCTTCTTCCTGCTCTCTCTCGCGCTCGGCGTCACCATCGTGTCGCTGCGCGGCAGCAATGTCGATCTTCTGCATTTCCTGTTCGGCAGCGTGCTCGCCCTCGACGATCCGACCCTCATCCTCATCACCGCCATCACCTCGGTGTCGCTCGTCGTGCTGGCGCTGATCTGGCGGCCGCTGGTGCTCGAATGCGTCGACCCGAGCTTCCTTCGCTCGGTGAGCCGGTCGGGTGCGCCGGCGCACATCGCCTTCCTGGCGCTCGTGGTGATGAACCTGGTCGGCGGATTTCACGCGCTCGGCACGCTGCTCGCGGTCGGCCTCATGATGCTGCCGGCGGCGGTCGCCCGTTTCTGGGCGCGCGACATTACGGCGATGATCGTCATCGCGGTCGCCACCGGCATTGTTTCCGGCTTCGCGGGCTTGCTGTTGTCCTTCCATGCCGGCGTGCCGGCGGGCCCGGCCATCATCCTGACCGCCGGCGTCCTCTATGTCGGCTCGGTGATCTTCGGCCGCGTCGGCGGGCTCGTGCGGCATCTGTTGCCGCGACGTCACCTCGAAGCTTGAGCTTGAGCGCGGAGCGCCCGATGATCGCCGGACGTGTCGTGCTCATCCCGCTGGCGGCCCTCGTGGCGACCGGTCCGGCGGCCGCGCAGGACAAGATCCGCACGATCGCGAGCTTCTCGATCCTGGGCGATTTCGTGCAGAATGTCGGCGGCGATCGCGTCGAGGTTGCAACCCTGATCGGGCCGAACGGCAACGCCCATGTCTACGAACCCTCGCCGGCGGACTCGCGGCGGGTCGCCGACGCAAAAGTCGTCTTCGTCAACGGGCTCGGATTCGAAGGGTGGCTCGGCCGTCTGGTCAGGGCGTCCGGCACCAGGGCGGAGATCCTGGTCGCCAGCACGGGCATCAGTCCGCGTTCGAGCGCGAGCGCGACCAGGCTTGGCGACGACAAGACCGATCCGCACGCCTGGCAATCGGTCGCAAACGCCAAACGCTACGTGGCCAATATCCGCGACGCGCTGATCAAGGCCGACCCGCCGGGCGCGGGCGTCTACAAGGCGAACGCGACGGTCTATCTGGCCAAGCTCGATGCGCTGGACCGGGAGGTGAGAGACGTCGTGGCCGGGATCGCGCCCGCCCGGCGCCGGGTCATCACCAGCCACAATGCGTTCGGATATTTCCAGGATGCCTATGGGGTCGCCTTCTCGGCGCCGCAGGGCATGTCGAACGAGGCCGAGGCTTCGGCCCAAGACGTCGCCCGCATCATCGCCCAGATCAGGAACGAGCGGATATCGGCGGTCTTTCTGGAGAACGTCACCGACCCGCGCCTCGTGACGCTGATCGCCAGAGAGACCGGCACCAGGATCGGCGGGACGCTCTATTCCGACGCGCTCACCGATGCGAAGGGCGCGGCGCCGAGCTATATCGACCTCATCCGGCACAATGTGAGGCAGTTGGCGGCGGCGCTGGGGAGTTAGCCGTCGCCACGTCATCGACCACGCGGGCGGACGACGCCAGCCGCTATTTCAAGCTCCCCAGGGTCGCCAGCAGCTTCGACTTGTCGGCGACATCGAGGTCCAGGCTGTGCGCGAAGCTTGCCCCGTCCGCATAATAGTCGTTGGGCTGGAAGACACCGCGCGCCAGCTTGGCATACATCTCGCCCCGCGCGGCCGCCTTGCAGGCATCGGCGAGCTTGCGCTTGACGTCGGCGGGGAGGCCGGCGGGCGCCGACAGGCCGCCGAAGCTCGACGGCGCGACCGGAAAACCCTGCTCCTTCACGGTCGGCGTATCGGGGGTCGACGGGTTCCGTTGATCGGCGAAGAGGCCGAGGATGCGCAGCCCGCTGCCGGCGGCCGAGCTCAGCACCACCGCGCCGAAATCGACCTGGCCGCCCAGCACCTGCTGCATCACGTCGGCATCGCCCTTGAACGGGATGGCGTTGAAGGCGACCTGGGCGGTTTGCGAGAACTCGATCATCGCGAGATGCGGGATCGAGGCGACGCCGAGATGGCCGTAGTTGATTCCGCCGGGTTTTTGCTTGGCGGCGGCGACCAGGTCGGCGACCGAGCGGAAGGCCGAATCGGGCTTCACCACGATGACCATCTCGTTCTTGAAGGTCTGGCAGATCGGATCGAATGATTTGTGGTCGTAGCCGATCTGCTTGTTCGAGATCGGCAATACCGTCATCGACACCGCGGCGGTGAACAGCAGCGAATAGCCGTCGGGCGCCGCGCGGGCGACGGCCGCGGTGCCGATCGCGCCGGTGGCGCCCGCCTTGTTGATCACCAGGACGCGCTGGCCGAGCTGTTGGGTCAGGCCTTCCGCAAGCGCCCGTCCCAGCACGTCGGTGACGGCACCGGGCGAGAAGGGCACGGTGATCTCGATCGGGCGGTCCGGATAGCTCTGGGCGCCGGCGCTCGTCGCGACCGCCGCGCCGCCAAGCGCGGCGACTATGGCGAACATCCCATTGCGGTATCCCATCCTGGCTCTCCCGGCACTTTCATTTTTTGCCCCGCGATATTGCATGGCGGCGGGGCGCGCCACCAGGGGGCCCGCCGGTAGGCAAAGCATCCAGCGTCGGGTAAATTTGGTCGCATGAGCGATCAGCGGCACGACGACGATCATCACCACGACCACGGCTCCGAGCTCAGCGAGATGCAGCTGCGGGTGCGGGCGCTCGAGACCATCCTGACCGAGAAGGGTTACGTCGACCCCAAGGCGCTCGATCTCATCATCGAGGCCTATGAGACCAAGGTCGGCCCGCACAACGGCGCGCGCGTCGTCGCCAAGGCCTGGGCCGATCCCGACTTCAAGCGCCGTCTGCTGCAGGACGGATCCGCCGCGATCGCGACCCTCGGCCATACCAGCCGCGTCGGCGACCACCTGGTGGCGGTCGAGAATACGCCGCGGCTCCACAACATGGTCGTGTGCACGCTGTGCTCCTGCTATCCGTGGGAAATGCTCGGGCTGCCGCCGGTCTGGTACAAGGCGGCGCCCTATCGGTCGCGCGCCGTGAAGGATCCGCGCGGCGTGCTCGCCGATTTCGGGGTCAAGCTGCCGAACGACACCGAGATCCGGGTCTGGGACTCGACCGCCGAGACGCGCTTCATCGTGCTGCCGATGCGCCCCGTCGGCACCGAAGGCTGGAGCGAGGAGCGCCTCGTCGATCTCGTCACCCGCGACTCGATGATCGGAACCGGCCTCGCGAAACAGCCCGCGGAGACAGCGCGATGAACGGCGTTCACGACATGGGCGGCATGGACGGCTTCGGCAAGGTCGAGCCCGAGCCGAACGAGCCGGTGTTCCACGCCCCGTGGGAAGGACGCGTCATGGCCATGAATCGCGCCATGGGGGCGACCGGCGCCTGGAACATCGACATGGGACGCTTCTCGCGCGAAATGCTTCCGCCGCACGTCTATCTTGCCAGCACCTATTATCAGAAGTGGTTCCTCGGCCTGCAGCAGATGCTGCTCGAGCGCGGGTTGATCGATGCCGACGAAGTGGGGTCCGGCCACGCGCTGCGTCCCGGCAAGCCGTTGAAGCGTGGCGCATTCACCGTCGCCGACGTCGCCCGGGTGATGACGCGCGGCTCGTTCAGCCGGCCGGCGCCGGCGGCCGCGCGCTTCAAGCCGGGCGACCGCGTGCGCGCCAAGAACATCCATCCCAGGACCCACACGCGGCTGCCGCGCTATGTGCGCGGTCATGTCGGCGTCATCGAGCGCGATCACGGCTGTCACGTCTTTCCCGACTCGGTCGTGGCCGGTCAGGGCGAGAA
>WNFR01003513.1_pt1 | contig 16185 bp, 12 predicted proteins | sample 5400221 | NCBI WGS metagenome assembly WNFR01 (sample SAMN13153357, study PRJNA577476) | soil metagenome | isolation source: 40 cm soil under Madrone tree | place: USA:California | collected 2016-06-14 | reverse complement strand
CCGCTTACGTAGAGACGGGCCAGCAAGCTTATGAACAAATGTACAAGGAACGACGAATCAATGCTCTCAAGAAACAGGCCCACTCACTGGGCTACCAGCTTCTACCGGCCCAAGGCTAGGAGTTTCTAAGGAGACGCAAAGGATCGCAACGTTCAAAAACCACTCAGGAGGAACTCATAATGAAACACTCTCTCAGATTGATCGCGTTATTGGTCGTGGCCGTCACGGTGGTTGCGTTAACCGGTTATGTCAACGCCAATCCGCAGGACGAGTATTTCAGGTTCAAGGATACCGCCTGCACCGCGACCCCTTACCTTCACTGTCCTGACAGCGAGTGCTCAGGGCCCACCGTGATCAATGAAGGAAACGTGGTCGAGATGAAGACGCGGCGCACCTACTTCCTCGACTATCCTTGCGATCTGAAGAAGGGCGAGAAAGTCACCTTCGTCCTTAGTCTTCACGGCGCCGGCTCGTATGGAAACTGGCAGCGTAACTATTTCCCAATCATGGATTACAAGGACAAGTACCGGCTGGTCATCGCCACCCCTAACTCTCCGACCAGGGTGTGGAGTGACGCCGATGACGAGTACTTGCACAACATCGTCAACTTCGTCATCGAGCAGATCGGCAAAGAGAACATAAAGGCTTTCTGGCTGGCCGGACACTCTCAGGGCGGCATGACCTCCAACCGGATCGTGCGCACGGACTTCTTCAAGGACAAGGTCGATGGCTGGCTCAGCCTTTCGGGCGGCCGCCTGGGTGGCAACCCCGGCCGTGGCGCGACTTTCGCTCCCAGCGGCGCTCCCGGGGCTGGAGCCACAGGCGCTGCGCCGGCTCGTGGCGCCGCCCCGGCCGGTGCGACAGGCGGCGCTCCCGCGGGATCTCCACCCGGTATGTCGCAGGCCATGGCCGCGTTGCGCGAGCTTCCTGCCGCCGATTTCTCCTTCATCTATGAGACAGGCCGGCGTGAGATGGATGACAAAGGTCTGCCTGAGACCTCGGACTGGGCTAAGAAGTACGAGTGCGGCGCACGGAGCAATCCGCGGGAAATCGTCGATACCAAGGCGGGCTACGTCTATGACGGCAGCCGTCTGAATCAGTTGCGTCCGGGTTGGGGACTCTTGCCCGCGCCGGGCAAGGCTCAGGTCTCCGTCTATCCGGATTGCAAGCAGGGCAAAGTGGTCGCCGATGTCGTCCGTCTCGACAAGGGACACACGGAAGGGCTCGAGCCGAAGGTCACCGAGGAACTGGTCAAGTTGATGCTCTCGGCGAAAGGCGGCAAGCTTCAACAGGTCCCTTGAGCGGCTGTCGCGCGTCGCGGCCACGAAGCGGATGGTTTGAAATCAATCCTCCAGGCCCAAGGCCAATTCCGTAAGCCCGGCGGCGAAGTCCGACAAACTTCAGTTTGTCGCCGTCGCCGATGTCTGTATTCGAACGCCTGCGACAAACTGAAGTTTGTCGGACTTTCGTAAGAGAATATATGCTACGACGAACTGTTATCGCGCTAACGCTGCTGGTGGGTTTGTCCTTCACTGAAACAGCACTTGCGCAGTCGCAAAACCAACCGGCGCCTGCCGCGCCAGCAACCCGGAACGATTACAGCAACGGCAAGACATGGCTGTGCCGTCCGGGGCGTCAAGATGCTTGCGCGGTCGATCTGTCGACTACCGTCGCCGCCGCGGACGGCAAGCTGACAGTCGAGAGATGGTCTTCGAATCCGAAGGCAGCAATCGATTGCTTCTACGTTTACCCGACCGTCTCGAATGACCAGACCCCCAACAGCGATATGAACGCCGGGCCGGAAGAGCTGGCAGTGATCCGAACTCAGTTCGCGCGATTCGGATCGGAGTGCCGCGTGTTCGCTCCACTGTACAGGCAAGTAACGCTGACCGCGTTGCGCGCCGGGATCGCGGGCCGGCCGATGACGGTCGATCGCGCGCTTGGGTACAACGACGTGGTCGATGCGTGGAAGTACTATCTTGAACACGACAATCAGGGGCGCGGGGTGGTGCTGATCGGGCACTCGCAAGGTTCAGGTGTGCTGACCCAACTGATCCGCAATGAAATTGACGGCAAGCCCGTTCAGGAGCGCCTGATCTCCGCGCTGCTGCTGGGCACGAGCCTGGCAGTGCCGAAGGGCAAGGATGTTGGCGGCGCGTTCAAACAAGTTCCGGTTTGCCGTTCGGCATCGCAGACCGGATGTGTTATCGCTTACGCTTCTTTCCGTTCCAATGTCCCTCCCCCGGCGAACAGCAGATTTGGCCGCGTAAGAGACGACGGCATGGACGCCGCGTGCGCGAACCCGGCCGCGCTTGGCGGTGGAAGCGGCGCATTGCATTCTTATCTTGGGTCCGCCGGACGGGGCAACGGATCGTCGGCGGAACCTCGACCATGGGTAACGCCGCCGCAGCCTATCAACACGCCGTTTGTGAGCGTCCCGGGACTGCTTACAGCCGAGTGCGTCTCGAACGAGAAAGGTTCTTATCTGGAGATCACGGTGCACGGCAATCCGGCGGATCCTCGCACCGATGATATCGTCGGTGATGTGGTGGTGGGCGGGCAGGTCCAAGCCGATTGGGGTTTGCACTTGATTGATGTAAACCTTGCGATGGGGAATTTGTTGGACGTCGTTCGCGAGCAGTCCAAGGTTTATCTGTCTAAGAAGAAGAGGTAGTACCTAGAAGAATCGAAAGGAAGATTGATATGAGGAGACCCTTTCTACTCTCCGGAGTACTGGTTGTCTTGGTAGCTTGGGCTCCCGCCTGCAACGGTCACAAGACCGACAACAATAAGAACAGCAACCCGCCGATAGCCTCCCCCGGTATTCCAGCGCCTGACTACGGACAGTTTGATAAGAAACGCGTCGATGTCTTTCTCGACGAGTTTAAGAAACACCTTGCTTCCGAGCGACGCAGTGAAGAGCTTGATAAGCGGATTGGCGAAGCCGGGCTGAGTTTGGCCGACAAGATTGAATCCCTAAAGAGACTTGCGCCGGCGGCGAACGCGACCGGTCCGCGCGAAGAGCTGCGCATGGAACGCCTCATCCTTTCGGTTGCTCCAGAGGAGCTTACCTTGTTCAAGTTTGCGCTCGAGTACGACGGCGACTACAAGGACCTGGTGGAGTATGTATTCCACGATATTGACAACAAGGAGAGGCGGGCTCGGATTATCGAACATTTCCGAAAGGCGCCGGCGCCCATTGGCGTCAAGGTCCTGACGGACGTCGATGACACGATGTACGCCAACCTGATTGAGAGGCGATATCCACCGAAGACTTTGTACCCGGGCGTGCTGGAGTTCTACGATTCCTTAAGACGTGAGCCCTTTGAGGCCAAGCCAATCTGTATCACGACCCTCTCTGCGCGACCCAATCCGATCGGCCTCAAGTTGGAGGACGCTAGCCTGGCCGGCCTTGTCGAATTCACGAATGGCAAACTGCGCCCGAGTGCGTTGTCAGGAAAACTTGCAAGTTCACTGATCGGGTCGCTTCAAACCGTTCTGCGGGCAAATCAGACGCGCCTTGACCTGCTATCCGATGATATCTCCCATGGTCAGGAGGACAAGATTGGCAGGGTGAAGTTTTCGAATTTCACGGAGTTCGCACGAGTCTATCCTGAATATCGGTTTGTTTTTGTCGGCGACTCGGGACAGGCAGACGCGCTGACGGCACAACTGATGGTCACACAGAATTCAACGGAGGCATCGAGAGTGCTGACCACTTTTATTCATGACATCAGACGAACTGAGAACGATGCTGAGTCGGCGAGTAACTCGTTTACCAACCTTCTCCAGCACCCGGACCTCTTAGTGAGCGAGACATCGGCTTCTGGTCGAGGGGTCATCGTCTTCAGAAACTATATTCAAGCGGCTGTAATCGCTTACGTGCATTCGGCGACCCTCGAGGATCTGATCACCGCCGAGGAACTAGCAACCATAACCAAGGCGGCCCTCCAGCAGTTTCAAGAGATAATCGACAAGAAAAAAGACGATTCTCTTGAAAGACTTCGACAAGAGTACCGGCAGGACGCTGAAAGGGCATACCAACTCTTGATGAGTGCAGATCCGAAGCCATCGGGCCTTGCAGACATCCGCGGAATATTGGATGAGAAGTTCTAGGAGAGTCGGGTCTACGCACCGACGAGTTTCCTTGTCGTATTAGGAGAACGAACATGAAGGAGAAACGAAGATGACTACTAAGAATCCTGACATGGATAAGGACGGGCCGTTCGGACAGGCGAGCAGGCGAGGATTTCTAAAGGGATTATCTCTTACAGTCGCAGCCGTGGGCGCCGGCTGCACGCTCGCGAAGAAAACTACCGCGCAGACGCCGGCCGCGCCCGTTGCCGCGCAAGGCGGCAGCGCTAATAGCCAAATCTTTCACGTGGTGGAGACGACCTCCGGCAAGGTTCAGGGGATCGCCACCGCGGGCATCAAAGAGTTCAAAGGCATTCCCTACGGCGCGCCTACCGGCGGCAAGAACCGCTTCATGCCGCCCAGGAAACCCGCGCCCTGGACCGGGGTTCGCGAGTGCTTCAGCCACGGTCAATGTTGTCCTCAGACGATTTCCAACCTGCGCTCGGAATACGGGATGATGATCCAGTGGGATCAACAATCCGGCGGCATGGGCGAGGACTGCCTGGTGCTCAACGTCTGGAGTCCCGGAGTCAACGACGGAGCGAAGCGCGCGGTGCTGGTTTCGTTTCACGGCGGCGGTTTTACCACCGGCTCAGGCAACGCGCCGGGGTTCGACGGCGCTCAACTAGCGCTCTTCGGCGACGTAGTGGTTGTTACCGTCAACCATCGCCTTGCAAGCTACGGCTACACTCATCTGGCCGATCTGGGTGCGCCGCCGGACTTCGCCTTCGCCGGCGTCACCGGAATCATAGACCTGGTTGCTTCACTGCAATGGGTCCACGACAACATTTCAAACTTCGGAGGCGATCCCAGCCGGGTGATGATCTTCGGTCAGTCGGGCGGCGGCGCGAAGACCTCGACCATTCTTGCAACGCCTTCCGCCAAGGGCCTGTTCAACCGTGCGGCGGTACAAAGCGGGTCGACGTTGAAGCTTGCTACGCGAGAGGCGGCGACCAAGGCGGCTGAGGCGCTGCTGGCCAAGCTCGAGATTCCGAAGACTCGAATCCCTGACATTCAGAAGATCTCGTGGCAACAACTGCTTGAAGCCCAAACCGGACTAACGGGCTTTTCGCCGGTCGTTGACGGCACGGTCTTGCCGCATCATCCGTTTGACCCGGTCGCGCCGACCGAATCAGCCGACGTGCCGGTCATCATCTCGACGACCCTTGAAGACTCGGCTCTCGCGTTGACCAACTTCAACCTCGACGAACCTGGTTTGAAGACAATCCTCACCCAGCGGTACGCCGACAAGGCCGACGAGATCCTTGCGCTTTATAAGCAGCGCTATCCGCAGAAGTCGCCCTTCCTGATTCAGGCGCAGGTGTTCACCGACGCGGGCTTCAGGCGCTCGGCGATCACCCAGGCGGAACGCAAGGCCGCGTTAGGGAAGGCCCCAGCATACATGTATCTTTGGTCGTGGGTGAGCCCAGGGCATGGCGGAAAGTTCGGCGCGGTTCACGGCACGGACGTGTCGGCATCGTTCCACAACGTTCGCGATAACATCGTGGGTGTCGGCTCGGCTGTAGGAAAGGTGATGTGCGATCGGCTGGCTTCGGCGTGGGTCGCCTTCGCTAAGACCGGCGATCCGAACAACCCGCAGATTCCGCGTTGGCCGGCCTACGATGTAAGCACTCGAGCCACGATGGTCTTCGATACTGACACGCGAGTCGAGAACGATCCGCGCGGCGAAATCAGGAAATTCTGGGAGCCGATGCCTCCGGCGCGCGGGATCGCGGGCTGATGCACTTGGCAACTGGCCAACTTGCTTGTAACTTTGCGTCTGAGCGGTCAGTCTAAGCAAGTCCGAAAGAACCGGCGGAACAAATTGCTGATAAGCTAGTGGAGCGGATCGGCGAAAGTGCGAAATCTTTTGCGTGCGAGTGATTTGGACTGCGGCGGCAAGTCTTTCGCGACGCCGCTTTTTCCTGTGTGATTCTCAGAACCGTGAAAAGAAAAGCGGCGTCGCGAAGACTTGCCGCCGCAGTCCAAAGGTCGCACGTACCGGACTTGCCGTTATGATGCGCCTCTACAAGACATTGGTAAGGAGAAACCTGATGCCTGCAATGACAATCAACGTCAACGGAAAGGACCGGACCGTGGATGTCAGTCCTGACATGCCGCTGCTCTGGGTCTTGCGCGACACTCTCGACCTGACCGGCACCAAGTTCGGTTGCGGAATGGGGTTGTGCGGAGCCTGCACGGTCCACCTCAACGGCGCGGCGGTTCGCAGTTGCCAGACCACTGTGACGAATGCGGTGGGTAAAACCGTCGTGACTATCGAAGGGCTGAATGCGAAGGCCGAGCATCCGGTGCAGGTGTGCTGGCGTCAGGGCAACGTCCCGCAGTGCGGCTACTGCCAGAGCGGCCAGATCATGGCTGCCGCGGCGTTGCTCAAAGAAAAGCCGAAACCGACCGACGCGGAGATCGACACAGCGATGCGTGGCAACATATGCCGGTGCGGGACCTATCAGCGCATTCGTCAGGCGATCAAGCAGGCAGCGGAGGTGAAGAGATGAATTCCATAGATCTGGTAACGCGTCGCACTTTTCTTGGAGGCATCTTTTCCGCGGGCGCGCTGGTGCTCGGCGCACGCCTCCTGCCGCTCGATGCTTTCGCAGGAACCGGCTCGGCAAGCGGAACTGACGGGGCTGCCTGGCAGCCGAGCGTCTATCTGGGAATCGAGACCGACGGTACGGTGATCATTGTCGCGCACCGCTCGGAGATGGGCACGGGGATTCGCACCGGGCTTCCAACTATCGTCGCAGACGAGCTTGACGCCGACTGGGCGCGTGTGAAAGTCGAGCAGGCGCTTGGCGATGTAAAGTACGGCTCCCAGAACACCGACGGCTCTTGCTCGATCCGTGATTTTGGCGACGCGATGCGCGACGCCGGAGCAAGCGCTCGATTGATGCTTGAACGCGCAGCCGCGGCCAAGTGGGCCGTGCCGGCCGAGGAATGCAAGGCGCAGAATCATATGGTTGTTCATGCTTCCAGTAAGCGCAAGCTTGGTTACGGAGAGCTGGCGTCGCTGGCTGCGCAGCAGCCGGTGCCGAAGAAGGAAGAGCTCAAATACAAACCCGCGTCGGAATACCGCTACATTGGCAAGGACTTTGCCACCGTTGACCGCGATGATATTTGCGCGGGTCGAGGGACGTTCGGCATCGACGCTCGAATGCCGGGCATGGTGTACGCGTCAATCGAGCGTTCACCAGTCCTCGCCGGCAAGCTCAAAAGTTTCGACGATCAGGAAGCCCGCAAGGTGCCCGGTGTTCAGCAAACCGTCGTCATCCCGGGCTTCAAACCACCTCTTGGCTTTCAAGCGCTCGGCGGCGTGGCGGTGATCGCCAACAACACCTGGTCCGCGATGATGGGCCGCGAAGCGCTCAAGGTAGAGTGGGAACCCGGCGAACACGCAAGCTACGACTCGGCGGCTTACAAGCAGTCGCTGCTCGAGACCGTTCGCAAACCGCAGAAGGCCGCGCGCAATGTGGGCGACGTGGACGCCGAGTTCGCCAAGGGCGGTAAGACTCACGAAGCTGAGTATTACGTGCCGCACCTTTCTCACGCGCCAATGGAACCGCCCGCTGCAGTGGCTGAGTTCAAAGACGGCAAAGTCGTCGTCCACGCCGCGACGCAGAATCCACAGGCCGTGCAGGACACAGTCGCCGCCGCGCTCGGCATTGACAAGAAGGACGTCGAATGTCACGTGACGCTGTTGGGCGGGGGCTTCGGGCGAAAGTCTAAACCTGACTATGTTGCTGAAGCCGCGATCCTGTCGAAGGCTGTCGGCAAACCGGTCAAGGTCGCTTGGAGCCGCGAGGATGACATCCGCTTCGACTACTACCACACCGTCTCGGCGATGTATGTCAAAGCGGCACTGGATGAGAAAGGCAAACCGACAGCGTGGCTGCAACGGTGTGCGTTCCCGACCATCGCTTCGACGTTTGCCGGGCCCACTGCGAAAACCGCGCAGGGCTTCGAGCTGGATATGGGGTGGACGAATCTGCCTTTCGCCATTCCAAATCATCGAGCGGAGAACGGACCGGCCGAGAACCACGTTCGTATCGGCTGGCTGCGTTCCGTAGCCAATATCCAGCACGCCTTCGCGATTCATTCCTTCGTTGACGAGCTGGCCCATCTTGCGAAGCGCGATCCGGTCGAGTATCTGCTCGACGTGCTGGGCTCGCCGCGCAAGATCGATCTCGGCAGCCGCAGCCCCCTGGCGGCCAGGTACCCGCTCGAAACCGGCCGGCTTCGGAACGTGATCGAACTCGCAGCCGAGCGCTCGGGCTGGGCGAAGAAGAAACCGGGAAAAGGCCGCGCGCTTGGGATTGCGGCGCATTGGAGCTTCCTGACTTACGTGGCCGCTGTGGTCGAGGTCGAGGTGGATGACAAGGGCAAAGTGCGGATCCCGCGCGTTGACATCGCCGTCGACGCCGGCCGGGTCATCAGCCCGGATCGCGTGAAGGCTCAGTTCGAGGGAGCGGCGGTGTTCGGCACAGGCATCGCATTGATGAACGAGATCACCGCGGCCGGCGGAGCGGTCCAGCAGTCGAACTTCCATGACTATCAGGTTGCGCGAATGACCGAGGCGCCGATCGAGACGCGCGTGCACATCGTGCAAAGCGACGCGCCCCCGGCCGGAGTTGGCGAACCAGGCGTGCCGCCGATGGCTCCGGCGATCTGCAACGCGATATTCGCGGCGACCGGCAAACGCATTCGTGAATTACCGGTCAAGAAGCAACTGGCGTGACCGGATGTCCGACAAACTTCAGTTTGTGGCTTCGACATCGGTGCGTCTCACAACGTTCGCGACAAACTGAAGTTTGTCGGACATTTCCCAGGAGGAATGAAATGACGCGACGAACCTCTCTCTCGATCGCTTTGTGTGTGCTGTTAACGGCGGGCGCGATCCTGGCCGCCGACGGCAAGCCCACAGAGGACTTCATGACGACTTCCGACGGCGTGAAGATTCACTACTACGTTATGGGCAAGGGCACGCCGGTCATCTTGATTCACGGGTACACCGGGACGGCGTGGGGCAACTGGTTCTCCAACGGAATCGCTCAAGCTTTGGCGAAAAATCATATGGTGGTGGCGCTCGATTGCCGCAACCACGGCAAGAGCGACAAACCGGTGGCTAACGGGCCAGGCAAAGCGCAGGACGTCGTCGAGCTGATGGATCATCTCAAGATCAAGAAGGCGCACATCCATGGTTACTCGATGGGCGGCGGGATTACCGGTCAGCTTCTGGCCATCATCCCCGATCGCTTCATCACCGCGGCCTTCGGCGGCTCCGGAATAGCAGAGGCCGATTCGGAAATGAGAGCGAAGGTTCCGCCGGATAAGCAGGGAAGTGACCCGCAAGAGGTGGAAGCGTCGCGTACGCTTCGGGTGCATCGCGCGATGGATCTCGGGATGAGCAAAGAGGAGGCGGAGAAGCAGGCCGCTACTCCGGTAGCAACTCGGACTCCCGCCGCTGCCCCAGCCGCGGCGGCGCCGGCTCGCACTGGGCCGCAGCTCGACCTGACCAGGCTGAACATTCCCATGCTCGCGATCAACGGCGAGTTTGACCGGCCCAATGCCAAGACGACTCGAATGACGCGCGAGGTTAAGAACTTCACCAACGTCGTGTTGCCCGGCAAGTCGCACCTGACGGCGATCATGGCCGGCTACATGCCGAAGGAGTATCTCGAGAGCCTGGTCAAGTTCATAAACGCAAACGACCCGCGGAAGTAGTTTCCTGGGAGCGCAGGCATCCCTGCCTGCCTGGCGTTGCGCGAGAACGTGAGTAGGCGTAGCGGAAGGAGGCAGGCAGGGATGCCTGCGCTCCCAGGGTGTTGAATGATTAAGAGGAGGTACCTTCCGATGCGACGCAATTTGATTACGATAGCCTTCGCCCTTGCCGTGGCCGTTTCCGGGCTTGCCTTTGCAGCTAACGACGCCATCAAGGTGGATGGAGGTCTCATCTCGGGCACGACTGCCGATGGCCTCGGCAGTTTCAAGGGAATCCCTTTCGCCGCTCCTCCGGTGGGCGATCTGCGCTGGAAAGCTCCTCAGCCGGTAGTAGCGTGGGAGGGAGTCCGGAAGTGCGAGACGTTTGGGCCCGAGTGCCCGCAAGCGCCTTACCCGGCGGGATCAATGTATGCATCGCCACCGCAAAAGCAGAGTGAGGATTGTCTCTATCTCAATGTCTGGACCGCGGCCAGGTCTGGCGAGAAGCGCCCGGTCATGGTGTGGATTCACGGCGGCGCGCTGACTCGTGGATCGGGAGCAAATCGCGTCTACGACGGAACAGCTTTCGCGAAGAAAGGCGTCGTCCTGGTGACCATCAACTATCGGCTCGGGCCGCTTGGTTATCTCGCTCATCCTGAATTGACCAGCGAATCACCGCGGCACTCGTCCGGCAACTACGGCGTGTTGGATCAGATCGCGGCTTTGAAATGGGTTCAGAAGAACATCGCAGTCTTTGGCGGCGACGCGAAGAACGTGACAATCTTCGGTGAATCGGCCGGTTCGTGGAGCGTCAACACGCTGGTGGCAACGCCGCTGGCCAAAGGCTTGTTTCATCGGGCTATCGGCGAGAGCGGCGGCTCGTTCGGGCCGATGGCTTACTTAGGAGAGGATCGGGCCAGGCTGTCGGCGGCAGAGAAGGTCGGCGCGGCTTTTGCCAAAGCGGCCGGGGCCGATTCCCTCAAAGCATTGCGCGCGTTGTCTGCTGACAAGATCATCGATGTTTTCAACAATGACACGGAGGGGAAAAAGTTCAGGAGTTCTCCGAACGTGGATGGATGGGTGCTGCCCGACGAGATTCGCAACATCTTTGCTAAAGGCAAGCAAAACGACGTGCCTGTCATTGTCGGCTCGAACGCCAATGAGATGACGACCTTGACCGTCCCAGCGACGGTGCCAAAGACGATCGAGGACTATCGCAAGCGCATAGAGCCGCTGTACGGCGAAGCGACCAGGGATTTCGACGCGCTTTACCCGGTGAAGAGTGATGCGGATGTCCCGGCGGCGTATCTGGGCAGCCTGCGCGACGTGACGTTTACGCTGCCGATGCGCACATGGGCGCGCATGACTGCGACCGGACACTCCAAAGCTTATCTTTACTCCTTTAGCCACGTCGCCCCGAACCCGAACAGCAAGTACCTCGGCGCATATCACGCCTCGGAGATCGCTTATGTGTTCAACAATCTCAACCCGCAGAACGCGATGCTCCAGGAAGTAGATCACAAGCTTGCTGAGACGATGTCGAACTACTGGGTGAATTTTGCGAAGACGGGTGATCCGAATGGCAAGGGTCTGCCGAAGTGGACTCCATACAGCGCCAGCGACGAGGCTTACATGGATTTTGGTGATGTGGTTCAGGTGCGCAACCATTTGCTTAAAGAGCAGCTCGACTTCCTCGAGCAATTTCAGAAGCGCCGCTGATGGCGACAGGGGCAATCCCAACGGGATTGCGTCTCACAGCCCAAGGTTGTCGTACTCGGCTACCATGGGACACGACATGGCGACCGACCCAACCCCGACGGGGTTGCGCCGCTCGCGAATCGAATGATGAATAACCAAACGTCGAGGCGTTGCGTGACGGCTACCGCAGGGCCGCAACCCCGTTGGGGTTGCTGCCAACGACCGACTATGTCGACGCGACGCCGTTCACCCAGGGTAGCCGAGTACGGCAACCCTGGGCTGAGGGCCGCAACCCCCTCGGGGTTGCCCCACACCAACCGCAATGGTGGGATTGGACCTGAATGCTTACGTGTCACCGAGGTTTTTCAGAAGACTATAAAGGCTGAGTCTCAGGGCTTTGAAGACTATTTGAACATCTGAAGAGAGTGGGAGCGGATTATGAAGAAAAGCACGATCACTGTTTTGATTGTCTCCTTTCTGTTCTTCCTGGCCGTCACGACCCCGGCCCAGGATAAGAAAATCAAGACTGGCCCGACAAAGGAAGACTGGGCTTACAAGCTGGCTGAGGGCGTGACGTCGACGGAGGTCACTTACTACAGCGACGGCGTGGCCTGCTACGCGAAGCTTTTCTTTCCCAAAGGATATTCCGCAACCGGCAAGATGGCGGGGGTGGTGCTCGCACAGGGATGGGCGGGCACGCATTTCTCGATCGAGAAATACGGCTCGCGGTTCGCCGAGCGCGGTCTCGTCGCGATGGTGATCGACTATCGCGGTTGGGGCTCGAGCGACGGATTCATCTCACAAGCTCTACCGACGGTGAGCAAGGCGGACCCCGAACCTACGAGAGACGACAAGCGGTATACCAACGCGAAGGCGGACGTCGTTCTAAAACGCACACGGCTCATTCCGATGAAACAAGTCGAGGACTATCGCAACGCGATTTCCTACTTGCAGGGTGAGCCGGGCGTTGACCCTGATCGCATCGGGATCTGGGGATCGAGCTTTGCCGGCGGCAACGTGATCGTGACCGCGGCGCTGGACTCACGCGTCAAGGCGCTCGTAGGACAAGTTCCAGCGATCAGCGGGAAGAACTCGCCCGCCGGGCCCGTACCACTCAGAGGGAAGCTGCTCGAAGACGCAATCAAGCGCGCGCGTACCGGGCAAGGCGGAGAGTTCGAGACCGGCTTCTCGGCCCGGCGGATGGTGGATATTGAGACGCAGCAGATGGTCGCCGAGTACCGGCCGTTTCAATATCTGAAGGCTGTGGGCGACCGGCCGGTGCTGCTCATCCCGGCCGAGAAGGATGAGCTAATCAACAACCGTGACAATGCTTACGCGGCGCTGGAGGTGCTCACCGGCCCGAAGAAGCTGATCGAGGTGCCGGGGATCACGCATTTCGAGATGTACATCAACGAGGCGTTCGAGATCAGCTCCAATGCCGCGGCCAACTGGTTCCGCGAGCATCTTGGCGTCGAGCCGAAAAAGGACGCGGCTCGGCAGTGAGTTGATTGCTCACTTCTTTTTTTCAAGCACCCGCGCGACGAAACTCACTGAGCGTTTGTATTCCTTACCGTCGAAGGTGTCGCTGTCCTCGTCGCGGCCCCTGACGACGCCATTCTCGAGCGAGTAATCCTTAAGCGTATTGATGCCGGAGGTTTGAAACCCACTCGGGTGATACATGACCCAGAAGCCCTTCCCGAGCTTGTACTCGAGCCCCCTGTTGCCATCGGGGAATACCCCGTACTCCTTCTCGAAAGTGTTTGCCAGGGCTTCCGGCGCGATCGGCGCTTCGGTTAGCAGAAAGATGACACCGTCTTCGTTGAACACTTTGCCGAGCCCGGCATAGGCGTACTTGAGTGTGATCGTCTGTCCGGCATCGACGATCGTTCCGCTTGCCTCGCCCTCTTGCAAGGCGCCCAGCGGCTTCGCCGCGGAGGATGGCTGGCTCGGCTGATTGGCCGCCGCCGGCTGACCGGGCTGGTTCTTGTTGGATGGCGTCTGCGTCGTAGAGCAGGCAGTGAGCACGAGTAATAAAACAACCATAAGTGTTCGCTTCAAACTGTGAGCCTCCCTGGTGGTGTTTAGCGTATTTAGGTCATTCGCGACCGTGTGTCAGCGGGTAGCGCTAAGTGCGTGGCCCGGTGCTTTGGGCGAACTAGAGTTTCACTGTTGACTCGGTGGATGGCAAGCCGCGCTTTGAGCAACGAAGCATCTAGAGGGTACAACGTCACTGCCGAATTGGCACTGGGTGAGAACGCCGACGAGGTCTAGATCTCGTTTAGGACAACCGTTCGAACCTCGAGTCCGAACGAGGTTCTGGTGAAACCAGCCAAATAGACATTTCCCATCAAAGCCGGCACAGTGAGCCGATCCTGTTCTGGCAGAGTGAACGCGCGCGGCAAAAGAATCAAAGCAAAGACGAGCAGCCGCGGACTCTTGATAAACGTGTTCGGTGAGGCGAGTTGAAGCCGCGGGTCGAAGATCGTTGAGTATCGCGTTGTTACGACCAACGTGAGCCTGCGCCGTTTGCGTATTTGTAGCGCAAGGCGAAGGACCTCAGCAATTCGAGGAGTTTCTCATTCCTCCTAAGCCCTTGTACGGGCGGCGCTCTGTGGCCGCCCCGCATCGAAGAAGGCCCCCAACGATGCGCAGGAAGGGGCGGCCACTGAGGGCCGCTCGTACGGGTGTTTTATGAAGCGCGGGCGAGTCGCCCAATGTTCCGCTGATCGGAGTGCAAGCGAGCGACCTCCCTAGAGATACCGAATCATCGCTTCGTCCCACTTATCCTGAGCTTTGAGAATAAACTCGATCACTTCCCGCACGGCGCCTCTTCCGCCTTCGCGCTCGGTGACGATGTGTGAGTGGTTTTTCGTTTCTTCAACTGCGTCGGCGACCGCAACGCCGAGACCTGCCCGCCGCAACAGTGGTATGTCGACTACGTCATCGCCGACGTAGCAGACTTCTTCATCCGTTAGTCCCTCTTCAGCGAGTAGCTTTTCGTATGGCTCCGTCTTCACCCAGGCCATCTCGTAGAGGTGCGTGACGCCAAGTTCCTTAGCGCGCGCGCGCACGACCGACGACTTGCGTCCGGAGATGATCGCTATGCGCAAGCCCGCGCGCTGAGCCATCACTATGCCGTGACCGTCCTTGACGTCGAATGTTTTGGTCTCGTCGCTGCCGGGGAGCATTATGATTCGCCCGTCGGTGAGCACGCCGTCGCAATCAAGGATCAGCAGCTTGATCCTGCGCGCGCGATCGATGATGTCTTGATCTGCGTCAATCACCGGCGTTCCTCAACAGAAAAACTCTTTCAATTGATCGAAGCGGTCGATCATCGCATCGGGCTCGCTTACGTGCAGTTGGTCCGCTGTGCGAAATCCAAAAGTGACGCCACAAGTCCGAGTGCCGGCGCCGCGGCCGGCGTTGATGTCGTTCTCGCTGTCGCCAACCATCACCGCATCGACGGCCGACGCGCCCAGCAATCGTATCGCTTCAAGCACCGGCCTCGGATCGGGTTTTCGCGCCGGCGTCGTGTCTCCGCCGACTATCGCGTCGAAGTACTTTGCGATGTCGAAGTGCTCGAGGATGATCTTTGTGAAGCGAACTTCCTTGCTCGTTACGACAGCCTTTAGTTTGTTCCCGAACGACGCAAGCGTCTCGGCAACTTCCGGATACAGCCGTGTAGTCTTGAACATCTGCTCGGCATAGTGGCTATGCATCAGAGCGATGCCGTTTGCGTGCAGAGTCTCTTCCGGCGGCTGGTGATTGGGATCCGTAGCAGTGAGCGATCGAGAAACAAGCACGCGAACGCCGTCGCCGACGAACCCGCCGACCGTTGCTTCCTCAAGCGGCGGACGATCCAGATCGGCGAGCATCAGGTTGATCGAGTTGGCCAGGTCGGTCTTCGAGTCTATGAGCGTTCCGTCGAGATCGAATAACATTGAATTGACGCGGATACAACCGCCTGGTAGGTGCATGTGTGATGTGCTTTGCGTCTTGGCGGAACTTAGTGGCTTTGCGCGGAGCCAGGCTCTTCAATCAGTGTTTCGCGCAAAGACGCCAAGTTTCCGCCAAGACGCAAAGAATAGCCGCCGGAGCTGCGGGAAGCTACTCTTCTTCTTCCTTTAGTTTCGCGAGAACCCCAAAATCTTCCAGCGTCGTTGTGTCGCCCCGAACCTCGCTGCCCGACGCGATTTCGCGTAGTAATCGCCGCATGATCTTGCCGCTTCGCGTCTTGGGTAGCGCATCGCTGAAGCGAATGTCGTCGGGTTTCGCCAGCGCGCCTATCTCTTTCGCAACCCAACCGCGCAACTCTTCCTTCAACTCATTTGAAGGCTCGTTTCCCAGCTCGAGCGTCACGAACGCGGCGATAGCCTGGCCTTTCACTTCATCCGGTCTGGCGACGACTGCAGCCTCCGCCACCTTGGGATGGGCCACCAGAGCCGATTCCACCTCCATCGTGGAAAGACGGTGGCCCGACACGTTGATCACGTCATCCACTCGGCCCATGATCCAGAAGTAACCGTCCTGGTCTTTTCTCGCGCCGTCGCCCGCGAAATAAACGCCCGGAATGTCGGACCAGTACTGACTCACGTAGCGGTCGGGATCGTTGAAGATCGTACGCAGCATCGAGGGCCA
>WNFR01014127.1_pt1 | contig 16186 bp, 16 predicted proteins | sample 5400221 | NCBI WGS metagenome assembly WNFR01 (sample SAMN13153357, study PRJNA577476) | soil metagenome | isolation source: 40 cm soil under Madrone tree | place: USA:California | collected 2016-06-14 | reverse complement strand
TATCAAAGTGAACATTTGATCCACGCTCGGCGCGGAACGCTTCCGACGCGACCGGGGTTGAGCAACTTCTTCGAAGCGCCACGCTCGCGGCATTCAGTCAAGCCGGTGGAAGGCTATTCACTCATCGAGCGCGCCTCGCCGGGGCCTTACCTCGAGCTGTTTGCGCGCTGTCCGCGTGACGGCTGGACAGTCTGGGGTGACGAGGTCACGGCCGCCGCGTGAGCGAGGTTGTCGAGCGCTGGCGGACGGAACTCGGCGGTCGGACACTCTCGCTCGTGGGCCAGCGCCGAACTGGAAAGTGGCGCGTCAGCTCCGGCTCGAGGTGCGCCCAAAAGGCGCGGCCGAGGCGCTCGACGTTCGCGGCGGTCACCAGGGTCTCATCGGCGCTACGGGACGTCTCTTGCGGAAGGAACAGGATGTCGTTCGCGACCAGGCGCGCCCAGTCGCCGGCGACGAAGTCTGCGATGCGCTCGTCGGAGCAGAAGCGAGCGCCGAGTCGGTCGACGCCGTCGATGCCGAGTGCGACGTAGCGGCCCTCGCGCTTCTCGGCGACAAGCTTGCCGGCGGTTAGAGAGGCGAGCTTCTCGTAGTCGAGTCCCTGGCCGTACTCGCGCTCGAGGTAGGCGAGGTCGATGAAGTGCTTTGCCAGGTCTTTGGTCGACCAGCCGAGCACCTTCTCGGCCCCGAGCTCCTCGAGCGACAGGCCGAACACCTTGAAGCGCGAGTCGTCGGCCAGCAGGGGGTCGCAGTAGTAGAGGTCGCGGTCGTGAGGGTCGAGCCACTCACCGCTGCGGATCGAGATAGTGACCTTGAGCTGCGGCCGCGTCTGCCGCTTCTTGACGGGCACGCTGGAGAAGTCGATGTGGTCGATCTCGAAGAAGGCTGAGCCATCGAATCCCTTTGGCGCCTTCCACTCAAACTCGGCGTCGAGGGCGAACCGCCCGTCATCGAAGGTGAACGCTTTCTCGAGGCTCGTGGTCGAGGCCTTATCGGTGTCGACGTGGTAGTAGTCGGCGTCGGCGATCGACTGGCGCGGGCTCCCGTAGACGTGCGTGAGCAGCGAGCCGCCTTTGAGCACGAACTTCTCGGCGTGCTTGCGGTCCTGGGCGATGTGCCTGATCGTCGCGCTCTTGGCGACCATCAGGAGAAGCTGGCCGCGCAGAAGTCCGGTGCGGGCCTCGCCCTCGTCGAGCAATTCCTCGGTCGTGATCGGCTCGCTCATCCGCTCATTGATAGTCGCTGGCTGGCGCGAGCGTGCGGCTTCTCACCGGCTATTTGAGCTCGAGCGCGGTCGTAATGATCGCTGGATCGCGGTAAACGCGCCAGCGGCGGTCGACCTCGAGCTTCCGCCGCGGCTCGCGACCGGGAAACAGCGGCTCGGCGTAGCCGCGGCCAAGATGAAGTTCGAGTGGCTCGGCGCCAGGAATCTTGAGCAGCTCCATAAAGAAGCCCAAGCGCCGGTTCAAGGTCGGGCTGTCGAACCGCAGCGCATCGGCGACAAGTGCCGCCGGGTCAAGCTGCTTACCGACCCAGGCGCGGCGGAGAGCTTCGACTACGAGCGCATTCGGACCGACGTATTCGGGATGGGCGAACGAGTCGAGGAGTGCGCGGCTGACGGTCGCCATCTGCGCCGGCCACTCGAGGTCGGTGACGAGCTCGTAGCCGAAGAACTTCTTCTCGTCGAGGAGGACGAAGTGGATGCGCGAGGCGCCCAGCTCGACGGCGCGCTTGCGCCGGTTGACGGCAACCGAGAGGGTCCGCGACTGCTGGTCGATTAACCCGTAGTGCCAGAGGGCGCCGTGCCAGCTGATGAAGTAGTCGGTCCGCAAGCGCCGAAGTACGGCTTCGGCGACGGGATCGAGCGACCAAAGGCGCGCGCTCTTGCTGGCCGTCGGGCGGATCACATAGCGGCCGTACTGGAGGAGGTGAGCCTGGTTCTTGCCGGCCAGCCGTCGCATCGTCTCTTTCAGGGAGAAGCTCTCGAGGCCGAGGGCCAGTGCTCGTTCGGTGAGCGCGGGCAGATCGACTTCGTAGTCGATCACGGGGTCGGACTTCTCCCGCGCGTAATCGACCACCAGGGTCTCTGCCTTATTCGTCCGTCCCGCCATTTCAACGCAAATGTAGCATAGAAGCTCTAGCTTTTGTGTAACGTTTGCGTTGAAATAGATACTTCGCTCTGGAGGCGGGAATCCGCGGGTTTGTCCCCCCTATATCCGGATGAGGGCAGTAACCGACGACCAGGAGGTCACCCGTGTCCGAGCACGACAAGCAACAGGAGAACATCGAAGTGGTGGTGGTCGTCTCAGGCCAGTCCGAGCGGCTCAAGCTCAATATCCACCAAACGCTCGAGCACCTCGTCCACGAGGCGCTCCAGAAGAGCGGCAATCAAGGGCAGGCACCCTCGGAGTGGGAGCTCCGGACCGAGGATGGACGCCTGCTCGACCAGGGCTCAACCGCTGCGGCAACCGGACTTCACGACGGTGCGACGCTGTTCTTGAGTCCGAAGGCCGGGGCCGGCGGCTAGGGCCTGACCGTGATCGTCGTCGACCCCGAGGTCACGCGGCTGAAGCTCGAGCGCGAGCTCGAGCTTTGGCGCGAGCAGGAGAACACCTACCGCAGGCGCGGCTGGATCCTTCTTGGCCGCAGTGAGCTCGCGGTCGACATCGGCTTTCTCGGCCGCTTGCCGATCGGCGCCCAGTCGATCCCGGCGATGACCGCCTGCGTCCGGATCGACTTCACCAATTTCGATCTCGAGCCGCCGTCGGTCGAGTTCATCGACCCCTTCACCGGCGACTACGTGGCCCCGCCCGTGCAGGCGCTCGTCGACACCGACGAGGGACCGCGCGACCTCGTTGTTCACAGCCATCCCGACACCAACCGGCCATTCTTCTGCGTCCCCGGCATCCGCCAGTACCACGAACACCCGCAGCACTCCGGCGACTCGTGGCTTCTTCACCGCGAGACTGGCGAAGGAAGCCTGGCGATCATCTGCGACCGCATTTGGCGGGCGATGGTGCGGAATCTGCTCGGCGTCCAGGTGCAGGTGCAGACGCTGCCCGGTCAGCTGCAGATCCAACTGCGGCTCGTCAACGCTCCCGGCGAGGTTGCGCCCACCCTCTGGGAGCAGGCCAAGCAAGCCGAGCAGGAGGCTCGTGCCGCGCAGTCAGGCGTCGTGATGGCGCCGGGCGCCTTGCCGCCGGGACTGCCGCCCGAGGTCTTGGCCGCGCTCGGCATCGTCGCGCCGGCCGCGCCCCCGGACGGTGCGGAGTGACGCTGGTCGAGGTCGAGGAGTTCGTTGTCCCGCTCGAGCTGATCGAGCAGACGCTCGAGCCCCTGCAGAAGGCTGGGCGCAAGGGCTACGAGGCGTTCGTTCTCTGGGGCGGCCGTCTCGACGGGCCGAAGCGGTTCGAGTTCGTCTCCGCCTACTTTCCCGAACAGACAACGAGCCGCGGCGAGGACGGGCTCCTAGTCGTCGTTGAAGGGGAGGCGCTCTTCCGTGTCAACCGTGCGTTCTATGGAGAAGGACTGACGCTCGCGGGCCAGGTCCACAGTCACCCGACTGACGCCTACCACTCGGACACCGACGACGCTTATCCCTTGATGACGTTGACCGGCGGGCTCTCCGGCGTCGTCCCGGACTTCGGCGACGGTGGCCGCGACCGCCTCGACGAATGGGCTTGGTACCGCTTGATCGGACACAACGAGTGGGCGCCGGCGGGAGACGAGACAAGGATCAGCTTCCGATGAGCTTGCCGCGTTTCCTTGACCGGGTCGTCGACGCCACCGCACCCGTACTCGGCGGACTCGACCGCGATGCCGTTAGAGCCAAGCTTGAGACAACGTCGGTGACGCTTGTCGGCGGCGAGCGTGCGAACGCCGGGGCGAGCCGTGACGGCTTCCTGCTCGCCGCCAACCTGCTGGCGCGCCTCTACCCGCGGATCAGACTCCAAGGCCCGGACGAGCTCGTGCACGCCGCCGAGGTCGAGATCGTGCTCGTCAATCCGATCGCCGACGTCGCTGCCGGCGACGACGACACCGACGCGACGCTGGCCTACGAGACGTTCGTCGACGGCGCCGTCTCCGTTCGCGCCCGCGGCTGGAACGTCTACGTCGATCGCGATGACGACGCCGACGACGACGCCGTGGCGGCGCCGGCAGCACTGCTGGCCGCGACGCTCGGCGTTGGCGAACTCTTCCGCGTCGTCTTCGCCGACGAGCTCGGCGACCGAGGCCGCCGTCACTCGCAGTCGGGCGCGTTCAACATCGTCACCCTCGGCGAGCCGACCTTTGACCTCCCGCTCGCCGCCGCCGCCGACGTGGGCGAGTTTCGGCTTGTCGGCGCCGGGGCGATCGGGCAGGCGGCGGCACTCACTCTCGCCGCCGCCGTCGGCGGGACGGTTGTCGTCGTCGACGACGAGAAGGTGACGTTGTCGAACCTGCAGCGCTATGTCCTCACCCGCGACACGGACATCGGCGCCGTCAAGGTCGATCTCTTGAGCGAGCGGCTCGCGAAGTCCGGCCTCACGGTGGTTCCGGTCGCCGCGAAATGGCACGCCGCGCTCGTCGAGGCGCAACTCCCGACGCTCGTCGCTCTCGACTCCCCGGAGGATCGCATCGGCGTCCAGGCCAGCTTGCCCGGCCCGATCTACAACGCCTGGACGCAGCCCGCCGACGTCGGCTGGTCACGCCACGAGCACTTCGGCGACAAGCCATGCCTGGCCTGTCTCTACTGGCCGCAGGGCGAAGTGCCGAGCCGCCACGAGCAGATCGCCGGCGCCTTCAAGCAGCATCCGCTGCGCGTCCTCGCCTACCTCGTCCATCGTCTGCCGATCGGGCAGCCCCTGCCGCTCGGGGGAGTGCCGGCGGTGCCCGGACTTGAGGCCGCGCCCACCGAGGTTGAGCGCTGGATGCAGACGCCACTCGTCGACGACATCGCCGCGGCCGCGGCGATCGAGGTCGCCGTGCTCGCCGACTGGCGCGACCGCCCGCTCGCCGACGTCTATCAAGACGGCATCTGTGGCGGCGCGCTGCTGCACCTGAACGTCGGTGAGGCGCCGCGGGAGGTGTTGGTGCCGCTCGCGCATCAATCGGCCTTCGCCGGCGTGATGCTGGCGACCGAGTTCATCGTGGCGCACGTGCCGGAGCTCGCGGCCGCGCGCGCCGGCGCCCCCGAAGCGCGCTATGACGTGCTCGCCGGGCTGCCGCAGGTTCTCGCGCGCCCGCGCGCACGCTCGACCAATTGTCTTTGTGGAGATGTCGTCTGGCGCGCCGTCTATGGTGGCAAGCTCGACGAAAAGGCCCTCGCGTCGCGCCCCACGGCCGAGAGCACTACCGAGGCGGGTGTGGCGTAGATGGATCCCTTTGAAGAACTTGATCGGCGCGGGCGGGTTCTGCTGGCGGCACTCGCCGTCGATCCCGACGACGAGGACTGCCGCCGCGCGTTCGACGATCTCTACTACAAGGCGGTCTGGACATACCTCAAGGTGAACCACGACAAGCTGCCGGCGCGCGTCGCCCGCTACTTGAAGGTGGACGGGGTCGTCGCGCCCGACGTGCTGCCTGACGAGGTCGACGAGGTCGCGCACGAGGCGACGAAGGTCGCCCTTCGGCGCGTCCGCGAGAAGGCCGCCCGCTTCGACCCGGCCCGCGGCACGCCGACGATGTGGGTGATCGGCAACTCCGAGTACGCCTACGTCGAGGTGGCGAAATCGATCGTCAAGGCCCGCCGCTCCGACCGCTTGGTCTTCGTCGACCCCGTCGAGCTCCTAAACGAGCCCGACGCGATGTCGACCGAAGAGCACGTCCTCCGCCATCTCGCCGACGAGGCAGCCCTCGAGGACGCCGCGAACCAGGTCAGCGAAAAAGAGTTCGCCGCGCTCCGCCTCGTGGTAACGGCTGGGTACAGCTATGAGGAGGCGGCAACGATGATCTTCGGCGACGCGTCGATGACCAGACAGGTGGACGGGCTCCTGACACGGGGTAAGCGCAAGCTCGCCGAGGCCTGGGTCGACCGCAAGCCGTCGCCGCACGCGGCCGGAGGCACTAATGTCCCTGACCGCACTGACGATAAGGAGGAGACGGATGGCTGAAAACGATGTCACTCGCGGCTTGCCGGCCGATCTCGCGTCTGTGCTTCGCGACCAGAGCGTGATCGTGCCGCAGGATGCCGCGGTGTTCGAGTTGATCGCCGCCTGGGCCAAGGCCCCGGCAGCGACGGCGAGCGCCGAGGTGACGGTCGCCGCCGACACGGGCCTGTTCGAGGCGCTGTATCGGCAGACCCAGGTCGCGTCGTCGACGACGCCGGCCAGCTGCTTCTAGACGGCGGGCGACACTCCGCGCTTCTTCCCGTCCCGCGGGGCGGGAATCTGCGCGTCCGCGTCCCTATATCTCTGTAGACGCGAACGGCCTAGTCCCGGAAAGGAGTACGAAGATGCCGAAGAAGCCGGCGGTAGTCACAGGTCCCCATCCCGGTGGTGGGTGGCAGAACAAGGTCGAGGGCAACCAGCGTGCCTCGAACGTCGCACCGACCAAGGCCGTTGCCCAGGCCAAGGGGCGGGAGATGGCGATCGAGCGCAAGACCGAGCACAAGATCCAGAACCAGAACGGGCAGATCAAGGGGCGCAACAGCTACGGCGATGACCCGTCGCCCCCGAAGGGCTAGAGGAGATCGTGACCGGCGCAGGGACGCAGTCGAAGCCGAAGCGGCACCACTACGTGCCGCGTTGGCACCTGCGCCGGTTCGCGATCGACTTCGCGAAGGCGAAGGTGGCGCGGTACTCGAAGAGCGCGGACACACATCTGCTTCTGCCGGTCGAGAACGCGGCCGTAATCGGCCAGTACTACACCTGGCATCGCGACGGTGAAGCGGACACGACCGTCGAAGAGGGGCTGGCGTTGATCGACGGCCGGGCGTCTGAGGTGCTGCCGAAGCTCGAACGTGGGGAGGAGCTTGTCGATACCGAACCCAACGTCGTCGCCGGCTACCTCGCACTTCTGCACGGACGCGTGCCGCCGATGCGTGACGGTCTCCAGAACGTGATCGAGACCTTCGGCGCGCTGCAGGCCGAGATGATGTTCGCGAACGCGACGCCCGAAGAGCGGCAGGCGCGGATCGACGACGCCCGCGAACGCGGTCTCCAGATGGCGTGGATGGTGATTGAAGCACCGCCAGACTCCGAATTCCTGATCTCGGACAATCCTGTTGTCGTCTACAGCCCATCGACGCCCGATTACATGGGCGCGGGCTACTTGACCGCCGACGTCGAAGTGACGATGCCGCTGAGCCGCCGTCACCTCTTCCTCGCTTCGCATTTTGAATGGCTTCAAGGACGCTGTTGCGTCACCCCCGAGGCTGTCGACCATTTCAACAGCCGTACTTGGCTGTGGGCCCAGGACTATCTCTTCGCCAGCTCCCGAGAGGTGCTCGCGCGGGCAGAAGCGACTCTGGCTCCTGACATAAGGCGCCAGCCCGGTGGCGGCATCGAAATCGTCGGCGGCTAGGCCGCGGCGGGGACCGCAGGACATGGGAAGCGTGCGGGACCTGGGGGAGCCAGCTCTCAGCGGACGACGGTGAGAAATGGAAAATGCGAGAACATAGGGTGGGTCGGGCTCCCCGGCCTACCGTCGGTTTATGCCGAGGACGGAGACTAGGCCGGTGGCTCTGAAGAAAACACAGCTCTACAGCTCGCTTTGGAACAGCTGCGACGAGCTGCGCGGGGGCATGGATGCGTCGCAGTACAAGGACTATGTCCTGACGCTGCTTTTCGTGAAGTACGTCTCCGACAAGTACGCCGGGCGTCCGAGTGCGCTGATCGAGATCCCCGCCGACGGCGGCTTCGGAGACATCGTGAAGCTGAAGGGTGACAAGGAGATCGGCGACAAGATCAACAAGATCATCGGCCGACTCGCCGAGGCGAACGATCTCAAGAACGTCATCGACGTCGCGGACTTCAACGACCCGGAGAAACTCGGAAGCGGCAGGGAGATGCAAGAGCGACTGTCGAAGCTCGTCGCCATTTTTGAGGGACTCGACTTCCGTGCTAACACAGCCGAAGGAGATGACCTGCTCGGCGACGCCTACGAGTACCTCATGCGGCACTTCGCCACAGAGGCCGGCAAGAGCAAGGGCCAGTTCTATACGCCGGCAGAGGTGTCACGGATCATGGCTCAAGTTGTCGGAGTCGCGGCTGGAACGTCGCCGGCTCAGACGATCTACGACCTGGCTTGCGGGTCAGGGTCCCTTCTTCTGAAGGCGGCGGCCGAGGCGCCGCGCGGCGTCACGATCTATGGGCAGGAGTCGGACCTCTCCACCTGGGCGCTGGCGAGGATGAACATGATCTTGCACGGCCATCCGACGGCCGAGATCTGGAAAGACAACACGCTTGCGGCGCCATACTTCAAGGGCCCTGATGGTGACCTCAAGACGTTTGACTTCATCGTCGCGAATCCACCGTTCTCTACCAAGGCGTGGTCGACGGGACTCGATCCTGCGCACGACGAGTTTCACCGCTTTGAATTCGGCGTTCCGCCAGCGAAGAACGGTGACTATGCGTTCCTGCTCCACGCCATCAAGTCGCTGAAGAGCGCGGGTAAGGCCGCAGTCATCCTCCCGCACGGTGTTCTGTTCCGCGGGAACCGCGAAGCCGATATCCGCACCAACCTCGTCAAACGCGGCTTGATTAAGGGCATCATCGGCTTGCCTCCGAACCTCTTCTACGGCACAGGCATTCCCGCCTGCATCGTCGTGATCGACAAGGAGGACGCTGCCGAGCGGGACTGCATTTTCCTGATCGACGCCAGCAAGGGCTTCGTTAAGGACGGCAACAAGAACCGTCTGCGCGCACAGGACATCCACAAGATCGTTGATGTCTTCACCCGCGGGCTCGAGGTCGAGCGGTACTCAAGGTTGGTGTCGATCGAGGAGATCGCCAGCGAAGCAAACAAGTACAACCTCAGCCTCGCGCGCTACATCGACTCGAGCGCCCCCGAGGACATCCAAGATCTCAAGGCGCACCTGCGCGGCGGGATCCCTGAGCGCGACGTCGATCTCCTCGCGCCGTACTGGGAGGTTCTACCGACGCTTCGGGCCAACCTCTTCATTCACGGCGACCGTGAAGGCTACTGCGAGGCTGCGGTCGGGCCGGCTGAAGTAAGACCCACAATTCTGGAGCACCCCGAGTACGCGTCATTCAGGGAGATCGTGACGGAGGCGCTCGGTAAGTGGATAGCCGTGCACCGACCTACTCTGGTCGAGTTCCGCCAGGGCTTGCTGCCGCGCGACATGGTTGGACAGCTCGCGGAGGACCTGCTCGACCGGTTTCACGCGCTTCCCCTCATCAGCGAGTACGAGGTCTACCAGCGGCTAATGGACTACTGGGAGGAGGTCATGCAGGACGACCTCTACCTCATTACAGCGGAGGGGTGGGTGGAGGCCACCAGACCCCGTGCTGCGATCGACGACAAGGCGAAGAAGATTAAGGAAACGCCGGATCTCGTCGTTCGAAAGAAGAAGTACAAGATGGACCTCGTTCCACCGGCGCTGCTCGTCGCGCGGTATTTCGCTGCTGAACAGTCGGAGATCGAGAGGCTTGAGGAGGAGCACAGTTCTCGGGCCCGCGACCTCGAAGAGTTCATCGAGGAGCACAGCGGCGAGGAAGGCCTTCTTGAGGAAGCGATCACAGACAAGGGCTCCATCACGAAGGCGAGCGCGAAGGCGCGCCTCACGATTATCAAGGGCGACCCCGACAACGTCGAGGAGACGCAAGTCGTGAGCCGTGCGCTCGAGCTGGTTGAAGCGGACTCGGCCGCGGCGAAGGCGGTGAAGGACGCGCAAGCTTCGCTCGACGCGTTTTTGCTCGCCAAGTACGCCGATCTGTCTGAGGTAGAGATCAAGGACATCGTGGTTGACGACAAGTGGCTTGCTTCTCTCCGCGCGGCGGTCGACCGTGAGTTGCAGAGCCTGACCGACGCGCTCGCGAACCGGGTTCGCGTCCTCGATGAGAGATACGCGATTACAGGCTCGGAGCTAGAGATCGAGGCCGAAACGCTGAACGAGAAGATGAAGGGCTACCTACTCGAGATGGGATTTGCGTGGGCATGACAGCGATCACGACGGCTGAAGATCGGGAGGCAGCTAGCGGCTCACACCTTCCAAGCCACTGGACGGTCAAAAGGCTAGGCGACATCGCCAGCGTGTCGGCGGGCGGCACACCCAGTCGAGCGGTCCGGGCCTACTGGGACGGTGACATCCCCTGGATCACGACGAGCCAGATCGGCTTCGCCAAGATTTCCGAGGGCCAGCAGTTCATCACGAAGCTGGGGCTTCAGCATTCGGCAGCGAAGATGTTGCCTCCAGGGTGCCTTCTAATGGCGCTCTACGGCCAAGGCAAGACTCGCGGCAAAGTGGGGATTCTCGGAATCGAGGCCGCCACGAACCAGGCGTGCGCCGCGATCGTTGCTCATCCGGACGTGGTGCCGGACTACCTGTTCCACTACTTGGCCAGTCGCTACAACGCGATCCGGGGCATGAGTAACGCCGGAAATCAGGACAACTTGAACGGTGCGATTGTCCGATCTATAGAGGTCGTGCTTCCGCCTTTTGCAGAACAGCGCTCGATTGCCTGCGCACTTAACGCTACGAACCAGCTTCTCGCGACGCTCGACCAGTTGATCGAGAAGAAGCGCGCTATGAAGGCCGGCGTGATGCAGCAACTGCTCACGGGCCGCACACGCCTTCCAGGATTCCGTGCGGAATGGGTCACACGACGGCTCGATGAAATCGCAATGATCAAAAGAGGCCAGCTGCTTACGAGGGCAAGTTCAAGGAACGGCAACGTTCCGGTAATCGCTGCAGGTCTGAAACCCGCTCACTTTCACACTGAGGCGAATCGAGGCCCCTCCACGATCACAATCAGCGCGTCCGGAGCGAATGCAGGGCACGTGCTGTTTCACTCTGAACCAATCTTCGCGTCCGACTGTTCCACGATCGAACGTTCCCCGGGCTACGACGTGCTGTTCGTGTATTTCGCGCTTGCGCATCGACAAGGGGCCATTCGGGCTCTCCAGGTGGGCGGTGCACAGCCACATGTGTACCCCAATCAGTTGCGGTCGCTTGAGATAGCGATACCAGACGACCAAACTGAACAAACAGCGATCGCAACGGTCTTGTCCAGCGTGACTGCCGAAATCGACGCGCTTCAAATGCGTCGCGATAAGACCAACGCGATCAGGGAGGGAATGACGCAGGCACTGCTGACTGGCCGTCTGCGTCTGCCGATCAAAGAAGAGGCGCTGGCTTGAGCGCGGTTGGCCAGAAGGAGCGCCGCACGCAACAGCGACTCTCGCGGCTATTCGTCGAGGAGCTCGATTACCGCCACCTCGGCGACTGGCGTGACCGCGACGGCAACAGCAACGTTGAGCCTGAGCTTCTACGCGCGTGGCTAACGAAGCAGGGTCACAGCGAGTACGTCATCGAGCGAACCCTTGCGGCCGTCGAGAAGGCGAAGACCGTCGCGCCGCCGACAAGCTTGTACGACGCGAACCGTGCCGTCTACTCCTTGCTGCGCTACGGCGTCCAGATCGCGCCCGAGATCGGCGAGCACAAGGAGACGGTGTGGCTGATCGACTGGGACAACCCCGACAACAACGACTTCGCCATCGCCGAGGAGGTCACCGTCCTCGGTGAGCACACGAAGCGGCCTGACATTGTTCTCTACGTCAACGGGATCGCCCTCGGCATCATCGAGCTGAAGCGCTCAACGGTTTCCGTGGCTGAGGGGATCCGCCAAAACCTCGATAGCCAGAAGAAGGAGTTCATCGAGTCCTTCTTCGCGACGGTGCAGCTGATCTTCGCCGGCAATGACACCGAGGGTCTGCGCTACGGCGTCATCCAGACACGCGAGAAGTACTTCCTCACCTGGAAAGAGGCCGGGGGTTCGGACAACCCGCTCGACCGCGGCATCAGCCAGCTCTGTGCGAAGAAGAAGTTCCTCGAGATCATCCACGACTTCATCGTGTTCGACGCCGGGACGAAGAAGACGTGCCGCCACAACCAGTATTTCGGAGTTCGCGAAGCGCAGGCGTACGTCGAGCGGCGCGACGGCGGAATCATCTGGCACACCCAGGGCAGCGGCAAGAGCCTGATCATGGTCTGGCTGGCGAAATGGATTCGCGAGAACATCACCGACGGCCGCGTGCTGCTCGTCACCGACCGCACCGAGTTGGACGAGCAGATCGAAAAGGTCTTCAAGGGGGTCAACGAGGACATCTACCGCACTACGAGCGGAGCCGATCTGGTCGAGGTTCTCAATCGGCTGGATGAGTGGCTCGTCTGCTCGCTCATCCATAAGTTCGGCAGTTCCAGCGAGGGCGACATCGAGTCGTACATCGCCGAGATCGAGAAGCACCTTCCCCCAAACTTCAAGCCGAAGGGCGAGATCTTTGTCTTCGTGGACGAGTGCCACCTAAGCCAGTCCGACAAGCTCCACAAGGCGATGAAACGGATCCTGCCCAACGCAACCTTCATAGGGTTCACCGGCACGCCGCTACTGGCGAAGGACAAACAGAAGAGCATCGAAGTCTTCGGCCCCTACATCCACACCTACAAGTACGACGAGGCTGTCCGCGACGGCGTCGTGCTCGATTTGCGCTATGAGGCGCGCGACATCGATCAAGATCTGACGTCCCCGACCAAGGTCGACCAGTACTTCGAAGCGAAGACCCGCGGGCTCTCGGACTATGCCAAGGCGCAGGTGAAGAGGCGCTGGGGGACGATGCAGGAGCTGTACAGCGCCGAGGACCGACTGCAGAAGATTGTCGGCGACATCATCCTCGACATGGCGACCCGTGACCGCCTGATGAACGACCACGGGAACGCGATCCTCGTCGCCGGCAGCATCTACCAGGCTTGCCGCTTCTACGAGATGTTCCAAAAGACCGATCTGGCCGGCCACTGCGCGATCGTCACGTCCTATCGGCCGTCGACGTCCGACATCAAGGGTGAGGAAGCGGGCGAGGGTGCCACCGAAGCGGTCGAGCAGTACGCCACTTACCGGAAGATGCTCGCTGCCTATTTCGACGAGTCCGAAGACGCGGCAATGGGCAAGGTTGAGCAGTTCGAGAAGGATGTCAAGAAGCGCTTCATCGAAGAGCCCGGCCAGATGAAGCTGCTCATCGTCGTCGACAAGCTGCTGACGGGGTTCGACGCGCCACCGGCCAGCTACCTCTACATCGATAAGCCGATGCGCGACCACGCGCTCTTCCAGGCGATCTGCCGCGTGAACCGACTGGATGGCGAGGACAAGGAGTACGGCTACATCGTCGATTACAAGGACTTGTTCAAGTCGCTCGAGAGGTCAATCCGTGACTACACGGGCGAGGCGTTCGAGGGCTATGACGCTTCCGATGTCGCCGGGCTCCTCAAGGACCGGCTCGAGCAGGGGCGCGAGCGCCTCGAGGAAGCGCTAGAAGAGGTTCGCGCGCTCTGCGAACCGGTGGAACCGCCGCGCGACACCCAGGCCTACCTCCGCTTCTTCGTCACCTCCGACACTGCTGCCGCCGACCAGCTCGCCGATAACGAGCCGAAGCGGGTTGCCCTCTACAAGCTCATCGGCGCGCTCGTCCGCGCTTACGCAGCCCTGGCCAACGAAATGGCTGAGGCGGGCTACTCAGACGAACAGACTGAGCAGATCAAGGCTGAAGTGGCGCACTTCGAAAAGGTGCGGGAGGAGGTGAAACTGGCGAGCGGCGACTACGTCGACATGAAGATGTTCGAACCGGCAATGCGGCATCTCCTCGACACCTACGTCCGCGCTGAGGAGAGCGAGCAGGTGTCGGCCTTCGATGATCTCACGCTGGTGGACCTCATCGTTGAGCGGGGCGAGGCGGCACTCGAGCTGCTGCCCGAGGGACTGCGGACGAACCAAGAGGCGATGGCGGAGACGATCGAGAACAACGTTCGCCGCCTGATCGTCGACGAGTCGCCGGTCAACCCGATGTATTACGAGAGCATGTCCGAGCTCCTTGACGCGCTGATCCAGGAGCGCAAGAGGGAAGCAACGGACTACAAGGCGTATCTACAGAGCCTCGTAGAACTCACCAAGAAGGTCACCCAGGCAGCCGAGCACACCTCGTATCCGCTCGGCATCTCATCGACGCCGCAACGAGCGCTTTACGACAACCTCGGTCAGGACGCGGGGCTCGCTATCGCGCTAGACGCAGCCGTCCGCTCGACGAAGCGCGACGATTGGCGTGCGAACAAGTTCAAGGAGAAAGAGGTCCGCATCGCCATCGAGGAAGTCCTCGATGGCGCAAGCGGCGCGTCAGTGGACGCGATCTTCGAGATCGTGAGGGCTCAACGTGAGTACTAGGGCCGATCAGATGGAGATCAGCGGCATTCGCGTCGACGTTGTACGGAAGAACATCAAGAACCTTCATCTGGCGGTGTATCCGCCAACCGGTCGCGTGCGGGTCGCGGCCCCCGAGCATCTTGACGACGAGGCCGTACGCCTAGCGGTCGTCTCGCGACTTGGCTGGATTCGTCGGAAGCAACAGAGCTTCGTCACACAGGAACGGCAGTCCGCCCGCGAAATGGTTACCGGGGAGAGCCACTACGTTCAGGGGCGCCGCTACCTGCTCGATGTGTGCGAGGTCTCAGGCCGGCAGTCAGTGTCAGTCCGCGACGGACGCACACTCGAGGTCCGCGCACGAACCGGCGCGTCCGCGGTCGAGCGGGAGCAGCTCCTACAGCGTTGGTATCGCCGGCTCTTGCGCGGCCAAGTTGCAGACCTGATCGCCAAATGGGAGCTCTTGATGGGCGTCGACTTGGCTGGGTGGGGCATCAAGAAGATGAAGACGCGCTGGGGTACCTGTAACCCCGAGGCGCGGCGGATTTGGGTCAACCTTGAGCTCGCCAAAAAGTCGCCGGCGTGCCTCGAGTACATCGTTGTTCATGAGCTGGTTCATCTGATCGAGCGTCACCACAACGATCGGTTCCGTGAACTGATTGATCGCCACTTGCCGCAGTGGCGGATGTATAGGGATGAACTCAACCGCGCACCACTGGCCCACGAGGATTGGACCTACTGATGCCGACCCTGGGTGGCTTCACTCCGGCGTTCCCCTGCTGCCGGGCATGCACATCATCCCCGATGTCTGACGACGACCACACCCCACGAGCGCATACGCGGATAGTCGCGGCGAGCGCCTGGCTCAGCCTCGTCCTCATCGTGGCGGCGGTCGTTGCGACGGTCACAAGAGAGGGTAAGCAGACTTCATGAATTGGCTTTCCTGGTTACTAGTGTCGATAGCAGCGGCGGCGTTCTTCGCCCTTGGTTGGCCGGCCGAGATGCTGGCGCAAAGACCATCCCCGCGCGCGGGGCTCGCCTGGGCTGGCTTGACTTTTGCGGTACCAGCGTTGGTATGGCTGGCAATCGCCGTGCTCTACTCCGCTTTTGGAGGAACGGACTCGGAATACGGGGGATTCGCATTTTTCCTGGCGTACCCACCGTCGGTGATCGCCGTTTTTGCCGGGACCCTCAGTGCGCGGGCCGTCAATCGTGTTGTGGTCGTCCGCAAACGGTCTTCGCTTAAGCCGTAACCGACGAGCCCCAGAGAGAAAGCGCTGACGCGATCACGGCGCGCGCGACCGAATGCGAAAGCGAAGGATCGTGCCGGTGTTCGCGCTCTGGCCGGCGGCTGTGACATTGAGCGTAGCGCGACCGCTTCGGTTCGAGCGGATGTAGAAGACTGCCGTTTTTTGGGATTGCGCTGCAAGTGTCCCTAGCAACCGCGTTCGCGCTCCGATCACGCTGACGAACCTCGTAGCGACGGCCAACCTAACTTGCACGTGGCGCTGGACGCTTCCGCCGACGTTCGTCACGTGTGCGACAACTCTGATTGTCTCCCTCGGCCTGGGCGGCGTTGGATGGATGCCAGCGCTCATACGAAGGACCCCCGGCCCATGTTCGGTGTGGGAAATGTAGGAGTCTGGAAGGAAGGACACCTTCGAGAGAACCTCTCCACTTTGCTGCGAAACGATGAGGTCGAGCCGGTTAGTGCCTCCGTGTACTCCGACGGCTGCGAGGTAGTTCTCGAACCAACCCTCAACGACGTGCTTCCGAACCACCTGACGCGTGATGCCGCCGATCAATCCGTCACGAGCAACCTCAATCCTCGTCGCACTTAATGG
>WNFR01003512.1_pt1 | contig 16186 bp, 16 predicted proteins | sample 5400221 | NCBI WGS metagenome assembly WNFR01 (sample SAMN13153357, study PRJNA577476) | soil metagenome | isolation source: 40 cm soil under Madrone tree | place: USA:California | collected 2016-06-14 | reverse complement strand
TACCTGGCCAAAGGCGTTCTGAGCAAGAAGTCAGAAGGCAGAGGGCACAAGGTAGAAATCTTCTACCCCGATACGTTGGTCGGCACCGATTCACACACGACCATGATCAACGGACTGGGCGTGGTTGGCTGGGGTGTAGGTGGAATTGAAGCCGAAGCAGGCATGCTCGGACAGCCGGTTTATTTTCTGACGCCGGAAGTCGTCGGCGTGCACATGACGGGACAATTGCGCGAAGGGGTGACAGCGACCGACCTCGTGCTGCACATCACGCAATTGCTGCGGGCGCAAAAATGCGTCGGGAAGTTTGTCGAATTTTACGGCGAAGGCGCGGCATCGCTGCCGGTTCCTGATCGCGCGACGATTGGAAACATGTCGCCAGAGTACGGCGCAACGATGGGATATTTTCCGGTCGATCGAGAATCGATCAATTATTTGCGGGCCACGGGACGCAGCGATGAGCAATGCCGCGCGTTCGAAAATTATTTTCGCGCGCAAAACATGTTCGGCATGCCGCGCAAGGGCGAAATCGATTACAGCGTAGATGTGGATCTTGATCTGGCGGATGTGCAGCCGAGCGTCGCCGGACCGAAGAGGCCGCAGGATCGGATCAATTTGCCGGAGCTCGGGAGAACATTTCGGGCGTTGCTCGAGAAGCCGGTCCAGGATGGCGGCTACGGAAAAAAGAATGTCGATCTTCGCGAGAAACATCTCGTGCAATTGAACGGCAGCGCGCCGCGCGACCGTGCAATGGCATCAACAGATGAGATCGATCAAGGAATTAATCCGGGCGACGAGCGTAACAAGATCGAGATGGTGGCAAACCGGCCGACACCCGATACGGGAAAAGACATTAAGGCCGCGTCCAGCGAAATGTTCACCCATGGGCAGAGTCACATCGGCCATGGCAGCGTTCTAATCGCGGCAATCACGAGTTGCACGAACACGAGTAATCCGAGCGTGATGATCGCGGCGGGTTTGCTTGCAAAAAAAGCGGTCGAGCGTGGTCTGCTTATCGATCCAGCGGTAAAAACTTCGCTCGCCCCGGGTTCACGGGTTGTTTCCGATTATCTCGACAAAACCGGGCTGCAAAAATACCTCGATCGACTCGGATTTAATCTCGTCGGCTACGGTTGCACCACCTGCATCGGCAATTCGGGACCGCTCCATCCGAATATCGAGAAGGCAATCCACGAATTTGATCTGGTTGCAGCCTCGGTGCTTTCGGGAAATCGAAATTTTGAAGCGCGCGTACATCAACACATCAAGGCGAATTTTTTGATGTCGCCCCCGCTGGTTGTTGCCTTTGCGCTGGCTGGCCGAGTAAATCTCGATCTTTCGCGCGAGGCGATCGGCAAAGACAAGCACGGAAAAGAAACTTTCCTACGCGATCTGTGGCCGAGCTTAAGTGAGATCAGGGAAACGATGCAATCGGCGCTCAAGCCGGAAACATTTCGCAAACTTTACCGCGATTTCGCCGACCAAAACCCGAAGTGGAACGAAATCCCGGCAAGCACGGGCGACATTTACGAGTGGGATGAGAAGAGCGATTACATTCACGAGCCGCCGTTTTTCGAGAATTTCTCGATGGAACCAGGACACGTCGAGGAGATTCGAGGTGCGCGCGCGCTTGGCATTTTCGGCGATTCGGTCACGACCGATCACATTTCGCCAGCTGGCGCGATCAAGGCAACGTCGCCGGCCGGAGAATATCTGGTTTCGCGCGGAATCGACCATTCCGATTTTAACAGTTATGGCAGCCGTCGCGGCAACGATTTGGTGATGACCCGGGGGACATTCGCCAACGTCCGCATCAAAAATTTGATAGTGCCGGGAACAGAAGGCGGAGTGACGAAATATTTCGGGGCGGCAGGCAAGATGCCTCTGCCACAGGGAGAACAGATGTCGATCTTCGACGCGGCAATGAAATACGCAGAGACAAAGACGCCATTAATCGTCTTTGCTGGTCACGAATATGGCGCCGGTTCATCGCGCGACTGGGCGGCGAAAGGGACGCGCTTGTTAGGCATTAGGGCGGTAGTGGCGGCAAGTTTTGAACGGATCCATCGCTCCAATCTCGTTGGCATGGGAGTATTGCCGCTACAGTTTCTCGATGGAACCAGTGCGCAATCGCTGAACCTCGACGGCTCAGAAATTTTCTCAATCACCGGGCTGTCAGATAAAGTTCGACCGGGTCACCACGCAACCGTCGAGATTCAGGGCAAAGACGGGAAATCGCATTCAGTGCCGGTGAAATTGCGGATCGATACACCAATTGAGATCGATTATTACCGCCACGGCGGGATTTTGCCGTTTGTGCTTCGGCAGTTGCTCGCGAAGTAATCGTTGTAGCCGCGACTAGCGACCGCGGTTACTGCTCACGCTCGATCGTTCTCTTGAAGATTTCGATTGGCGAACCATCGGCGATGAACGCGGAGTGTGGCGGATCACTTAAAGTTGCGGCGAACTGGTCGCCATAAAGAGTGGCGACATTGGCGTGAACTTCGAATGTGTCCGCATTCCAAATTTTCCACCTTGGATGCTCGACCCGGTATTCGCTGCAGCCGGCGCGAATGCGGGTGTAACCCCAGTAATGTTCGGTGATAAATTCGGCGTGTGAGCCGGCGGGAATTGATTGCGGCTCGCCGCTCGCGATCATCCTAAGCGATTCCCAGTTGCGGCCGCGACGCCAGGAGTATTCCACCTTCAACCTAAGATCGACATGTTCGATGTCGTGCTTCATCGGCAGCGCGAGATAGCGTTCCCCGTAAAATGCCCGCGCAATCAGGGCAATGGCGCGACGCGGAACCAGTTCGCGAACGAAGACCACGCCGCGTCGCCACATATCCGCGGATTTTTTCCGCACGTAGAAGCGGAGATTCACTTCTTCGAAATCGCGGTGCAGTGGAATCGGCAGGCCGAGCAAACGGGTGTCGAGAAAGAGAAAACCAACCACGCTGACAAATGTGTTGCCATTTTCGTAATCGAGTTCCGTTCCGGGCGGCACCAGAGGCGCGATAATCGCAGGATCGACAACGAAATTGAGTATGGCAAGATATCGCCAATTGGCGGTGAGGAATGGTTGCAACGGCTTGTCCTATCCGTTCACTGCAACAATTTCTCGAGCGATGGATCGGGCTGGGTGCCGAGCGCGGTGGCCTTGGTATAATGTCGTTTGGCTAATTCTTTTGAAGCCGGTTGCGTTGTTGCGAAAATGACGGCCAGATTAAAATGCGCGTCGGCGTAATCAGGATTGTTCGCGATGGCTTGAAGTATTTCCTTTTCTGCTTCTCCGAGCCGGCCCTTTTGGCTGGCGGTAATACCGAGATAATTGTGAGCAATTGGGCTTTTCGGATTGATCTCGATCGACTTGGTCAACTCGGTGAAGGCGTCATCGAATTTGGATTGCCGATAATAGACGATGCCCAGAGTCGTATGCGCAAACTCATCCTTGGCTGACACCGCCAGGGCCTTTTTCAATGTCAGCTCCGCCGCCTTAAATTTGCCGCGGCGAAAATAAACGGCGCCGAGATTGGAAAGCGCGTAGAGATTATTCGGACTTTCGTCGAGAATTTCCTGATATTGGCTTTCGGCGGTACGGTATTTGCCGTGCGCGAAGCTCTCTTTCGCCGCGCGCGCTACCTTCTGCAGATCATCCGGCACGTCCGGCTTGAAGTCGCTCGGCACAGCGGCTTCGCTAGAGTTATTCCTTCTCTCCCCACCCGCGTTAGGCGGCGGTTTTTCCTCTTCGTTCGGCCGCGCGATCTCAACGGCGGAGTCTAACGACGACTTCTTGGCGAAAATAAAACTCGCTTTCAACATGCCGGAATTCTGATCTGAAATTGAGATCACCGGCTGCCGCAATAAAGCGAGCTCCTCATCGCTTAATTTTGTGATCGGCTGCGCCAGAAATTCGATCTGCTTGTTCAAAGAGTCCGATTGGATCTTTAGTTTGTCCAACTCCGCCAGCATCAGCGTCTTCGCCTGATAACGACGCGCTTCCTCCTGCCGTTCGCGCACAACGATGTTTTTCAAGAGTTCGTTTTCTTTGGCGAGGCGCGTCGATTCGTCGGCATTTGCACCGGTGAGCTTGGCACTTTGCACTTGAGCGCTCGCGTCATCGAGTTGAACGGAAAGCTCGGCAACTCGGGCCTCGAAATATTGATTCTGTTTCTGAGTTTCGGACAGTTGCTGCTCAAGTTGGGCTACCTGCCGTTTCGCATTGGCAAATTCCTCCGTATTTTTTGGCTTATCCTCACCAAGTTTCCGCACACTTTCTTCCGCACTCGCGAGTTTCTGTTTCAAATCGCTGCTCTCGGCCAGGAGCGCCTGCACGCGCTGTTCCGTTTCCTTCATCCCTTTCAATTGGTCGCGCGCTTGATCCCGTTCCTGGGCAAGAGTGGCGATTTGCTTGTTCGCCTCTGCGAATTTCGCGTTGGTTTCGTCCTTTTGCTTTTCCGCCGTCAGCCGCGCCTGGTCAGCGGCAGCGACCGCGTCTTTCAGGCGGGCGACTTCTGCACGTAATTGCTCCTGCTCTTTTGTGCTACTGTCGCGGGACGATTGGAGCGCTTTTAATGACTCCTGAGCCTGCGCGAGTCGATTGCTAACCTCGTGCTCCGCTTTCTTGGATTTCTCGACCTCGCTTTGCGCTTTCTCAAGCTTCGAATTTGATTGCTGCAAGCGAGTGTTAACCAATTCCTTTTCTTTTCGCGCGGTCTCGAGATCGCTCTGCGATTTTTCAAGCGCTGCTTGCAGTTGATCGAGATTGTCGCGCAATTTTTTGGTTGTCTCTTTGATCGACTCGCTCGAGGCTCGAGGCTTCGTTTCGCTGGCACGAGGCGTGGTTAGCTCGACTCCCGCTTCTGATTGGCCACCGGCTTGAGAAGGCGCGGGAACCGCTTCCGGTGAACGACTTGCGCCGCTCGCGAGGTCGCTTTGCGTGGAGATCTTGTCCTGGATCCGCAGAATGCCCTCACTGATTTTACGGCCACGATAATCCACGATGGCCGGCTGCCAATCGGCGTGCGATTTGCGCAACTCCTCGATGAGGCTTCCGGCAGATCGATATTTCGCCAACGCCGTCTTGAACTGATTTTCGTGTTCGAATTTTTCCCCTTGCTGAGCGGTCATGTAAGCTTTCAGAAAAATTTCGCTCGGATCATCGTGCTGGGCACCAAACACGCTTAATGCCAGAAAAAAGAAACCGATGAGTAAGATCGAACCAAGTCGCTTCATGCGAAGATGAGGCGCAATGATAGTCGACCTGCCGATAACAATCCAGCGTTCCACATTGCTTGCCAGAATGACTGGAGCGGATGCGAAAAGCGAGTCCTTTTCTTTGCAAAACGGGATTCGAATCCTAAAATCTCGGTTCGGCAGCGAAGCGATGGTGGCCGTAGCTCAATGGTAGAGCTCCAGATTGTGGTTCTGGTTGTTGCGGGTTCGAGTCCCGTCGGCCACCCCATTTTTAAATCCCAGAATCCAAGCCCCAAGCTCCAAATTCTGGACTTTGGGTTTTGGGATTTGAAACTTGGGATTTTCGATTTTGTGTCTGTAGCTCAACCGGATAGAGCATCTGACTTCGGATCAGAAGGTTGTGGGTTCGAGTCCCTCCAGGCACGCATTTTCCCAGCGCTGTTACTGGGGCGTTTCGTAAGGCGGCTCGTCCGTTGCGATCGGCGTGGTTTGGGTGGGCGGATTGATCAGATTGAACACGACAGCAGCCACCACAGCAGCTCCGAAATTCGCGAGCAGATAGATCCAAAGATTACCCCAGCTCGAAAGGCCGAGGATGGAGATCCCGACCGCTACCGCAGGATTGAACGCTCCGCCAGAAATGTCGCCGACAGCGAATGCGCCAGTCATTACTGTCATCCCAATCGCCAGGCCATAGAATGAATTTCCCGATGTCCCTTCGGCAGTGGCGGCGTTGAGCACCACATAGACGAGGGCGAAGGTGAACAGAAACTCGGCGAGCAAAGCTGGACGGATCTTTGGAGCGATTGGAGTTACGTCAATTCCAGCCCGGAGAAACTTCACCGCCAACGCCGCGCTCGCCGCCGCCGCAAGTTGCGCCACGATGTAAGGCACGACGTCCGCTGCGTTGAGTCGGCCTCGAATCAAAACGCCAAGCGTTACTGCTGGGTTGTAATGCGCGCCCGAGATATGGCCTCCGGCGAAGACCATCACCATGAGAGCCGCGCCGATTGCAAGGGGCGCAATCACGCCCGAACTGGCACCGATCCCGGTGCAGCCGATCGTCAACACAAGGAAGAAGGTTCCGAGGAATTCTGCGATGTATTTGTTCATAAGTTAGACATCCCGAAGTGAAGGAGCTCCTTGTCTCGTTCCTGCCTAGCAAAGTAGCTTTGGGAAAGCAAGCGCCCCGCCGTATGCAGGTGGAATCCCACTGCAGCTTGACATTCTAGTTGCCGAATGATTACGAGTCGCATTCGTGAGTGCGCCAAGCGACAGTCGCCATGAGCTCGACACCATGGTCGTCAATATCGAGCTTACTCTCGTAAGCATCATCCAGGGGGTTGCGCTCTTTTTCTTAACGGATAATGCGCGCGCAGTGATGTCATCGCGACATTGGGAAAATCTTCTTTATGTCGCCGCCGGCCTATGCGTGATCTTTATCTTTTGGTCGAGGTCGATCATTCACACGCTCACATTGATCAGGTGGCCGCTGGAGTTCGGGCATAACTTTTTTTATATCGCTTGCGCGCTTGGCGAGGCCATCCTTTTCAGCCGACTTGATCGTCCTCTGGCGTGGTTTCAGCTAAGCGCCGCTTTTGCGGCAGTTATTTGGCTGCTCTTCATCTACGATATGCGATTGATTCATGCGCGGGCCGCGGAATCGAGCAACGACGCCGAACGAGCCCTTTACACCCGTGCCAAGGCTGATCAATTGCTCAATATCTGGTTGCTTGTTCCGTTACTTTTCCTTCTTAATCTGGCGTGCACGTTCGCGATTTGCAGGCGGCCTGATTTCTTTATCGCTCGCGCCGGTCACGTTTGGCTGATCGGTGTGCAGCTCGTTTCGTTCGCTGGGTACCTCCTTTACGTCGCTCGTTTCTTCCGCGTGATCGCGCCGCTCGTTCTGCGGAGCCGGCAAGCGGACTAATGGCAGCAGTGAAATTTCATTAGCTGCCAGTGATACGCTCCACGCCATTGCGCCGATAAAGTCCCGAAAAGTTTCCCCTCATGCCTGCCGTTTTTACCAGCACCTACAATGGTCCCACATGTAAGGCGCGGAACTTGTCCAGTCCCGCGTTCGACTGCCGCGAAAGAAATTGTTAGCGACGACGACGCGTTACTTCGCCACGGGAGCGGCGGGTGGCTCTTCATTCGATATGTCTACGACGCAGCGCCACTGTCCGTCGGCGTCCAAACGCCAGATCGATATTCCCCTGAGATGAACCGTCGCTAACGCACCGTTTGGCCCGGGAGCGGTCAATTCGTCCTTGCCGCGCATGTAGGCGAGCTTGCCGTCCGGTGAGAACACCGGTTTTTCAGAGACCCAGTGGATTTTAAATCCGGGAGTGTTAAGACTCTCTGCTACATAAGCACGAATAGCCGCCTTGCCTTCGAGCACGGGCTGTCCCGGAAAAATGAGCACCGCATCGTCGCTCCAGTACGAGACGATCTTCTCAACATCCTTCCCGGCCGAGGCAAGGTCAGCCCACTCTGTGTCCCGGCGCAACAGCTTCGCTTCCTCCGCCACCGGATCGAAACCACGCTGAGAACAGCCAACAAGTACCAGGAGAAAAACTAGTAAAGGCAAAGCACATGACACGCGCATATCTGACATGTCTTAGGGTTCTAACGAGACGGGAGCGCAGCGACGCAAGCGGAAGCGAACTCTCTTACCATTAACAGAAGCTCATAGTAATTAACCTCTTCATTGCCCGGCAGCGGTTTGGCTGCATCGTCTGGTTAGGCCGCACGGGGCACTACGTTGACTTTATCCGCTGGACGCACCTGCGTAGGAAACTTCGAACGGCATCCTCTACCGCCAGCCGATGATCGACCAGCGGGATATGACCGGCTCCCTCGATCATCTTGAACTCGGCTGCAGGCAGCAAGTTCGCGAGTGCGCGTGCGTGGGCAAGCGGGACTACGGGGTCGAGGCTTCCACACATCACCAGAGCCGGCACTTGCACTTCCGGGAGCCAGCTGCGCGCATCGAAGGTCCATAGCGCGGGCATCATTCGCCGTAGCTCGACGGAGGGTTCTTCGGGCGAGACGAGGAGGGCCGCGCCTCCGGCACGCCGAAAGACCCAGCCAACTCCCTCGACTACCTTCCACTCGGTTGCGCCGACATCGCGCTGACCATCTAAAAGGTTGATTGCTGCGAGCCGTTCGCGCCACGCCGGATGTCGAGGACAGAGAATGCAGGCCGGGTCTTCGGCAGTAGGGCGGAAGTAGGGACCCGAGCTTGCCAGGATCAGGCCAGCAAGGACATCCGGATGTTGTCGCGCGTAGAGCTGTCCGAGGAAGCTGCCGCCTGACATGCCCCAAAAAACCCACCGCTCAACGCTTAACAAACGTCGCTCAGACTCGATGGCATCGATTACTGCTTCGAGCGAATCGGCGTCCGCCGGTGGTCCGACACAGACTACCTGAGCGCGCGAGATGTCCGACAGCAAGGCCGCGGTTTCACGCGAGAACAATGCGGCTGGATGCGCTGCGCAAACAACGAGTTCGATAGCCACAGCGTCAAAGGTCCGAGTGCTGCCTAACAAGGTTTAATTATTCGGCCTATCTAGATTATAGGGGGGTTGTAATAGCTTACTTTTTGATCTCCACCCATTCGTTGCGCGCGCGCGAATCGGCGACTGCCTGGACAACGCGCATGTAGCGAACGCCTTCTTCGAAATTCGGACGCGGCCGGACGCGTCCTTTTGACTTCACGGCGGCGAGAAAATCTTCTTCCACGCGCCATTCGCCTTCCAATTCCGGCGCAAGATCGACAACATGCAGAGCGCGCTCGCCAAGCTTGCCTGCTTGCACCAGATCGGAACCAAAATCGTAAGTAAGAGTGCCGGCGTTGCCGTAAATTTCCAGCCGGTCGCCGGGAGCCAGCGCATCGATGCCGCTGAAGTCGAGAACGCCTTCGGCACCGTTGTCGAACGCGCAAAGAACGGTGAGCAAATCGGGAATGATCACTTCATAGCCCTGCCGGATTGGATGGATGATTTTCCCGCGCGCAAAGAGGCCGGTGATGTCTCCGAGCCAGCGCTGCAATACCTCGATGTAAATTCCCAGGGTGAGAATATTCAGTCCGCTGATCTCGATCCTTTGTCGCCAATGCGCCGGCGCATCAGGATTCAAATAACTGCTCGTGAAACTTTGCAGTCGCACATGGTGCGGTTGGCCAATGTAATTCTCGGCCAGGAGCTTTTTCACCAGCAAATCAGCACGCATTCCCATCGGAGGCGGACAAAGCATCGTGACCAGTTCCGGATAACGCCTGGATGCAGCGAGCATTTCCTCGGCTTCGGCCAAATCCATCGACATGCGCGCCTGACAAAAAACATGTTTGCCCGCTTCAAGCGCCGAGATCGTCACCGCCGAATGCATGTAAGGCGGCGTACCGATCCAAATGATGTCCAAGTCGGGAATGGCGAGCAGATCGGCCCAATTTTGCATTGGGGTGGCGTGCGGGAGATTTTCGCGGCAAAATTTTTCCGAGCTTTCGTAGGTCAAATTCGAAACCGCGACGATTTCGACTTCAGGATGCTTTTTCAGCGCCGGCAGATGCCGGGCGCGAACGATGCTGCCTGCTCCTACAATCCCGATCCGCAGTTTATGATTATTTTTTGGCGTCATGCTTCAAAAGCGATTTATCGATCTTCTGGAATTGACGGCCTCACGCGAGACAAATTTGACCGCGGCGCGCATTCTCCGTTCAAGATTCGCTTGACCCAACAAGCGGAGCGCGGCAGGTTGCGCAACTTTTTCGCCAACTATGTCAAAGGTTTGCTCCATCACAGGTTCTCGAGCCACGCGCGGCAGCATCATTCACCGCCGCGGCATGGCCAAGAAAAAGGGCGGAGTCGGACGGCACGTGACCAAAAATGTGTCGCGCATTTTTGGACCAAACTTGCATGCGCATCGCATTTGGGTGCCGGAGCTAAAGAAGTTCGTCCGGATCCGCGTGACTGCGCGCGGCCTGAAAACGATCAATAAAAACGGCGCCTATACTGCACTGAAGAAGGCAGGCGTGATCGCCGGTTAAATCCGGTTAACCTCCCTTAGGATTGTCGGCCCAGTTCGATTGGCGATGCAATTGACGCTTCTCAAATCGAAAATTCACCGCGCTGCTGTCACCGGCGCCAGTCTGGATTACGAAGGCAGCCTCACGATTTCCGCCGATCTGGCTGAACTCGTTGGGTTGGTTCCCTACGAAAAAATTCTCGTTGGCAACTTGAGCAACGGCGAACGGTTCGAGACCTATGCAATTTACGGCGAAGCACAGCGCGGAATCATCGAACTCAACGGCGCCACTGCGCACCTGGGAAAAATTGGCGACCGCATCACAATCATGAGTTTCGCGCGTTACACACCTGACGAAGCGACGATTCATCAGCCGCGCATTGTCGTTTTGAACGAAAAAAATGAAATCGTTCGCTACGAAGGCGGCGATTCCGAGCCGGAGCTCAAGGTCGTTGGCGAGTGAGCTGCAGTAACCTCCGGCTCTTGAGGCTCAATCGGCGAGTCAGAAGTTTGCGCTTGGTTCGCTTTCTTCCGCGGGAGATCCAGCGACGTGTCGTTGAACTCAATCACGTGACCTTCGCTGATGAGCCAGCGCAGGTCGGAAGCGAGCGCAAGTTTGCGCGATTCCGCGTCTTCGATCGAAAGATCGACAACTAGTTTCTCGGCAAGCTCTTTGCGATTGATAGCGGGTGTGGCTGCCACCGCCTCAAGAATTGCGTTCACCGAAGGAGATACGCCACCTTGTTCATGGACAAACGCGCGTATCCGGATCGGCGAGACGAACAACCTGCCACGACGATGCCGAAAAACGTTGAGGCCGGCTTGTCGACATCGGGCCGCTAACTCCTGCATCATGTTCGATGGCGAGCGAGTCTCGCGTGTCCAGGCATCTTCAATCGCGCGATTGAGCGCTCGATCGGGCAAACCCCGGCTCAAGACCCCGTCGATGTTTACTTCCTCTACGCTGCGAACCAAGCCCGGCAGGTAATTGGACCGGAAGTGCCGTTCTGCTTCCGCTGCGGACGCGAACGTCGAGGGAGTTTCGTCACGCAATGTCGTATATGTCGTCACCGTTCGCGCTTCTTCTTTCCACCGCTCGATTAACGCCGGATCATTCACGATCTCGATTTGCCGCTGATATTCGGCAAAACTCATGCGACGGCTGAAGCGTTGTTCGTAAAGGCTGCGGAGCTGCGGCTGATAATTATGATGATTGGTCGGGCCAAGGAGCGTCCCGCTCAGTCTGCAGCAGGCGACGTTTGAGAAATTTCCTTTGATCGGATCTGATTGTGTGATGTCGATCTTGTAAAAATCTTCGCGAGCGAATCGAAATGCGTTTCGCTCAAGGAAGTCTCGATCCGGAGAGATCGCGCCATTTTCGCCCAGTTGATAAACCGGAGATTCTGCCTTTGCCGTCAACCGAACATCGTAGCGTTCCGGTTTTTCCAGGAACAAACGCGCCAAAGCGAAAATGGAATATGCGACTGACGCCGACTTGATTTGCGCGACCACGCTTTCAAATGCCGACGAGTGTGGCAGAAAACGAACCGTAATTTCTGCCGGAGCGATTGCCCGAAAAACCTTGCGCTGATCTCCATGGTTTCGACCGCGAGCTCGGCCGTCGCGCCCGTTTTGAGATTCGCGCGACATTTTTGACTCGCGCGAGCGTGGAGCGCGATCACGCCGGAAACGATTTGGAGCGCGTGATCGCCGGTCATCTTCCCCGCCGCTGGCGTGCTCGTAGATCCTCTCCTTAGCGGGTTCTTTCACCCACGCGGGCAGCAATTTAAGATCGAGCAAATCAACTGGCTCGACAGGCGAAGAGGACATCGTTTTCCATCTACTCGAATGACGCAGGAAGCAAATCGAAAGCCGCTCGCGCATCGCGCCTGAAATTGATTGACAAGCTCTCTAATTCATTTACTTGCCATCCTGTGCTCGGACTGCTTTAAGCTTTTCGACGCGCAACCAACCCGAACGAAACAAATTTTATGGCGGAAAAATCAATCGAAGAGAAGGTCAAGGACATTATCGTGGAGCAACTGGGTGTGAACCCGGAGCAGGTCACGCCACAGGCATCGTTCATCGAAGATTTGGGTGCGGACTCGCTCGATATCGTCGAGCTGGTGATGGCGTTTGAAGAGGAATTTTCCGTGGAAGTGCCGGACGAAGACGCCGAGAAACTGCAAACGGTCGGCGACGTCGTTAAATACATCGAAGAACGAGCGAAACCGCAATAACACGCGCGCGACGCGAGATGTTCGGGAGATGAAAACACGGCTTCAGCCGTGTTTTCGTGTTTAAGGTTGCGGAGAGATGCAACACGCCCAGACTAGATTGCAATGAGCTTCTCGGTTTTTGAGAAACCGTTATTTCAAGTCGGAGGCCATTACGTCACGTTTTTGGGGTTAATTGCCTTCGTCGGCCTTTTCGCGGCGGGGCTCGTTATTGCCCGAATACTACAAAGCAGTGTCGTCCGGCGTTTTCTCAGCCGCTTCAAGATCGACACGAACTTTGTCGCCATCGTCACGACGATTCTAAGTCTGGCTGCGCTCGTCTTTTTTACTATTAGCGCAATTAATGCGGCCGGCATTCCGCTAGCTTGGAGTGCGCCTTTGCCAGCCGTTTCGTTAAGTCTTGTTCAGATTTTTCTGCTGATTGGGCTTCTAGTCGCGGTTTTTTGGATCTCCTCGAGAACGAAACGCTTTCTTTTCGATCGTTTCCTCGTTCACAGTGGATTGGATCGCGCACTTCAGTACGCCATTGCCCAAATCATTGCCAACGTCGTGCTGGTAGTTGGCGTTTTGATAGTTCTGGAAAATACCGGTATTCACTTGGGCGCGCTGGCCGTTTTCGCAGGGGCGGTTGGCGTAGGCGTTGGCTTTGGCCTCCAAAATATCGCCAGCAATTTCATCAGTGGCCTGGTGATCCTGGCCGAACGGCCAATCACAATCGGTGATCGCGTCGAAGTCGCAGGGATCACCGGTCAGGTGCAGCAGATTCGCGCCCGTAGCACGGTGATTCGCACCAACGACAACATCACGATGATCGTGCCAAACACGAAATTCATCGATTCGCCCGTGACCAACTGGACTTATGGCGATCCGCGGGTGCGGTTTCGCATCCCAGTCGGCGTCGCCTACGGCAGCGATATCGCCAGAGTACGCGAGGCCTTGCTCGCCGCCGGACGTGAAAATCCGAATACCCTAAAGGATCCAGCTCCGAGCGTTTTTCTCCAGAAATTCGGCGACAACTCGATCGACTTCGAGCTGGTGGTCTGGAGTAGTGAGATGAGCGCTCGGCCGAGCCGCTATCGAAGCGATCTCAATTTTGCCATCGAGCAGAAATTTCGCGAAGCCGGGATCGAGATCGCCTTTCCACAACGCGACCTCCATATCCGTAGCGGCGTCCTTAAAGTGCAGAATGTCGATGGGCAAGATCGACATGCAAGGTGACGCCGTAATTTCTTTTCCCCAAGGCACGGCGACAATCCTGACGCTCTCCGACCTGGAAAATTCTGATTCCTGGACCCGCGCGTTTCGGAACAAATGCAAGGACCATCGTTACTACGAAATCGTCGACGAGACGTTGGACGGCGATTTCGAACATCATTATCTGGTGCTCGAGGATGATTCGGGCAATGTGCGGGCAATTCAGCCTGTGTTCTTTGTTCGACAAAATCTTGTGGAAGGCGTGCCGGGCAAAATTCGTTCGGTTGTCGATCTTATCCGGAAAAAATTCCCGCGCTTTCTGACCATGCGCGTATTGATGGTCGGCTGCGCGGCCGGTGCAGGCGACCTGGACGCGTGCGACGAAAAAGACGACGCTTGGTTGGCCAAGGCGTTGCATGCCAGCCTCGGCACTTATGCACGGCAGAACAGAGTTTCGCTGATTGTTTTCAAAGATTTCCCGGCGAAATATCGCCCGGGGCTTGAATCTCTTCGTTCAAACGGCTATGCGCGCATCCCCAGCATGCCGATGACGCGGCTCGCCCTGCATTACCACGATTGGGACGAATATTTTCGCACACTCAGCAAGGCAACCCGGAAAGATCTGCGCCGCAAATTCCGGAAAGCAGAACGTGCGCCAAAGATCGACGTGGAGATCGTCACCGATATTACTCGCTACATTGATGAAATTTATCCGCTTTACCTTCAGGTCCACGAGCGTTCGCCCCTGAAATTCGAGACATTAACGAAAGATTATTTTCGTGCGATCGAACAAAGAATGCCAGAACGGGCGCGTTTCTTTATTTGGCAACAGAAGGGCAAAATTGTCGCATTTAGTTTTTGCCTGGTTTGCGGCGACGCGATTTACGATGAGTGCATCGGGCTTGATTACAGTGTCGCGCTCGATCTGCACCTTTATTTCTACACGCTGCGCGACATCGTCTCGTGGTCGCTGCAACAAGGATTGAAATATTATTACAGCAATCCGCTGAATTACGGACCCAAGCTGCACCTCCGCTGCGAGCTCGTGCCGCTGGACTTGTACGTGATGCATACGAGCGTGCTTTTGAATCCAATCTTCCGCCGGATGATCAAATATCTCGGACCAACGCGTCACGATCCGATCTTGCGCCGATTTCCAAACGCGGATCAGCTTTGAAAGCGCGAACCATCCCGTGTCGAATTCGATTGCCATGACATCGCGGCAGGTTAAAAAGCCGAATGCGAAATCAACCTTCCGGTTTCGGCAATCCATGGCTGCAACTGACGCTGAGCGTGGTGTGCGTGCTCGTGTCGGAGCTCCTTTTGAAACGTGGCGCGACTGACATTGCAGATCTTTCCAGCGCATGGTCGTGGACCGGAGTTAATGGCCTGGTCTCGCCACTGGTGTGGTTGGGGATCGCTTTCGTGATCGCCAGCTTTCTCAGTTGGCTTTACGTTCTTAAATACATTCCCCTCACGATCGCGTTTCCCCTTTCGCGGGTGGTCGATATCCTAGTCCCACTAAGCTGCTGGATTTTTCTCGGTGAATTCATTTCGACCCGACGCTGGTGCGGAATTGCGCTGGTTGTGATAGGGCTGGCGTTGGTTGCCAAACCGGTGGCACGTATAGAAGAACGCCTGTGAGTTTCCTGGCTTTTTTCTTCATTCTTATCTCTTTGGTGAGCTTTGTCTGGGCCCAGCTCGTTCTGAAAAGGGCCATGGAGGCCACGCAAAAGAGCGGCTTTCGCAATCTGCGCTTTATCTCGCACGCTGCCGGCGGCATCGCTTTGATGACGCTTTCTTTTTTTCTTACACTCGGGTTACTCCAACGGTTTGACCTTAGCTATCTTTATCCGTTTCAAGGGTTGAGCGTCATTATCATTAGTCTGATGGCGGCGGTAATGCTGAAGGAAAAATTGACCTTGCAACTGACGATCGGCGCATTGTTGATCAGCGCCGGAATTGTGCTCGTCTCATTGAGTTAACGCTGGCCAAAGTTTCGCCAGCGCAGCCGAGTTTATCCTGTCAATCTGGTCGACAGCCGGCAGTTGAACTTTCGGGTGATCGAATTCCGCAGCGAAACGCTGCTTCCAACGCGCGTAAGCCGGCGGTGAGAATGCCCCGCAAATATCGCCGCCGATAATTCTACTGCTGCCGACTAAACGTGATAGCGCCCACTCAAGATCGACAACGTTAAATCGGCCACTCTCCCAGTTTGTCGCCGCCTCTTCAGCACGAAGACAATCGAGATCGATCGTGACATAAACGTTCCCTCCGCCGAGGTCTTTTACGAATTCGTCAAAGTGGTCCCGCCAATTCGCACGCAAAATGGCGCCGCGACGTTTTCGGTCTTTCGCGGGCCGTTCGTCCGCCCAGGGATGAACGTCGAGAATGCCTGCTCGCTCCGCGCGGCGGTTGCCGAAAATCTGATGGGGCCACCAGCATTCGAAATTGCCGCAACCCCAAACACTCACGCGGCGCACTTGAGGAAGTTCCAGCGCGCGATTCACCCAACCGCCGCAGCCCCATTTCGGCGG
>WNFR01003511.1_pt1 | contig 16187 bp, 10 predicted proteins | sample 5400221 | NCBI WGS metagenome assembly WNFR01 (sample SAMN13153357, study PRJNA577476) | soil metagenome | isolation source: 40 cm soil under Madrone tree | place: USA:California | collected 2016-06-14 | reverse complement strand
CGGACCACTACTTGAAAGTAGTGGCAATAATTAAAACCAAAAGATACAAATTTCAGACTTCCAGCATTTGGTCTTTATAACGTAACGGTCCAATCAGCGGTTTAGTCGACATTATCGATTAGACTTACGTGAGAAAGGTGCATTAACAATTGATGCTCATGTTGCGCCGAGTTATGGACCTTCAGTTGATTTCTCGTATTTTCAACTTTATGGTGAATTAGGAATTTGACAGGTTAGCACCGGAGATAGACAAACTAATGATGAGGGATGACTTCTTAGAGGCTTATGCAGCGGCCTTCGGCAACATTCAGGGCTTTTTTACTTTCGACGCGGCTTTGATGTTCATGGCTTATAAGCAGCTTGTGAACTCCCTTATCGTTGCAGGGAACGTGCTGGAGATAGGTGTCCATCATGGGCTTTCCGCGATAACGGTAGCATCGTTGAGAGGCGCATCGAGCCGGTTTTTTGCAGTCGACCTGTTCGAGGATATGCAGGACCGGAACGTTTCGGTATCTGGGGCGGGCAGTCGAGATGCGTTTTCGCGGAACATGCGAATGTTCTACAGCGATCTAAACTTTCTTAACGTTATTACCGGACTTTCATCCGATCTTAGTCCTGCCAAACTCGGGTCAAACTTCTCCTTCTGTCATATAGATGGCGGGCACTCGCCAGAGGAGACCTTTCACGATCTGGAATTATGCACTCAGATCTTAATGCCGGGAGGGATACTTGCATTGGATGACTACTTTAACCCTTCCTTTCCAGGGGTTTGTGAAGGTGCCGTAAAGTTCAAGCTCAAGCACGGAGACAAGGTTAAGCCCCTCGCAATTGGGTTTAATAAGGTGCTATTTCAGAAAAGGCCAGAGACCGCCGACTTGAACACCGCCTTTTCTACGGCATTTCCGACGATTCCCAAGCAGACTTCCGTACTATGGGGAACTCCAGTCAACTATTTCACCTCGGGATTTGTTCCTTTCTTTGATCTGAAGAAATCGACACCCCAGCTGCTTGTACTAAAGCCCGAGCCAGCCATCTACGCCTCGTTCCAGCCCTTTGATACACAACTCCAAGCACTGCGAGGACAGTTAATTAAGCTCCCGGTTAAAGTTGAAAATAGATCGGGGACTCCTTTTCCTCACGGTAAGGAGACTTTCGGTTTGTCGTATCACCTGCTTGCAAGCAGTGGAACAATGCTAAAATATGATAATAAGAGGAGCTTTTTTACCGCCCCACTCCAGCCGGACGCAGATATAATCATTGAGATGGAAGTGCAAGCTCCGAATGAACCAGGCTCTTATCAACTGGAACTGGATCTTGTTTGGGAGGGTGTAAGCTGGTTCAAGGAGAAAGGAAATCCGACCTGCTACGTTGCACTGACCGTCAAATAGGGTTCCACGTTGTAGTGCACCCTTAATTTGACACAAACAGATAAGAAAGTTTGTCTGGCAACAGCGACCGTTCGAAATCGACTGGCGGCAGGGTGCCCATCGGTGAGAATCGAGGTTTGATTAGCGCCGTGGCTCGACCACCGCACCATCTTCTCTTACTCCTTAACCGTTCCTGCTTGCCCTGCGGCAGGTAATCGTTCAACCGTTTGGTTATCGCCGAACCGCGAACGATATTCTTCGGATTCAATAAATTCCTGAACCATCGCCTCGAAATCGCCCTTCGTAGTTTCCTTAAACCGGTTTTGCCAATAGGCAAAGCGAGCGCTGTCGGGATCACGGTGCAGGTAACAAAAGAATGCCAGGGTTAAGTGGCCCGAGTGCCATTCAGCATTTGAGAATGTCTCGTCTTCAGCGATGCTTTTCAGAATCTCGTATCTTTGCGCTCCCCGTTCAGACATTTCAATCAGCGATTCGCGCCGTGCCTTCAAGTCGAGGTTGCTCGTGCGGTTGACGGTTGCAAGTAAAGCATCCACAAACGCCGATCCGGACATGTCCCTGGGGTATTTGTTTTTAAACTCAGAAAGCTCTGTCCAGTCTTTAAAAAACGACATGGTCGTCTCGTCCAAATGAAATTCGCTTTCAATCGTCGCCCTATCACGCTTAAACTCGACAAACGATGGTGCTCTGGCCAGCGCGGCTCTGTAGATTCGGTAAATAAGGAATGCACTCTTTTCAAACTCCGGAGCGGTCAGGAAAGCAGCGGACACCGCTGTGCGGCGTTCCCGTTTGCAACTCTCATCTTTTCCACAAAACAGGAGCCTCGCTGTCCAGAAACCAATGCCGTCAGAATCGCCCTGACGGTTAAAGAAATCCTCATACTGAGTTTCGACAAAGAATGATGGTTTATCAATTGAAGACTTGCCTCCTGCTTCGCGCGATAAGGTCTCCGAGTATGGTTCGGGAATTGGTTCCTCGGTTTTTGCTTGAGGTTCGGTCTTCGAAACGGAATACAGATCTTCGCGTTCGCTACCTTTGTAACTGCGTATAAATCTGAGCCGATTTGCTTTGACCTCACGCGAAAGAAACTGGTCCAATGCGAGGCGCTTTTCCGGGATAAGGAATTCATTGTGAACCACCAGGTAAGAGCATGGAATGCTCTCCAGCAGGTCCATAAATGAATCAGGAATCAGGGATTGGCCGGTCAAGTCCCGAATTCGAGTTGCAGTCGTGGTTGAAAAGCCGGAAAAGGCTGTCACTAGCGGGCGCGCGTGATCCGCCGCCCGCAATGTGTAAATAAATTGGGAGAAGCCATCGTCATAAGGCAATTCGACGATGCCCCCTTGCATTGGCGTTTGCTTTAATTTTAGCGTCAGTTCGTCCGGATCCACCTCGCCGCGAAATAACTGAAGTGGAGCAACTCTTTGTTCAAAGAGAATGGCGCCGCAAAGTAGAACAATTGCAACCGTCAATACGGCGGGACCAAAACCCCTGGCAATCGTCCTTGCAAATTTAACCGCGCCTATCCCAGTCAGTAGCGAAAGCCCCAGCAAGCAAATCATTGCCCAACGCGCGGGAACTCTGATACTCCTGAATATTGAAATATATTCGAACAGGAACGTGTAAAAGAATGAATTCAGACCTAAACTTCCGACAAAACCCAAAATGGTCCAAATCACTCCAAGCCAGATTCCATCCGAAAACGGGTCATTCTTAACGCTTTGATTTAGTGTGCCTATTAGATTGGATGACCACGCTCTTTGAAGGAGCCTTGGGTACGAAATCGCGAACCGAACGATTAATGTGGCAATCAGGATTTCAACTGCCCGCCCTCGTTGATGGATGCTTAACACTCGATGGCCGAAAAGATCCATGTGAAACCCGTCAGGACCCAGTGACAGCAGAAGAAGTGTCGCTGACGTAATCGCAATAAGATCCAACAATGGCAGGAAACGCTTGCCTGGCGGATTTCTATGCCAGAATCGGTATTTCCCGTCGGCACTGTCCGTACGCGAATCCAGGAGTAGAGCTGCTGCACCTAACAGCAACGGCAAAAGCCCCGGAAATAGTTCTTTTTCTCCCAGTCTCGCACTTGCGTTAAAGCTTTGCCACAGCTTATTCCTGGAGTGACTGACCAGCCAGTGCACAGGTTCCGCTGAGAAGGCGAGAGCTTCTCCCGACGTGCGTACGAACCCATACAACTTCGCTACCACCATGTAGGGGTAAAGAAATGGGAAAAGTATCAGACCAGCGATTCCAACAGTTGTGGCGGCGCGAAACCAAAATGCGCGATCTCGCAACAAAGAGTGCCGGTACACCAAAAACATCGTCGACAGCGCGAAAGGAATGATCGTCATTACCAGCCAGTGAAGACACGAGAGCCCGTTAAACAGGAAAGCGGTCCCGAGCCAAATCGCGCGTTTCCAGCTTCTCTCGCAGGCAAATAGCACCAGTGCTTCAAGGGTTATTGGAATCCAGCCCGCAAACAGATACCCAAGATGTGATAACTGACTAAACCGATATGGGATGAAAGCAAACGTCAATCCTGTCACCCAACCAACAGCGGTCGAGCCTGTCAGTGTTCGCCCAAGGCGAAAAGCTCCATATCCGGAATACGCGAAGCCCAGAAGTGTAGCCAGACCGACGATCGTTAATGGTCGAACGCCAAGTGCAAACAAGGGGAAAAAGAAAACGGCGATACCATAGTAATGCTCGCTAAAGGCAAGCGTGTGCTGATAAGGATAAAAAATGTTTGCCTGGAATAAACTGAGAGGATGATGGAATGTGCCGTAATAGTCCCACCACAACGTCCAGCCGACTAAATACGGATCCCCCGGATCTGAGACGTAGTCGCGAATATGCAATATCCACGGCCAGGTCATGACCAGGGTCAGCACAGAGAAGGCGAGGAAAACAAGGATTTCCCTGGCGGCTTTGGACGCCAAAAACCTCTTGATGGGCGCGGCGAGAAGGAGGTTACCCCTCAAATTAGAATCGAGGACGCTCGGCTCGTTTTCCACAACTACATCGGCTATTTCTGTCATACAAAAGTGAAGTACCTAAGGTCCCGGAGATGTGGCCAACCAGGCATACTACAATTTATCGGGTAAAATGCGTTGCCGAATTCCGGCGATGAACAAACTTTTTGAGCAGGTCCACGGGGGGCTTTGGGCGAAGCGACGTCGCAAGCGAAATGAAGCGGCGAGAACCTTCGCCGTTGCTCGAATGCGTTATATTGCTCAAGCCGGAGAGTTTACCAGAAGTGCGCGACTGAGCACACTGATCCGGCGTTCAAGCGGTACTTAACCTAACCACATTTCATCGAAACCACGAAGCGAGCAGCGGCATTGTGAGGGTTGCCACGCGGACGGTCGCGGGGCCTGACTATTCCGGCGTACACCCGAGACATTCCGTTGTATTGTGCCATAAATCTGCGTGCTGTATAGTTTCGGCTCATGCGTTCGTACCTTCGTCGCGAGGTGTAAAGCCGCTAATGAATAACAGCGTTGAGAGTGTACAAAATTGCCTCTCGGTAGTAATGCCGGCTTACAACGAGGAAGCGACTCTTTCAGAGATCGTTGGGAAGGTCCTGAAGATACCGTATTTGTTGGAATTGATAATTGTCGATGATTGCTCGACTGACGAGACGTCTCGAATTGCTGAGGAGCTTTCACAAACCTATCCGCAGGTCAGAGTCGCTCACACACCAAAGAATAGTGGGAAAACGGAAGCGCTGAAAACGGGCTTTGCGTTAACGCGTGGATCGATTGTGATAGTCCAGGATGCTGACCTGGAATATGACCCTAATGAGATCTTTTCTGTTATCAAGCCGATAATTGATGGTCATGCAGACGTGGTTTATGGATCGCGCTTCCTGGTACGAAAGGCCACCCGCGTCCTTTATTTTTATCATTATTTGGCAAACAAGTTCCTGACATTCTTCTCAAACCTTTTGACCAATCTGAACATGACGGATGTGGAAACCGGCTACAAAGCATTCCGGGGCGATATCATTCGAAACATGCACATTACTTCAAGCGGATTCGGGTTTGAGATTGAAGTCACCGCAAAAATCGCAAAACTCGGGTGCCCAATTTATGAGGTGCCAATAAGCTATTATGGAAGAACCTACGAACAAGGCAAGAAGATCGGAGTAATGGATGGCATAGTAGCACTTTGGTATGTCATTTTATTTAACTTGTTCTTTGGCCTTAAGTCGTCCTTTCGCACTGTGCCGCAATTAACAAGCGGGCTTGATCAGAATGAAGGAAGATTCCTCGAATCTCAGGAGCGCCAATAACATTCCTTACGAGGGCAGAGACCTCGAGGCTATGTCGTTTGCGCTGCGCTATCATCGCTGGATACTTGAGCTCTTCGATCCGTATCTTGGTAGTCGAGTTGCGGAAATCGGCGCCGGATCCGGCTCGTTTTCGGAATTGCTTTTAACACGCGAGCTGGAGTCACTGATCGTCGTCGAGCCTTCCGACACGATGTTTCAATCGCTCAAGACACGCTTATCAACGATTGAAGGACCAACGAAGATAAGGTTCCACAACTCGACCTTCAGACAGGTAGTTGGAGAAATTCGATCTGTACAACCTGACTCAATCTTCTATGTAAATGTGATGGAGCATATTGCCGAGGATGAGGAGGAGTTGTTGGCGATTCATAACATGCTCGAGAGTGGGGGACGTGTCTTTATCTTTGTGCCCGCCCTCAAATGGCTTTATAGCCCTTTTGACAAGCGCATCGGGCACTTCCGGCGTTATACAAAGTCGGAATTGGTACAAAAATGTGAGCGGACCGGCTTTCAGATTCTTAAATCTCATTACGTTGATTTCGCCGGAATTTTGCCGTGGTGGGTAAACTTCTGTCTCCTAAGATCGGATACGCTAAGTCCGTCGAACGTCAGGTATTATGACAATCTTGCAGTTCCCGTTATTAGAATCGCGGAGAGTTTAATTCTGCCCCCGATCGGCAAGAATCTGCTTTTGGTAGCAGAGAAATGTTGATATGCCTGCATTCGGTTGTGGTGTGCACATTAGATTAGAATAACCTGCGGTCAAATCTGCTGATGTTCGAATAAACTCCGCTCTGCTCAGTTCTCGTGCGTGAAATGCAACTAATTGGCGATGGCTGGAAGAAGAGTGATATTTTCCTTGCCCTGGCTCTATCGGCGGCGGCCTTCGCCGTTTTCTGGATCTCTCCGGTTCGGCAGGTTACGGATTCAACCTATGCAATGGTGGTCAGCCAGGGGCTGATCGACAACCAAAGTTTCCAGCTCGATCGTTTTAACTTCACTGTTCAGCCCCCGCACCTTTACGAATATTACGTCGCCAATGGAGACGAATATCAGATTGAGCAGCGAAATGGCCACCTTTACTATTTCTTTCCATCGGGCGGGGCGGTGTTGTCTGTTCCGTTCGTGGGCCTGATGAATGTGTTTGGCAACTCCGCGGTTTTTCCGGATGGCACATATAACCGCGACGGCGAAGTTCTGATCCAGGGGCTGCTTTCCGCTTTACTGATGGGGCTTCTCACAGGCGTCCTTTTCCTTACTGCCCGGCTGTTATTGCCTTTTAGCTGGAGCCTGTTGGCGGCATTGGGTACCGCCTTTGGTTCTCAAATCTGGAGCACTACTTCGCGCGGTTTGTGGTCTGACACGTGGGGCGTTCTGCTGCTTGGTTTTGCGTTGTTGTTCGTGCTTGGCGCGGAAGCAAAGAAGATCAGAATTCATCCGGTAGTGCTGGCCTCGCTTTTGGCATGGGCCTACTTTTGTCGTCCCACGTATTCGATAGCTGTAATCGGTCTCGGGCTTTACATGTTTATCGCCCATCGGCGAAAATTTGTCTTATTTGCTCTGACCGGCTTTGCATGGGCGGTCGCCTTCGTCGTTTATGCGTGGGTGCATTTTGGAAAACCGCTCCCCAGCTACTATCTGATTCAGTTGCGTTTTACCGTTTTCTGGCAGTCTTTGACCGGGAACCTATTCAGCCCCGGCCGGGGGCTGTTCGTTTACGTTCCGGTGCTTCTTTTTGTCGCTTATCTGCTTGCGCGATTTTGGGTGTATGTCCCTTATAAGCGGCTCGCATTTGTCGCGCTTTTCGCAATCGTTGCCCATCTTTTTGTCGTGGGGGCCTTCGTTCATTGGTGGGGAGGCGACTGCTACGGGCCACGGCTGACGGCCAGCCTGACGCCGTGGTTTTTCCTGCTTGCGGTTCTGGCGATTAAAGCAATGCTCGACTGGTGCGAGGGGAATACATCGAGACTAACTGTCGCGAACTGGAAAATACCGCTTGCGGTCGGTAGTGTCCTCCTGGCTTTTAGCGTCTTCGCCAATGGAAGTGGTGCAATTGCTCGGGATACAGTCAGGTGGAATGAATGGGTTAGCGCCGCGGCGCCAAACGAAGGCTCAAGGATTTGGGATTGGCGTTATCCACAATTTCTGGCAGGCTTCAGGCCTCCGCCGCCAGCCAAAGAGTTTCCTCTGTTGTCTGCTCCATCGATAATCGACTTCACAAGGCCTGAATCAGAGCCGTATATCTGGTACGGTTGGAGTGGACCGGAACCGGACTTTAGGTGGACCAGTGAAAAAGAGGCTTCTCTGGTATTCTCGGTGAATACGGCGGGCCCTTTGCAAATGACTATTTCGGCAGCGCCTTTTATGGCAGGAAGTGTTGTGACACGACAGCGCGTGACGATACTGCTAAACGACAAAGAGGTCGCGGATTTCGAAATGGCGAACTCTCAATTTGAAGGGCGCACCATTGTTTTGCCCGCTGGGATCCTGAAAAAACAGAATATCCTGCGATTCAAGCTGCCAGATGCCACGGCGCCCAGTTCCGTTTCGCAAAACACGGATTCGCGTCTTCTGGGAATTGCCGTACATTCAATTGAGTTTCAGTCTGGGAAAAATTAACCGCAGATGAAGCTAAAGCAGGGGAAGGGAGAAAGGGAAGGGGGAAAGGGAAGGCTGCGCGCTGAGAAAAGCAGATGTTAGATGTCAGAGGTTAGATGTTAGTGAAGGCTGCGCGCTGGCGCGCGAGACTATTTAGATTTTAGTTATGCAGGCAGGATGGCTCGCGCTTCCAGCCAGGGATGTCATTGTCGCGATCACAGGCAATCGAACGAGGATTAAAACCAACAGAGGCCGTATTGTCCTGAAGGCCAGGAAATCATATTCGAAGGTTAAGTTCGCCATCGTGTACCTATCTTGTCTGTTTTGATTTAGCCGCAGAATCATTAAGTGCTTAACGGAAAGGCGAAGCCTCATAAACGCCAGCTCAAGGTTCCTCGGTTTGACTTGATTCATTTGAAATTTGCGCTTATGGGAATGCAAGGCTGGACCTTAACGATCCGCCAACTTCCGTTGGCGGGATTCGAGTGGGAGCGATGGCTGACAAGTGTAGGCTGGACATTAACAATCCGCCAACTTCCGTTGGCGGGATTAGAGAGTGATGGAACGAGGTATAAGCGCTAACATAGGAGTTTCTAAAGAGTTTCGGAATGCTGTCAGATCTTGTGGAAAAGAACGAAGTCGAACTTTCGGGATGGGGTTGTTATCCTCGTTCACGTTCGACTGTTTTAGTCCCACGCTCCTCTGACGAAGTGTCGGGTGCGTTTGCACCTCACCTGGTTGCAAGGGGACTGGGCCGAAGCTATGGCGATGCGGCTTTGCTTCGTGGCGGCACTATATTGTCCATGAAGGAAATGCACGAGGAGATTAAGTTTGATGCGACTTCGGGCACTTTGAACGCCGGTGCAGGTATGTCGCTGGCTGAAGTCATTTCGAAGTATCTTCCACTTGGCTGGTTTCCGAGGGTGACCCCTGGAACCAAGCATGTCACTCTGGGCGGTTGCCTGGCGGCCGATGTTCACGGTAAGAATCATCATCGAGATGGAAGTTTTGGCGAGCAGGTCACGCGGTTTCGGATGGTTACCGCTGATGGCCGTTTGATCGAATGCTCTCCGGCCTCCACGCCGGAGTTGTTTTGGGCAACGGTTGGGGGCATGGGATTGACAGGGGTAGTCACCGAAGTGGAGATGCGCCTTCGTGCCGTCGAGAGTGCCTACATGGTGGTACGTCATCATGCTGCCGGAAACCTATCGTCGCTAATGGATTTTTTTGAGAGCAACGAATATGACGACAGCTATTCCGTTGCCTGGATCGATTGTGTAACGCCCGGCGCCAGCCTTGGCAGGGGGGTGTATATGGCGGGGCATCATGCCCGTGCGCTTGAAGCAGGAAGCCATGCGCAGGGGCCCTTCAGGGTTCGTTCCGGCCGTCGGTTCACGGCGAAATTCGGGTTACCGGGATTGTTCTTTAGCGCATTAATGGCCAGGGCATTTAACGAATTGTATTTCAGGGTCCAGGGCAGGCGGAATCGTGCTTTTGTATCTGATTATGAAAGCTTTTTCTACCCGCTGGATGTGGTCAACGATTGGAACCTTCTTTACGGACGGGGCGGCTTTCTTCAGTACCAATGTGCCATTCCAGCGGAAAGTGCAAGAGAAGCTCTTAAAAAACTCCTTGACGGAATCGTGCTGAGCGGTCACGCATCCATGCTCGGTGTTTTAAAACGATTCCGCGCGAGCAACCCCGGGCCGATTTCTTTTCCAATTGAGGGATACACGCTGACCCTGGACTTTCCGATCCGTAGCGAACAAATATTTTCTCTATTGGATCGGCTTGATGCGATTACTGTTGATTATGGCGGGCGTATCTATCTGGCCAAGGACGCGAGGGTCAGCGCAGCCAATTTCTCTCGAATGTACCCGCAGTTGTCGCAATGGAAACAGGTGAAAAATAGTATAGACCCTGAGGGGCGATTCGTTTCAGATCTGGCGCGACGGATCGGTCTCGTCTAAGCTATCCAATTCGCAAAATATAACTCCGGCATGACTAAGATTAAAGAACTTTGGAGACTCCTGCGGCCGAAACAATGGGTGAAGAGTGGCTTTGTCTTTATGGGACTCCTGTTTGGGCATGCCTGGACCCAACCCGCGCTCGTCCGTCGCGTATTGGTTCTCGCAGTGGCCTTTTCGCTGGTCGCGAGTGGCGTCTATATCCTAAACGACCTGTTTGACCGCGACAGCGATGCCGCACATGCAAGCAAACGATTGCGCCCCATCGCGGCCGGCATGATTTCAACGACGGTTGCCATCATGTTGATGTTGGTGGTATGGCTTGTTGGCTTTACGCTTGGCTATTACGTTTCGGCGTCAGTAACGCTGATCCTACTATGCTATTTGCTTTTGAATGTCGGGTATTCGCTGGGTTTGAAGCATGTGGTGATTCTGGACGTCTTCATTATTGCCGCCGGATTTATCCTCCGCATTCTCGCCGGAACCACTGGTGTAGGAATAGCCCCGTCGCATTGGATCCTGCTTTGTGGATTGATGGTGGCGCTATTCCTTGGCTTTGCAAAACGACGATCGGAATTATATGCGCAGGTTGATGACCCAGCAGGACACAGGCGGGTTTTGGAAAAATACCAGCCTGTGTTTCTTGATAAAATGATTGTGATTACCGCGACGTGCGTGATCCTCAGCTACGGGTTATATACCCTAAGCCCAGCTACTTATGCGGCTCATCACACTGACGCTCTTATTTACACACTGCCATTCGTGATTTATGGTGTGTTTCGTTATATATATTCGCTGCACAGACACACCAGTGGCAGCGATCCGGCGCAGGAAATCTTCCGAGATCCGCATCTAGTATGCTCGCTGCTTGGTTGGCTGTTTGTAACTGTTTGGATTATCAAAAACCCGTGAGTGCGATCGTGCCGGTTGACGTCAGAAAGTCAGCTCAAGATTGCACACTGCGATAGACATCTCACGTCCATCCTCGTTTGTTCGGTCGTAGAGGTTCGGGATCCAGGTCCTGCTCGCATTTATATCGAGTGAATGCGTAAGGTCGGTATGTTGTTGTTCGGTCGCTGTTGTTGCATCAAGTCTTAATTCCAGCCAACCAGTATCTACCAATGTTACCGAGTGGATTCGTGTCCCATTTAGGATAAAGTCAATCTGGAGGGGATTTCGGTGAAGATCCGGGATATGTGTGGTCAGGTCCAGGCGCAGGCCGTTGAAATCCTCAGCTTTGAACGTCAGGGAACTGCTTTGCCCCATCCACCTTGCAACAGGAGGGAAGTTCTCCGGCTGGTACCAACCGGCTCCGAACGAGGCATTGGGATACCGGTCAAGCGGGACAGTATTCCTGTGGCGTGATTGCAGAACTACCGGCAAAAACGGCACCTGACTCCGGTGTGCGTCATAGAATGCTTTGAACTCAACGTCCGATGCTTTAACCAGGACGTATTCGCTTGTCGGAACGGGCAAATCGTACTCAGAGATCTTGCTGAACACATACCCCATCGCCATATCAAAAGCACGACGCTCCGACGAGTTAAGTGATTTCACATACCTCAGGAATTCCGGCTCGCAGATTGGCAGACCGTATTCGTCTGCTTGTTTAATAAACTCCTCGGCGGGTTGACAGATCGAAAACCGTGGCCTGACGTCGACGTACGAAAACAGGCGAGCGAACCGCGCTTCGATTTCCCCCTTGTCTTCCATCCCTACGTGGCCGTCCACACTGATATAGTCGCGTAGTTCCTTTGCCGTCATCTGTTCGTAGGATTTGCGTTTTGAACGATCCAGGCACTCTATACCGTGTAGAGTCTCGCCGCCGGCTTTCAGCACCCGCTTCATTTCTCCAATGACCGCATCCTTATCCTGCGCCTCGACATGACCCATTACGTCCAGGCTAACAACGTAATCGAAGATTCCATCGGGAAACGGTAGTGCGATTAATTTTGCGACCAGGGCGTCGTCATAGCCATTTCTGACTGCTTCATCACAACATTCACTTGAAATATCAATTCCCAGCACTCGGATGTGCTTTCGTTTCAGCAATGACAGTAGTCCTGCACCACATCCTAAATCCAGCACAATGGAACCCGGCCGAACGTTGTGAAATACCCACATTGTTCGCGCCCATCGAATGTCAAAACGATTTACAGCATCGAAATATTGCGGGTGCAGAATGCCGCCGGACACGTACCGCGTGCGATAGAACTCTTTAATATCGGTGATGCCCGCGCGTTCGTAGAGACTAGAAGGCTTTGAGTCGCCTTTGCGGTATTTCGCAAGGACGCTTTCGCGAATCTCTCGAATGATGTTAATTGTTTCCTGATCACCCACTGGTTAATGTCCGCTCCACCACAACCTCGGGGGCAATCTTTTTGCCTGGAGAAAAACGCCTGCTTGTGGCGCTGGCGTTAAGATTGGCTATGCCCTCGACCGGTATTGCCGAGGCAACACGGAAAAAACTGGCGCCATCGATCCAGTCGTAGCTAACACCGTCGGCGCTGTGCACTGCATACGATGCATTATAAAAGTCAGTGCCCAGCCATGCATCGAAGGAAAACGAGACTTCGACAATCTCGCCTTTGCTCACCCGGCCAAAGTTTAACAACTTTTGTTCCGTGTTCGCGCCGTACGCGTGAATGCCGTGACGGTTTCGAATCAAGAAGCCAAATACCGGTTCTTCGATATCGTGATGGAAACGAACCCGCAGGCGTGCAAGCAGAGTCTCACCCGTTTCGACCAGGTCGGCCGGCTGCCTGGAGGAATCCAATATCTCGGCAGTTATGATTTCGGCGCTTCTGTCTCCATGACGAAACCCAAATTTGAGCGGACCGGCAGTGTTCAAAAGCTCTTCGAGCATCGAGTCGGTCTCGGAAGTCTCCAATGCCGTCTGAGCACCTGGTGCTTCCTGCTCGATTAATTCATACGCGGTCTCGCGCTCCATAATCAGCTTTTGATAGCGGTTCAAAACATCCGCCGGTTTCCCATCTGCTACCACATGACCGCCATTTAAGAGTATGGCTCTGGAGCACAACGCTTTGATAGCGGACGGGTCGTGAGAAACGAACAGGATGGTTGTTCCATGCTCCTGCATTTCCTTTATCCGTCGCAGACACCGGTGCTGGAAAACTGCGTCTCCAACCGACAGGGCTTCATCGATTATCAGAATTTCGGGTCGCGTGCTGATTGCGGTTGCAAAAGCAAGTCTGACATACATACCGCTTGAATATGTCTTTACTGGCTGATGTATGAAATCGCCGATCTCCGCAAACCGCTCTATCTCCGGCATCAGCGCTACGGTCTCAGCTCGCGACAAGCCACTCAAACTTGCATTCATGAAAACATTTTCGACGCCGGTGAATTCCATGTTGAATCCGGCGCCGAGCTCGAGCAGAGCAGCGATCCTGCCGCTGTGCCACACATCCCCGTGTGTCGGTTCCAGTGTGCCGGTGATGAGTTGAAGAAGGGTGGATTTGCCGCTGCCATTTGGGCCGATTATCCCTGTCGTCGTGCCTGCTTCGATTTCAAAGTGGAGGTCGCTTAACGCCCAAAATTCACGATGACACTTCCACCGGCCGCGCGAAAGGGTCTCTTTCAGGCGATCGCCTGGGTGATCGTAAATTCTATATTGCTTCGAGAGATTCTCGACGCGAAGCGCTATTGGCATTTTCGATTTATGGCTCGATGATCATTATATATTCCGTTTTGCTTGAGACACTATAGACCGACAATGGTGATATTGTGCAATGGGCTGCGCGGTGGAGACAACCTCAGCGGATGCAGTCTCGCGGCTTACATTAAACGCCGCTGCGCATGTACAATCTGCGGATGCTTTCTGCGCAAACAGCAAGGCGTGCCGTATGGCGGCCGCTTTGGGAACTTCCGGGCCGGCTGGATCTGATTCTTTCACTTACCAGGCGGGAATTGGCTGCCCGTTATAAGGGTTCGATACTCGGCATTGTTTGGGCGCTTGTTACGCCAATCGTGATGATCGCGATCTTCACGTTTATCTTTGCAGGAATCTTTGGCGCCCGATTTGGACCCGGAGGAACTGCCTGGGATTATGCACTATATCTTTTTTGCGGATTGCTGCCCTGGACTGCCTTTCAGGAATCGGTCCAGCTTTCATCGACAACGGTTGTTTCCCACTCGAATCTTGTAAAACGCGTGGTTTTCCCTCTTGAGGCGTTGCCCGTTGCGCAGGCGCTTTCCAGCCTTGCGACACAGTTGTTCGGAACGGTTGCCCTGCTTATCGCGACACTGATCCTGCACAGGGAATTGCACTTATCAATTTTGTGGCTTCCTGTACTGCTATTGCCGCAACTGATTGCGACCATCGGAGCGTCCTGGCTCCTGGCGTCGCTTGGTGTCTATCTCCGCGATATTGTGCAGGGGGTAGCCCTTGTCTTGATGGCGTGGATGTATCTGACGCCGATTATCTACCCGGAAACGATAATCCCCGAACGTTACCGACGGGTGGTGGAGCTTAATCCGTTTACTCCGTTGGTCAGAAATTATCGCCGGATCCTTCTGGAAGGCGGGATGCCTGATTGGAGCGGCCTGGCATATTTCTCTGGTTTTGCGGTTCTGCTGTTTCTGTTCGGGTATTGGTGGTTTGCGAAGACCCGAAGGGGATTCGCGGATGTGATTTGAGCGCCAGGCCCGCTCACAAAACACGCCCTTACAGTCGGTTTATTGCCCCGAGGGCGTTTTCGGCCCTGCATCTACGATTCGTTTACCCGTTGCACGGTCGAAGACGGCATTTCGGAGAAATTGTTCGGATGTCCACGGAGCGGGGTCTCCACCCAGGTACTTGTTGAACCATTCGAGATGTGCGGTGTAGTAGAGTGCCATTTCGTACCAGCTCGGCCAGTGGCCCGCGTTCTGGTAAATAATCAAGCGGGATGGAACATTCATCTTTTGCAGAGCCTTAAAGAACTGCAGCGATTGCGTGTAAGGGATCCGGAAGTCGCGCTCGCCGGAGATTACAAGGCACGGCGTTTTGAAATTCGTGACAAAGTTCGACGGCGACCATTTTTCATATAGTTGCGAATCCCATGGCCGGCCTTTCAAATCCCATTCCGGAAACCAATCCTCCTCTGTTCCCCCGTAGAACGAACGCAGATCGTAAATGCCCATCATGGAAGCCAGGGCCTTAAACCTGGTGTTGTGGCCCTCAAACCAATCCATCATATAACCGCCGAAGGACCATCCCATCGCGCCCATGCGGTCCCTGTCAACATAGGGCAGCTTCTCGAGCGCATCCGTGATCTTCATCAGGTCTTCGTAGACCTTCCCGCCATAATCCCCTGAAATCTGCGCGGTGAAATCCTGGCCGAATCCGGTTGAGCCATGGGGGTTCGGAAATGCGACGATATAACCGGCACCTGGATATACCTGCCAGTCACCTCTAAAAGCATCCGCCCATTGTGACTGCGGTCCCCCATGTACGTTCAAGATGATCGGGTATTTTTTCGATGGGTCAAAGTTATGCGGTTTTACAAGGAACACCTGGATCTTCGCACCGTCGGCGCCGGTAACCCACATCGACTCTGCCGGCCGAATGTCGACCTCGTTTGCCACCACGTCGTTTATGTGTGTCAGACGTTGAGGAGATCCGCCTGTTACTGCCGACGCATAGATCTCGCTCAGCTCATTAACAGACCGTTTGATATAGAACATGCGATCATCAGCCGGTGAAAACGCAAATGCGTCAATCGTCTTATCCGTCAGGACTTTCCGCATCGTTCCTGACCCGATTTCGTAGCGGAAGATTGGGTTTGTTCCTTCGACTTGTCCTGTGAACCAAATTGCCTTCGAATCGCGCGTCCAACGAAAATCGTCGATCCAATTTCGAAACGATTCCGTCAGTACCCTGGACCTTCCCGTTTGACGGTCGAACAGCGCAATTCGGTAAAGGTCCGACTCGTA
>WNFR01004106.1_pt1 | contig 16191 bp, 14 predicted proteins | sample 5400221 | NCBI WGS metagenome assembly WNFR01 (sample SAMN13153357, study PRJNA577476) | soil metagenome | isolation source: 40 cm soil under Madrone tree | place: USA:California | collected 2016-06-14 | reverse complement strand
GACGATGGCTACGACATCTCAGACTATTACGGCGTCGATCCGCGCTACGGCACGCTCGGCGATTTTGTCGCGTTCACCCATGGCTGCCGGCAGCGCGGCATCCGTGTCATCATCGACCTCGTCGTCAACCACACCTCCGACCAGCACCCCTGGTTTCGCGAGGCGCGCAGCTCGAAGGATTCGCCCCGTCGCGACTGGTATGTCTGGTCCGATAAGAAACCGGCGAATGCCAACACCGGCATGGTGTTTCCCGGCGTGCAAAAGTCGACCTGGACGCGGGATAAGGAAGCAGGCGCCTGGTACTTTCACCGCTTCTACGATTTCCAGCCGGATCTCAACACCTCGAACCCGCATGTCCAGGCCGAGATCCTCAAGATCATGGGGTTCTGGATTCAGCTCGGCGTCTCCGGCTTTCGCATGGACGCGGTCCCCTTCATCATCGCGACCAAGGGCGCGAAGGTGCGAAAGCCCGTCGAGCAATACGACATGCTGCGTTCGTTCCGCGAATTCCTGCAATGGCGGCAGGGCAACGCCATCATCCTCGCCGAAGCCAATGTGCTGCCCAAGACCGACATGGAATATTTCGGCCACGACGGCGACCGTATGCACATGATGTTCAATTTTCATGTCAACCAGCATCTGTTCTACGCGCTGGCCTCGGCCGATTCCCGTCCGCTGGCGAAATCGCTGGCCGCGACCAAGCCGCGGCCGGCCACCGCGCAATGGGGCCTGTTCCTGCGCAATCACGACGAACTCGATCTCGGCCGCCTGACCAAGGCGCAGCGTGATGCGGTATTCAAAGCCTTTGGACCCGACAAGGGCATGCAGCTGTACGACCGCGGCATACGGCGGCGGCTGGCGCCGATGCTCGGCGGCGACCGGCGGCGCATCGAACTCGCCTACAGCCTGATGTGCACGCTGCCGGGTACGCCGGTGATCCGGTACGGCGACGAATTCGGCATGGGCGACAATCTCGATCTGCCCGAGCGCAATTGCGCGCGCACGCCGATGCAATGGTCGACCGAACCGCATGCCGGATTTACCGAAAGCGACAAGCCGTGTTCGCCCGTGATCGACAAGGGCCCTTACGGCTACGAGCACGTCAACGCCGCAAAGCAGCGGCGCGATCCCAACTTGATGCTCAACTGTACCGAGCGCATCGTCCGCATGCGCAAGGAAGTGCCCGAGGTCGGCTGGGGCGATTTCAAGGTGATCGCGACGCGCGATCCCGCCGTGCTGGTGATCCGTTATGACTGGCGCAACAATTCCGTGCTGTTTGTCCATAACCTGGACGAGAAGCCGCGCGAGATCTCGTTCGCCGTCGGACTTCCGGGTGAAGCCAGCAAGCTGCTGGTCAATCTCCTGACCGAGGACCACAGCCGCGCCAACGAGCGCGGCCGGCACACGCTGTTGCTCGAGGCCTATGGCTACCGCTGGTACCGCGTCGGCGGCCTCGATTATCTGTTGAAGCGCAGCGATATCGATACCGATGGAGCCGGGAAGACCGGTCACCCGGCGGGATCGGATTCGCCGATAATGACGCCTTCATTGCCGCGCAGGTCGAGCACGCCATCGATGGGCTCGCTCTCCCGATCGAGGAAGGTCGAGAGCAGGATCTTGCTGCCAAAACCGATCGAATTCGAGGTGACCGACACCGGCTCGGCGCCAAGGTTGAGCGCAACCGTCACCGCCTGGCCCTCGCTCTTCCGCCGATAGAGCAACAGGTCGCCCTGCGCCGCGACTGGCTCATAGGTGCCGGTCACCAGTTGTGGCAACATTCTCCGCAGCGCGATCAGCGCCTTGTAGAGGCTGAGGATCGATTTGGTATCGGCATCGAGATTGACGACATTCTCGTGGGCGAAATCGTCGGCCAGCGGCAGCCAGGGCACGCCGGCCGAAAATCCGGAGTTGTCGGTCGCATCCCATTGCATCGGCGTGCGGCAGCCGTCGCGGCCGACGCCGATTCCGGGAACATTCTTTTCGAAGGGGTCGCGCACCTGGTCGGGCGCGATTGGCACCTGATGCATCCCAATCTCGTCACCGTAATAGAGCGTCGGCGTGCCGCGCAGGGTGAGTAGCAGCATCGCGGCGACGCGCGCCTGCTCCTGGCCGACCCGGCTCGCGATCCGCGGCCGGTCGTGGTTGCCGAGCACCCAGTTCGGCCAGGCGCCCGCGGGCAGAGCTGCTTCATAATCGGCGATGATTTTTCCGATCGAGCGCGCGCTCCAAAGCGTCGACAGCAGCGCGAAATTGAACGGCAGATGCGCGCCGCCGAGATCGTTGCCGTAATAGGCGACGAGGCGCTGCAGCGGCAGATAGATTTCCCCGATCAGGACGCGACCCGCAAATTCGTCGATCACGCGCCGCATCCCGGCGATCACTTCATGCACCTCCGGCTGATCGGTCGAGTACTGCGTCAGGGTTTTCTCGTGCGGCGGCCGGCCTTCGACGTAATGCGGGTTTTGCGGATTGTCGCGAAAGTCCGAGTCCTTGATCAGATGCCAGATCACGTCGACGCGAAAGCCGTCGACGCCCGTGGCGAGCCAGAAGCGCATCACGTCATGGATCGCCTCGCGCACCGCCGCATTGCGCCAGTTCAGGTCCGGCTGTTCCCGGAGGAAGGCGTGGTAGTAGTATTGATCCGTCTCGGCGTCGTGCTGCCAGGCGCTGCCGCCGAATTCCGACAGCCAGTTGTTCGGCGGGCCACCGTCCGGCCTGCCGTCGCGCCAGATGTACCAGTCGCGTTTCGGATTATCGCGCGAAGAGCGGCTCTCGGCGAACCAGGGATGCCGGTCGGAGGTGTGGTTCGGCACGAGGTCGAGGATCAGCTTTAGCCCGCGCGCGTGCGCCGCCTCAATCAGCGCGTCGAAATCCGCCATGGTGCCGAACAGGGGATCGATGCCGGTATAGTCCGATATGTCGTAGCCGAAATCGGCCATCGGCGAGGGGAAAATCGGCGACAGCCAGACGGCGTCGATGCCGAGCGACTCCAGGTAAGGCAGCCTCTCGATGATTCCCCTGAGATCGCCGACGCCGTCGGCGTCGGTATCCTGGAAAGAGCGCGGATAGACCTGATAGAAAATCCCGTTGCGCCACCAAGATTTAGTCATGCGGAAAATCTTTATTGTTGATGCCAACGCCTCAACCGGTGGCGGGTTCAGGTCAGGTGCACGGGGTTTCCATCCGGCGCGCGGGTTTGTTGTTCAGCACCTAATGGAACCTTGGGGGACCTTAGCCTAGGAACATATCGTTCGCGGCACAGGGATCGTGGTCTGCGGCTTAATGTCCTGCGAGCTCCCCCATCGAGGCCACTCGGCGTGCGATTCGAGTCAACGACGCAATCGAGATTTCTCCATTATGAGCCGCTTTTCGACTTCGGAACCAGACCTCATCACCTTTGTTAGAACGGAAAGGCGCAGGCGTGTGCCGTTTTGTTTTGCGGCGGAGGCCGTTATGGACGACAGGTCTGACCCGAGTGGGAAGAATCAGCAGTCGATGACACCGCGCACGGCCATGTCAACGACAACCTCGCCGATTATCTGCTGCCGGTGAATGCCGACGTTCCCAGCGTCGAAGTGATCCTGTTGTCGGAGCAAGACGACCAGATCCATCCGGCCGACGTCAAGGGCCTCGGCGAGCTTGGCAATGTTGGCACCAATGCCGCCGTCTGCAATGCGATTTTCCATGCCACCGGCCAGCGCATTCGCAAGCTGCCGGTGCGGCTAGAGAAGCTTGAGATATAGTTTTCACATCGGGGGTTTGTCATCAGCGTTCTCGATTCAGACGACACCGAACAGGCCGATCTGCGTGGCGGTTGTTCGCCATGGTTTGAGGCTGTGAGAGGTCCGCCCCGTTCCGAACTCGGCGAGAACACCAGATGCGATGCGCTGATCGTCGGCGCAGGCGTCACGGGATCCTTGGTCGCCGAACGCCTGACGCGGCAAGGACTCGATGTGATCATTGTTGATCGCGAGATTCCAGGCCGCGGCAGCACGGCCGCCTCAACCTCAATGCTGCTTTGGGAAATCGACCGCTCGGTCACGCAATTGACCGAAGTGTATGGTTTTGAACGGGCTTCGCGCGCTTATCATGCCAGTCTGCGTGCGGTCACCGGCCTCAAGGCTCTCGTCGCTGCCCTCGGCATTCCCTGTGAAATGCACGACAGAAATTCGCTGTACGTGGCGGCCGGCACCTCGGGCAAGGATTTGCTGGGAGAGCATCGGCTCCGCGAACGCGCCGGACTGCCCGGTGATTTCCTCGACCACGCCAAACTAATCGACATCTTCGGCATCGCGCGTGCGGGCGCCATCGTGTCGCGGGGCGCCGCTGATTCCGATCCATTGAAGCTCTCTCGCGGGCTGCTTCACGTCGCGACCGCGCGCGGCGCGAGGCTATTCGACGGCGAGGCAGTCGATTTCGATGCAGCTGGGCATTTTGTCAGTGTCGGCTTGAGCAATGGCCGCGAGGTCGCGGCGCGCTCGGTGGTGCTCGCGACCGGCTACGTGATGCCGGGTATCGTTCATTCGAATCTGCAAAAGGTGTCATCGAGCTGGGCGGTTGCAACCACGCCTCAGCCGCAAAATGTCTGGAAGGACGGCACCCTGATCTGGGAAGACAGCGAGTATTATCATTATGCCCGAACGACGAGGGCGGGTCGTATCATCATCGGCGGCGAGGACAGCGACGACTTTATCGAGCCAGAGGCACGCGATCGTCTAATCCCGGAAAAATCGCGCGTATTAGCGCAAAAGCTCAAGGCACTTTGGCCGATGGCGAATACCCAGATCGAGTTCCGCTGGGCAGGTACGTTCGATACCACTAGCGACGGCTTGCCCTTGATAGGTCCTGTCCCTGGACAAAAGGGTGTCTATGCCGCCTACGGCTATGGGGGCAACGGCATCACCTTCAGCTTCCTCGCTGCCCAATTGATCGGTGATCACATTGCGGGTTTGACGTCGCCCCTGTTGCGCGAATTCGCTATTAATCGGGATTTCTAACAGGATCGGCTTCTGATTTCCAGCTTTCCAATGTCAGGCTCCGCCATGCGCTCTCAATCCTTCAGGCTCTCCCGCCAAAATAACGACTCAAGGGAGCCCGGCATCGTTCCCAAGTTGTCTGGAACAATTTGCAAGCAAGCGGCGTTTAACTTCCGTCCGCGCCCCCTGACGCTGGACCTGCCCCGTTTGACACCTCGACCGAGGCGGCGGGGCTTCTTTTTGTTCAGTCTATGGAGAACGCATACGATGGCGCTTTATCGGGTACGGCCGACCCAAGCCGACATCGAAATCGCAAACGCCGTCGCAAAATACACCAGCCCGCAAACCGAACGCGTGGCGGAGACGCTGACCTGGGGCGCCGATGAGCACGTGCTTTGCGCGCTTGCGGCCGGCTGGTGGCTCTACTGCCGCGGCGGCAGTCAGCACGACCGGGTCAACGGCAACCACCTTCTGCTGACGACGGTCGCGGTCACCATCTTCCCCCATTTGCTCAAGACGCTGTTCGATCAACAACGGCCGGATCGCCTGACCATGCGCGGCCATTTGCACGGCGTTCCCTTTTCGGGAAGACGCGAGGACGCCTTTCCATCGGGCCATGCCATGCATATCGGCGCGCTCGCATCCGCGGCGACGGTACTGCCGCGCGGAAAACGCAATCTGCTCTGGTCGCTCGGCGCGGGGCTCGTTCTGACCCGGATCGTGTTACTGGCGCATTGGGCGAGCGACGTCGCGGCGGGCCTTGCCATCGGCGGATTGACCGAGCGGTTGCTGAGATTTTGGACCGGATACGGTTCGGCAATTCCGGACCCGACGCAGGACATCGCCAGGAGATAAAGATCCCTATTCATCCGCGGTCGGGGCGCCAAATGTCGCGCAGGCCTTTCCGCCGTCACCAGATCGATTTGCTCGTTGAACCTCATGCGGTACATCGTCAGCAGCGCATCGTGGCCGGCATCGGATGAACTGCACAATGCATCTTCCACGATGATGACGCGAAAGCCGATATTGACGGCGTCCATCACGGTCGACAGCACGCAGACGTCAGTCTCGGCACCGGACACGATGACCGTGCGGACGTGCTTCTCGCCCAGGAAATTTGCTAGCGGGGATCGGAAGAACGCCGAATAGGTCGGCTTGTCGATGACCGTGGCAGGCGGCACGAACCGCGCCAATTCAGGCACGAGGTCGAGTTGCGAGGCGCCCAACATCTGGCGCGTGGCGATCTTCCAGCGCTGAAAATACGGCCGCCACTGCCCGGGCGCCTGTTCGGGCGAGTTAGGCGTGATGAAGCGCGTGAAGACCGTTCGTTCGGCATGGCGGTCCACGATATCGGCAATGGTCGGGAGCACCCGCTCCATCCACGGCGTCTCCCAAATTCCTCCCTTGGCAAAAATGCGTTGCATATCGACGCACAGGTGGGACGGCGTTCTCGATCGGCCTTATCGGCTGGTCATTCTGCGACAACGGCTTGTTCACGGGCGGGCATCGCGGCTACTGATGCCGGACCGTGGGTAAGTCGCGAGCACATGCGGGCGTTCCCGGCCCCGACTTCAAAGCTTGCGACTGCTGCGCCAGTCACTCTAACGATCCCGCAGGAACCTTCCCCTCGCGCGAAAGTTGATCCAACGCCCCTATCGGGTTTCGATTTCGCAATGGAGGAAGACGTTGGGACTGTTTTCGAGAGACATCAAGACGATGAACGACCTGCTGCTGCACGGGCTGCAGGATATGTATTACGCCGAACAGCAGATCGCTGACGCGCTGCCGAACATGATCGACCAGGCGACTAACCGCGATCTGTCACAGGGTCTCAAGAACCACCTGGAAGAAACCAAAAAGCAGATCGAGCGGCTCGATCAAGTGTTCAAGAAGCTCGGCAAACAGCCGTCCGGCACCGACTGCCCGGCGATCGACGGCCTGGTCAAGGAAGGCGATGCGACCGCGGGCGAAGTCGAGGACAAGTCGGTGCTCGACGCTGCGATCATCGCGAACGCCCAGGCTGTCGAGCATTACGAGATCGCCCGCTACGGCACCCTGATCGCATGGGCCGAAGAACTCGGCCACGATGACATCGTCCGCTTCCTCAATACCAACCTGAACGAGGAAAAGGCCGCCAACACCAAGCTCAACACCGTGGCGCTACGCAAGGGTGTCAACCGCAAGGCCGCGAGTTAAGGTCCGGCGTAGTTCGCTGGCGATAAGGTTGGAACCATGACGGATGATAGCCCAGCGAGATCCGTCGGATCGCTGGGTGCAAGGCACGCGGGCAAGACCAGTCGCAACTTCGAGGGCCGCGCTGAAACCCAGAAGATCGCCGCTAGTTTGAACGCCCACCCCCCTGAGCAGGCTGGCCTCTCCACCAACGCCTCCCGTTCAAGATCACGTAGGCTCTCCAGGCAATCGGTTTGTCATTGTTGCGCCTCCGGCGAGCGGAAATGGTAGAATAGTTTAAACTCTTCGGCTGTGACCTGGTCCTCCATTGCCGCCTGCAATAGAAGGCTTAGCAAAAACAGCCGCCGGCATTGCTGCCGCCGGCTGTTCGTATTCCACTCACGCCACTTACTTACTTCGGATATTTGAACTCCGGCGCGGCTTTTAGCGCCTCCTTGGTGGTGTTCATCGACGCCAGCCACTTGTCGTTCTTGGCGTCGTGACGAATGTTCACCGACGACGGCGAGACCGCGACATAGTGCTCGCCCATACCGAGGAAGCCGCCGACCGACAGGATCAGCGCGTCGATCTGGTGGTTCTTGATGGCAATGTCGGTGATCTCGCCGATCGACTCATCCTTCTGGTTATAGACGTTCAGGCCTTTGAGCTTGGAGCTGAACATCTCGTCTTTCGAGACCGCCGAGAATTTGGCTTCGGCCGGCGCAGTGCCGGTAGTCTTAGCCTCTTCGGCGAGAACCGGCGACGCCAAAACAGCGAGCGAAGCGGCGATCAGTGCGATTTTCTTCATGTTGTCCTCCAGTGCAGAATTGCTGATCTATAATGCGAGGAGGGAATAGTTGTTCCGCGGAAACTTTTACGACGCGGCGTGTTGGGCTTCGTCGGTCGGGCGTGCCGGCAGCGATTTTACCGAATCATTCGGCAACAGGCTCGCGCTTGGGCGTGGCTCCTGATAATTCAACGGCGCCTGTCAGGCGTTCGGGCATCGGGAACTGCTGGGCCAGTTGCGAATCAGCTGTGGGTCGCGGACAACCGCAATCCGGCCAAGATCGACTACGACGACCAGTTGCAGCTCGGCTTCGAAGATCTCACCGCCGATACCTTATAGAGCGAACGTTCCATATCGCCCATTATGCGAAATCCACCACTAGCCACGGGATTTCAGACGCGCATTTCAGCCTCGCTGAGCACGATGATGACAGGATCGCCTTCAGGCAATTGCCCAGGCGACGCAACCGCTTCGGCAAGTGGCGTGTTCGAACCTGCATCTTCTGGAATTGAAATGCGCGCCGGCGTTTCGGCAGCGTCTCAGAATCATACGGCAATCGCACGGACAGGACGGGCGACCGGCACCCCAGCGCGACCCACCACCGCAATGAGAAAGTCAGCCAACTGCTATTGCTCGAACCTGGGACCCACCGGTTGCGAGTGAGCGGCACTAAGATCAAGCGTCAGAACGCCGGTTGTCACGACGCCCATGTTTCAAGGTATCACGCTTCCCCGCCGCCACCTTAACAAAAGCCGGTTATTGACAACGTCGAATGCTTTCGGGCTTCGGGGCATTATTGGGTTGATGACCGAGCAGCCTTCGTGGCGGGACCGCTCAACACTTCCAGCAACTCTTTGATCGAATTCTGGCAAACGAAGTCAGGTGCGACAGCGGCGGCGTCCACGGCAAGACGCTTCTCGCGAATTATATCCTCGCTATTCCAGTGTGAAACCTTCACTAGTTTGGAATACATTTCTTGGTCGTTCGACACGCCGTATCTTGCCCAAATCGCAAAGCAGCCAGCTCGCCGCGCCATCAAGACGTCTTTCGCAAGACTGTCGCCAATGTACGCCGTAGATACAACGTCAGTTCGCTCTCGCCGAACGATGTCCTGCAAAACCCGCGGGTCGGGCTTGGTTTCGCCGGCAGGGAGTTCCGACATTCTTGTCGTCGAAATATTGTAAATTGGTTGAGCGCGATATCCTTCGAACGGGGATGCCGGCAACTCGCTGACGCTTTTCTCTCGGCAGTATAGCCGCTCGAATACGTCACTCAGTTCAAGGCGTGCGATGCGACCGACCGCGGCAAAGTACTTGCTGTCCGTGAATGCGACTAGTTTTATGCCGCGGCTCTTGAGTTCATCAAGGGTTTCGCGAACGTCCGGAAACAGGCGCAGTTCGTTTTTTCGAACCTTGTTGAACGCATGAAATGCTGGGTCGAGAAGTCGCCAGACGTGCTCTGCACCGTTGGCGTTGACGTGCTTTTGCGCTATTTCAGTTTCGAAAAGTGCGTAAGGATGCTCGACGTCGTGATGCCTAACCCGCCTTCAATTGAGTTAGGAGTAATTCCTTATCACAATGAAGAAGGTCAGCCGCCACATCAACCATCGAATAGAAGGCGGGCAGAAACGAGGCGTACCAGTTGTATAGGGTATTATCCAGATCGAAGACAGCTAGGTCGACACGTCTCATCCGACCACTTTCAAGAAGTTAGTAGCCAAAAAAACGAGGTCACCAAAGACCGCGAGAACTACAAAGATGAAGTCGTAGAAGTGCTTCAATTTTCGACCGGCGTCGACTTTTTTTACACCGAAATATTCGTATCTGCCGTCGGAAGCAACCTTCTTGTCGGCATCAGCGTATCGACTGAAATGGGAGATGGTTTGTGTCATTCCCTTTCTTAGTCCAACAATCTCTTTGATGTGTTTCTCTTCGAGATCCTCACCGAACGTGACCGCGCCGCGAAGCATCTGGTGATAAACTTCTAAATCCAGATGCCTCACGGCGGACACGGCTGCTGCTGCAGCGCCAATGATCGCCAAGGAGACGTGCAAAACAACAAGATGCCCAAAGATGGAAAACGAGTAGGCTGAAATTGTGTGAGACGCTGCGCCATCTTCCCCTACTGGCGTGGACCGAATGAACAAGTAAAAAGCCGCGCCTAAACTGGCCGCGACGAACGTCAGGCCAAGTTGCCGGGACTTAACGCACATATCGTTGAAGTGTTTTTGGGTCTCGACCGCCTGCTTCCAAATCTCGATCAGCAGCTTGTTACGCTTGTCGACTGCGTCATCGTCGGATTTCGCTGTCGCGGGTTTGGAGGGCTGGTCTTCGTCTTCCTGAAGCATTTCCGACAACCGCCCCCCCGGGTTTCAATCAACGCGTTGGCCCCGCCAGGGTCTGACCTCGCTGATCCCAGACCCGACCATTGTATCACAGATCGTGCGGAACCGCCGGGCTCCCCCAATACCCCGGGGAGGGCCGTCCCTGGCACCTCTCGCGGCTGCTTTCCGGGTTACGGCAGCGGCGACGGAGACACTGAAAGCCTCTGAATTGCTGGTGTCCAAGATCGAGTGAGTTGGCGTCCTCTGCTCGCCTGTCAAACCTTAAAAACTTCTTAACGGCCCTTTTTGACCCTGGGATATTTCTAAGGTCGTACTGCGCGCGCGCGAGACCGGGGGCCTGTCCATGGTACCCGGGGGGTAGATTTTGCGCCTATCAGCCTGACCAAACTTAGAAGCCTTGCCCTACGCGGCTATGGCATGCGGCCGATCGTGGTCGCGTCAGCCATAACAGCGAGGCGAGCTATGAAACGTGACCTTTACGCCGAGGTGTCTGCGCGCATTGTCGCAGAGCTAGAAGCCGGCGCCGCCCCCTGGGTTAAGCCATGGTCGGCAACCCCGGGCGCGAATACGCCATGCAACGCAGTGAGCAATCGACCTTACTCGGGATGCAACGTCGTTCTGTTGTGGATGGCGCAAGCCGCCGGCTATCGCACCCCACGCTTTCTAACATTCAAGCAGGCTTTGGAGTTGGGCGGCAACGTGCGCAAGGGCGAGCACGGCACGAAAGTATATTTCGTGAAGCAGCTCCAGGTTCAGGACAAGGGCGCGGCGGATGGAACTGCAACGCGTCTAGTTCCGATGATGCGTGAATATACGGTTTTCAATATCGACCAATGCGAAAACCTTCCCGACAGCATCAACACGGGAAAGCCGATGCGCGTTCGCAATCCCGGCACGCGCGACGAGCTTGCCGACGCATTCCTTCGCTCAACTGGAGCAGACATCCGCGAGGGCCACGGCGAAGCCTGCTACATCCCGAGCCGCGATTTTATCTCGATGCCGGCATTCGCTGGCTTCAAGGGCGCAGATCACTTCTACAACGTGGCATTCCATGAGTTGACGCATTGGACAGGACACGATGGGCGTCTTGATCGTGATTTGAAGAACCGGTTCGGCTCACGCAACTACGCAGCCGAGGAGTTGATCGCGGAGTTAGGTGCTGCATTCCTGTGTGCGGAATTTGGCTTTGATGGTGACGTCAGGAACGCCGGCTATATCGGCCCATGGGTCGAGCTATTGAAGGCCGACAAGCGTGCGTTCTTTACAGCGTGCAGCAACGCTTCCAAGGCTGCGGCCTATCTGCGCGGCTTGGCCCTTGCCGAGCCTGCCGAACGGGCTGCGTGAGGCGGCGATGACTTCTGACCCCAGACATGAGCCGCTCTATGACATCCACCCGCGGACCGGCGCCGCCGTCGAAATATTCTACGCTGATCGCTCTCTGGAAACGTTTGGCAGAACCGGCGCGGGTTGGTTCTGGTGGTGTCGTCGGCCCGGCTTTGCGCCAGCTGGGCTGGCGACTGGCCCCTTTCCTACGAGCTACGCAGCATATCGGCACGCGCTCAATGCTGAGGCGCCCATGTCTTGGTGACGCTGGCGATATCGCTCGCTCCAGCCCGCGGGCGCGATCAAGTAGAACTTGCGCGACAGGGTCAGCATCGACTGCGTATGGGGCGATCGTTTGAGTAGGGAAGGGACGCAAATATGCCCCCGCTGCTTCCCCCATGCTTCCCTGAAAGCAAGACGACAAGGCCGCCGAAAGGCGGCCTCTCAGAAGTTATTCAACCAGCAAGAAAATCTGGAGCGGGCGAAGGGGCTCGAACCCTCGACCCCGACCTTGGCAAGGTCGTGCTCCTGCTTCAACGCCTTGCCGCGTGTGATCGGAGCAGTCTATAAAAAGCGGGCGGGATATTCAGCCGACATCACGATGACACAATGATGCGAGACGAAAATCGGGTCAAAAAGTGAGAGAAGTGACTGATTTTATTGACTAAGTACGCGGGCGTAGTTCAATGGCAGAACGGCAGCTTCCCAAGCTGCATACGAGGGTTCGATTCCCTTCGCCCGCTCCAAAATTCCCAAGCGGGTGTATGCATTTATCGGCCTACTATTGATCTGCACGTTCCCCACGTTCCCTATCGCGTTCCCCAATTACGTTTCCGTCTCGTTCTTCGCGCCTCGATGCGCCTGTCGCAACTTGGCCACCTTCCGTGATTTTCCCATCCCGCCGCGGATATATCTGACCGTCGTAGAAGCCTGGGAATGCGCAGCGGTTGAGCGGATGTCGTCGAGATCGGCCCCGGCATCGTCGGCCTCCGAGATTCCGCCAGCGCGCGCATCCATGTTCCAGAGCGCCTTTGGCACACCGGCAGCTGTTGCTACCTTCCGCCATTCCCTCGCGTATCCATGAGCCGCGTAGGGGCGTTGGGCATCCTCATCGATGATAATAGGTCCTAAGCGCCGTTCGGCAGGAATGTGAGCCAGGACATTCAGCACCATCGGAAACAACTTAAGGTCGTGCGCAGCCGTTTTACCGGTCTTAGTGGTGTCCTTGAATACCTCAAGATTGCTTCCAAGGTCAGCCCAAGTAAGCCCATTCACCCATCGCCGCCCGTTCAGGACGATGCCTGTGGTCTCGCCGTCACGCACTGGCTCCCATTCCCCGATAACGTCACGCTGCCGAAACGTGGTCTCAAATTGGATCGCCGTGCCGAGAGCAAGCGAGATACGGCCAACCTCGATCGCCTTGGCCACGAACGCCTCAACGTGGTGCAGTTCAAGTCGCGCGCGCCGCCGCGCCGGTTGCTTGAAACGAGAGGCATTGAGAATGGCAGCGAGCCGAGCGCATTCCGTGTGCTCAGCCGCGATGCCGTAGGTCATCAATCTGCGTAGCAGGGAAATAATGCCGTGAGCCTTGCGGATGCGCTCCGGCTCCCCCTTCGCCCTGGGCGCCTTGGCCGTGTCGTACCACTTTCGAAAATCCGAGATGCCGAGTGCCGATAGCGCGCGCGTGCCGAAGGCTTTTTCGATGACGCCAAGTACCTGATCATAGGTGCGCCGCGTATTCCACTTGAGTTCGCGATACGGGCTCGCCTCATCGGTTTGATAGCATCGAACAAGACTTCCGAGCGTCCCATCAAACGTGCGAACCGTACGGCGTTTTCCGCCGGCCCATTCGAGCATCTCAGCCTGCAGCTTATGACAAGCTGCTTCGATCAATTTGCGCTGCGCCGGATCCTTCTCATCATAGTGGAGTCGAACCGTCTTTGGCTGGTAACCGGAGCGCGCGATGTCCGCGCGCGCGACCCAGTGAAGGCGTTCTTTCAACCTGCCCCGTCTCTTAAGGCCCGGTGCATTGAGTTTTTTATCGAAGTGCATCGAGGTTGTCCCTTCCGTCAAGTTGAGAGACTTCAACGTCAGACAAGCCGTAGCGCCTATTCCACCACGCCAGAACTGCAGGCCAATATCGTCCAGCCATGATGGGATCGACTCGCGGCAATCCATCTCGCTCAAGAACCGCGGCCTTGCCCTCCCACGACTTCGCGTCCTGGCTCAGCCGGCGCGCGACTTCCGCTTCGCAAGGGAATAGCCCTTGCGTCCTGATCTCGCTCGCTACAAGCCGGCGCGCCATGGATCAATCGTCCCGCGCGAGGCGCTTGTCGGCGCCGCGAAGTACTTTGGCAATTTCGTGAATATGATGAAGATCAATTTCCGTCACGACGCGCAAACCGTTACGGCGCGCGCTAAAGATTCTTTTGGCCACTTTAAATCGCTCTGTGCGTTTAAGGCCATCAAGTCGCGGGTCGTCGCGCTTAAACCAAAACACATGCCGATTATCGCCCGTGTCGAGATCGAACCAGGATTTCTCGCCGTGGTCGCTAACACTAAAAAAAAGGTTGGCAATAGGGAGGTTATCGCCCGTTAAAGGATCCCCAATGCGAACGGCTTCTTCGATCAGCGACTCCATGATATCTCCGATCGTCCTGATATTTTCTTTGTCATCTTTCAAAAATGGATAGGGGTAAGGTTTCGAGCCACGGACACTATCGAGCGTCGCTTTTCTCGCTAATCTTACGTTTTTAGGTGCGTCCCTAAGCAAGCCGCTCACCATGATTCCGAGCAATAAATTAGTAGCATCTTTCGGACCCATGTGAGCGGCACTTGTCCCACGCCCCTTTTGCTGAATCAGACCGGCTTCCCGCAAATGACGGGCACAGACGCTCACAGTCCTTGCTTCGACATCGAGCGTCCGCGCCAAAGCCTCTACTAACTCCGAGAGCCGTGCCATCAATCCTCGTTCACTACCATCGGAATCTAATTCATATGGAAGCGCCGAGTCAAGTCCATCTGAGTTGCATTCAGATAGAAATCGGACTTAAATTGTCAGACGGGGGAAAACCGAATAAATCTTACCAAAGGGCTGGTAGCGTTGCTCTCCGAAGGCAAAGGTCACACGTTCGAATCGTGTCGGGTGCGCCAATAAACTAAGGCTTTTCGCAATTTCGCCCGTTTGGTCTAAACGCTGGTGTCACCAAAGTGTCACCGCGCAAAACAAGGGCATAATCGCTACACCAGTTGCAATCGCGGCTTCGACGCCGTCGAATCCATTCCCTTCCCGGCTAGAAATCCGCGCACCAATTCTTCGCTAAGTCAGCCTCAAATCATCGACGTTACGTGATGGCATGATCAATAGCTCTCTTCCTTTGCGTAAAAGTCGCGACAACCATCGAACATATCCGCCGGTCGTGACGTTCGCAGGCAGGCAAAGGCCCAAGGGTTTGGAATTGCCGGTGAGCTGCTCAACACCACGGAGCTCATCGGGGCGTTGTCGGTCGTCGCCGTCGGCGCCGGCCTCGAAATGGCCCGGATCGGGGTATCGCTGCTTGCCCGACCTGCTGGAAACTTGATCCTGGCTTTTTGGCGGAGACCATTGCTACCGATCTTTATCCGGGAGATGGTTTGGGCGAGCGAGCAACAATGCGCCGAAAAAAATTGATAGCTTCTGAATCTGAACAAAGCTATTTTTGAAATCGTTTAACTCGGCCGATGAATAGAGAAACGTAGGTTTCGCCCCAATAGGATGCTTCTTTGTATTGTAAAGACTTGGGTAGAGTAGATAGCCGGGGCGGCTCTGGATTGTCCCGACTCTGCCATGGGCAATGTCATTGCGGCGCACGGCCCATCCGTTGACTTGATTGATAATGGTTTTGGCCTCATCGGCGAGTGGGCTTAGAGGATCGGGAGCAAAGTAAGCCGTAGCAGCCGCGCTCAGCATCCCGGTGCGTGCGATGCTGCTTACCACTGTGCCATAGGCGCGGATTGCGGGGTCGGTAGCTGGGTAAGTGGCTTTATTGCCAACGAACACGGCGAATAGGTTTGCTAGGGCGTGTACTCATAAAGACGTAGAGTCAGCTTCTAACGGCCAAGCGGAAATCTTACGATCAGTCAGAGCATTACCGCTCGTGTCCCCAAAACGGACATCCTGTTAGCGCGAGATGGCCAACTCTTTCTCGATGTCGGCCATCATCGGATCGGCAATTGCTTTAGGTGTGCCTTGGATCTCGCGTCGCCCTTGGCGGCGGCCTTCTCGTACCAGTCGCGCGCCTTGGCGTAGTCCTGCGCCACGCCCTGACCGTTTTCGTAAAGCCAGCCGAGGTTGCCCATGGCTTTCGCGTTGTCCCTGGCGGCGGCCTTCTCGTACCAGTCGCGCGCCTTGGCGTAGTCCTGCGCGACGCCGTAACCGTTGCCGTAAAGCAGGCCGAGCTCGGCCATGGCGCTCGCGTCGCCCTTGGCGGCGGCCTTCTCGAACCACCCGCGCGCCTTGGCGTAGTCCTGCGTCACGCCTAGACCGCTGTCGTAAAGCACGCCGAGGTTAAACATGGCGGTCGTGTTGTCCCTGGCGGCGGCTTTCTCGA
>WNFR01003510.1_pt1 | contig 16191 bp, 14 predicted proteins | sample 5400221 | NCBI WGS metagenome assembly WNFR01 (sample SAMN13153357, study PRJNA577476) | soil metagenome | isolation source: 40 cm soil under Madrone tree | place: USA:California | collected 2016-06-14 | reverse complement strand
CCCAATCGTCTCCACTGTCAGCATTCCCCCACCGCCCGCTTCGAATCAAAGCGAGCAGCGCATCAGGCCTAACGGGAGGGGGTCAATTTTGGACGCCGATAACCCCGCTCAGGGGGTCAAAATTGCACGCCGAAACACAGCATACCGCGCGAAGCACTTTCATTCGGTTTGGGGTATCGAGCGTATCGGCCGTGCAATCCGAAGCATTTTTGTTAGCGCGGTGCACGACGAGAGTGAGCGTCCCGTGCGCTCAATTCGATTCCTTGGCTTGTGGGACACGGTAGCAGCTTATGGTCTTCCCGTTGATGAGTGGACTCGGGGCATTAGCAAATGGATCTGGCCTCTCGAACTACCGGGACGGCAACTCAACAACAAAGTGGAGCGGGCATGCCACGCTGTCTGTCTTGACGACGAGCGAACGACATTTCAACCAGTCCTGTGGGATGAATCACTTCAGCCAGATCCTCCGGCCGACAGCTGGCCCACAGAGACCCAGCGGATTAGCCAGGTCTGGTTTGCAGGGGTCCATTCTAATGTAGGCGGCGGATATCCAGATGATTCCCTAGCTCAAGTTCCGCTTGCATGGATTATGCACGAGGCCGCAAAAACCGGCTTGAAATTCAAACAGCCGCCGAAGGCCTCGCTTGACGCTGTCTCCGTTGCGGAAGCGGCGTCAGACAAGGATGGCCGATTGTACGATTCCCGGAGCGGACTTGGCGGATACTATCGCTATGGACCCCGTAAGGTTTACGACCTCTGCCACATGAGGCTTTCTCGCAATCCCGACGACAAGGTAGAGATTGGGCTTCCGAAGATTCATGAAAGTGTATTCGGCCGAATTGAAGTCGGCGCGCATCTCTACGCGCCAATCGGTCTGCCACTGGAATACGCCGTCGTTTCGTCGAAGGGAATCGTAAACAGGCGGCGCCAAGGCCTGGGTGAAACTGACGCTCAGCGAGATATTAGATGCAAGGGCCAAGAACAAGTCTGGAATCTAGTCTGGAAACGTCGCGTTATCTATTTCCTGACAGTCTTTGCGTCGATCTATCTTTTTCTGTACCCCCTCTACAAAGTCACTTTCCCTTCGGATGAACTTGAAACTCCGCTCCGGCTAGTTTCGGATGCAATCCGTCTTGCAAGCGTGGTTCTTCCATCTCATGCGTCTCGTTGGGTTGACGCCTATGCGCGCGATCCCGGCTGGTTTCTGATAGCTGTAAGCTGGGTCGCAATCTTGATAATCTATGGCTCGGTGCTCGGAAAACAGATCACCGACCGGATGCGGCGGGTCTGGAATCAAGCCTTTCTCGAGCGGCCTGATAAAGCCATCGCTCAATCCGCTTCTCACAAACTCAATCTACGGCAGATTTCTCATTTTACGTTCGTTATTTTGCTTTGTTACGTACTCTTCTATCCAGTGTTCGCGAAGCTTGGCGCGGACACGCTCCTGTTGCCAAAGGAAGCGCAAGTCGCGTTCGCCAAATATACGGCTCAGCCGGTAAGGTTCCTAATCTCGATATACCTTTTGGTTCACTTGATTCCTGAAACGGTCGTTTATCGTCTTCGCACTTGGGCGCCCTACCAATGGTTGCTCAAAACGGTAAAGCTTCACTTGGCGCCCGCGGTCTTCGCTGGCCTGACCCTTTGGTTAGGGTTCGCGTTTGTGAGCCACTACCTCTTCGATATGAGAGACGCTTTTGGGAGTTTCTGCGAAGGCCAGCCTTCGCCGAGAGCGTTAGACGTTTGTCCCGCCGATGCGCCCGCTTCGCCATCCTGTGGACCTCAACAGTTCGATTTTGACTTCTCGCATCCTTCTAGTCTACCGAGAAGTCAAAGACTTTGTCAGCCGACGGGAATCATGCTCGAGCGCGGCCGGTCCTATCTAGTTTCGGTCAAGCGGGAGGCCTCGAACGGCGAATGGAAGTTCTGGAACGAGAGGTCTCATGTTTACGGGCAAATGATCAACGATCTTCCAAGATGGAAGAGAGCGGTCATGTGGCTTCTTTATCCTCTGCGCCGATCATTCGACCGACCCTGGGGAAGTGTCATCGCTAGATTTGGTCCGACAGGCAATGAAGAGAGCTTTATGGATCCCGCACCGGTCCGGAATCCCCCGGAAACTCTTAGCGAGGTAATGACACCAAGAAAGGATGGTCAGCTGTTTTTTTATCTGAATTTGCCGGTGATCGGAATTTGGGGCCTCGAACCGATTGTAGCGAATTGGCTCGGTAACAAGGGTGAAGCCCATATCACAGTGCGGCGGACAAAGTAGCGGCGCCTATTGCGCTCGCGACTGTCTTAGCTTCTGGGCATGTGTCTTTTCCCTAGCAGCGCGCGGCGAGTGTCCCGATTGCGCTTTCAATGTGTAGAGGAAAATACGCCATGTCCGATCAGCATCCGAACTCCGAAATTCCTGCCCATCATTCCCCTTTCGAGCATCCTCTTTCGCATTTTTCCGATCGGTTCAATAGTGCTGGGCCGATCAAGATCGTGGCAATTGGATCGTCCTCGACGGCGGGCGAGGGCGGCATTGCTCCATATCCATGCCGCCTAGAGCAAGCCCTAAGGGACCCGTACATTTGGCCGGCCGGAGCCGACAAGTTCAAGAATCGGATGATAGACGTAATCAACAGGGGGAAGGGCGGAGATGAGGCGCCCGGCGAACGCGCACGTCTTCAGGGAGATGTGATCGACGAGAATCCGTCGCTGGTTATTTGGCAGGTCGGCACCAACGCTGTTTGGAAAGCCTACGACTTTGGCGAGGTAGCCGCGGCGATCGACGCCGGGCTGAAATTACTCCTAAGCGGCCGCTCCGGTATGGATGTCGTGCTCATGGATATGCAATACGCGCCAGCGATCCTGAGCGACAACAGGATCAAGGCGACCGAACAGATGATAGGGCTCATTTCGGAGGCCGCGGCGGCGAATCCGCCCGTCAATCTTTTTCGTCGGTTTGACCTGATGCGCAGATGGCTCGAGGTCGAAAGGAACTCCCTCGACCGGATGATAGATCCCTCCGATATCGACCGGCTTCACCAAAGCGATTGGAGCGCGCAACGCATTGGACAAGCCCTTTGCGAAGTAATCGTGAATGCAGCGACTCGACCCTCCTCCGCGACAGAGTCGTGATGTATTGGAATGTCTTAGCTTTTGTCGCTCGTGCGATTTATTGGTTTCGGCTGATGGAAGGCAACAGTTGACGCACGCTCAATTGATCTTCTCCTCGGCGGCAAGCGCCGACCATATTCTTTGACAGTGCGAACTGCGCCAGCTTAGCTTTCATGCGCCGAGTGAAAGTTTATCTGGATGGACCCAAGGCTAGGTGGTATACCATCCCTGTCACAACCCCTGGAGCTCCACACCATTGATCCACCGGAGGCGGAACAGCAAAGCCCAAAATTGTGGATGCAGAGTTCAACTCTTAAGAGCGCAAGCGAAAGGCCCGGGATGCAATGGGTGACATGGTTGCTACGAAGCGAGAGGCCGTGATCAGCTCTATGATCTCAAGCCTTCGTAGCGGAGAAAACCGAAAGTACTATGTTGGCTTAGTGGGGTATTACATCGAGGGAGTTCGTTACTCTGCTACGGGCCTCAGCGTGGACCTGACCGCAACGACTGATATTTGTCGCACCGACGCCGGATTCGCTTGTACCGCTTTATTTCCCCCCGAAATGATTCAACCGGAAACAGTTAAGGCAGATGGTATAGAGAAAATTACTGTGGGTGGACAGGTCCGCGAGGTCGTCCGCGTGCGCTTGGAGGTAATGATCCATGATGTATGGTCAGTCGCAGAATTCATTGACGGACAACAACACGACCTCTTCCTCGATTCCGAGACCCTGAAGGCGCGGCTAGGGCGATTCCTCGATGAGCCCCATTAGTTCCGCAGCGGAGCGTTGACCAAACGACGCGGAACGGACGTCGCAACTTGATCGCCAACCGGCGCTCGCCGCGGGTTGGATCACTGTTCCCCCGCGGGTTGGATCACCGTCAGTTGGCGAATTGACCCGCGGGCTTGCCGCGCTTCACCATTTCCCGGGCATAGGCGTAAAGTGCGTCGTATACGATCCATTCGGCGGTGTTGAGCGCGTGGTCGTCCTCGTAGCCGAGATGCCGGAAACCCTCGGCCACCGCCTGAAGTCCCGGTCCTTCCGCTTGATGATAAAGCGTGTTGTCGGTATCTGCACCGTTGACGATTCTGCCGAGTAGCACGAGGGCCTCGTCGCCCGTCAGCTTGTGCTTCTTCAGGATTGCTTCGAACGAGCACTCCTTGCCGTGGTGACCGAGCTCGACGTCCTTGACGTCGTAGGGGATGGCGTCGAGCCTTTTTGCTTCCGCCATTACCTTATCCGCGGGTGCAAAGATGAACTCGGCATCCTTGTCGACGAATTTCTTGATCAGCCATGGGCAGGCCACGCGGTCCACCTTGACGTGTTCACGGGTAATCCACTTCATCTGATCCTCCTGTTCGACCAAGTCCTCTCGGATCAACTATCCGCCAGGACGAGAATTCCGCCGTGCTTGGGTGAAATCACATAGAGACGGTCCGGCGGTACCAAGACCGTTGTGTGCGCGTCGGCGCCCGTCATCGTGCGTATGACGCTGCCGGTTCGCGGATCGATAGTTTCGACGAGACCCGGCTCTCCTATGGCCACATGGACCAGGCCGGTTGCTGGGCTAAAGAAGGTCACATCCGGCGGTCCGGTAATCGGCCAGACGTTGGTGACCTTGCCGGAACTGCTGTCGATTTCGACCAGGGCGCCATCGTCGCAAGCGGCGTAGAGGCGGCCGCGGGAATGGTCGATGTCCAGACCATGCGCGCCGCCCGACGGCAGCTTCCACTGCGCGATCGGGCTCAAGTCGGGGAGGCTGACGACCAGCACCATCGACGGCTCCCGGATGCAGAGAAATACGCGCTCGGCGTCGGCATCGGTGACGCACCACCGCGGCCGGCCAGGTAAATCGATCGCCACCTGCTTGCGATTATCCAGCCCAAAGGATTGCAGTGTCGGAGCCTCACGCTCGTCGCCAATGCAGGCGACGATTCCGATGGCCGTGCGGTTCACGATCGCTGCACCATTCGGCCGGGCGCCGGTCTTGAACGTCGCTTTGGTCTTGAAGGTAACGGCGTCGAGCCAAGCAAGACTTGCCGCGCCGCGGTTGGTGACGAGAACCTCTCCATCGTCGGCGACAGCGCCCGCCACTCCTGGAAATCCCGGCAGCGTTGCCAGGTGTCTTTGAGCATCACGGTCGATCACCTCGACGCGATCGCGCGCCGTGTGTGCGATGAACACCCGCCGGGTTCTTGGATCGAACGCGCCATGATCGAAGGCGCTGCCCGCGGCGTCCGGTATTTCTATGACACCAACGGTTCTTAACGGCATGACTATCCCCGCCGTGAAATGCGCGAAGTCCGCTTGATAATGGGGAGGGAGGATCCATTCATGCGCAATCTCCTCGAAATATCGAGCGTTGCGCAGAGCTTGGACGGTGTGCCGTCTGACGGGAAGCCTGCGTTTCCCCGTATCATCAACTTAACCCTGCCGGGAGCTTCCGGCAAGTTCTCCGATCATTGGAATTTTGCCGTCAGTATTTCGGGCGGTGCGAATTCGCCCATTCGCGCGCGTGCTCGATCGGAGTGCGAAGTGGCAGATTCGCGCGCAGCTTACGGGTCGTCGGCAGGTTCTCCATCCGCTCCCGCCACCGGCAAAACGCCGGATATTTGGGGTACATCGCTTTGCCTTCTTCGGTCAGGCTGAAAGCAAACGTGCTTGGCAGAATGAAGAAATCGGCAAGCGAGAGCTCCGAACCAAGCAGATAGTCTTGGCCCCGGGACAGCTCACGCTCCATGACCCCAAGGGCAAGTTCGACCTTTGGCAGCGCATGCGCCACGACCTTTTCGTCGGACGCAATGCCGAGTTCCGGATAGACCAGCCTTTCGTGCGTCACATGATAGATCATGTAGGGGTAGTAGTAGGAATTGACCGCGCTTACCCATTGGTTCATGCGCGACCGCTCGCGGACGTCCTGCGGCGTCAATCGCGGTCCATCAAACGCCTCGTCGATATAGGAGGCAATGGCGCTGGTCTCATAGACAGTGAAATCCCCGTGCCGAAGGATCGGCACGCGATTAAACGGATGTAGGGCCAGATGCTCAGGCTTGCCCATCACCGGTTCAAGGTCGTGGAAGATGTAGGGCACTTCCTTATGCGTTAGAACCAGGCGGACAATGTTGACATAGGTGCTTCGGGGGAAGCCATAGACGATCGGATCGGGCATTTGCTTCTCCACTCTTAAGTCGTTGTTCGCGGATATTCGTCATTGCCAAAAAGGCTTGTCTGCCTCTTCCATCGCCTCCCGCCTCGTGAGTCCGATGTCGTTGAGTAGATGCGGATCGTCAGCAAGATCGCGAAAGGCCGCGCGCCGCCGGCTTCGTTCGGTCCAGCGCCGCAATTTGTTAAACCACCTCAACCATAAATTGGATTGATGCTGGCGAGCCGGCTGGCTGCGGTAGCGACGCTCGGGGGACGAGCTTGCATCGCCGAAATACGTTGACATGGAACAGCTCCAGATCACATGATTTGCAATCGTTGGCCGCTTCGATAGGCCCGGTTGGGCTCGGCCCGCAAAGCATCGTTTCTCTGGCCTGCCCTAATTTTTCTCATGAACTGCCTGGGACAAGATGTGCGATGCGCCCGCGCCTGCCACCGTTGAATGCCCTGAAAGCCTTCGAGGCTGCGGCTCGGCATGAGAGCTTCACCCGCGCCGCAGAAGAACTTTGCGTTACCCAGGGAGCGGTAAGCCACCAGGTCAAGGCGCTCGAAGCCGAACTTGCCATCAAGCTTTTCAATCGCGAACGGCAGCGCCTCATCATCACGGAAGCGGGCCGGGACTATCTCAACGTCGTACGCGATGCATTGGACCGCATCGCCGTAGGCACCGAGCGGCTTCTGCAGCGGCAAAGCGCGGGCGTTCTTACCGTCAGCACCTCGCCGGACTTCGCCGCCAAGTGGCTGGTGCACCGGCTCGGTAACTTCGCCGAAGCGCATACCGGCATCGACCTCCGCGTCTCCGCGACGCTGCATCATGTCGACTTTGCGCGGGAAGAGGTCGATCTCGCGGTACGCCACGGCGACGGCAATTGGCCGGGACTCGACACCGTCAGGCTCAGTGCGGAACAGCTCTTTGCCGTATGCAGTCCGAAACTGTTGTCGGGCCGCCGCCGGCTCGACAAGGTATCCGATATCCTCAGGTTTCCGCTGATCCACCTGGATAGCCGATCGGATTGGGCAAACTGGTTGCAGGGCGTCGGCATTGATGATGCCAATGTCACCCACGGCCCGGTATTGAACCGTGCGAGCATGGTCATTGACGCTGCGATCAACGGGCAGGGTGTTGCGCTCGCGCGTACCACATTGGCGGCCTGGGATCTTATCAACGGCCGGTTGGTGCGGCCGTTCCCGGAATCGCTCCGCTTGTCGAAGACTTATTGGATCGTTTGCCCGAAAGCGACCGCAAGTCTGCCGAAGATCGTGACCTTTCGCGACTGGCTTCTTGCGGAAGCGTCAAGGGATTTGCGCCAACTAAAGACACCTGGTTGGCCTCTAAAGCCATTGAAACAAAGTGGCGGCTGACACGGCGACAGTGCGCACGTTCGATCAAATGGAATTGAACTCTTCCGGCACGCTTGGTTATCGACGGAACCTGGTTCCTGGTTGACAAGTCGCATCCCCTTCGACTGTATTCGACTGCATGGGGAAGCGATCTCCCCACGAGGCGACATGCCCAAGAATCGCGTCCGGCTTTTCCAACAAGGACGCAGCATGCCCGCCATTAACTCCATATTCCCGGAAAGACTTTACCCGCATTGGCGGCGCTTTCGTTGGCCCGCGGCCAGCGTGACCGCGGTGCCTCGCAGTCTAGCGTCCTCGATTGGTCCGACGCTCGCCAGTGCCCTGTTCTCGACGGCGTTCTCCGGCTTGCCGCTCGTCAGCTGCGGCGGCCTGAACATCGTCTACGACATCTCTTTGCTGTTGTCGTTCCAACATATGAAGCCGCCCGAGGAACGTGACGCTCGCGCTGAAACGGTTCGAACAAGCGCGCGGCAATGCGCTGATGGAGTGGATCGATGATGGCCGCGAATTCCGTTCGTGACGGGAATCCCGTGCAAGTTCTGCACATTGCAAATCTCGCCAAACACTACGATCACGAGCCCGCTATCGCGGACGTTACATTCTCGGTTATCCCAGGAGAGGTGCTTGGCATTGTAGGCCCGAACGGTGCGGGCAAGACGACCTTGCTCGAAACGCTTGCAGGCCTGCTTGCTGCGGATTCGGGAAGCGTCTTCTGGCGCGATGAGGAATTACCGCCGCCGCGCAGGAAAGAAGCACTGTTCTATCTGCCCGACGGCATCAGGCCTTATCAGGATCGCTTCGCGGTCGAAGTAATATCGTTCTTTGCGCGCGTCTACAGGCGACCCCAGGCGGAAGTAGCAGCGACGATAGCTTCCGTCGGGCTGGCGCCCGCGCTTAGAAAGCGCGTGCATGCGCTGTCAAAGGGCTACACCCGCCGGCTGATGTTGGCGCTTGGTCTCCTGACGCCGCAGGACGTGCTGCTCATGGACGAGCCATTCGATGGCTTCGACCTTCGGCAGACCCGCAACATCGTTGAAGTGATCCGCGGCGAAGCCGCCAAGGGGCGCACGTTCATTCTCGCCATTCATCAGCTGGCCGATGCCGAGCGGGTTTGTGACCGTTTTATCCTTTTCGCCGGAGGGCAGGTGCGGGGGATTGGAACCCTCGATGAGTTGCGCGGGCAAACCGGGATCCCGGCTGGATCGTTGGAGGAGATTTTTCTTGCGCTCACCTAAGTCATTCGCGGCGCCGCTGTATCCGTTGCTCGCAAAGGAACTGGCGGAGATTGTCAGTAGCCGGGCGCTGTGGACCATGTTGCTGCTGGTCTGTCCGCTGGTCGGATATAGTTTCATCCAGGCGGTGTCACTTTACAGCGAAGCTAGTGCTGCGGCGTTGCAATCGCCGGTGCTGGCGACGAGCCTGTCGCCACTCGACGGAATCCTGGTCCCGACGTTCGGCTCGTTCTATGTGGCTGTCACGCTGTTGTTTCCCTTTGTGGCGTTCCGCGTGCTTGGCCAGGAGAAGGAGTCCGGCGCGTTGCGCCTGCTGGTCCAATTGCCTTATCGAAGCTCTACACTCATTTTCGTAAAGCTTGGGGCGGTGCTTGCGGCGTGGGCTTTGGTTAGTATTCCCGCGCTTTCCGCTCTCACGATCTGGGCCATCTTGGGCGGCCATCTGGCGCCGTTCGAGACCCTGAACCTCCTGTTCGGCCATCTGCTTTACGGTCTGTTGGTCGGTGCGATTGCGCTGTTTGCAGCGACGATCTCCGAGAGTTCAGCCACCGCCGCCATTATCGCGCTTGCTGTAACCATCGGATCGTGGGTGCTGGATTTCACGCTCGCCGGCCGCTCCGGTCTATCGGCATGGGTGGCGCAGCTGTCGTTAACCCAGACCTTGCGCACTTTCGAGCAAGGGCTGCTCTCCGCCGGGCTAGTGCTGGGCATCACGGCGGTGATCTGCGGTCTCGCTGCATTCGCCAGCGTGTGGCTGCCGCCCGGTACGCCACTGCGAGCAAAGTTCATCCGCTCGGTGCCATGCCTGCTCGTGACCGTCGCCGCACTCGCCATCGCGGCACAGACCAGGAAATCGGTGGACGTTGCGGAAGACCGGCGAAATTCCTTTTCTCCCGCCGATCAGCGGCTGCTCGCGACGCTTCGGTTGCCGCTCGTTGTGACTGTAAACCTCGCACCTGAGGACCCGCGCTACGTCGATCTGCAGCGTAACGTGCTCGCCAAGCTCGAGCGCGCGATGCCGAATGTTTCTGTCGTACTGGCGGGCAGCCGACGGGATTTTTCGAGCAAATCACCAGACAATACTTACGGAGAAATCGAATACGTCTACGGCAACCGTTCCGATGTCAGCCGCTCCACTAGCCCCCGCGAAATCCTGCCGCTGTTGTACGCGCTGGCTGGCACCCAGCCACGCGCGCCCGCACCGGGAGCAGAATATCCCGGCTATCCGTTGGTCGCGAGCGCCGACGCCGCATGGCTGTGGTTTTTCGGGGGATTCCCACTGCTCGTTGCGCTCGGCTGGTGGTGGAGCCGTCATCCGCCGTCCACCCACGTCTCTTTTATCAAGGGAGATCCATCATGACCAAAAGCAAGAGTATGGGACTAATGATCGCGGCCGCGGTCAGTCTCGCCGCGCTGGCCATCCCGGTTCTCGCGGCACAGCCGACAACAATCGACTTCTCCAGCGAAACCGTCGGTGCCGAACCGCAATCGATGGTGCCGGTCGTCGGCTTCTGGCGCATCGAAAACGACAACGGCAAAAAGGTGCTCGTTGTCGACGGTCGGCATTGGAAGGAGGGGCAATCGTCGGCCGGCATCGCCGACAAGGCACGCGCGCTCTATGGCGAGCGATACGCGGAGTTCCTCGATCGTGTTCAGGTTTATGCCTATTTCCCCTACGCGGTCGCGCCTAAGGTCGAGAATTTTACGGACGGCGAGATCACCGTTCGCTTCGAAGGATTGTCGGGCCGCATCGATCAGGGGGCCGGCATCCTGTTCAATCTCAAGTCGAACGGCGATTACCTCACGATCCGAGCCAACTGCCTCGAGAACAATCTCGTGCTCTGGAAATTAGAGAACGGCAAACGTTCCTCGGTCAAGTGGGTGAGGAACACGCCGACGGCGACGCGCCAATGGCACGACCTGAAGGTCCGCATCAGCGGCGCCAAGGTTGAGGGTTATCTCGATGGCAAGCTCTATCTGGAGCACACGCTAGCGCAGCCGGTCTCAGGCCGCGTCGGTTTGTGGTCAAAGGCCGACAGCCACATGTATTTCTCCGACTACACGGTGACGACGGCCAACTGACATCGCGACAACGAGCAGCAGGCGAGGGGCAGGATCTTAATTTGTGCGGGGATGCGACCCGCCATGCCATGAGCCTGCAACGGGCGGGCTCTAATATCGGGGGGTGTTTCAACAGTGGAGAGTCCGATGACCATGAATACAGAGCGCAGAAACTTCATCACGGGCGTGGGCGCCGCCGCATCGACGGCTGTACTTGCAGGTACACAAGCATTTGCTCAAGCCAATCAGCAGACAGGAGCCAAAGCGATGTCTTATCAAGCCAAACCGATGCCATTCGATCCGAAATCCATCGCTGGCATCTCCGAGAAAGTGCTCGTCAGCCACTATGAAAACAACTACGTCGGTGCCGTGAAGCGCCTCAATGCGATAGGCACGCAGTTGGCTGAGCTTGATTTCACTAAGGCCCCGAACTTCGTCGTCAATGGGCTGAAACGTGAAGAGCTGATCGCCTCAAACTCGATGATCCTGCACGAAATTTATTTCGACGGGCTCGGCGGCGGCACGAAACCGAGCGGCGCGCTGGCAGACGGCATTGCGCGTGATTTCGGCAGCATGGAGCGCTGGCGCGCAGAGTTCGCAGCGATGGGCAAGGCGGAAGGTGGCGGTTCGGGCTGGGTGATCCTTGCCTATTCGCCGCGTGACAAGCGCCTTGTTAACCAATGGGCAGCCGACCACACAACGACGCTTGCAGGGGGTCGTCCGGTTTTAGTGCTCGATATGTACGAGCATGCCTATCACATGGACTACGGCGCCGCGGCAGCGCGTTACGTCGATGTCTACATGGAGGCCATTCGCTGGGATAACGCTATCAAATTGTACGAGCAATATAGCCGGGAAGCTTAGAACGCAAGCTTCGCATCCCAAAGCAACTTTCTGATGCTGCTTATCGGCCAGGCGAAGCGAAGACGAGATCGCGACCTTAGCCCACGGCTTCGCACGCCCCTTGAGGCGGCCCAATAAACGTGCGGGCGGGACCAACCCGAGCGCGAAACGAGGTCAATTTGCGGGCCAAAGACCAAATCCTGCAACGAAAGGAAAAGCCAAATGCAAAAAGTTGCTCTCATTTCTTCGATACTTGCCGGTCTCCTCACTGTCGATCATGCGGCCCAGGCTCAATCATCCTGCAAGGTCTGCACCGAGCAACAAAAGGCATGCATGAAGAATTACGCCGGACCGGCGTGCAAGACTGAGTATCCGATGTGTCTTAAATCGTGCAAATCGAAATAGAGGGCATACACGGTGTCATAGATGCGCCCGGCCCAGTCGGCCGAGTTACGCTATCAAAGAGGGCGATGGAAAAGGAAGGCGCTGGCAACCACCGAGCATAGTGAACTGGCGCGAAGACAGTTGGCCTTCGGTCGAGAGATGGGAGTGCCAAAACCTATGTCCGCGTCGACGCGACAATTCTCAAACTCAGCGTATGTTCTCCGGTCGTACATACCAGTCATTTGACGTCGCTTTCCTGTGCAGGGGGAAGGAATTGAACTGGTTAGCGAGGAAGATTTCGGAAAATCCTTGATCACAAGTGCCGAAGCCAAGATTCGCGCACGGAGCCATGTAGACCCTTAATCTGCCCGCACTCATATGTACTTGCCAATTTGCGGTTACGATCTGCAAATTGCTCACGGTCACGTCGGGGCCCGAATTGAGCGGACTCGTTGCGCCGGCACTGTCAGTCGCTTGAGCTTTGGTCGAGTAGGTCCCACCCGGTAACCCGCATTCTTGGTATTTGAAATTGTTTTGGCTCAGAGCCGCGGGTTTCCGTCCCCGCGTGCCCAGCTCGACTTCGATGCGGGCGAGCTCTCCCTCGGGATCGGAAGCGTTGCCCTCTATTGTGACGCAATCACCGCTGACGGATGCGCTGTTGATCTTGACGCTTGGCGGAGCATTCGGCGGCGGCGATCCGACGATGATGGGGTTTCCGGTTATGCTCGTCGTGGCGCCATCATTGTCTTTCGCAGTCGCGACCGGCAGGTAGATTGCGTCCATAGGTAAGTTGTCGAACGTGGCAGTCCAATTGCTGGTCCCTGACGCGACTTTTGATGGTTGAGGGAAGCGGCCATCGAGCCGCACGGTGACGTTTGCAACCGAGCCGATGGGCGCGGATGCCGTGCCATTCACGGTGGCTGAAATCCCGGTGACCGTAGCCGAGCCAATTGAGACGGACGGTGGTTGATTCTCGCGGAACGGGTGCGCCGTGAAAAAGGTCCATTGCAATTCACTGGCGCTCGGTCCGGTCGGATCGGCGAATTCTCCGCTGTTGTCGCCGACCCAATAATGAGAACCGTTGCCGACGAAATCGCCGCGTTTCCCGTTGTAAAAGACTGTCTCGACGACGGAGCGCTGGGCGCTCCCATACATCGTCCGGGTGCAAGCCACCCCCTGAGCCGTGCAATCCGATGTTGCAACCGCAGTGGGACTGAGCCCGTAACGGCGGATCCACGAATCCCGTATGTTTTCGGAGGCTAAGACGTTGACGACGCAATCGTTGCGTGAGTGAATTGCCATGATCGCGATTGGACGTTGTTCTTCGGGTCGCTGCTGCTCCGTTTGCATTGCGACCGCGTCGGCGGAGACTGGCTTGAAACTCCCGGGATTGGAGCAGACGAAACCAACCGCGGATGCGGTCTCGGAGTAGGGCAAGCCCTCGACTGAACCGGCCGCGGCAAAATATGCGCTCTGCGCGACGGCGAGCGCCACCGACATTCCAGCGCCCGACGAAAGACCGGTCACGTAGCGCCGATTTGGGTCGATCTTGAACTCAACCTCGACCTCGAGCGCAATCTGGTGCAAGTCCTCGACCTCGCCGGCACCTTTGTGAATATGCTGATCGAGAAAGAACCCCCAGCAATTCGTGTCTCGTAGACCGTCATAGGAGGTGATGAAAGGATAGACTGCGATGAAGTTGTCGCGCTCGGCCAGATCCTTGAATCGAGTCTCGTTAATCATGTTGACTTCGGTCTGGCGGCAGCCATGCAGGACCATGACCAGTGGCACTGCGTCCTGTCCGGTGTAGCTGGACGGCACGAATACCTGATAGTGGCGATCACGGGAACCGGAGTACGGTTTGGCGACGAACAGCTTCTGCCGCAATTCGCTAGCGGAAGCGGCTCCACTGAGCAGCCAGCAAAGAGCAACTGTCAGCAATTGTCGCAGGATGAGAGACATTTGACCCTCCGATGTCTTGAAGCGTGCAATTGGTGCGATGCCGACTTTTGACGTTCCGTCAAAGAGTCGGCATCAACCAATTCGGTAAGTCAGCTCGTAATTTGGGCCGATCGAGAATCATGCGTTCGGCTTGAAACCTGAGCCGAGGGGATCCTTCAGGCTCCGAACAGCTCCAGAGATTTGATCCGCTTTGGGTATTCTTTTACTTCGTTTCTGAATGCGGCAACCGCCGCCGCGAGGCTCATGCGTTGAGCCGAACCTTTCCATCCCCAGTCCGTCTGAGCCGCCTCGTCCTTTAGAACGCCAAAGCTCGTAACTGTTTTCTGGAGAACAGGATCAACCTGGAAGTCAATCACAGCGGTTGGTTCAAGGGCCACGACCGTGTTCTTGATGTCGAGGGCCGTGGGAGCTTGGCCATCGCCGGTCCTGATCCCGGCGATATTGTATACGCGGCGGTCCGGCTTGAGGGAATTTCCGACCGCATCGTGCAAGTTCACGATGGCATCCACCGCCTCGGAGATGTAGATGATATCAAGCCGTGTGTCCGGTGCGACGTAGGCGATATAGGGCCGCGGGGGCGTGCGAAGTGGCTCCTGAATCATCAGCGTTGAATAGACGGTTGTGCCCCCGGGCCCCCGACTCGCGCCGATGACCGATGGAAAGCGAACAGCACGAAAGTCGATCCAACCCTTGCGGTTGTAGTACTCACCCAAGCGCTCTACGGATACCTTGGAAACGCCGTACATCGTCGTCGGCATCTGGACGTCTTCATTATTCACGAGCGCCCCCGGCGCAATAAAGCTCCCGAATGATGCGATCGTGCTAGGAAAAATGACTCGAATTGGATCGCTTCCGGCATGTTGGCAATAAAGACGCGCTGCCTCAAAGATATGCCAGCTCCCGACCGTGTCCGTTTGAAACCCCATCGTCGGATTGGTTTCGGCGCCTGCAGACAGCAGCGCTCCAAGATGGAACACGCTGTCGGGCGTATGGGCGTCGAAAAGCGCCAAGACGTGCGTCAGAATTGTCAGGTCGCCCTGAACGAAGGTGATTCTGTCCTTCACCGCCTCGTAACGAGACTCGAAGCCCGTCAGTCGGGAAAGATCGGGACTCCGGTCGAACAGGACAACCTTCGTGTCCTTATCACGTTCAAGGAGCCGCATCGCCAGATTGGATCCGATGAATCCGGTTCCGCCGGTAATTAGTGTCGTCGCCATAATGGTCCTCCTCTGCACCAACGATTCAGAATGTCTCGCTTTTCGCCAAGCAACGAAACGTCACGGGGTTGCTGGCACGAAATCAGTGTCTCATCGCACCGACGACGGTCGTGTGATCCAAAGCACAAATACGTCGCATCTTTTTTGTGCAGGTAGCCGGATCGAACAAAAGTTGAGTCGAGAGGCACTCGGTATTTTTGAAACTGGGGCAAGGTCAGGTCCGTGCCAGTTCGTCAGCCCCGACGACCTACGAGCAACTTGAATGGCGCGCACCAGAAATTCACTTCCTACAACCCGCATCATGAAGATCGGTGTCAACATAAGGCAGTCGAGGTCATGTTCGCCCATGCGCTTTTTGCAAAACCGGTTCAAGCGCGCTTTTTGATCTGACCTGAAAATTTGATCTGACCTGAAAATTCGACCTATGCACGCACACCGGCGTCAACCTCGAAATCCCACCGACGCTGCGGGTGCTCGCCGACGAAGTGATCGAATGAATGGGGCCACGTCACCTGTTGAGAGTAGAAGGATCCTGCGCGAATATGGCAAAGTGGTAGCGATTGACCCTGAACCGACGAAGCGCGACAACCGCTGCGGCGTCCCTTCTTGCTGCTAAACGCGCAACGCGGGCTACCTCTTCAAGTAGCCCGCCACCTGTCGAGTCGCGGAGAATTAAAGCCCCGGCCTTCCAGAGGGATCAAATCGCTGTTGATGCTTCGGAACTGGTCATGGCTTCATAGCGCCCTGCACACTCGTGTAGACTGCATAGAGCGATGTCGAGCCGCAGATGTAAAGTCTATTTCGTTGCTGACCGCCGAAGCACAGGTTGGCGACCGTTTCCGGAATGTGGATCTTGCCGAG
>WNFR01011317.1_pt1 | contig 16194 bp, 23 predicted proteins | sample 5400221 | NCBI WGS metagenome assembly WNFR01 (sample SAMN13153357, study PRJNA577476) | soil metagenome | isolation source: 40 cm soil under Madrone tree | place: USA:California | collected 2016-06-14 | reverse complement strand
TGTCGTGAGGGAAAGAGTGAATTTGCCTGGGGATCTCTTACGATATGAAAAGGAAAATCAGTAAAGCCTCGTCGACACCGTCGAAACTTTCGACCAAAGAGTCGCATCACTAGAGCTGTTTTTCCATTTCCTAATAAACTGGGGTGCGGTATTGACCTAGACTCATCATGAGCAGAAACATCAACCTTAATCGCTGCATTTCAACCTCATTAGTCGGACCGGGGCGAAGCAATCTTTTTTCGTTGCCATGATTCTTTTTGTTTAGCGCGTTGATCTGATGCACGGGTCGCGCGCCAAGCCGCTCTCCGGGAACGCCGGAGGCCGCCGCTTGGTTTGATAATGCAACGCTTTCCCCGCCGAGACCGGGAGCCATCATAAGCACCAACAGCAACATTAATTTTTTCATCGCGGCATCCGTCGTTTGGTGTGACTAGCGGGCAAGCCAGGCGCTTTGAACATTTTCAACTAGTCCACGGGGGATGAAACTTCATGGTATTAATGGCAGGAAGCTTAGGCCGGCCCAAAACGAGTTGCAGTCTAATATTGGACGATTTTGCAAAGAATTATCGCGCGCCGCGCGGCGGCAGCCGGCGGACTGAGCTGCTCCGCGCCAGGCAAGTGGATGATTTGTTAGTTGGGGAGCCGTCCAAACCCCTTGCGACTCGTCTTCACCGCAACTATGCGCCATGCGCGCCGAGCCACGACAACTTGCCCACATGGATCGCGGAGAGCGAGCTGAAAAGTCCAAACACATTCAGCAGCCACAAAACTACACCGATGACCACGACCCCATTCAGGATCGACTTAATAGATCCTGCCATCGGTATATAGCGATTGACCATCCCGAGAAGAACACCAATTACGATCAAGACCACTACGAGTTGAACTAAAGGCATAAAGCACCCCCCTGTTTCCGAGACCGGCGCCTTTAAGGCCGTTCCCGGTTATCAATTGTTAGTGAGCCGATTTGCGGTTCAAGCTAACTGCCGCGGTAATAAACCGACGATCGACCATTAGGCCGAGTGACAGTGCACCCGTCTGCAGCAAAATCATGGCGACGATCAAAATGGTTGCGAGCATATCGCTCCTCCGTAAGGACGATCGAATCTGAATAAGCGCAATCCTTGTGCCGCAACTCTTCTTGAGGGAAAGGCTAAATGTTCCGAGATATTTTTTAACCCGTCAGGATGAGTAACCAGAGAAAGGTCGTCAAAAGCGTCGACACTTTCGACTAAACGGTCGGATGAGTGAACGGTGTGCCAGACTAATGCAAATGTTTACTCGTTGAAAAGTGTCCATCAATGTTTTCGCTTCTGAGAGATGCACTTTTCAAAATCTGCACCAAAACCAGACGGGCGAGCTCATAGGCCTCTTTTGGGTCTGCGGAATGTTCCAAGGCGATATCGCTGATAGTCGCTATGAGATCTCCTAAGGTGGTATCGATTCTGTTTCGTTTATGACTCATTTTCATGTCGATTCCTCTTGCTGCAGAGAACAGAAACGATTTGATGTTGTTTTTGAGACCCGGGCAAACACGGATAACTAACTTTTGCTCGGACGGCCGGCACCCCTCGAACTTCATTCCCGCCGATGAGATGGCTGATTCATAGGGCCGTTGCCGCTATTGCTTTTGGTCTTTCTCCGGACATTAGATTTGTAAGTCTCGCCTGGAGCGCGGCAATCGCGAAAGGCTTGGAAATGAAATCATCGCAGCCTGCCGCAAGACACTGTTGCCGGGCGATAGGGTCGGAAAACGCGGTCGTCCCAAGGATGGGTATACTCCTGTACATATGATGCTTTTTTAAAATCGTCGCGAGATCGAAGCCGTTCATATCCGGCATTCGCATGTCCATGAGAATGATCCCCGGTGTTTCGCGTTCGAGTTTGTCCAGCGCTTTTCGACCACTCTCCGCAAGCAGTGGGTTCCATCCGTATGCCGCGAGAACCGATCCGAGCATCTCACGCAGATCACAAGAATCTTCGACAATCAGTATCTCCCTTGACATCAACAGCTCTCCTCTAACAAGGCGTTGCCCCTCGTGATGATGAGGATGGAGCGGGCCTTTTTTGTGTGAAAACTTACGCTGACTCTGATGAGATTTCGGTCTAATATTGAACCATTTTAAAAAGAATGTGAGGCTTATACACGCAGAGCATCGGTCTCGGCGATCTGAACTGCTATTCAGTGCAGACATCGGCGTAGGTCGAAAAAGCTAAGAACAGCTGCTCAGTCAAGGTTGCGGTACGCCAAGTAAGATGTTGCAGTCCGTGGTCACGCTGCACGAGCGAGCGATCTCGCGAAGGGGATCTTAAGTCACTCCCTCCAGCGGTTTTCGAATTGTGACCTGCTTCGCCTGACAGGCAACCACACGGTCACCGCCGGCCTGCTTGGCGGCGTACATGGTATTGTCAGCGGCTTGGAGTAATTCAGCAGCGGTGGAACCGTGTTCAGGCGCACCTGCAACGCCGGCCGATATGGTGATCGGGCCTAATACTGGGCCGCCGTGCCGAATCGGCAATTCTTTGACCAGAGCGCGGATTTGTTCCACCCGTTGCTGGGTGTCCGCTAGCGATGAATCGGGCAACACGATGACAAACTCATCCCCGCCATAGCGGCATAAGATGTCGCTCTTGCGCAGCTTCTCGCACAGCGCTTGCGCTAACTCGCGTAACATCGAGTCGCCGGCATCGTGGCCGAAGGTGTCGTTGAATGGCTTAAAGTTATCGAGGTCGAGCATCGCGACACAGAGTGGAGAATTTCGGCGCTTTGCACGATGCAGCTCGCGCGACAAACTCTCGTCCAAATAGCGCCGGTTGAACAGCCCGGTCAGCGGATCGTGGATGGCCTCCTCCCGCAGTTTCTCTCGCAGTTTCAAATTAGACAAAGACAGCTTGATCGTTTCGCCCACCTCCACGGCCAGTTGTTGCCTCGTGACCGAACCTAGAACTCTTTGCGCCGCGCCGGTGAGACACAACAGTCCGGTTGTTCCGCTCTGGACTATCAAAGGCACACACAAATAGCCGGTCTGGGGTTGATGGACAAAGTGATGACACAGCAAATCAGTCCGGGGATCGCTAACTTCATGCAATTTACCACGCCGTAACGCCCAACAATCTTCCAATGAAAAACTGGACTTTAGTATCGTCTCATCGCCCCAACTCGCGACCGTCTCCAAATGTTGATCCGAGCCAGACCAAAAGGCTAAACAACCACTCTGCCCCGCGAATAGTTCGATGGCTACGTGGCCAACCACCTTATAGGCCTCGACCTGGGTTGTGCAGGACTGAAGCAGATCGTTTAGGCGGATGAGCGACTTCATTTCCTCGTCACGCCTTTGCAGTTCAGCTACCGAAGCCAACAGCTCGTCATTGGCCGTTCGCATGCCCTCCTCGGCCGTTTTCCGTGCGGTGATATCGCGGACGTTGCATTGGATCACGCGCCAGCCATCGACGAGGTAGACATTGCTGACGAACTCCACCTGGATGTGTTGCCCGGCTTTGGTTTCTAACGGCAGATTCTCGTAACGGATGTATTCCTTGTTCTGCAACCGGCGCAAGGCGTCCTGGCTCGCGGCAATATCTTTGACCGGGCCAATCTCCCAGAGCGCCTTGCCGATCAACTCGGTGTGAGAATATCCTAGCATGTCTTCCAGGAACGGGTTGACGTCGGTGATTCGTCCAGTGTCCGCCTCCAAGAGGAGTATACCGTCCTTGGCCGTCTCGAAGAGTCGGCGGTAACGAACTTCGGAAGCCCGCAACTTCTCTTGGGTGCGCTTGCTCCTAATGCCTTTGTCGGTCTTATCGATCATTTGAGGAGACTCCTTTCTCGCGGGCACGCTGCTTAACGAGAGGAACCTAACTCGATGACGAGTATTTGTGCGTGGCGTTTTAATCATATCTCGACCGATATTAACTCCGATCGTCGACTATTCTCGTAATGCTAGAACTGGTCGTGCGCTAACTCTCAAGTTTACCGAACACCGTTTTCTCCTCGACGTTACGCGGGGCCTGGAGGGAACATTCCGCAAGTCACATCGCATAAGGAAGAGCGTAGCCGCTCTTTACCGAATCCTACGGCTGCTTTTCTTTCATCGTACGAACGAGCTCGGCATAAGAAGATCGCGTGATGACGCGATCGAACTGGGATCGGTAGTTGTTGACCACGCTGATATCTTGGATCACCAGGTCGTAAACTTTCCATTCCTTGTCGACGCGATGGAGTTTGTAGTTGATCGCTAGAGGGGGCTGGTTATCGCCGACGATCTTGGTGTCCACCTGTGCAAAGTTCTGATCCTCGCTCTCGCGCGTGTAGAGGACATTTTGACTGGTATAGGATTCAATGTTTTCGGCGTACGCTCTTCCCATCAGCGCGGCGAAAATTCCTACGAATTCCCCCTGTTCCTCCGGGGTCCGGCGTGTCCAGTTCGGTCCAAGGGAACGTTTGGCCATCTCCGGGAAATCAAACCTGGGATAGATGACCGCGATCAATTTAGCCCGCTGCTCGTCCATTTGCGGCTTCGATTTTGGGTTTGGACTTCTGACAATAGTCAGCACCTTGTCCACGGTGGCGCGCACTTGTTCCGTCGGGCTACCGGCTTTCGACGCTGCGGGAAGCACAAGACAGCAAAGCAAGAACAAGAGGCTTACAGTGATGAATCGAGCCAGGAGAATTGCTTTCAGCGCTGCGCTTACAACGCGCTTGATCTTACTCGCCGCCCTCGCCGCCGTGTTCTTGCCTTCGATGTGGTCGAGCTTTCCCTCCCTCTGACGGCGATCATTAGACGGGAGCTTCCCCACCGGGTCTTGGATGCGCCACTTATTCTGCTCTGTCTTGCTAATCATTGTCGTTTCCTTTCTTTCACGAAGCACAACCCCGCGAGATCGTCTGTGGATTGGACGACGTTTAGAGCCGGCCGGTTAGTAACCGACAATAAGCACCACTCCTTCGGACCCTAGGGCGCATAATCCGCTATTCTTCCGTTTGCGGTTAGCTTAGGCTGGCTGAGGCGAGATTGCGGTCTAATATTGAACCCTTTTGAAAAGAATTGACTCAAGCCCAGTGGCCGGTATAGCGACTCCAGGAACGTGTGAGACCGCGGGTCCCCGAAGCTGGAATCTAGACTTACCGGCTGTGACTCGGATCAGCGCAATTTCCGAGTGTGGCTACCTGTTGAGCCTGGCAATAATTCTTTTCGAGATTGTTCAATATTAGACAGCAACTGTGGCTGAGTAAGCCCAGCATGAAAATCAATAGCCTCCTATGGCCGCGCTCGAGCGCAACGCTCGCGTGTAAGAAGGAAGGTAAGATGGCTTGGTATTCGGTTGATCTGCGAGATGGAGGGGTGCGGCGGGTGACTGAGGAATCCAACGACGTGGACAGCCGGGGTCGTGTTCTGATCGAAGCCGGTTCCGCGAAACGGGCGTGGGCCAAAGCCAACCATTCGTCGGCTGAGATTGGCAGTGCTGAATGCGAATGCTGCCGTCACGGTTTTTGCAGTGTTTGTGAAGAATGCTCCGTCACAAAACAATACTCGGACTATTGGATTTGTCACCATTGCGGGGAATTAAATCGGCGTGTTCCAAACTTGTACTTAAGGGAGGTGTCTCATGGATTGGGATAAAATTAAGCTAGGTGGGTGGAGCGCCCTCGGTGGCGCGGCGGTATTAGCTCTCGTCGGGTTCAACTATGGCGGATGGGTGACCAGCGGGACTGCTGCGGCAATGGCGAAGGAGATCGCTGCGGATGCTGTCGCCGAACGCCTGGGTACGATTTGTGTCGCACAATTTAACCGCGACTCAGACAAGGGCGACAAGCTCAAAGAAATGAAGGGAAAAGATTCTTGGGACAAAGGCCGCTACATAGAAAAGCAGAGTTGGGCGATCATGCCGGGTGAGGATAAGCCCGATAGCAAAGTTGCCGACGCGTGCGCCAAGCATCTTACTGAGAAAGCGTAAAAGACCCGGGCAGCGATCGCCGGCGAATTGCCGGTGGATTTTTCACTAAAATTTGTTCAATCGGTCATTCCCCTCTAAGCCGTCGCCATGCCTGCGAACGCGGGCATGGCGACGCTTTGGGATTCTTCGATTCCGCGTTGCGCGCGCTATCGCAAGCCGGTCCGGAATGACGTTGAAGTTACATGATTAATTTTGACACGCCGCGCTAAATCTTCTTTGCTCTCTCACTCTTGGAAAAACATCGATCCAAAAAAACTCCCAGCGGGCCGCGCCCCTGCTGTCTGAGAATCCCCGCGAGCTCGCCTTTATTGAGCCAGATTCCTTCACAGTTTTCACAGCGTTCTAAATCGAATCCCATAAATCGGTACTTTGCGAATTGCCCTGAACACTTGGGGCAAGTGGCCATCTGCGCTTCCCGCCGGTCCGCTTCAGCCTTGTGAAATTCGAACTTCATATCTTCGACCAGCTCATGTTCTTTCGCGGTAAAATAACTATCTTCGTTGGCGTGCTCGTCGAACTGCGGTTCATCGCCGGGCCGCCGCGTTGCGCTCTTCATATTTCGCTCTCCTGATTTCATTGAATCATCGCCGGTCAACGCACCACTTATCGTCAATCCAGCAGCTAGTCTTTCTCAGCGCTCGGCAGAACGGCTTCGCTCCCGTGTATGTCCGCGGCACGCTTTTTTTCCTTCATGCTGTCGATGCTCCGTACTTTTAGGATCGCCTGCAAGGCCGGCCTGTCGACAACTTCTTTTTCCAACAGCAGTTTCGCCAATTCTTCCAGCGCGGCGCGGTGCGCAAGCAAGATGTCGCGAGCCTTAGTATGCGCTTCCGACAATATTTGTTTCACCTCGGCATCGATGAGCCGGGCGGTCTCTTCGCTGTACTCTTTGGGACTTTGGGTGGGCACCATCAGGAACGTGGCATGACGCGGTCCTTCGAGAGAAGCCAAGCCGAGCTTCTCACTCATGCCGAATTGCGTGATCATGGTTCTGGCAATCTCGGTGGCGCGCTGCAGATCGTTTTGCGCGCCGGTTGATATATCGCCAAAGACGATCTCCTCCGCGACTCTGCCGCCCAAAAGAACATCGATGCGCGCGAGCAGTTCAGAACGTGTCATCAGATAGCGGTCTTCAGTCGGCAGCTGCGTCGTATAACCCAGGGCGGCGATTCCCCTGGGAATAATAGAAATCTTGGCAACGGGATCGGCGCCCGGTACGAGCTCTGCCACGAGAGCGTGACCCGACTCGTGATAGGCAACAGTTTTTTTCTCCTTGGGGTTGATGACGTTTCGCTGCCACAACAGCGAGATCGAGATCAGCCGAGAGCTTGACTTTCTTAGCGTGCAATTGGAGGATTTTTGTCCTTCCCTTGATATCGGGACGATCCACCAGGATCTGCCGATCGAAGCGGCCGGGACGGAGCAGCGCGGCGTCGAGGATCTCCGGCCGGTTGGTGGCGGCCATGATGATGACTCCTTGATTCGGATCGAACCCATCCATCTCGGCCAGGAGCTGATTGAGGGTTTGTTCGCGCTCGTCGTTGCCCGTGAGCATGCTCACTCCGCGAGCCTTTCCGATGGCATCGAGCTCATCGATGAATATGATGCTGGGCGCACTCTTCACTGCTTGCATAAAAAGATCCCTGACCCGTGCCGCGCCGACGCCGACGAACATCTCGACGAAGTCAGAGCCCGTAAGGCTGAAAAAAGGAACCCCTGCCTCGCCGGCGACGGCGCGGGCAAGCAGAGTTTTTCCCGTGCCCGGCGGCCCGACGATTAAGACGCCTTTGGGAATACGGCCGCCCAATCTTTGATATTTGTCCGGATCCTTGAGGAACCCGACGACTTCGGCGACCTCTTCTTCGGCCTCATCAATGCCTGCAACATCAGCGAAGGTGACACCGGTTTTTTTCTCGATGTAGACTTTCGCTTTGCTCTTGCCGATCTGCATTAGACCGCCGCTTGCCGACCCTATCTTCCTGCCAAGATAGCTCCACAACAGAAAAAATAACCCCACGGGAACGACCCAGGATAGAATCGTCGGCAGCCAATTGCTGGTGACCTCTCCGCTAAATGGTATCTTGGCTGCTTCGAGTTCGGCTGTGAGGCTGGGATCCTCCACTTTTACCGTTAGGAAGGGAACACGGGTTTTCCTCGCGAGTACGTCCGGAGACATCTCCTTCAATTTCTCCGGCGTGAAAATTTCCTTCACTGCCGCCGCCTTCAAATTGCCGTCGATGGTCGTTTCACGAATGACAAGATCGTTGATCAAATCCTTCTTGACGAGGGATTTGAATTGGCTATAGCTGATGATCTCGACATGAGAGCGACCGAGAAAATTTTGCACGAGCAGGACGAGAAAAACCGTAACGAAAAAATACCAGATCGGAGACGGTCGGTATTTTTTATCGTTGGGCGACAAATTCTTCTTTTTCTCAGCATACTGCTTGCGGATGTCGGCGATGAAATCTGCCACACGCTTTCGCGGCCCGTTTTCAACGGGCATTTCGGCGAACTGTCGGTTGGACGGGACCGGAAATATACCACTTGTAAAATTGCGAATAGATAATTTCATGTGTAACTCAGCTTTCTTTTTGAAAGACTCCTGGTCTCCCGAAGCCGATTCTCGCAAAGTGATAAGAGCGTGAAACTTTCGGCGCCGGCTCATTCCTCACGTGCTCACGAACCGCCGGCTCGGTTTTCTTCGCGCTACACTTTTCGATAACGGCCGACGTACTCCTCGTAGAGCCCTTCTTTGCCTTTGGCCTGTAACTCGCGCGAGCGGTCCGTGAGAACCTTTTTGTCTTCGACAAAAGCCTTCCTGGTAAATCCTAAATTGCCGGGATGAGTTCCGGTGTCCATGCGAATCGCGTCGCAAGGACAGGCTTCGACGCAAAAACCGCAATAGATGCAGCGCAATGTATCGATTTCATAGCGCACCGCGTACTTCTCGACCGGATCACGCGGATCTTCTCCGGCCTCGATGTAGATACACTCAGCCGGGCAAGCAGTTGCGCAAAGAAAACAAGCTGTGCAGTTGGCGGTGTCATCCGCGCCGAGAGTTAGACGGTGACGGCCGCGAAAGGTGTCCGGGTAAGAAGCTCTTTCCTCCGGATATTGCACCGTGACATCAGCTTGACTGGATTTCGCTAAACCGAAGGCATGCAAAATATGAATGCTCAGATTACGCCAAAAGTGGTAACCGGTTACTGAGAGACCGCGCACGATCTCAGGCAGGTACGCTCTTTCCCAGAGCGACAGGTATTCAATTCTTTTCATCGCTCTCACTCGATGGAAAAAGGTATTTCGTTGGTCGTTTAGTCGCCGCCCATGTAGAGTTCAATTTGTTTTTTTTCCAGCCGTCGTTTTTCGTCGGCGTCCATGACGTACACGCCGTTCACCTCATCGATTTTTTCGCGCTCATAGAAATTCTTGGACAGCTCGGCGCCCTCGTCGAATTCGTACATTTTTATCGCATCCCAGGGGCAGATTTTTTTATCGAGCCGATCGTCGGACTCCGTGCCAATCAGCTCGAGCTGAAATTTCTTCGGCAGCTTGTTCTCTTCGACCGGCTTTTTGGAGCCGTCGTAATATCTTCCGGCATACTCGCGGAAGATTTCGCCGGTTTCTTTGTGCCGATGGATCTTGGTTAAATCGTCGCTGAAACACATCTGGCAGCCGATGCACTTGTCGTTGTCGACCCAGACTCGATACGGCTTCAGTCCGCCGGCGGGGGTTTCCTCATAGAGTAAATTAATGCAGTTTTCTACCGGGCAGTGCAGCTCGCATAGAGGCGAGCCGGCGCAGCTACTGCAATTTTCGTCCATCACCGCAAGTAGCGCCGTGCCTTTACGTTTTTTCTTTTCTTCAGGTTGCGCCGTCAGATCTGGCATGCTTTTTCTCTCCAGCAGGTTACTTGACACCTCTCTTTGACGCCTGCATTCGTCCTTATCGTGCCCGTGAAACTTGACCGGTGAATCAATCCGAGCACGATCACGTGTCACGCACGCAGCGGTTTCTGGCAACTGGTCTAATAACGACCTAAGAACCTCATGGTTATCTTTGACTACGGAGCGCGCGCAAAATCAGGGAATAGCCGGGCACACGCTGACCGCGTCAAAGGGCCTGCCAAAAACAAGACTTTTCGATCTAAACGTACCATGAATGGGAAAGGGTTGCTGTCTAATATTGAACGAGTCTAAACAGAATTATCGCGGTTCCAATTGCCGAAACAGCCGCGCTGAACGACCGAGGGATTTGCTAAGTGCACGAGCACGAATCACGGCTTTTCCTCAATTCGACGAGCACGTCCCATGAACACGGCATTTTCTCTACATGTTGACGGTTCTGCTCGATGACGTTTCACGAGCACGGTCCCGTTCGTAAACGATCCGAAGTTCAGTCGTGAGTCTACGGATTCAGCAACGATCTCCTTAGAACAAGCCATCCCTTTCAAAGGTAGTGACTCATTTTGAATCGAAGAGGGACCGCAATTATTTCAGCCAAACAAACATGACACTCTTACTCGATCACAGGGGTTAGGCGTAACGACTTATGACGGCGAGGGAAGGTCATCGATCCATGCCTTCGCCAAGTCTATCATGTGCTTTTCTGTTTCCCGCCAACTGTCGAAATTATAGAGAGGGCCAATTATTGTGTGCGATCCTCGCTGACCGTCAGCTTCCCAACTGATGTCAGCGATAGGAACCCAAGATCTAGTATTTTCGTCGAACCGAGCGGAGACAACGATGAGCGGATTTTTGTAGAACAAATTGGCCATACGGCCCTCCCTGTTCGGGGCTTTCGGTCACCGCTGAACGGGCTTTTCAAGTTCGGACAAATGTTGGATTGGCTTCGGCATGTTGCGATGCAACCGCTTATTGTTAGCTACATAACAATTTAAGATGCGCTACTATCCTTTCAAACTTGTGCTTTTCCGCGGCTATTCAATACGACCCGGAAAGGGGATAGCCCCCTCCCCGAACCGGAAGGTCTCTCTAGTTAGGCCGCTCTGGCTGCGATCTGGTGGGAAGTCGAATTGGCGACCTCAAAGGACTCCACTTTCGGAGTGCCCTCAACCACCTTGGACAGGGTCTTCAAGACCTCTTGATATTTCTCGCGGTTGTAAGCTTCCGCGTCTTCTTTTCTATCCCAGAAACTAATCCCTACGGCATCGTTACGTTCCGGGGCGATGAGGGTGATCTCATCCTTAAATCCCTTTTGTTTGCGGAGCACGGGAATTACCTCGTTCTCAAGAGTTTGGGTAAACTCCTTCGCGCTATTGACCTTCAGCTTCATACTGACGTTGCGAGTATACATATCAACCTCCTTGGTTGGACTGGTGATAGGGTGGAGGATTTTTGGCTTACGTGAAGAATTTCAGGTAACCGAGGAAGGGAACCCTAGGACTAACTTTCTTAACAGTAGTCACTAAGCACCCGTTGTCAACCCGAATCTCCAAGACGCCCCGAGCAAATCCACTTGTCCGAGGAAAGGAATGTCAATCTTGCGGTCGTTCGCCGTACGCTGATAATCTGCGTGATCGCTAGAAGGGCATCCATCCTGACAACGGGAATCAAAATCGAATTGTGTAATGGCCTTCTAAGACACCCTTGGTTCTAAGGATAGACAGCGGGCGTTCTGTGGCCTGGGCTTCCTTAGGTGCTGAAAGAAGTGCCGCAACCGCAGGTTCCTTTGACGTTGGGGTTGTTGAACACGAAACCCGATCGCATCAACTCGTCTTTATAATCCATCTCGGTCCCGTCCAGATGAAGCATGCTCTTCGCGCCGAGCAAGACGCGGACGCCATTTTTCTCAAAGACCTTATCTTCTGCCGCGGCAGAATCAATTTCCATTTTGTACTCGTAGCTCACGCTGATAACGGGGTGTCTTTTACCAGCCATTTCTCCTGCATGATCTTGTCCTGGATTCTCAGAAGCCCCTCGGTCAAGGCTTCGGGACGCGGCGGACAGCCGGGAACATAGACGTCGACGGGAATGATTTTGTCCACGCCTTTGCAGACCGAATAGGCGAGCTGAAAAAGCCCGCCGCAGTTGGCGCAGCTTCCCATCGAGATGACGTACTTCGGATCAGGCATCTGATCGTAAAGGAGCTTGGTGCGCTTGGCCATTTTGTAGGTCAATGTGCCGGCGACGATCATCAGATCGGACTGTCGCGGCGTGGCCCGCGGCACAGCGCCGAAGCGATCGATATCGGCACGCGGTCCTCCGGTCTGCATCAACTCGATGGCGCAACAGGCCAAGCCGAACAACATGTACCACTGCGACGAGGCGCGGCCCCAGTTGAGCAGCTCGTCGACCTTTGTCGTAAAAACGGTTTCCGGTAACTGGTTCAATAACGACATAAAAACCTCCTGGTCATCTTTTATGCTAATAACCGTCAATTCTTATCGATCCAATGCATGGCGTCTTGCAGGGCAAACTCGTCGGCTTCATTTTCACTCCAAAACGTTTTGTCGAGTTGAGCGTGATGCGCTGGAACGCCGCTGGTTTGGTTTTTGGCATCCGGACGCGTCACGGTATACTGCGGAATCCAGCTGCCTTTGGTTTCTCGCTGAAACGATTCACTGAGAATGAGCCAGTTCTTGTATGAAATGCTGCTTTTCATTTTTCGTTCTTTGCCTCATCGTCGATGAAGATCGTCTCGTGTTCGCTATTTACGTACGGCTAAGCCCCACAATCGCTGCGTACCACCCAACAACCTTTTGCCGTTCAATTCGAAATTCTCAGAGCCATCCCAAGAGGCACTTTGGCAGCGCCGACATTGACTGCTGTTCCCGCGCTCGCCAGTTGCCAATTCTGCAGGATTTCTGCAGAGGGGTCATCTCGCTTTAGCGATTGGGCGGTGTAGGGTTCCGCGACTTTGACGACGTATTTAACGTTACTGCCGTCACTAAGAGTAAGGGACAGAACCGCTTCTTTGCTGTCGGCTACCGCGAATGTTTGGATTGCGCTGATTTGCTTCGACACAGTTGTGCCTCTGACGGCGTCGGAGTAAAGAAACCATGACGAAGCGACAAACACCGCCAGAACTAACCAGCCGTATTGACCGACTCGTTTTTGGCGTTTTAAGAGTCGCTCTCTCTGGAGTTGGAAAAAATGATAATTCGCTTGCCGCTCGGCCGCGAGTTTATGGGTCGGATCCTCTTCGAATGAAAATGTCGGTTGATCATGGACAATGTGAAAACTGTTCAATAGGATCCCGATGATGATTAAAGCCATAGGGATGACAATAACGAATAACGAACTCAATCTATTTCCCCTTTTTGGCCGGAGCTGACGGCCGTTTGCTTGGAGGGGTGATGAAGAGAGGCTTACTTGAAGAATTTCAAGTAACCGCGGAGGGGAACCCTACGACTGCGAGAAGAGCAGTAAGCCTAGGTGAATTAAGTCGTGATAGCAAGTCGATGTGTGTGGACATGACTCTCCAAGAATCCGCTATTCACTCACACTGTGCTGCGGCGACTTACGAAAACGAGATAGCGAAGCATGAATCGTAACATCAGATCATGTTGAGGTCAGCTTCCCGACCACGCGCCTTCAAAGAGCGAAAACTAACCAGCGTTTGGCTTTTTTCATCGCATAGGCCTAGTTGCAGCGACCTGAGACTTGTCCCCAGCGTGATGACATTGACGGTGTGAAACGCCGGGATTTCATCGTGGCACCGTTGCAGATTGTAGTTGGGAATATTCGGGCGCACGTGATGAATGTGATGCAGGCCAATATTGCCGGAGAACCACTGGAGGATTTTGGGCAATTTGAAATACGAGCTGCCTTCCAGCGCTACTTTCATCGGATCCCAAGATCCGTGACGCGCCCAATACGCGTTCTCAAACTGATGTTGAATATAGAACAACCAGAGCCCGAGGCTCCCGGCGATCAGAATGATGGGCAACTGAATCTGGAGATAGGTCCGAAACCCGATTGTCCAAGTCGCCAATCCGACGACGAACAAGAGTGCCATGTTGGTGCGAAGCACGCTCCGGCGCTCCATCTGTCCCGCGTCTTTGCGAGAAAATCGATTAAAACATAAAAACAGCAGCGCCGCTCCGGGACCGAAGAAAATGAAAGGATTTCGGTAACACCTGTAGGCGAACCGCCTGAGTAGCGGTGCCGCCAGATATTCTTCAGTCGTCATTGTCCGGACATCGCCAACTCCCCGTCGATCCAGGTCTCCCGTCGTGGCATGATGCCTGTTGTGGGTGTGTCTCCAGTGTTCAAACGGAGTAAAGGTCAGAATACCCGTGACGTAGCCTAAGATGGTATTTGCTCGGCGCGAGGCAAAGAAGGATCCATGACAGCAATCGTGGAAAAAGATAAAAATCCGAACCAGGACGCCGCCTGCCACCACGGCCAGCGTTAAAGTAATCCAATAGGGCAATTCTGTTTGAACCGTATAAACCATCGCCGCCCATAGCGCCAAATAAGGAACAAGAGTATCGAAGATTTGCCACAGCGATCGGCCGGGATTCGACTGCGCATACTTGGCGGTGTTCTGATACCAGGCGGGCTTGGTCAATTTAGTTTCGCCGTCATTCACTTCAGCGATCATTTGCTGCCTCGTTCTGCTCACGCTTTGTCCCCCATGATCCGATAACGATGCCGACAAGGAGCCTTGTCGTACTTGCTAATGGCCGTGAATTTCCCGTCAACTGAGTCGCACCTGCGATTTGACTTGACGATCGTAGTTTTATCCAATGTTTCAAGAACTCGCGCCTCCTCGATGCAAATTTTCAAAAGGCTACCACGTCGTAAAAGGAACCACTGTCCAATATTGAACAATTGTTGCTGTTCCCATTGAGTGGCAATCGGTCAACAAGGGAGGTAACCCCCATTGGGTTATGAGTATGATTTGGCGTTATGCAGGGCAGGCGCACAGGTCAAAACATTCGCGGAGAATCTATTCCATCTTTTCAGTCTCTTACTGGCGTACTTTGCCCTTCGACATGGAGGTGAGCTTTATCAATCCATTCCATTGCTTTTTGCAGGGCAAAATCGTCGGCTGCATCTTCAGTCGGCAAAGCTTCATTGAGTTGATACTGTTGCGATGGAAAATCGTTTCCCTTGCTGGCGATGGTTTGTCGCGTGAAGTTATATTGCGGTATCCACGTGCCATTTTTTTCGCGCTGAAATGACTCGGCGCGAATCAGATAGTTCTTGTATGAAACCGTGCTTTTCATTTCTCGCTCCTCGCTTTTTTGTTTCCCGTTGCGTGACGCAGTCGGCAATTTGATCGACTCTGTTCCGGTTATTCCACCGGATGAAATCCGAATACCCCATTCACAAGCGTGCCCTGACGGTTCTCCGTCCAACGGGCGAAGGACATGTCCTACTCGGGGGCAAAGCCTGTGAGATTGAGCACGGCTAGCAACAATGCCCTGGACGAGGTCGATCCTATGACTTCGAAGGTTTCCACAAGGGGGCAGGCTTTCAACTTTTGACAATACGTTCAGGATGTCGAGCTAGACCACGTGATTGTAAGCGTCCGCATCGTCTTGGTTATCCCGGAAATTAATCGCATTGCGCTGAGCCGCGACGAAGCTGATTCATCTTGAAATCCTCTTTGCGTGCGCAATCGAGGAATTATCTCTTCTGCAAAAAGACGGGGAAACTCTGGCGCACCACCCACCCTGAGTTTGACTCTGGTGTCTCGCAATATATCTCAAGCTCTCCAACCGGGGAAAATATTTGCCAGGACCTTGTCACTTTGTCATCCTGCTTTGCGCACCTGAAAGCGCCTTGTCTAGCCGTTCCTCGGCGGCGCTTATTGTCTCGCCCAAGACTTCGGCAATCTCACAGACCAGCAGCTTTCTTGCGCGTTGCAGCGCTTGACGATCGTGGGGCGCCAGCACCCGCGTTTCGTTTAACTCAGTGAGCGACTCAACGATCTCAGCCAAATCAAACACCGACCCAGAGGCCAACCGCTTTGAATTGTCGATGGCACGCTGCTTCCAGTTCTTAGCTGTGGGCACGCCTGGTGTTTTCGCCGCTTGGCTGAGTCGGCTGAGGAGCTTCGGAATCTCGGATTTTTCCATTAGCCGACGGATTCCGAGTGTCGTAATTTTGTCTACTGGGACGAATAACACATCGCCGCTATCGTCCATGATGGCGAAAGTATAAAAGCTTACCGGTCTCCCACCGAATGCCTTTTCAACCACCGCGCCAATGCGGCAGGGACCTTGATTCGGATAGACAACCTTATTCCCAACGTTCAGCATCA
>WNFR01008371.1_pt1 | contig 16197 bp, 9 predicted proteins | sample 5400221 | NCBI WGS metagenome assembly WNFR01 (sample SAMN13153357, study PRJNA577476) | soil metagenome | isolation source: 40 cm soil under Madrone tree | place: USA:California | collected 2016-06-14 | reverse complement strand
CACGTGCTCGAGTTGGTCGAAACGGTCGCCTTGAGCGATTCCACTGTTCTTCTGCTGGGAGATACCGGGACCGGCAAGGAACTGATAGCCCGAGCCATCCACGATCACAGCCGACGGAAGGACCGCACGTTCGTCAAGCTGAATTGCGCTGCTATCCCTACAGGCTTGCTGGAGAGCGAATTGTTCGGTCATGAGAAGGGTGCTTTCACCGGCGCCATCTCGCAAAAGCTCGGCCGGCTCGAACTGGCGGATCAGGGAACGCTTTTTTTGGATAAAGTAGGAGATATTCCCACTGAGATTCAGCCGAAGCTGCTGCGAGCCTTGCAGGAACGTGAATTTGAGCGCTTGGGCAGTACGCATACGCGAAAGGCAAACGTCCGATTGGTCGCAGCAACGAACCGTGATCTGGAGAAGATGATCGCGGACAAGGAATTTCGCAGCGATCTCTATTACCGGCTAAATGTATTTCCTATCCGAATACCACCGCTGCGCGAGCGAAAAGAAGATATTCCTCTGCTGGTGAGCTACTTCGTTCAAAAACTCGCAAAGCTGATGCAGAAGAAGATCGAGACCATCCCCAGTTCCGTCATGAAGCGCCTGACGGAATGGGAGTGGCCGGGAAATATTCGCGAGTTGGAGAACTTCATTGAGCGAGCGGTGATCTTAACAAGAGGCAAAGTGCTCGAGGCGCCTTTGGCAGAGCTGCGCAAACTGAAGACAGACACACAAACCGACCACAACCGGCCGGAGTCTCAGCCAGACATCGCCCGGATCGTAAAAGAAACTCTTCATGCGCTGAACGGGAATCAGAGCACATCCGACGAGCATATGCGCAAGCAGCGTGAAGAGATCGTGCGCGCCCTCTCCGAAAGCAAGGGACGCGTCGGTGGAGCTGATGGCGCCGCTGCTCGTATGGGCATCAACCGTACCACCCTCATCGCGCGAATCAAGAAATTTTGCATCGACCCCAAGCAGTACGTCTGAAATCCCCTTCCGCTGTTGCTGCCTCTTGGCACCTCCAATCGTAATTAGCTGTCAATCCTGTCTTTGACAGCATTGACCGTCAACAGCCCTGACGCGAAGTTCACCATTGAAAAATCATCAGCTTACCGTTCCGCATGTTTGGCACTCCCGTTGCCTTATCTACATTCGAGAGGAGCCTCCAGTGTTGATTTCTATTGTCGATACGCGCACTCAGCGGCGCTTGATCCTGGAGGGCAAAATTATCGCCCCTTGGACAGCCGAACTCAGGGCGACCTGCGAGCGTGCCCGTGCCGGCCTTGATGGTCGTGAGCTCATCATTCATGTCAGGTATCTGACTGCGGTCAGTCAAGAAGGTGAAAACGTGCTGCTGGAGTTGATGAATGAAGGCATCAAGTTCCGCGGTTCCGGAGTGTTTAGCAGGCATCTCCTGGCACAACTTGCTCGCAGAAAACGAAAGAACGGTCGGGAGAAGAAGTGATGCCTTGGATGTTGAAAGCGGATCAGAGCGTCCGCAAAAAGGCGCGGTCGCTAGTTATGCGCCCTTTGGTTGCGATTGTCTGCTGTGTCGTGCCGGCCCAGGCTCAGTACGGCATGGGAAACAGCAATTCGATCAATTATGGGAATTCACAAAGCTCGACCGGCAACCTGCTGGGAAGTGTTCCGACCGGGAAGTTGAGCGACGAGGTCCTGCAGTTGACTCTGCGCGATGCGGTCGACCGCGCTTTAAAGTACAACCTCGGATCGATCGAAGGCGGCGAGAACGCTCGCCTCGCGCGCGGTCAGCGGCTGGTTGCATTGAGCAAGCTGCTGCCGGAAGTCAGCGTAGGGGCGACCGTGTATGAGGAGCAATTGAACCTTACGAGGTATGGGGCGGCTCTGCCCGGTCTTCCCAGAGTGATCGGACCCTACAGCGCTGGCTCGGCGGACGTGAGCGTGAGCCAGACTCTCTTCAGCTTCGAATCCATCCAGCGCTTTCGCGCCGCTCGGAATGCGGAGCAGGCGGCACAGCTTAGCTATCAGGACGTACTCGATGCCGTCACTCTGACAGTTGGCAACGCTTATCTGCAGGTCGTCGCTGAAGACTCACGCATCCAGGCGCAACAAGCACAGGTCCGCAACGCGAAGGCGTTGAACGATCAGGCACGTGATGAGGTCGAGGCCGGGACCGCGCCGCGCATCGACGCCACGCGGACCGAGGTCCAGCTTCATACCGAGGAATACAACCTCAGCATCGCGCGTAACAATTTCGCCGTAGCAAAGCTCAACCTTAGCCGCGCCATAGGCTTGCCGGCCGGACAGCAGTTTGAGATCGCGGAGAAGCTCCCTTACACAGAGTCCATACCGCTTACTCTGAATGATGCACTAAGCATGGCCTCCAAGTCGCGCAACGATCTGCGCGCTGCCCTTGAACAAGAAAAAGCGGCCGAAAAGAAGCACTCAGCCGCAGAGGGCGAGCGGCTTCCTACCGTTGCTTATAGCGGCGGTTACAGCGACAGCGGTACTACGTTCGATAACTCGCATGGAGGTTTCACCTTCCAGGCCGGAGTCCGCATCCCGATCTTCACCGGTGGCCGGATCAAGGGTGAGACAACGCAAACGGAAGCGGCGCTGCGCCAGCGCAAAGCAGAAGCGGAGAACCTTCGCGGCCAGATCGACTACGACGTTCGCACCGCATTCCTCAACCTGAACGCGGCGAAGGAACAGGTCGCGGTCGCACAACAGAATGTTGCCCTTGCCAATGAGAGCCTCGCTCGGTCCAAAGACCGCTTCACTTCCGGAGTGACAGACAGCGTGGAAGTAGTGCAGGCCGAGCAGGCTCTCGCCAGTGCGAATGAGCAATTCATTACCAGCCTGTACAACCACAATTTTTCCAAGCTCTCCCTCGCTCGTGCGCTCGGAGTAGCCCGTACCAACTACCAGCAATATCTCGGAGCTCGATAAGTGTCAGACAACAATCGAAACAGCACTGTCTATAGCGACTCTGATCGTCGGGGGATCGTCGTGGAACCAGAACAAGAAACGGAGTCTTCGCCCCAGGACGGTGTCGAAAAGAAAAGTGAAGGTCGGCTCACTCTCCGAAAGAAGATCTTGATCGCTTCTGCCGCTGCAGTGGTGGTTCTCGTCAGTGGCTATTTCCTCTACAACGCCTTCCTTTATGAAGACACGGATGATGCCCAGATCGTCGGACACGTCATGCCGCTCAGCGCGCGGATCAGCGGGCAGGTGGAACAAGTCAACGCCATCGAAGGACAGATGGTCCACACCGGCGATGTCCTGGTCGTCATCGATCAAAAGGACTACCAGGTCACTCTGGACCAGGCGACTGCCAATCTGGCTGATGCCGAGGCGAACGCTGCAAGCTCGCACTATAACGTTCCCATTACGACGGCCACTGCATTCAGCGGGCTCGACTCTGCACAAGCTGGCGTAATGAACGGTGAGGCAGGAGTCGCCGCAGCGGAGCACAACGTAGAATCCGCTGAAGCGGCGCTGCAACAGGCGAAAGCGAATGCCGCCAGATCCGATGCCGACCTGGTTCGCTACGACCAATTGGTCGCAAAGGAAGACATCTCTCGCCAACAGTACGATGCTGCGCTTGCAGCCGCTCAATCCAATCGAGCAGCGGTCAACTCAGCCACCGCAGCACTCGGCTCCGCCAAACAGGCCTTGCAGCAGGCGCAGGGAAAACTTCTGCAGACAAGAGCCGACTTGCGGAATGCGAAGACTGCTCCGCAGCAAGTATCTCTGATCAATGCGAAGGCGCAGGCTGCAGACTCTCAGGTGTTACAGCGGAAAGCCCAGTTGCAGCAGGCTCAGCTGGACCTGAGTTATACGGTCATTCGGTCTCCCGCAAATGGGATCGTGGGGAAGAAGAGTGTCGAGGTTGGCCAGAACGTGAGCATTGGGCAGGAGCTCGTGACGGTGGTTCCTCTCGACGACATTTGGGTGACCGCAAACTTCAAGGAGACGCAGCTCGCCCACATGCGGCCGGGGCAGCCGGTTGAGATCAAAGTGGACGCGTACGGTCGGACGTGGAAAGGGCACTTGACCAACCTCGGGGGTGGAACGGGATCAGTTTTCAGTCTGCTGCCACCCGAGAACGCTACGGGCAACTACGTAAAAGTTGTGCAGCGGGTTCCTGTTCGAATCGATTTCGACCGGAATCAACCCGACTTCAATGCCGAGGGTGTGCTCAAACCAGGCTTGTCAGTGGAGTCCGAAGTGAAGATCCGATGAGTACCGGAAACGCAGTTGCGGCTGAAAGTGTGGACTGGAAACCGAAGGCCAACCCATGGGTTATTGGGTTAGCGGTTTCGCTTGCTTCCTTTATGGAAGTGCTGGATACCAGCATCGCCAATGTTGCGCTTCCGCACATTGCCGGCAACCTGGGTGCGAGCAATGACGAGAGCACGTGGGTGTTGACCAGTTATCTCGTGTCCAACGCGGTCGTGCTTCCTATCAGCGGCTTTCTCGTTGGCTGGCTTGGGCGCAAGCGTTTCTTTCTGATGTGCATCACCTTCTTCACCCTCAGCTCGTTCTTATTCGGTATCGCGCCGAGCCTCGGAATGCTCCTCTTTTTCCGGGTGCTGCAAGGCGCGTTTGGCGGCGGACTCCAGCCGATGACGCAGGCGATCCTTGCGGATTCTTTTCCCCCAGAAAAGCGTGGCTTGGCCTTCGCATTGTATGGAGTCACCGCCATCTGTGCCCCCGCAATCGGCCCCACGCTGGGCGGCTGGATCACCGATAACTATTCGTGGCGCTGGATCTTCTATATCAATGTTCCGGTCGGAATCGTGGCCGTGTTGCTGGTCTCGCAGCTTGTCGAAGATCCTCCCTATCTGTCTCGTGTGAAAAATACCTTGGCGAGATTTGACTACATCGGCTTCAGCCTGCTTGCCATCGGTGTAGGCGCTCTCCAGATTGTGCTCGACAAAGGACAAGAAGACGACTGGTTCGGCTCCCGGTTCATCACCACATTGACGATTGTTGCCGTTGTGGGCCTGGTTTCCCTTGCCATCTGGGAGTGGCGCCACAAGGAGCCGATTGTGGATGTCCGTATGTTCAAGCTGTTCAATTTTGCCAGCACCAGTCTGATGATGTTCGTGATGGGCGCCACCTTATTCAGTTCTACCGTTCTTCTTCCTCAGTTCCTGCAAACGCTCATGGGGTACACGGCGCAGGCGGCCGGCATGGTCATCTCTATGGCGGCTGTTCTTCTGATCTTTCTTCTGCCGGTGGTCGGGCGGCTCGCCGGATACATCCAAGCCCGGTATCTTCTCGCTTTCGGTTGGATCACGGTCGCGATCGCTATGTATTCCTCCTGCAAGGAAATCAATCTATTAATCAGCTTTCGTGCCGCAGCTTGGATGCGCATTTGGCAGTACCTGCCGGTCGGGTTCTTGTTCGTCCCACTCACCATGGCCGCGTATGTGGGTTTGCCCAAGGAAAAGAGCAATGCTGCTGCCGGGTTGATCAACTTCATGCGCAATATGGGACAGAGCGTAGGAACCTCGTTTGTGACTACGTGGATCGCGCGGCGCAGTCAATACCACCAGTCTGTGCTCGCCGAGCACACGTGGTCGCCCCGCTTCAATGCGGCGATTGCAGGCTTGGCGGATCGTCTCACCCACGCGGGCCTGAGCATGCACGAGGCTCAACAACAGGCACTTGCCAGGATGTACAGCATGGTGAATAGACAGGCTCAATCACTTTCGTACGTCGATGTGTACTGGCTGCTCGCCGTGCTCGCTACCGTAAGGATGGAAGTCAGCTGGAGGTCGAGCCCTCCAAATCTCACAACTTTATCCAACACGACCTGGCATGGGTGATAGTGGCCCGCGGCGGTTTGACGCACATTTCTTACCAGACTGGCGAAAGAACGAACGTCGTACGCCACGAAGACGGCTCTCCAACCACTCTGCCGTCGCAGCGGCTTGAGTCCTGCGAGACATGTCGTTTCTAGATGTTTAGTGGCAGGAACGCTCGCGTGGTTAAGTGCAAGACGCGTGCCAAAGAAAATCCCGAGTACAGATAATCAATTGATTCGTTACTTTACGAGAGAACTCACTCAATGCTGAACGCAAAGCACCGGCGCCGGCGTGTCGGAAAGTCTCGACAGTTTTGACACTCAACACCGACTCCCGAAGCCCTTCCTTGATTTCTAACGATTTCAGCTGGATTTAGCTGCTTCACGGTCTGGCATGTTTGGCAGTCGATTTGCCTTTGTTCCGTTTGGGAGCACTCAAATCGCTTCGATCCTAAGTCAAGAAAAGGAGCGGTCCAGGCACGCCTTGCAGAGATCCGGACGTGCCTGGTTCAAGAAGGCCGATTGTAATTACTTGTCGGGATGACCATGGAAGGATCTTGGAAGCGAAGACTGTCGAGAAGCCAGATGGTACGTATCGGCCGAGTTCTGGCCGAACCGAGACGCGTTCAGATGCTACGGGAGATGGCGGCTGGCAAAGCGCCGATGCCCTTCGCCGACCTGCGCCGAACCCACCACGTGAGTGCCGCGACTGTCTCTCATCACGTGAAGCTATTGAAGACAGCCGGCTTGGTCACGATTGTTCGTAAAGGAAAGTACAGTGGTCTCAGACTCCAACGCGATGTGCTGCGCGCTTACGTCGACTGGCTCTCGATGGAGATCGCTAAGTAACACAGCTTTTACGCTCTCATACAGTCCTGGTGCCCTGAGCCTTCAGAAGTCCCGCCACCGTCTCCAGGATCTCGCGCGAGAGCTGCGTTTCCGACACCGCGCGGGCCACGCCAAGCGCACCGACCAGTGCACAGTAGGCCAGGACTGCTTGCGGCCTTGCGGAGCCCGTATTCTTCGGATCGGTATCGCGGATCAGCCGTTCAAGCAGCTGAATGTTATCTCGAATATTCTCGGTCACGAGCGCGCGAGTCCTCTTGTCGCTCCGCGAAATGTCTCCGGTCAAAGCGGCGACAGGGCACCCCGTGCCCGGATGCTTGCGATGTGTTTCGCTCAAGTACTCGTCGATCAGCGATGCGAAAGTAACCGGGGGACCGCCCGAGGCAGCGGCGTCGACCTGGCGTTCCCACGTTCCCAGTGAGGAGCCGACTGCTTCGGCCACCAAGGCTTCGCGCGATTTGAAGTGCTTGTAAAAACCGCCTACGGTAAGACCGGCCTCTTTCATCAGGTCTGCGATTCCCACTCCGTCGAGCCCGTTCTCACGAAACCTCTTTGCGGCAATAGCGACGATGCGCTTATGGGTCTTTTCTTTTTCCGCCCTGGAATACCCCATGCATCCCCCTTAAAAAAGAAATTGCAACCAAATCACGACCTGGAATTCTAAGTCAGTATCTTCCGCTTTGCGGGATCAGGATTTCAGAATAAGGTCCACAAAACGCCTACGCCTTCCGTGGCCGTCGCCCGTGGCGCCGCATTGAACAGTCGATACAGGCGGCAGCAAAAACCCCCGACTGAAAGTCGGGGGTTTCCACTGCATCAAGTTGTTTCGCTTTCAACCTGGAGGCGACCTCGCCTATGACGTGAGGCCGCCATAGCGCCGTCATCTCCAGACTCCAGCTTTAACGTTTACTTACCGTGATGGCAACCGGCGATGAAACAGCAGTCTTCCAGTTCACATCTCCGGAGTAAGCGGCTGTAATCAGGTGCTTTCCTTTGGCTAACGTCAGCGGTAGAGTTGCAAGCCGGCTTCCACCGTTGCCGCCTACGACTGCCTGAGGAACACCGATCGGTTGGGCCTGGCCGCCATCGACTGAGTCGAAGAACTGGATTGTCCCAGTCGGCACGGGGGCATGAGTGGATGCCAGCGGATTGATCAGTGAAGCTGTAATGCTTGTTTGATCGTCTGCTCCGATGCGAGTGGCTTGGGCCTGCAATTGGAGTTGAGGAACAGCTTGCGCCACGTTCACGGTTACGGGTGCGCTGTTGGCGCCCGTGTAATTGGGGTCGCCTCCATACACCGCATAAACACTCTGCGCTCCGACTTTGTCCCACTCAAGGGTGCCGGTTGCCCGTCCTCCGGTGAGAGCAACGTTGCCACTGATGAACCCGTTATTCGAGGACAGGGCGACATAGCCGATGGGAACGGCCGTGCTTCCCGGTTCAGCGGGGGTCAACGTGACCGTATACGCCGTCCGCTGCCCAAGCGAGAACGAATTGCTTCCGAGATTCAGGCTGAAGTTGACCGCCTTCGTCCCAGCCGTGTTCCGCGTTATGATCTGCTCCGTTATTGTCTGTGTACCTGCGTCGTAGTTCGCATCGCCAGTCCACTGTGCGAGAAGCTCGTACGTGCCGGCGGGCGCATTAAACGGTATTGCTGTTTTTCCGGTTTTGTCGGGTGTACCCGAGCCGAGGATTGCCCCGGTATCTGAACGCGTAAGCGTCACAGTTCCTGTGGGCGGGACGGCCGGGTCGAGTGCCCCGAACAGGGATGTAACCAGGGAAACTGTGCCGGTGATAAGCGTGCCCGCAATGGGAGATTGGTTGCTGGCTAGGACGAACCAGTCAAGCTGGCCCTTGAAAAGGGTAAACGTCAATGTCGTGCTGCTTGCATGGAAGCTGGCGTCCCCCGAATACTCTGCTGTGAAGGTGTAGGTGCCAAGCGGATAATCGCATGGCGTTTGCGGTCCGCATTGCACAAGGACCATTCCGCTCTTGTCGACAGGATATGTGCCGATAATCTTTCCACCCTCTGATATCTTGACCGATCCGGTCGCACCATCACTGGATCCTGAGATCCCGGCAACCTGGAACTGAAGCCAGAACGGATATCCCAAAAAAGTCTGGGGTAGTGGAACGATCCTTCTTTGCAATTGAACGAAGAAGGGGCTGATTGCGAGGGTCGTTCCAGTTAGGGTGCTGTCTTCCGTCGTCACGGTGACGGAGACCGGCTTGGATGTGCTGGTTCCGTATGTGATATCCCCGGAATAGTCCGCAGTGATCATGTAATTACCACCAGGCAGATTGATGGTGGAAGTGCTGTACGCGCCTGCGGTCAAGGCGGCACTCGCGATGTTATCCGTAGAGTTCGCGTTAATGAGGACCTCGCCTGAAGGCGTGCCCCCGCCCGATGACGCCTTGACTGTGCCGCTCAGCGTAATGGGCGTGCCGTGCTTGAAGGTGGTTTGCGAGAGGTTCAAAGTAGTGGTGGAACGGAGCGTTCTCCGCACACCCCACGAGTTGATGAGATTCGCCGCATCGACGGAGCCGAGGCCCGTGGCGAGATCGTACCCAACTGTGGCGGCATGGCCATCAGTAAAGCTATTAGGCGGGAAGATTCCGCCTCTATCACTACTGCCAACCTGCACGGGCAATTCAGGCCCCTGACAGTCCGAAGTGCCCGCCAGGCAGGGAACAGCATTGGACCCAAGCGTAATGTCGTGAAACACGCAAGCGCTCTTCTGTGTGGGGTCTGTGAGCTGGCTTGAGTTGCAGCTGCCGTTTTGCTCCGCACTCGCCAGTTGGTAGAACTGATAGTTTGCGACTCCCTGGAACTGGCCATGCTGCTGCTCGACCAGCGCCATAATGCCCGCCAGGGAAGGGGAGGCTGCCGAAGTGCCACCAACGACAGCAGCATTTTGGAGAGTGATGGAGCCGTCACTGTTCGTTGTCCATTGACAGCTGCCTCTATAGCAGATGATATAACCATCATGCTGGCCTGCCGATGCGAGGGAAACGTCAGGCAGATCGCGGACGCCATCCTGGGGAACGCCGGCGCCTATCTGCCACGACGGCTTTGCATACCCAGTCGCGCAAAATTCAAAGCCATCAGCATCCGTGGTGCGGGTTGCGCAGGAGCTTGCGCCTCCGCCTCCTGCAAACGAGGAGAGCGCATATGGCGGAAAATTGCAGTTCGTAAGACTCGGGACAATTCCACCAGCACAGGACTCATTCCATGCTGCTTCAGGGATATACCCGATCGCCGAAGACAGATTCGTGGCGTTGTTCAGGCTCCAATAGGTATTCAGGTCCGTGTCGTTGAATTCAGTCCCGCCTACAGCCACGTTGTAAGCAGTAGAAGCCAGTCCATTGACACCGAAACCAGAGGCTGTAGAGTGGTTACTGGGAGTATTGCAGCCGCTTGCCCCCGAATCACCCGAGGAAACAAACACAGTGATGCCTTCGGCGGCGGCCTGCTGCCAGAGCAGATGGTAGAACGATATCTGCGCATCTGACATGTTGGCCTCACAGAGGCCGAAGCTCACCGTCATGATAGGAGCAAGTCTTTTCTCAACGATGTATGCAGAGGCGATATCCACGCCGTCCGTCGTGGACGTGGCCGCGCCAATGACGTAGTTGATTTTCGCATTGGGAGCAACTGCCCCGGACCATTCAACGTCGAGCGTAGCTTCTAGATCATCGCCAGGCACCACGCCCGGGTCAGTCGTCGCATAAATGATATTCGGATCGTTAAACGGAAGCCCGGAAATGGTCCGAAATGCCTCCACGTCCGATATGCTGATATTGGATCGGCCCACCACCGCGATTGAAACTCCAGACCCGTTGATGCCGCTGTTTACGACGCTCTGCGTGTCATAGATCTTCGAAAAGTCCCCTGGCAGCAGAAATATCCGAACCTGGTCCCCGGGCAAGGTAAACGAAGGCGATGCCGTGTCTGCCGTGCTGGTGCTCGCAACGCGCACAAGCTTGCCGTTTTCGTCGCGGGCGATTGTTGCAATTGGCGTGTGCTGTGGCCTTGAGAGGAAGTTGTTCATGCTCACGACGCCCGTGACCGCCGGCTCAAGAGCAGCCGGGATCGACAGGTTGGTGGCATTGGCGTATTTCTTCTCGCCGTCGATAGAGTACTGATGAATGGTTGTCTGGAAGGCATTCTCCACCTGAGCCGCATTTCCACTAAACCGGATCCAACTCTTGCTTCCCGGCACCTCTTCGATGGTGAATCCCTTGGAGGAAAGCCAATCGCTTATGACCTGAAGATCCTCATCGTTTGCCCCGAACTGTCTTGCATATTGCTCCGGCGTAAGCCACTTTTGAAAGTTCGGAGAGTTGGGGTTATGGAGACTGTTCACATATCTATCCAAGGCATCCTTCTGATCTGCCGATCGACGCAAGGTGAGCAGCATGTCTTTCATGGCCAGGCCTGCATCCACCCGACCCTCATCGGTGGCTGTACTGGTGAGCGGATGCACCGTTCCGGCCAGCTTTTTTCTTTTTTTGTTATCAATCGCCTGGGTGATCTTTGGCTTGACCTGGGTGGGCGCGACCTGGGTGGGCGCGACCTGTGTGTGCGCAAGAGGCGCAAGCATCAGCATTATTACAGTAATTGACGTAACCAGACTCAGGGCTCGGCGCAGGTAATTTCTCATATGGCCAACCCCCCGGGAAATGCGCAGTTCAAGGCATCAGACACATGCGCAGCAGGTTTTACTCTCTGCTGCGCGAGACTCCAACAAAGACGGAATTTCATTTACTCCTCCACGATCCTTAGAAAATTTGGGACAGCACGATCGCGATTGTCGATCGCGCGCGGAGCATAGCAGAGCTGTTCAGCAACTCGGCGTTCTATCTTGGGTAGGTTCTCACTTACTCTTTTGGGTAGGTATGCTCTAGCTAGTACTGAATGAGCCCGCGCTGGATGGCGATAACGACGGCTTGGGTGCGGTCGCTGGCGTGGAGCTTCTGAAGCAGGTTTTTCACGTGCATCTTAACTGTGTCCACCGCGATATCGAGGCGCTGGCTTATCTCTTTGTTGCTCTTGCCGAGTGCGATCAGGCGCAGGACTTCGATTTCGCGTTCGCTGACCTTCTTCGCCCCAATGTACCTCGTCAGACGTTCCAAAGCCTCGGGTGCAATTGCCTTTCCTCCTCCGGCTACACGACGAATCTGCTGCGCCAGGCTGCCCCCCTCGATTCCCTTTAGCAGATACCCGCTGGCGCCGAGTGAGATTGCGTCGTAGATGTTTGCATCTGCCTGGGAAGTGGTCAGGATCACTACGCGCGCATTCGGATCAAGCTTAAGGATGGATTTAAGGACGTCCAGGCCGTTCTGGTCGGGAAGACGCAGATCCAGTAAAGTCACATCCGGTCGAGTCGCGGAAAACATTCGAAGTGCATTTTGTCCGGTTGCAGCGACACCGCTGATGGTGATCTCGAATCGGCTCAGGATCCCGGCCAGTCCTTCCCTGACCATTGGATGATCATCAACGATGAGAACCTTGAGATGTTTGGCCGCCGCAGATTTACTCTTCAAATCCGTTGCCCACCTTTGCCTTGGTTGTGCTATCGAAGATATCCGGACGCCGCTGCCAGGTCGCGAAACGTACCTGCATCCGTTCTTTCCATCCCTGAGCAATCCTGGCGCGAAGACGGACGTGAGTTCCGCCTCCCAAGGCGCTGGTCACGGAAAATTCTGCTCCAATCCGTCGTGCATGAGCGCGCATTCCATGCAACCCGAAGTGTCCCAACCGGCCGAACTGGTTGGTCTTCTCATCCATCCCGGAGCCGTCATCCACGACGTCGATGGTTACCCAGGCCTTCCCGTATTGAATCTTCACTTGAATCACCTGGGCATGGGCATGCCGGAAGGCGTTCGCGACTGCCTCCCGGCAGATTTGATAGATTTCATCGCGTACAAAGGGATTGATCTCGCGCGGCTCACCTTCGCTCACAATGCGCAGTTCAGGCTCATCTCCAACGCGGAACTCGGTTTCACAGAATTGAAGCACATCGTAAAGCGTGTACTGGGGAGTGGATGTGGAGTGCAGGGTGGAAACCAAGTCGCGGCTTCGTGCAATTGTCAAACGCAAACGAGATGCGATGGTCTCGAGAGATTGCCGCGCTGTCGCGGTCTCGGATGACAATTGCAGCCCAACCACCTCCATTTGCAGCGCGGCACCGATCAATTCCTGGATTACTGTGTCGTGGATCTGGTACGCGATTCGCTCGCGTTCGGCAGCACGTTCCTGGAACCGAAGCCGCAGCCGTTCAAAGCGGCGAAGAGTCCGCCGGCGAGTGAACTCGACAATGGTGACGATCGCGATCAGCACGATGGAGAACGAGAAGATCCTGGTCTGCCAGAAGTAGGGCTTCAGTTTCAGCGTGACGCACCGGGTGATTCCGCCGCGAATTCCTCCACGTGTAATCGCCTGCACATCGAACACATAGGAACCGGGGGGAAGCCCCGTGTAGGAAGCGGTCCGTTGCGTACCAGCATCGACCCAGCCGGAATCCCATCCGTTCAGCCGATAGCGGAACGAGACCTGCTCGGGCGCGACGAACACCGGAGCGGTAAACTTGAAGGTGACACGATGACGTCCCGGAGGAACGATGAGGGCTTGTGCATCATACTGCTGATCGTCGATGGTGATGGAGTCGAGCACGGCGTTCGCTTGTTCGGTCCTCTCGTGCCTTTGAAGTCCGGGAGTGACCATCGCCGGCCCGCTTGCGGTTGCAAACCAGATACGGCCGTTGCGTGCACGCAAAGAAGTGACCTGTGGAAGAGGAAGAACATTTGGGCTGTTCAACCCATCCGTTTCCGTGAATATCTCGGGCGAGATCCTCTTGCTCGCACCGCTGACAAGGGATTCGACCTGTTCGTGAGGAATCAGGCAGATGGAATTCGCCGCGGCGACCCACAGATTCGACATGTCATCTTCCACAATGGAAAGGACCATTCGCCCCGGGAGTCCGCTCTCCTGGGCAATACCCCATCGATGTCCATCCCGAACCATCACAATTCCATTCGAGGTTCCGAGCAACATCCCGAAGCGCTTCGAATGAAAAATCGAAAGAACCACTCCATCTGTCGCGATTTCCTGTGACCATCGACCCTCATTCCAATGGAAGAGCCCGGTTGAAGCCCCTGCCCAGATGCCGCCTGCTTCGTCCGGAAGGAGCGCCCAGATCGAATTGTCCGTCAATCCATCCGCCGGCCCGAACGAGGTAAGAACATGATCCTTGAAGCGATAGACGCCTTTTCGCGGGATAGTAAACCACAGGCTTCCATCCCTCGCACGGACGGGGGACGAAATGTATCCAGCGGGAATGTGTGGATTGGCACGGAAGCGACCGTCCTTGAATCGGAACAAACCGTAATCCGAGATTGCGATGATCGGCTTCCCGTCCGCTCCTGCTGACTCCGAGTCGACGAACCCACGCACCTGGCCGCTACGCAAACCCGCTTCTCTGCCGAGCGACAGCCAGCGATGGCCGTCCCACCGTGCTACTCCCGATTCGATAGCTCCAACCCAGATCGCGCCTCGCTTGTCTTCGAAAATCGAGTCGTATTGCCTGGCTCCGCGGATCAGTCCATCGCGTTCGGTGAAGCTGGTGAAAATTCCTCTGTGCAGTCTCTGCAAGCCGGAAATCGTTCCGATCCAAATGTCTCCCGAGCGGTCTTCGAAGAGAATTCGAGCATCATTACTAGCCAGCCCGTCAGCGGAGGTCAGCATCTGGACACCGGTTTCGGATTTGCAACTAATGCCCTCCAGCCCGCCGCTGGCCATCCACAGGCGCTTCTTGGAATCGATCATCATGCCAACAAATTCGCTGGGTCCAGCCTTGGTAATACGCGTGAACTGCCCGCCTCGAAAGGCGAAAAGTTGATGACCGTTGCCGCCGTAAATCGTTCCATCGGGTGCGGAATACAGAAGCGCCGCATTCTCCAGGGGATATCGGGCAAGGACATGACCTTCGCTCGAAACGACTACGGTCCGTCCATCGGTCAGCCACAAGTTCCCCTGACTATCCTCGGCAAAGCTTCGCAAATCGGGCACGGAGATCGGGAGCGCAATCTCGCGAACGGATGACAGCGTTGCATGGAAAAGATGATCGCGAGTTCGCACCCAAACACCGCCGCTTCGCGCGACATTGATTTTCTCGATATGCGTGACCGGATTACCTTGGAAACCCGGCGCGATATCGAAGTGCCGCCGGAAATAGACGACCAAGCCCTTGTCGCTGCCGATCCAAAGAGCACCGTTCGCATCATGTGCGAGTCCGGTGATATGGCCGTGTAAAGGCGCCGGCAAACTTCGACCGAATGTCTGGAATTGCAACCCATCGAAACGGGCCAGGCCCTCCATGGTTCCAACCCACAGAAAGCCGTCGGGCGTCTGGTCAATCGCAGTGATGAAGTTTTGCGGAAGTCCCTGCGCTGTCGTCCAGGTGCTCAATACATCGTGGTGGAGGTCCTCCGGCAGAGGGCCGGTGGCAGCCGACAGAACGCTGGATAGGAGAACCACGAAAAACATATGCGAGCCCCGACACACTGCTAATTTCGAAATGACCGTCGTAAACGGCCTGCGACTCTCTCTCGAAGGCAGGCACAACGTGATTTCAATCGACCCCGACCGGATTTTTTCTGCATATTGTTGCATCGTTACAAACGATACATAATCTGTAACACAGTAACAAGGCATTCCGTACATAGCTTAGCAAGTGTCGTGGCTCTTGCGCGCCAGTGACTCGATTGCGAGGAAACGAACGATGAAGAAGAAGATCTTTGAATTCAGGGACTGGTTTGCTCAGCCACGCCGGTACTGATCGGACACATCGCGGCGGCGACCAAAAAGATTCGGGTGGGCAGCGGTGGAGTCATGCTGCCAAATCACGCACCGCTTGTGGTAGCAGAACAGTTTGGAACTTTGGAATCCATGTATCCCGGGCGAATCGATCTCGGTTTGGGACGAGCTCCGGGAGGCGACTTTCAAACCATGCGCGCGTTGCGACGCGGTTTGGCACGAACGAATCGGTCAATGAGCACTTCAAGTCTCCTGCGGAGAACTTTTGGCGCTGGTAGATCCTGCGTGAGCCCGTCGACAGCCAGCATAAAGACCTCCGAGGCCTCTTTAGTACCAAGGACAGCCTGCGTGTACTTGAGCTGCGTCTTTCTGCGCCTTTCGTAAATGTCCGGCCTGACTCGATGGCATGCCTCATAGAATTCTGTGCCCATCGGGGCATCCACGATTAGCTCCTTCCACGGGTCAAGCAACAGAGCTTCATAGAGCGACATAAGCTTTTCCCGTTTGCTCCCCGGTTGTGCGAGAGCGTGTTCCGCGGCCCGATACTGTGTTTCGAAAAGGTCCTCCAGAACAGCGCCAAAAATCTCTTCCTTGCTCTTGAATTTCCGGTAAATCAGCGGTCGCGATATAGCGGCCTGTTTGGCGATATCTTCGAGCGAACTCTTGGCATAGCCAAATTTAAGGATGCAGTCGCGGGCAGCATCGAGGATGACTCGCCGCCGTGCTGCATCTCGGTCAAAAG
>WNFR01003508.1_pt1 | contig 16199 bp, 10 predicted proteins | sample 5400221 | NCBI WGS metagenome assembly WNFR01 (sample SAMN13153357, study PRJNA577476) | soil metagenome | isolation source: 40 cm soil under Madrone tree | place: USA:California | collected 2016-06-14 | reverse complement strand
CTCAGTGTAGACGCCAAGAACTCCAAGAATCAGCAACACAAAGAAAACATCGGGCTCGACAATGCGGGCAAGAAATTTCTGGCGGGCCGAAAGTTCAAAAGGCGTGCGCGCCGCATTTTTCAGGGAGAGCTTAGCCTCGGTGCCGTCAAATCGCTTGATCGTGCGGCCGTCCAGTTGCCGTACCAGTTCATCAGGCGAATTCACGATCAGATCGATCATTTTCCCGTCCAGGGCTTCCTTCTCCGTGTAAGCGCTGCCTTCCGTGATGGCCTTCTCCGCCAGCGCAGGGTTGCGTCCGCGTCTCTCCGTGAAACTCCTCAGGAACGCCGTGGCATCGTTATTGATCTTCTTTCGGAATGCGTCATCAATCTGCATGGGCAGAAATCCACCAATGGCCATGACCGGGGTAGCAGAACCCGTATGCGTCCCCGGCGCCATCGCGGCAATATCCGCGGAAAGAAGAATGTAAAAACCCGCAGAGGCGCCTCGGCCGCCCGTAGGCGAAACGTACACGGCGACCGGCACCGGCGATGCGAGGATGTGCTGAATCATGTCTTGCATCGAAGTACTGAGCCCGCCCGGAGTGTCCATGGTGATCAAAACGAGAGCCGCGTGACGGCTCGCCGCGTTGGCAAGTCCCTCATCAATGTAGGTGGCCAGGATGGGGTCAACTACGCCCTCAAGCCTCAGTTCAAGAACCAGAGGACTGGACGAGTGCTCGTCGGCGGCAACCGAAGGCATGAGCAGGAAAATTGCGCCAGCACTCAGGACGCAGAGAAGGAAGGAGGCCGCAACAAATTCGGATCGGTTGGGGTAAAAGGGGCGCTTCATCTTATGGAAACAATCACTCATTGCGCGCCTCCACCCGGTTTTTTCTCGGCCGGCTTGGAATTCTGCAAGTGTTCGAGCAGTTGCTTGGCCTCTGTATAGTTCGGCGCCAGCTTCAGCGCTTTCCCGACTTCCGCCCGCGCGAGATCCGGCTTCTTCTGCTCGAGGTAGATTTTTGCCAGCATCGTTCGAACCGCCGCGGAATCCCGCGCTTCCAGCGACGCCTGCAATTCTTTCACGGCATCATCCATCTTGCCCTGGCGGCGGTCAATTTCCGCGAGCCCGCGGTGCGCCGCGGGGCTGGTCGGATCGGCAGCAAGAACAGCCCGGAATTCCTTCTCCGCGGCATCGGCGTGTCCCGCGGAGAGCTCCTGCCGGCCGCGCCGAATGTGCGTTAGGGTTGCGTCGCTCGAAGAAGCGGAAGCGGCCGCGCTCGCGGGAGGCTCGGCCGATTCAATCTCCGCGCGAAGAGTGGTTACGTCGAGGTCGGTCTTGATACGATATAGCCGCGCTACGGCTTCGTTCTTCGCATCCAGACGAATCGCTGGGAGTCCGTTTGGGCCAAAAGTTTCGTTCGCCGCCTCGCGTTCCTGCTCGGCCTCCGTCTTCTTGCCGGCCGCTTCCAGGGATAGTATCAGCAGCGCGCGGTCCTCCGAGTTATCCGCTTCGCGTGACACGGCCTCGCGGAAAAATCCTGCCGCTGCGGAGGGGTCATTGGTCTGCAGGGCAAGGAGGCCAAGATTGAATGGATAGTCGTCTTCGTCGGGATCCAAATCGACCGCCCGGCGAAGGTCGGTTTGTGCCGCAACCGTCTTGCCTTGCCGTGCCCGCGCAATCGCCAGATCATTCAGAATTTCCGGCAAGTCCGCTCCGGAGACCATGTTGTTCTTCAAAGCCTCCGGCAACGAATTGAACACTTCCTCCGCGTGGTCCGGCTGACCAAGGAAAAGCCGGCAAACACCCGTGGCGAAGACCGATTCCACATAGCGGTCGTGAGTCTTTGGCACGCGCGCGTACCACGGAAGCGCGGAATCGCAGTCGCGGCGCGTGAAATACGCTTCGCCCAGGGCGAAGTCGGGTTCCGGCCATTCCGGTTCGAGGCGAGCCGCTTCCCGCAGTTCGCGTAAACGCACGTCATCTTCGCCGGCCAGCAACCCGCGACTGTAGTGTTCAAACGCATCGAGACGCAGCGGACGCTGACGTTTGGTGAACTCGGCAAGGCTCAGCGCATAGTTATGATCGTTTGCCGAGAGCATCCGCCAAACCAGGCGGGAGTGCAGGTCCATAAGCGAGTCCAACGTACCGGTTTCCCGCAACACCGGCAGCAATCGTGCCGGACTTACCTTTAGGATCCGTGATTCGATGGTGAGCGAGGTTCCGTTTGCCGTGAATCGGCCAAAAACGACAAAATCCGCGTCGAGGTCTTCCCCAATATGGAGCATGGTCGCGCGGCTGAGTTTCGATGCGTGGGGGAGCCCGTACCGTTCCAGTTCAACAAGTCGCCCTGCGTGCGAATACACCTGCTCGCCGGCTCCCGACAGCCGCTGGATGGTCAATTCCTCCAGGCCCTCGCCGAGCCAATCCAATCGTGGAGATGCGCCCGTATTTTCAAACGGAAAAACCAGATAGATCCCCTGCTGGTGAGAGGCGGCCGAACCCGCGCGTGGAGGCGGAGCAGTTTGTTGTGCGGCAACCGAAGTGGTTCCAAAAACGACAGCGACGGAGAGTAAAACGAGATAACGCGCGCTGAAGAAAGGGCGCTCCATGTCTGTTCATTGTAACAGACGCAAGGGCATGTTTCGCGCCGGATGTGCCGATCGAGTCTGGAATGATGAACCGAAAGCGGTTCAGGGTTGCGTACTGGCGGGAGGCTTGGGAGCTAGGACCTCTTGTATTGCGGGATCCTTCAAGACCGCCGCAAATGAGATATCGGATTTCACCGACGACAGCTCTTTGTAGCCTTCGTCTTTGGCCTTTCGGAGATAAATCAGGCAACGCTCCACGTTACCCGCTTCCGCGAAGGACTTTGCGAGCAGGAAATAGAATCGCCCTCGGTCACCCACGGAGCGGTCCTGCAGAATCGACCCGCTCCTCGAGCTACTATGCTCGAAGAGCTGTGGATCCAATGCCAGCGCTTGGCGGAACGAGGAGATGGCCTTCTCATATTTTTTTTCGCCGAAGTAGGCATAGGCAAGGTTGCTGTGGAGGACGGCCATGTCACTACGAATTGTGATCGCCTTTTGATACGCCTTGATGGCCCGGCCGTACTTCTTCCGCTGATACCAAATTGTCCCGATGTTGTTCTGCGCATCGGCATAGGAAGGATCAACCTTCGACGCACGTTCGTAATACTTCAGCGCCGCCGCCAAGGCTGCCTGCTGGTGCATCGCAATTCCGAGCTTATTCAGATACACCGGATTCCGGGGGTTCTGATCGGCAAGCCGCTTATAGGAAAGCGCCGCCTCTCGAAAGTCTTTTCGCGCCATATAAAGATCGGCGAGCTGCTCGTCGGTCAGTTCAGGCTTCACGACGATGACGGAAGACTCTGCCGCCAATTGTGTCTGCGACTGCCCCGCCCGGGGGGCCACCGGCGCACCCGGGGTCTCAACGAAAGTCTGTCCTGTGGAGGATATCGAAAGAGTGAGGAGGAGAACAATTACTGGAAACGCCACTGTGATCCTGGTCATGGCGAATCTCCCTTCTCCGGCTTAGGCTTAACCTGGTCGGGTTCCTTCTTCTTACCCCCAAAGATACCAAAAATCTTCTGCAAAGGATTCTTTTTCTTTTCGCCGGGTTGCGCCGAAGGATCGGCCGGGCCCTGGCCGGTCGCATTGGGCGGCCGGTTGGGATCATACGGTGCGACTGGATTGCCATTTGCATCCGTTTGGGGCGTTTTGGGCTCGCCCCCAAAGACGCGGGAGAGGATGGAGCCCGTGGTAGTTAAAAGGTTGTGGCCCCCGTGGACCTCGCAGTACACGGTCGGTGCAGAGCCTGCCACATAGACCTCTTCCCGGGTGGTGGGGCAGTTGGCCGTCGCAAGCTGCAGCGTATCCGGATCGATGAGTACGGATTGCACGCCATCCGGCATCGTAAAATCCTTCACGTCCCGATATTGCGCTAGGGCCGTGGCGCGCGTCATGAAATCCGCCCAGATCGGTGCCGCCACAGCACCGCCGGGCAGTCCCAGGTCGCGATTGTCATCAAAACCAATCCAGATCACGCAGAGGAGATTGGAAGTGAACCCAGAGAACCAGCCGTCGCGGGAGGTGCCCGTCTTTCCAGCGGCGGGCAGGGTGAACCCTCGCGCGCGGACACCCGCGCCGGTGCCCTTATTCAGGACGTCTTTCAACAAGCTATCAACCAGAAATGCGACTCGTGGATCCAGCGCCAGATGCGTCTGCGGCACGAACTTTTCTAGTGGCGTGCCGTCTGCGTTGACGACGATGCGCAGAAACTGCGGCTCCGCGCGAGTCCCGAGCGTGGCGAACGTCGTGTACCCCGCGGCGACGTCGATCGGCGTCATCTCATACGCGCCGAGAGCAACCGCGGGTGTCGGCTGAATGTTCATGCCGAGGCCCATTTTCCGCGCGACTTGCACGACCCGGCCGTAACCGATGAGTTCCGCGAGTTTGACGGTCGCGACGTTGAGGGAATTCGTCAGCGCGTCACGCACCGTGACCCGCCCCATGAATCTTTCTCCGTAGTTGTTCGGCGTGTATTCCTTGCCGTCGAATTCAAACGTCGTCGGCTCATCGTCGATGGTCGTGGCGGGCGTGATGACGGGCTGGACGCCGTCAACGGCATTGTCGAATGCCGCGGCATAGACGAACGGTTTGAACACCGAGCCGGGCTGGCGACGCGCCAGCGCATGATTGAGCTGGCTCTGCCCGTAGTCGCGCCCGCCAATGACGGCCTTGATCTCCCCGGTCCGGGGATCCAGCGCGACCAGCGCTACTTGCGCCTGCGGGATCGGCTCGTTACTTCCCTTCTTGGCCTGCGCGCGCTTCCACTTGTCGTACTTCTTCGCCAGGAGCAGGTCCACATTCTTCATCCCGGTATCGACGGCGGCAGCCGCGGCGCGCTGCAAAGCGGGATCAAGCGTCGTATAAACGCGGAAATTCTCACTGAGCAGTTCGTTCTCGGAATACTTGTCCAGCAGGTGGTCTTTCACCATGTCGACGAAATAGGGCGCTTCACTCCCCGAAATCGATGTCCGGATAATCTTCAGCGGCGCGAGCTTGGCATCCTGAACGTCTTCTGTATTGATGTATTTGTTCTCGAGCATCTGCGTCAGCACGCGATCGCGAGCCTGCACTCCGCGCTCCGGGTGACGGTCGGCGGACGAATAGTAATTCGGCGCGCGAATGATACCCGCAAGGTACGCGCATTCCGGCAGCGTCAGCTGCCTCAAATCCTTTCCGAAGTAAGCGACGCTGGCCTCGGAGAATCCGCGAATGCCAAAGCTCCCGCGGTTGCCCAGGTAAACTTCATTGGCGTACAGCTCGAAGATTTGCTGCTTGTTGAAGCGTTGTTCGAGCTCGATGGAAATCATGGCTTCGGACAGCTTGCGCCGCCAATTGCGATCGGTCGACAGAAAGAACGTGCGCGCCACTTGCATGGTGATGGTGCTCGCGCCCTGGTAGTGCTGGCTGCTGTGCCGCACGTCGGCCCACGCCGCTCCCACGATGCGGATGAAGTCAAAGCCTCCGTGTTCGAAAAAACGCTTGTCCTCGGAGGAAAGAATCGCGTGTACCAGCATTACCGGCAAATCTTCATAGCGCACGGGCCGCCGCTTCTCACGCGCGCTGTCGAAAAGATTGGTAATGAGTTCCGGTTCGATTTCCGCGGAATCAAGCTCTCCGCCGCCGGCAAGCGGTTTGATGGATCGAATGCTCTTTCCCCGGAATTGAACCGCCAAGGCATTGTGCCCCGCGAAATAGGAAAGCTTCGAAGGCCGGATATCGATCGTGTTCGCCTGCACGGTGAATTGGCCGATGGCGCTTGCATCCTGTATCGGGCGGTATCCCACGCGGGTGAGATAAGCGGTCAGATCCTCCGGTCCCCAGGCCTGACCTGCCGAGATATGTTCCGGCGCGGAGAAGATCTGCGTGGTGTTCTGGAGGACGTTGCCGGACAGTCGCGCATCGATCATGCGCGAGTATTTGATGTAGTAGTAGATGAAAACTCCGCCGGCGGCCAGAAAGACGGCGAAGACAGTGCCCAGGATCGTCAAGCCGATGGCTGAAGTAAAGAATCCCTTTTGAACGCGGATGCGCAAGACTTAGCTCCTGAGGGCTGGACTCTTATTGTCTCGCAAGACCGTACTCTGGGAAAGACGGTGTTCCTCGTTGCCGGGTTGCCGGCAAAGAATCGAAAACTGGCAGCCGCGGCACCCGTACCTCAGATGACGGCCTTATTCTCGCTGGACGGAGAAAAATGAAGATCCATGTGGTAGAACAGCAAGTCCACGGGAACGGTGTATTCCATCGAGATCTTCACGACGGCGTTGGTGCTGAATACCTTGATGCTTTCGCGCTTCACTGGAATTTCCAATTCCTGCACGACCTTGAATATATTGTCGCGAATCTGCTCTTCCGTGTAGCGATTCACCACCGCGAAGCGCGCCTGCTCCTGCATTTTGTCGGAAAGCTGATAATCCGACACATAGAGAGGCACGATCTTGACCGCGGAATAGATAATGAGCAGAAAAATCGCCAGGTAAATGATGGCCTTGAGCTTGCCCTCACCTCGTTCAGAGAGGCGGTGCGCCGTCGCGCGGCGCTCTCGGATGCCTTCAAGATGCACTAGATTTCATCTCCCCGGTCCGTTCGTGCCGCAGAGTGTCCGCGGCCGGGAACGTCGTTACATAATTCCTCGACTTACTAAAGCTAGCACCCGCGCGAAGGAGTGTCGAGAAATTGGCGCGGGACATGTTCCCGGAGAGAACGGGCCTAATAGGCCCGAGCGAAGATCGCCCGCGCGGTGGCGGGCTGGCCGCAGTAAACACAAGTCCCGCCTCCTCCCTCCTGCTCCAGGGGGATGCATCGCATGGTGGCGCGGGTTTCTTCCTTGATTTTGGCTTCGCAATCGGCACTCCCGCACCAGAAGGAGAAGGCAAAGCCATTCTCGACGGCCTTCTTCAGGTCGTCGTAGGTCTTTGCATCGTGTGTGTTGCTCTTGCGGAAAGCCAAAGCCTTGTCGTGAAGCGATTGCTGGATTTCCGCCAGCAACCGTTCGATGGTGGCGGGCAGGTCCGCGAGCGATGCGCTGATCTTTCCTTCCCTGCCCGGGCGGTCGCGGCGCGCGAGGACGGCGGCTTGTTTGGCGACGTCTTTGGGACCGAGTTCCACGCGCACAGGGACTCCGCGCATCTCCCAATCGTTGAATTTCCAGCCGGGGCTCTGACCCTCTCTTTCATCGAGAGTGACCCGGATGTTGGCTTTGACCAGTTCGGCCTTCAGTTTGCGCGCGGCGTCGAGCACAGACTCCTTTTCTTCATCCGTCTTGAAGATGGGGACGATGACGGCCTGATAAGGCGCGAGCTTCGGCGGCAGGACCAGTCCCTGATCGTCGCCGTGGACCATAATGATGGCGCCAATGACGCGTGTGGAGAGTCCCCACGATGTCGTCCAGCAATGCTGCAGCTGGCCGTTCTGGTCGAGGTATTTGACCTCGAAGGCTTGCGCGAAATTCTGTCCCAGAAAATGAGACGTGCCTGATTGCAGCGCCTTGCCGTCGCCCATCATCGCTTCTATCGAATAGGTGACGTCCGCGCCGGCGAATTTCTCGGCATCGGATTTTTTCCCGGGGATCACCGGAATTGCGGCGTCGTTTATCGCAAAATCCGCATAGATATCCAGCATCTGGAGCGTTTCCGCTTCCGCCTCTTCGCGGGTGGCATGCGCCGTATGGCCTTCCTGCCAGTAGAATTCGAGCGTTCTCAGGAAGAGTTTCGTGCGCAGTTCCCAGCGCACCACGCTGTTCCACTGATTCATCAACACCGGCAGGTCGCGATAGGACTGAATCCACTTCGACCACATGTGGCCGATAATGGTTTCCGACGTAGGGCGGATTACCAGGGGTTCGGCAAGTTCTTCTCCGCCACCGATGGTGACAACCGCAAGCTCTGGCGAAAATCCTTCCACATGATGTTTTTCCTTGTCGATGAAGCTGCGTGGAATGAGCATCGGGAACGCCACGTTTTGATGGCCGGTGGCCTTGAATCGGCGGTCGAGCGCCTGCTGGATGTTTTCCCACAGCGCCCAGCCGTAGGGCCTCACGATCATGCAGCCGCGCACCGGCGCGTAATCGGCGAGCTGCGCCTTCAGAACCAGCTGGTTGTACCACTCGGAAAAATCTTGTGCGCGAGTAGGAAGCTTTTCTTCGGCCATGCGGCGGTTTGTCCGTTCCTCTCAGAGGCAATAACTCAAGCTAAGTAAACTCAAAAGCGTATCGGACGCGTGCAAGCGTGTCAACGCATGCTCTGACAAAGGACGACCTCTTCTCCGTCCCCGTCTTGCAGGCCTTCTCACGCGGCATTACAATGCCAGTCGTTCTGCACGAATGTTTTCCAGTTCGTGTCCGGCCAGCGATGTTCCCTGAAGGAGAGACCACGCCATGAAACGCATCAGTCTCATTTCCCTTCTCATTCTTATCGCCGCACCGTTCGCTTCGGCCCAGGACTGGGCCAAAGCCGCCCTGGAAAAGTCTTCGCGCCACCGCGAGTGGGTCACCGTCAAATACGGTGGCCGCTCGGTCGAAACGTTTGTCGTCTATCCCGAATCGGCGGGCAGGACCCCCGTCGTGCTGGTCATCCACGAAATCTTCGGCATGACGGACTGGGTGCAGGATCTGGCGGATCAGGTGGCTGCGGCGGGCTACATTGCGGTTGCACCCGATCTTCTCTCCGGTATGGGCCCGAACGGGGGCCGCAGCAGTGATTTTGCAGAGGGTAAGGCGATGGAAGCCATAAGCCACCTGAATCCCGACCAGGCGACCGCCGATTTGAATGCCGCGGCGGACTATGCGCGGAAGCTCCTCTCTTCGAATGGCAAGCTCTTCGTTGCCGGATTCTGCTGGGGTGGCGCTCAATCTTTCCGGTTTGCAACCAACCGCGGCGATCTGTCGGCCGCTTTTGTCTTCTATGGCGCGCCGCCGGATAAAGACGCGATGATGCGCATCAAAGCCCCGGTCTACGGCTTCTATGCCGGGAACGATGCACGCATCGACGCAAGCATCCCGGACACCACCGCTCAAATGAGGGCGGCCGGCAAAACCTACGACCCGGTCACTTACGACGGCGCTGGGCACGGCTTCATGCGCGCCGGCGAAGCCCCGGATGCAAAAGATGCCGACAAGAAGGCCCGCGCCGACGCCTGGGTCCGTTGGAAGAGTTTGCTCGGCAAATAGAATCGAGGACAGATCGGCGTCGAGTGAATCGTCTGCCGCGAATCATCGGAGATGCGGCCGCCCGGCATTTGGTAGTTGTCTTGGAACTTCACCCCTGCTTCTGTTCGAGTTCAGCCCAGCGCGCGTAGAGGCTATCCACCAATTTCTGGGCTTCTTCCAACTGTACGCAAGCATTCTGAAGACTGACGCGATCGCTTGTGATCGCAGGATCATCGAGCACGCCACGCTTGGCGTGCAATTCGCTTTCGGCCTCGGAGATGCGGCTTTCGATGTTGTCGAATTCGCGGGACTCTGAATACGAGAGTTTCTTTTTTGTGACGGCGGGCGGACCCTCGACTGCCGTCGCGCGCGGCCCGCGGTTTCCGGCCGCTCCTTTGGAAGTGGCCTTGGAGGTCCGCGATCGTTGCCAGGTCTCCCACTGAGAATAATCGGCAAATCGCTCCGCGCTTCCAAGGCCATCGAGCCCCAGAACCACGGTTGACACGCGGTCCAGCATGAATCGATCGTGTGTGACCAGCACAAGCGCCCCGCTATATTCGAGCAAGCTCTCTTCCAGAATTTCCAGTGTGGGGATGTCCAAATCGTTGGTCGGTTCGTCCAGCAGCAGGACGTCCGCAGGCTGCAGCATCAATTGTGCGATCAACACGCGGGCCCGCTCGCCTCCGGAGAGTCGGCCAACTCGCTGATTCAAATTTTCAGCCGAAAAAAGAAATCGTTCGGCCCAGGCACCGACGTGGATGACGCGATCCTGATAAATCACCGCGTCGCTGTCCGGCGCGAGCGCCTGGCGCAAAGTAATGTCCGGATCGAGTTCGCGGTTCTGGTCGAAGTACACGATTCGCAATCCCTCGGCACGGCGAATTTTGCCGGACTCTGGCTTGATGTCTCCGCGCAGCAAGCGTAGCAAGGTTGTCTTGCCGCTGCCATTCGGACCCACCAGCCCCACTCGCATCCCGGACGTCACGCTGAACTGAATGTCTTTGAATAGTGTGCGGCTGCCGATGCCGTACGAAACGCCCTCAAGCGTGATGAGCTGCTTGGTCTTCCGGTTCGTCGCGGAGAAATCGATATCGGCGCTCGACGTGCGGCTGCGGGCGTTCATCTCCGCGAGTTCGCCGATCATTTCGTGCGCTTTATCAATGCGTGCCTTCGCCTTCGTAGCGCGCGCCTTCGGTCCGCGGCGCAGCCATTCGAGCTCGGTGTGCACGCGGTTCTCCAGCGACTCTTGCCGTTTTTTCTGCGCGTGAAGGTACAGCTCCTCGGCCTCCAGGAATGCGCTGTAATTTCCCTTCACGCGGAGCGCGCCATTCTCGTAAGCGCGATTGAGTTCCACCATCTCGTTTGCGACGTTTTCCAGGAAATAACGGTCGTGGCTGACCACCACGCACGCGAACGCCGCGTTCTGCAGAACCGATTCGAGCCATTGAATCCCCGCGAGATCCAGGTGGTTCGTGGGCTCGTCCAGCAGAAGAATGTCCGGCGCCTGCACCAAGGCTTCGGCGATCGCGAGCCGTTTGCGCCAGCCGCCGGAGAGCGTTGCGGCGTGCGCATCAAGATCCGTAAAGCCGGCGCGACCCAGCGTTTCGGCAAAACGTGAGGCGTGCTCTGCTTCGGGAACGGCGGTTCGTTCGAGAGCCGTCTCGATGACGGAGCGAATCGTCACGCCCGGCGCAAACTCCGAAATCTGCGCGATGGTACTGAGCCGCGTACCCTTGCGAATCGCCACATCCCCGCTGTCCGGCTTGACGCGGCCGATGAGCATCTCCAGCAACGTCGACTTGCCCGAACCATTCGGCCCAATCACGCCGATGCGGTCCCCTTCAGAGACGGTGAATGAAATGTTCTGGAAGAGCGGCGCAACGCCGTACCTCTTCGACAGTCCTTGCGCGCTGATAATCGGAGGCAATTTTCTCGGTCTTCTCCTGTACATAGTTTAACCTTGAGAGTCATGGCGGCGGAAATTCGGCAGACGGCTGGTTCCGAATCAAGTGAGACTCACTCTTGATGCGTAACTTTGATGCTCTGGTGCTCGGCGGCGGGGCCGCGGGACTCCTCTGCACGATCGAGGCCGGTAAACGCGGCCGGCGTGTTGCCGTGCTGGAGTATGCCGATCGAATCGGGAAGAAGATTCTGATCTCCGGTGGAGGACGCTGTAATTTCACCAACATTCATTGCCAGCCGGAAAATTTCATTTCCGCGAATGAACACTTCGCGAAATCCGCGCTGGCACGGTACACGCCCGCGGATTTCATCGCGCTGGTCGAAAAACATCGCATTCCCTACCACGAAAAAACGCTCGGGCAACTCTTCTGCGACCGTTCCGCGGAGGACATCACCGAATTGTTGGAATCGGAGTGCCGAGCGGCGGGAGTGCAGATTTTTTTACAAAGCCGAATCCAGGAAGTGCAGCGCACCACGGACTTCGTGGTACGTACCGAATCCGGCGAATTTTGCGCACCGGCCCTTGTGATTGCGACGGGCGGCCTTTCGATCCCCAAAATGGGCGCGACGCCGTTTGGCTACGAACTGGCGCGTCAATTCGGATTGAAGATCGTGGAGACCAAGCCCGCGCTTGTGCCGTTCGTCTTGGCCGGCAAAGATCGAAGCCGGTACTGCGACTTGGCGGGCGTTTCAGCAGAAGTGGTCGCGCAGGCCAATCATCACGACTTCCGCGAGAAGATGCTGATCACTCATCGCGGCTTGAGCGGGCCCGCGATACTGCAAATTTCCTCATACTGGGAGAAGGGGCAGCCGATTCGAATCGACCTGGCTCCGGATCGCGAGATTACCGCAGCGATTCGCGCCGCAAAGGCGCGCAATATGACAGCGGCACGAACGGCTTTTCTGGGAATTCTGCCGAAGCGATTCGCTGAACGCTGGCTCGAAAACCATGCCCCCGCCGCCTGGAACAATGATGCTCTGGCGAAACTGGAGAAGCAGGCACACGAGTGGGTGATCACGCCTGCGGACACCGAGGGCTACGAGAAGGCAGAAGTGACGGCCGGCGGCGTCGATACCGCCGAATTGTCCAGCAAGACGATGGAGTGTCTGAATGTCAAAGGATTATTTTTCATCGGCGAAGTCGTGGACGTCACCGGTCATCTGGGTGGATTCAATTTTCAATGGGCGTGGGCGTCGGGTGCCGCCGCGGGACGCGCGTTATGAAAGCAACAAAGTATCTTGAAGATTGCGCTCTTAGGAAGCCTGCTGCTCCGCGTAAGCCACGTATTCTTCGTAGGGCCCCTTGAAGTCCTCGATTTTGCCGCCCTGGAAATGCCAGATGCGTGTAGCGACTTCGTCGATCACGTCGTGGTCATGCGTCACCAACAGCACCGTTCCGTCATATCGCTGTAATGCGATGTTCAGCGCGTTGATCGATTCCAGGTCGAGGTGGTTGGTCGGCTCGTCGAGCACCAGAAAATTCGGCTTCTGCAGCATCAGCCGGCAAAAAATCAGCCGGGCGGACTCGCCGCCGGAAAGCGCGCGCGTAGGCTTCAGCGCATCTTCGCCGCTGAATAACATCTGCCCCATCAATCCGCGCAACTCTTGTTGCGAAGCAGCGGGATCGAACTGCCACAGCCACTCGATCGCCGTCATGCCTTTCGTGATAGATTCGCCGTGGTCCTGCGCGAAGTAGCCCACCGCCACTTCGTGCCCCCACCTCACCTCGCCGCCATCGATCGGGAACTGCAGGTCCTTGTCCTCGATAAATCCGGGCGCGTTGCGAACCAGCGACTTGAGCAAAGTGGTCTTACCGGCGCCGTTGCGCCCCATCAGCGCGATTTTTTCGCCGCGCACCACGCTCGCCGAAAAACGCGGAATCACCTTCAGATCCTCGTAGGACTTCTCGACGCTGCGAATCTCCAGCGGGTGCCGTCCCGAATTCCGCTTCATATCAAATTTAATATACGGCCGCTGGATGTTGCTCCTCGCCAGCTCCGCCGTTTGCAAGCGCTCGACTTCTTTCTTGCGCGAAGTGGCCTGCGCGGAACGCGTGCCCGCGGAGAACCGCGCGATAAACTCCTGCAGCTGCGCGATCTTTTTCTCGCGATTGGCGTTGTCCGCCTCGATGCGTCCGCGAATCTGCGTCTTCGCCATCACCATATCGTCGTACCCGCCGACGTACATGATGATCGTCTCGTAGTCGATGTCCGCGGTGTACGTGCACACGCTGTTCAAAAAGTGCCTGTCGTGCGAGATGACGATCAGCACGCCTTCGTAGTCGCAAAGATATCTCTGCAGCCAGTGCACGGAATCAAGGTCCAGGTTGTTCGTCGGTTCGTCGAGCAGCAGCGCCGTCGGGTTGCCAAAGAGCGCCTGCGCCAGCAGCACGCGCACTTTCTGCCCGCCCTGTAGTTCGCCCATCTTGCGCTCGTGCAGCGCAGCCTCCACGCCCAGGCCGTCGAGCAGCACCGCCGCGTCCGCCTCCGCCGTATACCCGCCCTCTTCGCCGACGATGCCTTCGAGTTCCCCAAGACGCATCCCATCGGCGTCCGTCAATTCGTCGTGCGGCTTGGCGTACAGCGCGTCGCGCTCTTCGAGCGCCTTCCACAGGGGCGCATTGCCCATAATGACGGTGTCGATCACGCGGTATTCGTCAAACGCAAATTGGTCTTGCCGTAGAACGCCCATCTTCTTCGGCCGGGTGATCGATCCGCTGGTCGAGTCGAGCTCCCCAGTCAGAATCTTCATAAACGTGGACTTGCCCGCGCCATTTGGCCCGGTGACGGCGTAGCGGCGTCCGGCCATAAAGGTGCACGTCACGTTTTCGAACAGGACGCGCGGGCCGAACCGCATGGTGATGTTATTGACCGAGAGCATAACCCTCTAAGTATAGCGTGAATTCGGCGTTCGCGCTCGCCGATGCGTACTACTTTTCCTGTATGGAACATCCTGCGGAAAAACGCTGCGCCACAACTACGGCAAACCGAACGTAAAGAGTGCCGACCCCGCCGCGACAGCCACGTATTGTTTTCCTTCGATTGCAAAGGACATCGGCGACGAATACACCGACGCGCCGCACTGGAAATGCCAGAGCGCTTTTCCCGAAGCGGCCTCGAGCGCGATGAAGTTTCCTTCCGCGTCCCCCGTGAAGACGAGCCCGCCCGCCGTAGAGAGCACCCCGGCCCACGTCGGCGAGGGATGCTTCCATTCCCACTTCATTTTTCCGGTGTTTGGATCGATGGCGCGGAGCGCCCCGGTGAACGGGGCGGCATCGTCGTTCGGAAAATACGCGCTGCCATAATAGGCATGTCCCGCTTCGTAAGGCTGCGGCGCCGTGCTGAAGACGTCACACTGTTCCCGCGCGGTAACGTAGAAAAGCTGCGTTTGTGGATCGTAAGTAGGCGACATCCAGTTCGTCGCGCCCGCCGCGCCCGGGCACACACGATTCCCTTCCAGCGTCGGCGAGGCGTCCTTTCGCGCAATGGGAGCGCCGCGTCCATCCTTCGAATCGCTCCAGGTCACTTTTGCAAAAGGATTCGCGAACACGAGCTTTCCATTGCTGCGATCGATCAAATAAAAAAATCCGTTGCGATTCGCTTGCAGGATCAGGTGCCGGTCGCCCTGGTCAACCATGACGGGCACCTGCGTGGCGTCATAATCATGGTCGTCGTGCTTGGAAAACTGAAAATACCATTTGAGTTTTCCCGTCTGCGGATCGAGAGCGAGCAAGGAATTACTGTAGAGATTGTCGCCCGCGCGCCCCTCGCCGCGATTCGAAGGCGAAGGATTGCCGGTGGTCCAAAAAGTAGAATCGCTCGCGGGATCGTAAGTCCCCGTGATCCACGCGGGCGCGCCTCCGATTTTCCACGAGTCGCCTTCCCACGTTTCATGTCCCGGCTCGCCGGGACCAGGGACGGTGTAGAAGCGCCATTTGCGTTCGCCTGTCGCGGCGTCGTACGCATCAATGAAGCCGCGAATCCCATACTCCCCGCCCGACACTCCGATAATCACGAGATTCTTGATCGCCAGCGGCGCAAGGGTGATGCTGTAACCCTTGCGGTAGTCCACAGTCGCGACGTCCCACACGACGCTCCCGGTCTTGGCGTCCAGCGCGATAACATGCGCATCGAGAGTGCCAAGAAAAGCCTTGTTCCCCAAAATGGCCATCCCGCGATTCACGCGCCCGCAGCACGGCCGAATATCCGCCGGCAACGCGCGTTGGTATTGCCAGATTGGCCGGCCCGATCGCGCGTCGAGCGCAAAAGCGCGATCGTCCTGCCCGGTGCCATAGAGGATGCCGTCCACGACCAGCGGCGTCGTTTCGAATTTCCCGCCCGCCATCGTCTGATAAGCCCACTTGGGAACGAGCATGGCCGCGTTCGAAGTGTTGATCTGCTCCAGCGCGCTGAACCGTCGCCCCGCGTAGTCGCCGGAGTACATCAGCCAGTTCTGCGGCTCTTTCGCCGAATCGAGCAGCCGCTGCGGCGTCACCTGCGCGCACCCCGAGGGCGCAGCCCAAGTAGCGATAGCCAACAAGACCAATGTCGCGCCTATTCCTACTCTCATTCCGAGCGAAGCGAGGAACTCTGCGCCATCGCGCGAAGTTTGCGCGATGAATCTCTCTTCGATTGCCCTGTTCATCGATTCGCGTTTCATTGCGCACCCACAGCGAGCAGATACGCGATCACATCCTCCAGATCTTTATCGCTCAATGTTTTCTGATCGTAAGCCGGCATCAGCGATTCGCGGCTCTTCTCCAATGATCGCAGTTTGTCTTTTTCGAACAAATGCAGCTGTTCGCGCGTGTCCATCATTTGCAACGTGAAATGGTCTTCGTTCAGCACCACTCCCATGAATTTCGTTCCGTCCGCGGTGACCACCGTGACGGTCTCGTATTCCTGCGAGAATTCTTTCATCGCCTCGGAGATGCCCTGCGCCAGCCGCCGGCTGGGACTGCGCATGGATTCCACAAGATATTCGGTCGAGCGCGCCGAACCGGTGGTGCTGAGGTCGGGTCC
>WNFR01006564.1_pt1 | contig 16202 bp, 16 predicted proteins | sample 5400221 | NCBI WGS metagenome assembly WNFR01 (sample SAMN13153357, study PRJNA577476) | soil metagenome | isolation source: 40 cm soil under Madrone tree | place: USA:California | collected 2016-06-14 | reverse complement strand
ACAACCTGAACCACCTGATGAAGGTGGGACGCGAGCGAACCGACGCCTGGCTCCAGAACAATTTCGGCCGGCTCGGAGAGGAATCAACCGTCGACATTCGCGAGGAATATCTCTGACCGCCGCGGGGGTGCCACCAGGGTCTGCGAAAAGCGCGATAACCGCCGCGCATCCGCATAATACCCTCTCGGCATTTCCATCAGTCGACCCCGCGCCATACCTTCTCCGTGAACAACGCGTGCAGGCGCTTCGACAAGGAGCAGACATGGTGGACGCCAGTGTGGGGAGCGAGCCGATGGCGACCCCCTGCGACAAGCCAACCCAAAAGGTCAAGGCAAAGCCTCTTAACCTCGCCCTGCAGGGCGCCGGCGCGCACGGCGCCTTCACCTGGGGTGTCCTCGACAAGCTGCTGGAGGACGACCGCATCGCGTTTGATGGCATCAGCGCAACGAGCGCCGGCGCAATGAACGCGACTGTGCTCGCCTCCGGCATGGCCGCGGGCGGCCGCGAAGGCGCCAAAAAGGCGCTCGCCGAGTTCTGGCACCGGATCAGTCACGCAGCAATGAAGAGTCCACTGCAGCCGACCCTGTTGGACCGCCTGCTTGGCGATCACTCGAAGGCGCAATCGCGGGGTTTCGTCTTCTCCGAGCTCTTGACCCGGCTGTTCTTGCCGTACGAGTTCAACCCGCTTAACCAGAATCCTCTGCGGCAGGTCCTACTGGACAGCGTCGATTTCGACGCTCTGAACCCAGCGATCTGCCCGATCAAACTGTACCTGGCTGCCACCAACGTGCGCAGCGGAAAGATCAAGGTGTTCGGCAATGCCGAGATCGGCGTCGACGCAGTGCTCGCCTCAGCCTGTCTGCCGTTCCTCTTCCGGGCCGTCGAGATCGACGGCGAGGCTTACTGGGACGGCGGCTACGCGGGCAACCCGCCGATCTTCCCGCTGATTTACAACTGCTCGAGCAGCGACGTCCTCATCGTACAACTCAGCCCGATGCGGAGGGAGGAACTGCCGCAGAGCGCGACGGAGATCCTCAACCGCGTCAATGAGATCAGCTTCAACTCCTCATTGCTGCGCGAGATGCGGGCGATCCGCTTCGTCACACGGCTGATCGATGATGGCACCGTCATTGACGGGTTGCTTCGGCGCATGCGCATCCACACGATCGCGGCCGACGACGTGATCGCGAAGCTCAGCATCGCGAGCAAGCTCGACGCCGACTGGAATTTCCTGACCAGCTTGCGCGACACCGGCCGCAGGCGAGCAGAGCAATGGCTCGACGCGCATTTCGACCGCCTCGGCGTCGAATCCACCGTGGATCTCCAGGCTGTCTACATGTGACCGCCGCCGGAGCGGCGCACGACCGACTGTTTCGCCGGCGTCCGGGCGTCGGCGAGCGGGGAGCAGCGATAGAACCTTTCCCCGGCCACCCTCAACGGAACCGAAGGAATACGTCATGGAGTTCGACAGCAAATCTCTTTCATTGGCTGCCGCCGCTTTCTCCGCGGTCGTCGCGTTGCCGCTCCTTGCGAGCGCGGGGCCGGCGCCAACGCCACAGTTCGCGGCCGAAAAGTGTTTTGGCATCGCGGCGGCGGCGCAAAACGACTGCCAGACCGCGTCGCATTCCTGCGCCGGTGAATCCAAGCAGGCCCGCGACGCGAATTCCTGGGTCTACGTCCCGGTAGGCACCTGTTCGAAAATCGCCGGCGGCAGCCTCAAGCGAGCCTAACCAAACGGACCGGGCGGGGCCGCGATCATGACCAAGCGTCGACCGATCCCGAACTGCAGCGTGGGTGTAGGCCTGCGCTCGCCGCACGTGTCGGAGATCGCGGCCACCCGGCCCCCAATCGGCTTTCTCGAGGTGCATGCCGAGAACTACATGGCCGACACGCCCGCGCTGGATCGGCTCCTTGAGCTGCGGCGTGACTACCCGGTGAGCCTTCACGGCGTCGCCCTGTCCTTGGGAAGCGCCGAGGAGCTCGATCGCGGGCATCTTGGCCGCTTCAAGGCGCTGATCGAGCGGGTCGAGCCGGTGCTCGTCTCCGAGCACCTGGCGTGGAGCGCGATCGCCGGAGCCTATCTCAACGACCTGCTGCCGCTGCCCTATACCGAAACGAGCCTCGAGCTCTTCTGCCGGCACGTCGAGGAGGCGCAAGAGGCGCTCGGCCGGCGGCTGCTGATCGAGAACCCGTCCTCCTATCTCCGCTACCGCCATTCGCCGATACCCGAGGCGGAATTCGTCACCGAAGTCACCAGTCGAACAGGCTGCGGCATACTCTGCGACGTCAACAACATCCATGTCAGCGCGTGGAACTTCGGGTTCGACCCAATCGACTACCTCGACGCGCTGCCGGTCGAAGCGATCGGTGAAATCCACCTCGGCGGCCATCACGCCGCCGAGGACGTGGACATTCTGATCGACGATCACGGCTCGCGGGTTGCCAAGCCCGTCTGGGATCTTCACGCCGCGGCGCTCCGGCGCTTCGGCCCCGTGCCCACGCTGATCGAGTGGGACACCAACCTCCCCGCGCTCGAGGTCCTTCTGGACGAGGCGCATCATGCCGAAGAGCTGGCCCATGCCGACAGATGTCTCGATGCTGCTTGAGCTGCAAATGCGGCTCCGCCGAGCCGTTCTCGGTGGCGACACCGCCGAAATCGTCGCCGCCATCCAGGGCGACGGCCTCGATCCGGCGGCGCGAGTTGGGATCTACCGCCATCACGCCTTTGCCACGCTCGGCGATGCCTTGCAGGGCACCTTCCCGGTCGTCTGCCGCTTGGTCGACAGGCGCTTTTTCGCCTACGCCGCGCACGAGTACCTGCGCGAGCACCCGCCGCATTCGCGTTGTCTCGTCGAGTACGGCGCCGACTTCGCCGACTTCCTCGCCGGCTTCGCCCCATGTGAGAAATTACCGTACCTGGCGGATGTCGCCCGCTTCGAATGGGCCCTCAATATTGCTGCCACGGTGCGGGAGGCGGCCCCGCTGCAGGCGGAGGCGCTCGCCGCGGTTCCAGCGCAGCAGGCCGCATACGTCGCGCTGCGCCTGCAGCCGTCGCTCAGCTATTTCGCCTCGTCCTGGCCGATCGACGCGATCTGGCAGGCCAACAAAGAGGATGAGGTGCCGCCTATCGACCTCGCAAGCGGGGGCGCCAGCCTGGAGATCCGCCGCGCCGGCGAGGCGGTCGGCTGGCGGCGGCTCGACCCAGGGACCTTCACATTCCGCACGGCGCTCGCCGACGGCCTCGTGCTCGCTGCCGCCATGGCCGCTGCGACCCTCAGGGACCCCTGCTTCGACCTGACGACGGCGCTTCGGCATGTTTTCGGCGAAGGACTCGCGGTCGCCTTCTTCGTCTCACCGGAACAGGCGACCCCAGGATGATCGCGCGCAGCGCCGCGCTCGGCGAACGCAGCAGTCTTGCCGTTCGGCTCCGCCAGGCAATCGCATTGTTGGACCGCTTCCCGCCCTCGCTCCTCCAACTGATGTTCCGAGTCGCCATCGCGGCGGTGTTCTGGAGCTCAGGACTGACGAAAATCGCCAGCTGGGCCACCACGATCGCGCTGTTCCGCGACGAGTACATGGTGCCGCTGCTGCCGCCCGAGATCGCCGCGGTGATGAGCGCCACGTTCGAGCTCTCGTGCTCGGCGCTGATCGTCGTCGGCTTGGCGACACGGCTCGCGACCCTCCCTCTCCTCAGCATGACCTTCGTGATCGAGGTCTTCGTCTACCCCGAGTACTGGGCCATGCACTTGATGTGGGCCTCGGTGCTCCTCTTTCTGCTGACGAAAGGTCCGGGTGTCTTCTCGCTCGACCATTACGTCAAACACGCCCTCCGCAGGAAGGGGTTCGTCGCTTGACCGTCAGGCCGATGGAGAAGAGCATTGGCTTCGGTCGAGCTTGACCCCGCTGCCGGCCCCCGACCGTCGGAGCATAGCGCCGCCGCGCCTCCGGTCGCGGAGCCTTCAAAGGCGCGTAGGCCTTGGAGATTGGGGCTGCGGGTGGCACTGACTGGCCTCGTATTGCTGACAGTGATCGTCACTGCCATCCTGATCCACTTGACCTGGTTCTACGCCGCACGACGGAACGTCGCCGACGTTGTCGGGCAGCTCAACCGTCAGATCGTCGGATCGGTGCAGCACGAAGTCCGCGGGACCCTGAATGACGCCTGGTCGGTGCAGGAGGCGGTTCAATCGATCTTTTTCCAGGAGGCGATCAAGCCGACAGACGAGGCCAAGCGCGAATTCATCTTCCTGGCGCTGCTGCGATCTCATCCAACGCTCTCATGGATCGCCCTCGGCTTTCCCGACGGGGCGTTCTTTGGCCAGCGCGTCGACACCTACACCCCCGAGCCGGGTGACGTTATGTTTCGCGGCCGCGAGATCACCCCGAGCGACTACGAGGCGACGGCGCAACCCTGGTACCAACGCGCCGTCGCCGAGGACGGCCCTGGCTGGAGCATGCTCTCGCATCTCCCCTACCGCGATCGGGCGGCGATCGTCACCTCGACGCCGATCGACATAAACCTCGATTTTGCCGGCGTCGTCGCGGTCGCCGTCGAGCTGGAACGGCTCTCACAATTTCTTGCCGGTCTGCAAGTCGGGAAGACCGGCACTGTGGTTCTCCTCGACCGGAACGGCCGAGTGGTTGCGTCGGCGGCTTCGGCGGCGCTGAAGCGGCAGCGAGCTGGCGAAATGCCCGAACTCGAGACGCTCGCCCGGGATCACCCGATGCTCGCTTCTGTAGCTGCACTGCTCGTTGGCAATGGCGTGAGCCTCGCCGATCTCCGGGAGACGCGTCAGCTGCAGATAACCGGTCCAGCCGATGGCAAGAATTACTTCGTCACGTTCTCGCCGCTGAACTTCAATAACTGGGTGGTCGCGACAGTAATCCCGGCCAACGATTTTCTCGCCTCGATCGAGCGCAGCGCTGTAACCCTGCTGATCGCGCTTGCCGCGTTGACAGTGATCGTCGCGGCGATCGCGATCGTGTTGGCGCATCGTCTCGTGGCCGCGCCGCTGCTGCGGATCGCCGGCCAGCTCAAGCATATCGAAAACTTCCGCCTCGATCGCGTCGTCCGGCTTGCGTCGCCGCTGCGCGAGCTCGACGACCTCTCCGGCGTTCTGCTGCAAATGAGCCGAGGGCTGGCGTCGTTTCAGAAGTACATGCCGACCGAGCTCGTCCGCACCCTGGTCTCCCAAGGCGTCGAGGCTCGCCCCGGCGGGCATCAGCAGATGTTGACGGTGATGTTCACTGATGTCGCCGGCTTCACCGGGATCTCCGAAGACCTCGGCGACGGCGTGGTGCCCGTCCTCGCCCAATACTTGGAGGCTGTCTCGACCGCGGTTCTGAACCACCGCGGTACGATCGACAAGTTCATCGGCGATGGGGTGATGGCGTTTTGGGGCGCGCCGGCGCCGAACGAGCGGCACGCCGCCGACGCCTGTGCGGCTGCCCTCGAATGTCAACGCCTGCTCGCCTTGCAGCGGGCTGAAGCCGAGCGTCGCGGAGGAACGCCGCTGCGAATGCGCGTCGGCATCAATACCGGCCGCATGCTGGTCGGGAATATCGGCTCGAGCGAGCGGCTGAGCTATACAGTCATTGGGGATCCAGTAAACGTCGCCAGCCGCCTCGAACCGCTGGGGAAAATCTACGGCGTCGACATCATTATCGGCGAAGACACGCGCATCGCTTCCGGCGATGCTCTCATCGTCCGCCGGCTCGATCGTGTAGCCGTTTACGGTCGGACCGGGGGCCTCGCCATCTACGAGCTCCTGGGCATGGCCGAGAGTACAGGCGCCGACGCGCCTGAATGGGTCAGCAGTTACGAGGCGGGTCTGGCTGCTTATGAGGGCCGCAACTGGTCGGAGGCGGTGAGGCTCTTCGAAGCGACCGCCGCAACTCGCGGCAGTGTCGATCGCCCCTCCGAAATCCTGGCTGAACGGTGCCGCGCCTGCCTTATCGACCCACCACCCGACGATTGGGTGCCCATTTCAGTACTCGAATCAAAGACGTAATCCGGGGCTAGTACCGCCTACTTGGATTCAATAGGCAATAAGTAATTCACTGCGATATCCGCGGTTCATACCCTCACCATCGCGGATCATAAGAGTTCGGTTCCCAGCAAGTGCCGCCCCGGCACCGGGATTTCAAGCGCCTGGTGGGAAGGAAAGAAGGTTCATGTCTAGGACTTCGAAAGCCCCGCGCCCTGCCGCAGTGACGATCCGATGGGCTAGCAATGCGGTGCGGATCGCCGAGAAGACGGTCGGACCTCTGCTCGACCTGTTCATAAGGCTATGGCTCGCCGGGATCTTCTGGGCTTCTGGCATGGTCAAGCTGCAGAATTGGACCATCGCTCTCTATCTCTCGGCGCACGAATACCCGGTTTCGTGGTTGGACCCGGTAACGGCGGCATGGCTCGGAGAGACCATCGAGATCGTCTGCCCGCCGCTGTTGGTGTTCGGCCTTGCCACGCGGTTCGCGGCTCTGCCGATGCTGATCCTGTCTCTGGTCATTCAATTTTCCTACCAGGCTTTGGATCAACACCTGTTCTGGGCGATCCTGTTCGGATGGTTCGTCGTCAAGGGTGCCGGGCCGATCTCGCTCGACGCGCTGATCGGGCGCGGCATCGCCGCTACCGCCCTGCCGCTGGCCGGGACGATCACCCGGATCTTCGAGGCCATGTCGCGCTGGGGCGATCCCGCCATCAAGCTTCTGCTGCGTTGCTGGATCGCCGCCCTGTTCTTCCGGTCGGGCGTCATGAAGATCAGCAACCTCGATATGACGCAGATGCTCTTTCATGCCCGATCCGCCCAGTGGCTGTTGCCCCCGGAACTGGCCGCCCGCTTGACCATCCTCCTCGAGCTCGGCTGTTTGATCTTTCTGGTCCTAGGCGCAGGCACGAGGATCACGGCGATCCTTTTGATCGGGCTGGTCACGGTCGTCGACCCCACCTTCCAGCACCAGATTGACCTTGCTTACTACCTGATGGTGCTGGGCCTCATTGCTCTCTACGGGCCGGGTGCGTTGTCGCTTGACAGCCTCGTCGTCAGAACGCTGCGGCGTCGCCTCCCCGAGCTCGAAGGGATGCGCATGCCCTCGTATGAGGGCACGCCGCGTGTCCTGATCGTCGGCGGCGGCTTTGGCGGCGTCGCCGCGGCAAAGGCGCTGCGCAACACACGCTGCCGGGTCACGCTGATCGACCAGCGCAACTACTACTTATTCCAGCCATTGCTGTATCAGGTCGCAACCGCCGGCCTCTCCCCGGCCGACATTGCCGGTCCTATCCGCGGCCTCTTTCGGGATCAGCCAAACGTTCGCGTCCTGCTCGGCGGCGTAACCGATGTCGATCTCGGGACGCGCGAGGTGATCATCGGGAACTCCCGTGTTCCCTACGACTACCTGATCATCGCGGCCGGCGCGCGCCACAGCTACTTTGGGCATGACGAGTGGGCTCCGTTCGCGCCGGGGCTGAAGCAGATCGAAGATGCAACCGGTATTCGGAGCCGCCTGCTGTTCGCCTTCGAGCAAGCCGAAAATGCCGAGGCTCCGGCGGTGCAGCGTGACATGCTGACATTCGTGATCGTCGGCGGCGGCCCAACCGGGGTCGAGCTGGCCGGAGCCATCGCCGAGCTCGCCCGCCATGGGCTCGCGCGCGAGTTCCGGGCGGTCGATCCGGCGATGGCGCGGGTGGTCCTAATGCAGGCCGGGCCTCGGATCCTGCCGACCTTTCCGGAGAAATTATCGGAGCGGGCGACCGCGGCGCTGACCGACCTCGGCGTCGAGGTGCTGACGAATAGTGCCGTCGAACGGATCGACGACGAAGGCGTTGTCGTCGCCGGCCGTCGCGTGGCTGCGCGCAATGTGTTTTGGGCCGCCGGCGTTATGGCTTCTCCCGCCGCGCAATGGCTGAAGACCGAAGCCGATCGGGCCGGTCGGGTGAAGGTCGCGGAAGATTTGTCGGTCCCCGGTCTGCCCGGGACCTTTGTGATCGGCGATACGGCTCTATCCAACGGCTGGGACGGCAAGCCGGTGCCCGGGCTCGCGCCGGCGGCCAAGCAGCAGGGCCGTTACGTCGCCTCGGTCATTAAGGCTCGCATCGAAGGCCGCCCGCCGCCGGCTCCCTTCCGTTATCGCCACGCAGGCAGCCTCGCGACGATCGGCCGGAAGGCTGCGGTCGCCGATTTTGGCCGGCTGCAGCTCTCTGGCGCTTTGGCCTGGTGGGTCTGGGGCGTGGTCCATGTGCTATTCTTGTCGGGGATGCGAAATCGAGTGGTCGTCGCGCTCGAATGGTTCTGGGCGTACCTCACCTATCATCCCAGCACTCGCCTGATCACCGGCGACATTCCGAGCACAGCGCGCTCGACCGCCGCATCATTGACCGGAGATTTTCCCTCGCAACGAGCGAGTGGTGGGTAAGGGGTATCGGTCAAAGAAGCTTCGGCAAATCGGTCAGTGCCGAAACTACATGGTCGGGAGCGTGGCCGAGCTCTTCCGCGCGACCGCGCAGCATGCCGAACATCGTAGCCGGGTCTGTGCTGCCGCTGCGGCGGATCCAGGCGACATTGAAGCCGAAGGCCTTGGCGCCGACGACGTCGAAGCTGTTCGACGAGACGAAGAGCACATCCTCCTTCGGAACGCCGAGCACCGGCTCGACGAGGGTGTAACAGGACCGGTGCGGCTTGTATGTTCGCACGCTGTCGATGCTGATCGCGGCCTCGATCCACTGATCCAGCCCCGAGTTCCGCGCGAGTTTTTGAAAGCATTCTCGGACTGCCGTTCGAGAGGATCGCGAGCTTGCGTCCCTCGAGCGCAGCGAGAGCCTCACGCGCTTCCGGATAGGGGTCGAGGTGGAGATAATTCTCCATCAGGGGTCCGCAGACGGCGTCGTTCGGCTCGACCCCGCCCGCCCGCAGGGCAAAGTCGAGCGAGGCGCGGGTCACCTCCCAGAAATCCTCGTATTGCTGCAGCAGGCTGCGCAGCCATGTGTATTCCAGTTGCTTCAGCCGCCACACCTGGGTGATCACCTCGCCTCTGCCTGGACACAACTGCTCGGCCTTCGCTTGGACTGATCGGACGTCGTAGAGCGTGCCATAGGCGTCAAAAACCAGCGCTCGAATGGTCATCGCGGAAGCTCTTTCCCGTACTGCTATAATTCACGACCGAACACCCGTATGAACGCGGTACATCACCTCGTCGAAACGGCGCTCATGCGCATCGTTGCGGCCGACGATGAGCGTCCCGAGCACGGCGCCCAACACTCCGAGCGGCAGAGCGACCACGGTCGGATTGACCAGCGGCCACAGCGCGTCCTTGCCGAGATAGGCCGGGCCGATCAGTGCGAGCCCGACGGACGAGATCAGCCCCAATCCCATCCCGCCGATCACGCCACCCGTATTGAAACGGCGCCAGAACAACGAGAGCGCCAGTACCGGAAAGTTCGCGCTCGCAGCGATGCAGATCGGCAGGATCACCAATACCGCGACGTTGACACCTTCTGCGAGAATGCCCAGAAGGGTTGCCACGATCCCAACAACGATTGCGGTGACCCGCGCAGCCAGCACCTGGTCACGCTCGCGGACGTTTCCCTTCTTTATCAGATTGACATAGAGGTCGTGCGCGATGGCGCCCGAGGTCGCAAGCGTCAGACCGGCGACAACAGCGATGATCGTCGCCACTGCAACGGCTGCAATAAAGCCCAGCATGATCTCGCCCCCCGCGGAGCCTTTCCCGCCGCCGAGATATTGAGCCAGCAGCGGCAATGTCAGATTGCCCCCTCGATCCGCCGCACGAATTGCGTCCTGGCCGACGAAGTGCGCTGCTGCGAGCCCGAATATCGTCGTGCAGGCGAAGAATGCGCCGGCAAGGAACATGACCCAGACGACCGACCGCCGCGCTGTCTTGGCGTCAGGCACCGTATAGAATCGCGTCATCACGTGCGGCAGCCCCGCCAAGCCCAGCACATAGCCGAGCCCGAGCGACACCTCGTCCCAAGGGTTCTTCAGGAAATTGCCGGGAAGCAGAAAACTCGGCCCGTACCGCGCCTCGTCGGCGCTGAAGAAGACGAGCGGATCGAAGCCGACCTGCCACAGCGCCATCAATAGGAGGACTGTGCCAGCCGACAGCATCAACACGGCTTTGACGATCTGCACCCAGCTCGTCGCGAGCATGCCCCCGGCGGCGACGTAGACGATCATGCCCAGCCCCACGAGCACGACCGAAACGTCGTAGCGCAACCCAAGCAATAGCTTGAGCAGCGCACCGCCACCTGCCATCTGCGGGATCATGTAGGCGAGATTGATGACGATGGTCCCCAACACCGCTGCGGCCAATGCCGGCGGACGTTTCATGCGGTAGAGGATCACATCGCCGATCGTGTAGGTCCCGGTGTTGCGCAGTGGTTCGGCGATGATGAAGAGCACGGTGCAGAACGCGACCAGCGGTCCAATCGCGTAGAGCGCACCGTCCATGCCGTAGAGCGCCGTCAGCCCGGTGAAGCCGAGGAACGCGGCGGCACTGCACCAGTCACCCGCCAGGGCGAAGCCGTTTTGTGCTGCCGTGAGACCCTTGCCGGCCGCGTAGAAATCGGTCGCCGTGCGGGTGCGCCGCGCTGCCCACACCGTGATCGCGAGGGTGAGGGCGATGATCGCCGCGAAGATGCCGATCGTGATGCCGTTCACGACTGCCCCCCTTCGTGCTCGGCCTTCGCAATGATTGTCTGGACGAGGGGGTCATGGACCCGGTTAGCGACCCGCGCGTAGATCACCGCCAAGACCCAGGCAACGAGGTAGTTGAGCGCGATCAGCGCAAAACCAAGATTGACGGGGCCCAGCACTTTCGTGCCGAGCGCCGGTTTGGCGAAACCGCACAGGATCGAGAGCCCGAGATAAGCGGTCAGATAAACCGCGATCATCGGTGCAATACAGCGCAGTTTTGTCGCGACGAGTGCCGCGACATCCGTGGAACCCAGCGCGCTGGCGGTCCAGTCGATTTCCGTCTTGAGATTTGCGACCGTCATAGGTTCCCTCGGCGTCGTGACATTCATTCGGCGAAGCCGCTCAGCCCGACTTGATTTGAGGCTGCCGCGTCATTCAGGCGCCGGTCGTAGCGGTCTGCGTCGATCCGGGTGATCAGGGAAAGCCCGCGGGCCAGCGCTGGCTCGGCATAGTGCTTGAGGTGCTGGATCACGCCGGCGTCGTCGCCGCCGAAATCGTCCTTGAACCAGACGTAGATCGACGAGACGACGAGCTTACCATCCACGACACTGCTGCCGCGCGGGTGGTTCACATAGGCGCGTGCAGCGACTTCGAGCATGGTTTCGAGCCCTTGAGCGTCGTAGGCGCGGCGCGCCAGGTTCGGGCAGCCGAGCGCGGCGCAGTTCACGGCATAGTGGACGCGCGGGTCGCGCCAGATAGGCCGGAGGATGCGGTGCTCGATGTCATCGAGGCTGACCTCCTGGCCTTCGATCGTGATCAGCTTGCGGCCCCACGGGCCGGTAGCGAACAGGCCGGGCGAGATCGCGATGTCGCGGATGCTCCTCACCGGGTAGTGGTCGAGCACGATTTTGACCGTCAGTTCGTTGTAGAGGTTGATCCAGTAGGCCATCTGCTCCGCCCGGTTCAGTGCGCGCACGGGCACACCGGCCAGCCGGTCGAGATCCGCGGCTAATGCCTGGCGGTCCTCCCGTGTCACGGCCGCGTAGCGGACCCGGTTGATGCCGTCGCTGCCTGGCACCACGTAGCGCGCGAGCAGCCCGTCCCAGAGCGTGTGTTCGATCCGCGCGGTCGATGCTGGGTTCGCCTGGTCCCAGAACGCCCATTCCGAGGCTGGGGGTGCTGCCGCTGCCGGCATCCCGAGGATCAGCGGCAGCACAAACGCGAGGTACAGCAGTCGGGGCATGGCTCTAAATTTAACCACTCCTGAGACGCCTCGGGCGATCAGCGCGGCGCGGCCTAGAGGCCGGTCCAGAACGTCCTGCTCGACAGCAATAGTCCAATAACGGTCGTGAGCATCGTCTGGGCGAGCCGCACGAGCTTGCCGTTGCGGATCTCGTCGATCGAGCCGCCAGCGAAAGGGGAACGCCATGAGACGATGGCGAGCTTCATGATGATGCTCTCCTCAGCTGGTTGATTGTCCAGTCATACGGATAAAACGTGACCGCAAAGTCTTCGGGCACCTTGTCAGCGCGCCAGCGGTTGACATAGGCGGGCAGCGACGGCGCCTTCGCCAGGAAGTCCTCGGTGTAGAAGCTTAGGATCTCGGACAGGTGAATCTCGGGCTTGGTCGGATCGACGGCGCAATTGCGCGGGTCGGCAAAGAAGAGGTGCGCCGCCGCGTCGAGCTCCCGGTCGAGCCCGTCGGCGGTGAACGGATGCTGCGGCAGGAGGCGAGGGCACGACGCCACCATACAGTTGAGCGCGAAATGCACCCGCTCATCACCGAGTGGCCGGATCACCTCGTTCTCGTACGCCCGTAGCGAGATCGGCTGGCCACCGACCACCGCTCGGCGCAACACGAAGAACTGGATGCGGCTCAGGAGATCGAGGCGCTCGGGGATGCCGAGGTCGAGCACGCTCGCCATCGATAGCGCGTTGTAGGAGTTGATGAGGTAGGCGAGCTTCGCCTTGCGCTCAGCAAACGCATCGGGTGGGGTGTGCGCGATGTAGGCGATGAAGCTCCCGAGATCGCTCCGGTCGGCGGCTAGGCCCGTGAAGTCGATCCGGCCTTCGGGGTCGATGTGGCGGGCGAGCACGCGCGCCCAGGCGGCCTGCGGATCGTCCGCATCAGGCTGCGGGACCGAACCGCCGATTGTCGTGCAGGCGGTGGGCACAGTGAATACAACGGCTGCGAGGCAGCTCCGCAGACGGGCCACCCAGGTCACCGGGCGGGACTCCGCGGTTGCGGCCGACGTGCTGCTACGCGGCCCTTTACCTTTCGAATTCCGGGGGGCGTGCCTTCGGGCCCGCGCAGCGGGTGCCACAGCGTCTCGCCGGTTGCAGTCTCGAGCTTGACCGGCTCAAGAATGAAGCTGTCGCGCTTCGCATTGTGCAGACACATCGAGATCGGGCCGTCGGCCGTGACCGCCATGAACACGCAGGCCTCGATCCGCTCGCGGTCGAGCTGGCAGGCGTGCATGAAGTTGTGGATGAAGAACGATAGCTTGTGGACGCGGCCACGGCCGGCGATCAGGTCGCGTTTCATCGCCCACAGCTTACCTGCCCCCCACGAGGCGCCGCGCCACAAGATCCTCGGGTCCGCGACGAGCCAGCGCACGAGCGTCCAGACCGCCCGCCCTGGACGCGTGCGGTCGTAGTCCAGCTGTGCCGATGCGTCGAGAAACTCGTTGATCAGGTCGGGGTTGTCGTAGACGTCGTGAACGCGGCCGTTCGCCACCAGTGTCATGGCGTAGCGGTTGCAGTCTCGATGGCCCACGCCGGGTGTGTCGAAACGGATCGGCGTGCCCGCGCCCGCTGCGATATGCTGGCCGACGGCGTCCGGGGTGATCAGCGCGGGCTGGCCGCGGAGCAGGCCGCGCCCAGTATCGGCTTGGAGCTGGAACGAGGCGAGTCGGACGACGTCGGCATGAGCCACGAAAAAACGGACTACCTCCGGGATCTCGTCGAAATTCCCCTGATGCACCGTGGTGTTGAACAGTACCGACAGCCTGAGACCTCGAGCGCGCTCGATGTACTCCCGGCGGATTTGGTTGAGATCGCTCTCCGAATCGTAGCCCTTGCGTTGCTGGGTCGTGTCGACGTGGAAAGCCACGTCGACACGACCGGCGGCGCCCAGCTCGGTCAACAGATCACGCGTCGCGCGGATGCCGTTGGTAAACAGCGAGGGCCGCATGCCCCTTGCGCGGATCCGCCGGACGATCTCGACAAGCTCCGCCCGCTTGCGCAGCGTGGGGTCGCCGCCGGTCACCTGCACCTCCGTAAGCGGACCGTAGAGCGCGTGGATCATGTCGATGCGCCGATAGACCTCCTCGAGCGGCAGGTCTAGTACGGCCTCCGAGGTTTCCGACAGGTAGCAGAGCGTGCAGTCAAGGTTGCATCGCTGGGTGATCTCGAGCGCCACGCAGCCGACTGGGAAGCGACGGCCCATCGCCTGCCCCGGACGCCATTGCCCAGTGGCGATCATGCGCTCCCGGGCGATGTCGAGCATCGAGCGTCCCGGTGGCGGCGGGGGCAACGGGCAGGCAGCCGCGAGCTCCTTTGGCGATAGGAAGCTCATCGTCACCCCCCACATATGTAGTAAAGGATCATAACGCCGCTCTTGGCAGCGGACGCGGTGACGGCGCGCTCTATCGCCCGCTTATCGCCAAAGCCGATGCCCCTTACCATCGGGTGACCAGCTCTACTGGCTGCCCTCTCGCGGCACGAGACGGCCATTCTTGAATGTCCGATTTCATTGAGCGTCCCTAAGGGAGGAAGAGCGAGGGAGGGATCTTCGCTCGAGCCAATTCGTTCAGCAGCGGCTCGGCCCTACGCGGATCAGAGGACCAGGACCCTTCGCCACCCCGCCAGCCCGGAGCTCCTCTGCGAACGTGAATCGCACCTTCGAGTAGATCCGGCTGGCCCGGTGGACCCCAGTGCCCATTCATATCGAAGATGTCGCCGAGGGTGTGCTGATCAGTTTGCGTATGACCTGCAGCGTCGTCTTGGCTGCGCCGCCGGGCCACTGCGCGATCACCGCCTGGTCGATATCGGATCGGCAATCGACAGTAGGGGTTTTCTTTAGATGCACTGTCGCTGCCGCCGCGGGTCGCACGGGCCTCGACGCGCAAGGATGCTGCGGAGTGGCAACGTCCATGAGCTTCCGTAAGGCCGTACGGCCGCGCGAAAGCCGAGACCGGATCGTGCCGACCGGCACACCGCAAGCCGACGCGATTTCGCGGTAATTTGCCGGCGTCAACCCGAGGAACAGGACAGCCGTCCGTTGCTCTTCCTACAGCGATATGATCGCTCGTTCGAGGTCGCGCAATTCCAGCCGTTCAATCTGCTGGGGCGCACAGGTCAAAGCCGGCGCACAGTCGGCCCATTCGACCATTATGCCCTCACGGGTGGCTCGGCGGACCTGGCTGATGTATTGGTTGTGGAGGATCACGACCAACCACGCTCTCAGATCCGTGCCCGCTCGACAGAGATGAACCTTCGCGAGGGCCCGAGCGATGCACTCCTGGACGAGATCATCGGCAGCGACCGCATCGCGTGTCAGACTTCGCGCGTACCGCCGAAGGTTAGGTAGGTAGGCTTCGATGTCCGGGTGCAGAACCACCTTCGCGGCTCCGGGATCTTCATCGAAAGTGGCGTTGTCACTGGGGACCGATGCCACCGTCGTCTCCCGGCCCGACATTTCTGCATTACTCCTCATTGCGCGCCCTAAAAAGGATCTAGCCTGATCCGAGAAGTGCGGCGGCGCCGAGCATTCGTCCATCAGGCGCCTGGACCAATACGGCGACGCCCTCGCCGTCAGCGGGCGGCTCGATGGCGAAGCTGAGCGCCGAACCGTTCCAGCCGCCGAGCGAAGCCAGCATCTCCACCCCGTTGGCGTCCTCCAAGGTGCGGCGGGCGTTCTCGCCGCCGGCCACCCTTGTCGTGCGTTTCTGCGCGAACCGCAGCAAAAGCACATTGCCCCGCCCGTCGCCGGCTCCAATGGCGACAGAGCGACGATCGGCAGTGAATGTCACCGGCGCAATTGTCTCGGGCCGCGCGTCGCGCACGACGGCGAGCACTTCCTTGCGGTCCGACCCGACCATCTCGCGCGTGCCATCGACGACTATTTGCGGCGTATACACCTGATTAAGATTGAATAGCCGAGCGTAGGCTCGCTGCCGGTCGGTGGAGCTCTGGTTCGAGAACGGATCCTTCCAGCCGGGCCCGTCCCAGTAGCTGACGTGGAATCCAAGGGCGACCACATCGTTGCGTCGTGCCAGTTCGCCGAGGAGGGCATCGGCGGGCGGACAGGAGGAGCAGCTTTGCGAGGTGAAGAGCTCGACCACGACGGGCCGCGGGTCGGCATTCGCCGGTGATGGCATAAGCACCAGGCCGCCAAGCAGCGCGCATATGACGGCGACGTAGTGAAATCTTGTCATGAAATCCTCCCAAAACCTTCCGATCAATCAGTCGAGACGGCGACGATAAGCGGCGAGCGCGAGTGCGGCGGCGGCAAGTGCAAAGAGCGCCACCGGCCACATTTCGTATCCGATG
>WNFR01003506.1_pt1 | contig 16203 bp, 9 predicted proteins | sample 5400221 | NCBI WGS metagenome assembly WNFR01 (sample SAMN13153357, study PRJNA577476) | soil metagenome | isolation source: 40 cm soil under Madrone tree | place: USA:California | collected 2016-06-14 | reverse complement strand
GCAACGCCTTTTCGGCTTTGTCCCACTGTTTTGTATCCATATAAGCAGTACCGAGCTTCAACTGCGCCTCGCGGAAATTCGGATAAAGCTTGACTGCTTTCTCCTGGTGACGAATCGCCTCTGCAATCCTGGCCGGATTGGCGTTCGACAGTGCTTCACTTGCTTTCTCGTATTCCTTTTGGGCTTCGGCAGGCACTCGGGCATTCAGCAGCCCGCCGCTCCCGGCCGGCGGCGGGGGACCGGGCGAATCAGCGGGCATCAGTTGAAAAATGAGGTAGTTGCTCGAAGCTGTTTTAAGATCAACACGCTGTTGAGCGTCTTTGAACCCGGAAGCGTGAATGGTAACCAGGTATTGCGCAGGAGAGAGGTCCGAAAATCGGAATTTACCGGTCCGATCGGTGAAGACCTCTTCAATAGGGCCGCCACTGTCAGAGCTTTCAAGTCGGACTACGACTTTATTGGCAGGGGAGCCGCCTTGCGCATATCGAACCAGGCCATGAATTTCAACAGTAAGAGTCGAAGGACGTGTTGAATTGTCCAGGCCAAGTGTGTGATGAGCCGTAAAGGCAAAAGATACGAAGATGAGCAGGGGGAACATCGAGCGAGACACCACAACGTACTCCAATTCTCTTTTGAATTAAGCTGTGAGGGCCTGGCTGGTTCTAATGCATAATCGAACAGGGCGCGGGAAAAATCAAGAAAAAAGGGGCGCGATGCGTCCCTTCGTCTCAAAGCCGTCCGTGAACGGACCAATTAACGATCAATTCTCATGCATGCCTTGTCTATTTCTTCGCATCCAACGCGCGCTTGATCTTCTCAGTGAGCCCACGCGTCTGTGCTGCAAATTCGCCTTGTGGGGCAAGGCGCAAATACTCGTTGAATTCTGTCAGAGCGTTCTTCAGCTGGCGTGCCTTCAACAGGATATTTCCCGCCAATAGATGGCCTTCGGCAAGATCGGGCTTTAGCTGAAGCGCTCGGCCGACGTGTGGCCCGGCCCTGGCCCAGTCGCCCATGTCCCAGTAAACATGCCCCAGACTGAAGTGGCCCTGCCAGGACTTCTCGTTCAGCTTTAATCCCTCCAGCAATACCTTTTCTGCTTCAGGGTATCTCTTCTGCCATTCGTAAAGCCGCCCCAGCGCAAAATGAGCGTTGGGAGTCTTTTTGTCGAGTTCGGATGCTTTTCGCAAGGCTGCTTCTGCCCTTTCAAACTGCTTAGCATCCATGCATGCAGTACCGAGCTCGAGTTGTGCTGCAAAAAACTTTGGATAGATGTTGACGGCCTTTTCGAGGTGGCTGATAGCATCGTTCAGACTTGCCTGATCCGATTTCTGCATCACCTCGTTGGCTTTTTCGAATTCTTTTCTAGCTTCGGCGGGTACACCGGCATCTGTTACGCCCGGAGTGCCTGACCCCGATCCACGCGCAGCCGAATCCTCGGGAACGAGCTGTAATACCACGTAACCGCTAGAGGCGGTCTGCAGATCCACGTGCTGCTGGACGGATTTGAATCCGGGAGAACTGACTACTACTGTATATTGAGCGGGAGACAGACCGAAGAAGCGAAACTTGCCGGTTCGATCGGTGAACATTTCCTGGATAGGACCTCCGGAATCAAAGCTCTCGAGCCGAACGAAGACCTTATCAGCCGGTGCTCCGTTCTGCCCCATTCGTACCATCCCATGGATCTCCAAGGAAAACGTCGAAGGGCGGGCAGATCTGTTCTGGCTAAGCCCCTGTTGCGAACAAACGGCGAAAGCCAGAAGAATCAAAGCGAAAAACAGGCGAGACATCATGGCGTCCTCCATTGTCACTGAAAAAATGACTGAGGATCAGTGAGGTGGCCGCATACGTCAATGGTCGATCAAATGAATCAAAAAATCAAGTGGAAGGGATGACTGAACATCCCTTCCACCAAAGTCCGATCCAGAATGGACCGGCTAAAATTCGAACCTCATCCCCAGCCGCATGTTGAACGGCAGATGATAGCCCGAGGTCAACGTAATTATTGACGGTTGCAGAAAGTCGACGTTGGTTACCCCCAGGTCAAGTTGGTGCCACTGGTCCGGGTATCGCTGTTTCCGAACGTTCGTCACGTTGAAAAGATCGGCGATGAAGCTGATCCTCATCTTCTCGTTGATCACGTAAGGATAGTCGGCGTGCAGGTCGATCTGATAGTAATTCGGTGATCGCCCAAGTATGCCGCGACCTCCAAACGGAATCTCGCCCGCGTTGAGATATACCGGGTGCGGGAACAGATCGTTGAGGGGGACCCCGGATTCAATGTGGATACCTGCGCCCAGGTTCAACCCGTCAAGGAAACGTGCACTGATGAACGGGAATGGGCGATCTTTGCTGAAGGAATAGTTTCCATAAATGTTGGAAGTGAATATACGTTGTGAGTTGAGTGGCCCGATGGCGAACTGGTCGCCAAGCAAGTTAAAGAGGCCAGAGGTAAAGTCAAAAAGCGAGCTGATTCCCGGATCGGTCTGACCGTTGTCGTTCCGCAAATGACCTTCGTAGTTACCTGTCAGGTGTGCGATACGGAAGTTCGACAAAAGTTGCCATCCGCCGGAAAAACGCTTGTTCAACTCAAACTCGAACGCCTTGTATTTGCGCGCCGGGTTAACGAAGCCGTCCGGAATGCCGTCGGGAATATTGATGGATGCTCCTGTTACCGGGTTTATGCCTTTCTGTCCGAAGCAGACCATGCTGACCGGCGCCCCGGTGATCGGGTTATCGACCTCTAGTGGAGTAATCTGCGGAGTACAACCCGCCGGCGTCGCGCCCCCAATCGGAAACGGAAATTCGACCAGGTTGGTTGCCGCATCCAACTTCGTGCTTGGATTTCCGATGAAGTAGGTTTGAACGACACCCGCGTTCGCCGCCTCTGGCGAGAGCACCGCCATGTCCTCGACTATGCGCTTCAAGTTGCGATACTGGAAACGCGCCGAGATGACGAAGTCATGTGGTAGCTGCATTTCGAAACCGATGATATGCTCATCCTGAAACCCCAGTTTCGTACCGGGCGCGATAGCCGATAAATCGGAAGCCGAGATCGTGCCGGCCCCCGGAACATTGCCGGACCCGGCTGCCCCGGTCAGAAGATGCGCGGCGTCAGCCATCGGGATTACCGTGCCAGTGGCTGGGTCAATCGTCGCTATCCTGCGCCCCGTAACCGGGTCGATAGTGAAAGCAGGGGCGAAGCGAAAGCCGGTGAAGTCAAACTCTTGCGACAACGAGCGTTCCGCCGCATCCAAGGGCAGAAACTCGAAGAATCGCCCGAAGTTGTAAGAGAACTTCATCTTTCCACGACCGGTCGGATCGACCGTGACGCCAAGCCGAGGCGCCCACTGATCGGTGAAGGTATAAGAGTATCGCTGTCCAGTTACCGAATTTGGGCTGCCGACCAATTTTTCCTGCTCCCAACGCCACCCGATCAGCGCAGTAACATACTTGTTTATACGCCATGTGTCCTGCAAGTACATGGCGTGGTAGTTCGATCTGGTAGTAAAGTCCGGGGGACCAAACTCGCCTCTGAAAACCTGAAGTGAGATCGGCACCTGGGTACCTCTGACATCGAAAAGTGGACAAAGCGTGCAGGCCGCATTTTGGGCTCTCGCGCGCCACTGCACATTGAACGGCAGGCCGATTGCGCCCGGTGTTCCGCCAAGTTCTGTAATTGGTGTCCCGTCAGCGTTCGCTGCCGGAATTGGAAATCTAGGTCCGCTGCGAATGCGGCTTCCAGAATAGTTCGACCGCTGAAACGTATATCCAAGGCCGACGGTGTGACTGCCCTTGAAGTCAAAGGTCTTCCTTGTGTCGATATTGGTCGTATAGTTTGTGCTCTGCGTAGGCTCGACGAAGCCCCGCCCCGCGGCGGTGTAATTTCCCCTGATCGGGTCAATTGGCGATCGAATATCAATTCGGTTTACGTTGGCAAAGCCTGTCTCGTTGAAGTGGTCTCTGCCCTGACCGAACGAAGCGCTCAGCGTCCAGGTCGGCGTGAGCGACCCGTTATAACGAACCGACAGGCTGCGAGTGCCGTAGTCAAGTTGGCTGTCCGAAGTCGTATTGTCGATATTCAAAAGAAAAAAAGACGATAGATTCGTCTTGGTTGGATCGCCAAAGAGCGAGAACGTGACCTGGTTGTTCTGGTTAATTACGTAATCCAGCTTTGCTGCATAGTTCAACGACCGATAGCGACGGGCAAACCGGCCCCTCAGATTGAACAATCCGGTGTTGACAATCGACGCGGTTCCCGCGGCAACATCGCTAGCATTAGCGTTTGCGCCCTCAACGATCTCGCGCCGAATTGTTGGATTAAAGGACCCGAAGAAGAACAGTTTGTCTTTCAGTCGTCCGGGAACATAGCCACCAAAATCGGCCCCTGCGTCATAATTTTCCTCGTGCAGAAGATCACCCTGCTTGTTGACCCTTGTAAAATCAGGCTGGCGTCGCCTTGCCTCGAAGGCACTCGGTCTCGCGTAGCCGTATATCGCTCCATGATAAGCAGTGCTTCCGGATTGCGTGACTATGTTGATAATCCCGCCTTGCGACTGGCCAAACTGAGGCTCGAAGCCGCCCGATTTCACCTGCACTTCTTTGATGAAACTAGTGAGGATGCCGGTGCCGAGCGCGCCATAGGACCTCGAAAACGTACCGATTCCGCCGAAGGCCGAGTTTGTGATGTTCACGCCGTCAGCAATGTAGAGGTTATCGAGCGCAGATCCACCGGAGATCGACGGATTATCACGACCTCCACCGATACCATCGGCGGCGGCCGGTGAAAGATAAAAGAGACTGGAGACGCTCCGCTGTACGGGAACGTTGTCGAAGAGTTGATCGTTGAAGTTATCGTCAACAGCAGTACTCTGTTGATCGATGCCTCCAACTTCGGACGTGACGTCGACTGTGGCGGCAACGTCGCCGGGTTGGAGCCTGAGATTAAGCGTTGTGTCCTTTCCTACATAGACCGTAACGTTATTTGCCAGCGCAGACTGAAATCCCGTTTGTTGCACCCTGACCGTGTAGGTTCCTGGTATTAGGTTTTCTATTGTGAAAACTCCGGAATCGTCTGAAGTTTCGGTTTGTACGCCAATCGGACCGGTCACGGTAATTGTTGCGCCCGGAATTGCCGCGCCGTTGGCATCCAGGACCGTGCCGCTGATCGCACCTCTAGTTGTTATATTTTGAGCATGAACCGGTGTAAAACAAAGGCCGATGCTGAGGACCAAAATTAGTTTGATAACCTTACTCATCATTTACCCTCCATGATCAGACAAAACAAGGGAAAATGCGTTCTTCGCAAAAGCATGAGCCTGGCCAAATCAAACAGGAAGGCGATCCTTGCCCGCTTCAAAAATTGAGACACGGATGCCAATCGGAAGGACTTCGACCTGGGGTCGATAGTAGGGAGCACTTCGTCAACTGGGGGATATGAGAATCAGGGGGTTATACGTTCGGACCTTGCAACAACGGTGCCAGTGTTCGGAAGGCTAAAATTTCATAGAAAAAAAGCCTGTCCATCCTATTATTCGTGAAAAATCATCCAAAAACGTGGATGAGATTGCGAATATAGGATTTAAAGATTGGGTGTTAAAGAAAGTTGGCAAATGGCCGTCTTAATTATTCAACCCGGTTTGCCCTGGCCCAGTAGTAGTAAATCGGGAGACCCAGTAGGATGATGCCCAATCCCGCAATTGGTGGCGTTCGAATCAAAGTCCCCAATCCCGCTGCAAGGGCGCCGGCTCCTATCTTCGAAATGCCCTCGATTGCCTGATCTTTTGCCGCCCAGAGCGTGGTCGTTAACAACAATAAAGCTACCAACAGGAACACAACGGGCACGAAGGGATACCCCCAGGTTCGATAGGGACGTTCTGCGTCAGGCATCGTCCGTCGAAAAATAAATACAGAAGCAGTGTTTAACCCGTAAAATATCCAGGCGGCGAAGATTACATAATCCGTGAGTGTATCGTAGGAGCCTGACAGGGCCAGAACTCCGGACCAGACACCCTGAAGTATCAATGCGTTAACCGGTACGCGAGTGTTAGGCGAGAGTTTTGCCAAACCCTTAAAAAAGAGCCGGTCCTTTGCCATTGCATACGAAACGCGGGAGCCCGCGAGGGTTCCAGTATGCAAAGATCCCAATGTAGAAATCAGAAGAGCCATCGCCATGAAACTTACCGCAAGGCGTCCCATGAAACGCATTGCAACTTCGGTAGCAACGGATGACGAGGTTGAAACGCTCGCGACTTCGACTGGAGAAAGCACGTAAAGGTAAGCAAGGTTTGCAAACACATAGAGCGCAATAATCAGGAGCATACCGCCGATGAGTGCCAACGGTATGTTGCGCTGTGGATTCTTAACCTCGCCGGCCAGAATCGAAAGATTGGACCAGCCATCATACGCCCATAGCGCCCCGATCATTGCGGCTCCAAAACCGGCAATACCGGTTCTGGCCGACGCGGCCACTCCTTCGCAGGTTCCCTGTGCGGCGCCCATTGTGAAATGCGCCCATGCCCCGGGGGCAAGGAGAAATGCCCCCACTCCGATTCCAAAGACAAGCAGGATCTTAATCCCAGTCAATACCACCGATAACCGGCCGCTGACGGAAACAGCTGCACAATTGACAAGAGTAACAAGAGCGATAATTCCTAATGCTACGACCTGGAGAGTGCCGAACGGAAAACTATAACCGGCGGCATGCATCGTGAAGTATGTTCCGCTGAGAGTTCCGCCAAGAAGGATATTAAGAAAGATTGCGAAACTGACACCCTTTGCGGCCTGAGAACCAGTGTAAGCTACTGCAAACTGCGTCCAACCATAAATAAACGCCAAACGAGGGCCGTATGCCTGGCGCATGAAGACATATTCGCCGCCTGCACGGGGCATCATCGCTGCGAGTTCCGCATAGGTCAATGCTCCGGCAAGCGAAGCCAGGCCGGCGGCAATCCACGCGCCTATAACAAGGCCCGGCGATTCCACGTTACACATCATCACGCGAGCTTTCAGAAAGACACCAGTGCCAATGACGCTGCCGACGACAATTGATGTTGCAGCGGCAAGGCCGAGTCCGCGAACGAGTGTGATGTTACCGGGTGCTTCCTTCATTAAGTTTTGTCCATCGATTCACGAAAACGTGACAGGTGACAGGTGACACGGAACGTGCCTGCGTCATGCAACCCGTCTGCGGCGCATTGGTTCAGTCAAGGCTTTTGCAGCCGCTTCGCCAGTTACAACGGCGCCTTCCATAAAACCCTGCCAGTCAGCAAGGTGTTCACCCGCAAAAAGCACTTTGCCATGAGGTCGTTGCAAAATCGGGCGAATGCCGAACCACTGGCCTGGCCTGTAAACGGCGTATGCCCCCTCGACAAGTGGATCACGCTGCCAGGCGTAGGACTTTATGCTTCGGGCAAGGGTGCTGGAACGGGCTTCAAGAGAATTTAGATCGCTTGTGACAATTTCCATTCGTCGCTGATCGTCCTGTGAAGCGAGAATGTCCGCCTTCTCGCCAATCGCATAGCTGCATAAAATGCCGTTTGCGTCGCTTTGGTTTTTTGTGCTGTGGAAGTAGTAATGTGAGGTGACGTCGGAGACGAGCGAAAAATCTTCTGCTTTCCAAAATCGTTCTGAAAACAGTACCGAATTCTTAATGATCCGAGCGTACTGAAGTTGTTCAGCCGCCTGGGATTGTAAAGCTGGAAGCGGCGGATCAAAGACGATATGGTTTAAGACTCTGGCTGGGACTGTACAAATACAGGCATCCGCATCAAAAGACCGGCCACCGGCGACGACGCGGACTCTTCCATCACGTTGAGTGATGGATGAAACCTTCAGGCCAAGGTTGATATTTGCCTGGCCAATTTGTTCGGCGAGTGCGATGGGCAGCTTTGAGTTGCCGCCGACGAGTTTGAAGTCCATTTCGTTTGCCGGACTCGATTCAAAATACTCGGACGCAGCCGCATAGGCCGAAACATGGCGAATTGATTCTCCAAAGTCGGTACTGTCCTGAAGGTCACGCAGAAGCAAATCGTCTTCGCTGAAACCCATCCCTTCCAGACAGGTCCACCAGTCTACCTTGTCAAGATTGAGTTTCTGGGCATCATTTAATTTGTGGTAACGCTTTCGAAGTTTTTCGAATCCGTCCTGCGCTGGTTTTGAAAAGTCCCATTGACCTGGCTGAGATACACGGCCATTGCGCATCAAGGATGTCTGGAATCTATGCTCCTTTAATTCGAGGCCCAGATCATGGCAATGCGCCTTCATCCTTTCGTGGCTTTCTCCGATCCACTCGCCGCCGAGTTCGCACACCAGATTAGGTTGCTCCGCAAAGCTGTATGACAACACGCGCCCGCCGATTCGATCGCGCGCGTCAAGTACGGTAACGGACCATCCGGCTTTCTGAAGAGCTACTGCGGCGCTGAGTCCGGAGAGTCCCGCCCCGATAACGACGCACGAAAAACGACGAAATGCAAATACATTTCGGCACAATGCTGCGGCGCCGACACTTGCGGCAGCCGCGCTCTTCAGAAAATCTCGACGTGAACGTTGTTCGGCCATAGTGACAGGACAAAACACCAACTAAGAGATTTAGACGAACCAGAAGTTACCAGATGTCATTCGCAATCAAATCTTCATAGGTATCGCGCCGGCGAATCAGATCGACCTTTCCGTCAGGACGAATCATGACGGCCGCGGGTAAAGGACGACCGTTGTAATGAAACATCTGGGCAAGGGAATACGCACCGCTATTTAAAAGAGCCAGGACTTCGTCGGGTTTAACATCATTGTGAAGGCGGCGATAGTCAGGGAGCCGCCCTTCGCGTTCGATATCGAAGTACACATCCCCGGAATCACATAGCGGGCCGGCGACCTTGTAGTCAGCATCAACAGGCGCGTCGGCGTGGGATGCCGAGATCAAGTGGTAGTACCATTTGTAATTGTTCATTGACAAAAGCAGGTTGTAGCCGGCGTCGGTCAAAAGCCAAATGTCGCCAGTTTCAGGACGGCGTTTAATGTTGCGAACGGTGGTAAGCACCAGACCTGCGTCGGCAATTATGCTGCGACCGGGTTCGAGGAGAATCGTAAGCTTGTCGAGCAGATGTTCAGCATTGGCCTCCCTGGCCGATTCGCGCGCAACTCGCAGAGCAGCCGAAAGCACGTCAGCCGGTTCGAGCGAGGCGCCCAGCATGTCACGTTCGTGTTCAGGGAGTTGATCCGCCTGTGTGCGATCGCGAAGGTAATTTACGGGAATGCCGCCGCCCAAATTGATATGCTCCAGGGTGTGCCCGGTTTCATTGTGTAGAGTCACGAGGTGTTCCCACATACTCTTGAAAGCCGCGGCAAACGGTTCGACATCCGGTGTTTGCGAACCCACATGAATGTGTATTCCTCTGACAAAAATGAGGTCCGGATTGACCAGGGCCCTTCGGAACGCATCGAGCACTTCAGAAGAGGAAATTCCAAACTTCGAGGTCAATAGTGCAGTTTGAAGGCCGAGGTGCGAACGTGTGCCAATTTCGGGAACCAGTCTGAGCGTGATGTTCGCTCGCTTGCCGATACGGCGAGCGGCATTCTCAACGAGTTCGATTTCGTAGATGGAATCGACGTTTATAGCCAGAATCCCAGCTTCGACGGCGGCATCAAGTTCCGCGTCTGACTTGCTCGTGCCATTAAATATCAGCTGGTCGGGACGGAATCCGACGCGAAGCGCCTTGAAAAGCTCGCCCCCACTGTTTACCTCGAGGTCGATACCAGTGTCACGAACGACATCGAGGACGGCCATATTCGAATTAGCTTTTGAGGCATAGCAAAACCGAATCGGTCGCTCAACAGTTGAAGCTGCCTTTTTTAGGCGATCAATATTGTATCGTATTCGCGATTCGGAAAAGACAAAAAGTGGTGATTCATAGTCAGCTGCAAGCTGTATTGCATCAACCCCGTCTATTGTTAAATGATTTTCCTTAATATCCAAAAAGCCCGGAATTGACCATGCCGGAGCAGCGAGTTGTGTGGGCATAAGAACGATAAAGCTCCTCGAAAGTGCCTAATAAAGATGGTTGGGAAGATAGTCTGACACGGCGCAAGCGTCAAGCGAACGGCCACGGTGGTTTTATCGAATGTTGCTGATCTCGCTATCTTTGCTGAATAAATGGATCGGGCAACGTCTGGAATTGACTCCAGAAGCAATTGAGCTGAAGCCTGGCAACTGGGAATCAGCTTTATATCCTGCACTGTCATTGTCGGAATGAAACAGGGCACGTTTCGACAGGATCACGCATTTCTTGATTGTTACTGCTCTTCCTGACGAGTCACTCGACGGACTCTCCCTGGATCTCTCCAATAGTGTGTTCGTTGGCACGATCGGCAGTTCCAGGGAAAAAAGCCGAAGCGAGACATAAAATGTTGAAACCATCTACGCCGTGGCGCGCGCATCAGGTCAGAACTTTTACACCAAAAACATGTTTTTGAGGACATCCGGATCTCCATTCGGAATGGGACTATGGCTTCAGATTATATGAGGACCGGGCGCGACGCAATCACGGATCATACACAATAAGCTGGTCGGACAGGAAACAAGAGCTCATTTGAGTTCCGTATTGAGGCATTTTAATGCGGAGAATTCGCGGTACGTCGGTCGGCAGAAAATCGAAAAAGATGTCACTTTTTGAGCCGGTTGTCGGCAATATCCTGGGTTCGACGTGTGCCAGAATTGAACTTCTGAAACAATCGCCGATTCGTGTCCGTTTAAATAGTCCTCGCTTTAGCTCGAAATCCAAACTCTAAAGCAATTTGCGAAGAGGTTATTTACCTTAGGAGAATTTCATGAAAAAGGCCTTTGCCTTTCTATCAATGCTCGTGTTTGCCGCGTTTTTCGTCGAAGCGCAACAGCGTCCCCAGGCGTATGTGGGGGCGGAAATTATCCCAATTAGTGGGCCTGCAATTCACAATGGAGTGTTAATCATCAAAGAAAAGAAGATCGTCGCCGTTGGCGCACGATCCGGAATCAAGATACCCGAAGACGCGGAGATACATGATGCCAGCGGCAAGGTGATAATGCCTGGGATCATCGACACGCATAGCCATATAGGGGGCGGATCGGGAGGGGACGGGTCAGGACCGATACAGCCCGACGTTCGCATCCTGGATTCCATAAATCCACGTGACACTGGTTTTAAGCGTGCGCTGGCAGGTGGGATTACCACGGTTAATGTAATGCCCGGTTCGGGTCATCTGTCGAGCGGCCAAACGCTCTTCCTGAAGATTCGCGATGCGAAGATTATTGATGACATGCTCATGTACGACGCGAAGGGAAAAGTACTCGGAGCGCTGAAAATGGCTAATGGTACGAATCCAATCGGCAATCCGCCGTTTCCCGGCTCGCGAGGCAAGTCGGTGGCGCTTGTTCGAGAGCAATTCATCAAAGCGATTGAATATAAGGAGAAAGTAAGACGGGCGAACGGCGACGCTTCGAAAATGCCACCCCGCGACCTGGGGATGGAGGCACTCGGCGAAGTGCTGGACCGACAGCGTGTCGTGATGTTTCACACTCACCGGTCAGACGACATCATGAGTGTCTTGAGACTGGCAAAAGAGTTTAATTTCAGGGTGGTCCTACATCATGTTTCTGAGGGATGGAAAGTGGCTGACGAGATTGCGAAGGCTGGAGTCGCGTGCTCGGTAATTATAGTAGACAGTCCGGGGGGCAAACTCGAAGCCATCAATTCATCGTTTTCGACTGCCACGATTCTGGACCGTGCGGGTGTGTTGGTCGGCTTTCATACTGATGACTACATCACAGACTCGAGGTTCTTTTTGCGTTCCGCGGGCCTGGCTGTTCGCTCCGGCATGCCCCGCGAGAAGGCACTGTATGCAATGACGATGGCAGGCGCTCGGATCCTGGATCTGCAGGACAGGATTGGCACGTTGGAGAGTGGTAAGGACGCCGATTTCGTTGTGCTATCAGGAGACCCGTTGAGTGTTTACAGCAAAGTTCTGGAGACGTATGTTGAGGGGGCTAAAGTTTTTGACAGGAGCCGACCGGAGGACCGGCTGTACGCGGTCGGGGGATACGGCGCAACGAAAGATCAGGTTGCGGACGTCGACGAAGACGAGAAAGGAGCTGGAAATGAAAACCAATAAATGGCCCCTGTCTATTTTTATTACCACTCTTTTCCTGGTCGGTTTAGCAACAACAGCTGTGAACGCGCAGGTTGCTATCAAGGGTGAAACGATTTATACGATGGCCGGAGCGCCGATCAAAGATGGCGTGGTTTTGATCCGCGATGGAAAAGTGGAGAAGGTCGGTCCTGCAAGTGCGGTTACAATTCCGAACGGTTACAAAACGCTATCGGCCAAGGTTGTTACGCCTGGGCTGATCGACGCCCACACTGTTGTTGGCCTGTCGGGCTATCTGAACCAGCCACAGGATCAGGATCAGTTGGAAAAGTCGACGGCTATTCAACCCGAACTCCGCGCGATCGATGCTTATAATTCACGCGAAAAGCTGGTCGAGTATCTGCGCGGTTTTGGCATAACGACGATTCATACCGGACATGGGCCAGGATCGCTGATCTCCGGTCAGACGATGGTGATCAAAACAATCGGCGATGTGGATGATGGAAAAGCTGTCCTGATACCATCGGCAATGATTGCGGCTACTCTTGGCAGCGGAGCGTTGGCGCCGCAGGGCAAGTCGCCTGGCTCGCGATCCAAAATGATCGCAATGCTTCGAGCTGAATTCATCAAAGCGAAAGATTACCTTGCAAAGCAAACTGCGGCTGGAGAGGACAAAAGGCCAGCGCGGGACCTGCATCTGGAGGCACTTGGGCGAATCTTGAAAGGCGAGGTGCCACTTCTGATAACAGTTCACCGCGCAAACGACATCATGTCTGCATTGCGATTGGCCAGGGAATTCAATTTCAGGATTGTCCTGGACGGTGCTTCGGAAGCCTATCTGGTTGTCGATCAGATTAAAGCCGCGGGAATTCCTGTAATCATCCATCCAACGATGTATCGTGCGACCGGCGATTCGGAAAATCTTAGCTTTGAGACTGCCGCAACCCTAATTAAAGCCGGAATACCAGTTGCGCTTCAAAGTGGATTCGAAGGATACGTACCGAAGACCAGGGTGGTATTGTTTGAGGCCGCTGTTGCCGCGGCAAACGGATTGTCATTCGAAGAGGCACTCTCAACTATTACAATAGGGGCTGCCCGAGTACTTAAGATAGACCAAAGAGTTGGATCGCTCGAGCCTGGAAAAGACGGGGATGTCGCACTGTTTGACGGGGATCCGTTCGAGTATGCATCACATGTAACGGGTGTCGTCCTCGATGGAAAAGTAGTTAGCGAAGAAGTGCATTGAACAAACACCCGCCGCCTACGCCACGGAAAATGGCCGTCGTGCTAGTTATACGACGGCCATCCTTTATGCTTCTTCAATAACGCGATCACCTGGCGCCCTGATTCTCGATTCTGAGGTGATTCGTCACTGAAAATACACCGGGTACACCGTTCGCAGTTATATTCGCAAGTCGACTGTCACCGATGGTGCTTACAACGCCCTCCAGAGTGACATGTCCATTCTTTACAATGATGTGAATCGAGGGATTCGTTCCCATTGCATACCTAAAGAGTCCCCCAGCGCGAAACAGTGTGCGATAGGTACGAATACGTATCGAATCATCGAACGGGGATAGTGGCAAGACCTCGATGTTGTTAACCACATGCGAGACGCCCTGAATTCGTTCAATCCGTCGACCTGCATCACTCCTGGTCGTCGGCCTCGTCACCTGGCCATAAAGCGTAACCGTGGTACCCTCAATTTTATAAGCGAGGTTATCAAAAATGCCGTAGTAAGGAAGCGTTACGAGCTCCTTGCGAATTTTTTTGCCAATATCTGAATTAACCCCTTGTTTATCATCCCTCGATTCCGGCGCAGCGACGAGAGCTGCGGCGGTAAGTATCAAAAGGGCAATTAGCGTTAAAGCCTTTTTCCCGAATAAGTTCATCTGAATCCCTCCTGGGTTAAAAACCACAGAAAATACACCAATCATTACGACAATTCGATGATGAAAATTTGAGAAATCGTTGCCTGACGGGCATACGGCACGCCTAAATCACTCCGCGCAAGATTGGAGCACTCAGGACAAATCAGCCACGTATTAACGCGGATACCACGCGGATAAAATGCAAGGAATTCCGTATTATCGCTTCTATAACCAAATTGCCGATTGGGGATAATTCTCGTTCCGGTGTACCGATGTCGTAAGGCCCCGATTTGAATTCGAATTGCGATTCAGATTGCTGATGCGTGGCTGCTTCTCACACGAGTTTTGCTCGCTCGCGCGCAACCAGAGTGCGACGAAGTATTTTTCCCGATGCCGATTTTGGAATTTGTTCGATGAATTCGATGACGCGAACACGCTTGTATCGTGCTACCTGATTCGACACGTATTCCATCAGCTCATGCTCGGTCGCAATCTCCTTTAAGACGACGAAGGCCTTGGGTATCTCGCCTGCCTCTTCGTCGGGCAACGGAATCACGGCAGCATCCGCCACACTTGGGTGGGTCAAAAGTATCGCCTCAAGCTCAGCCGGGGCAACCTGGAACCCCTTATACTTGATCAATTCTTTTGCACGATCGACGATAAAAAAGAAACCTTCGCTGTCGGCGTAGCCGATATCTCCAGTTCTGAGCCAGCCGTCGGCATCTATCATTTGTGCAGTTGCTTCCGGTCGATTCAAATAGCCTTTCATAACCTGCGGGCCCCTTACCAACAACTCTCCCTGTTGGTCTATTCCCAACTCATCGCCAGTTTCGAGATCAATCACCTTTATCTCTGTATTTGGGACCGGCCGGCCAACGGAACCGTCTCTGGTGCGACCTGGAATCGGTTCTGCCATTGTCACCGCCGGGCTGGTTTCCGTCATTCCCCAGCCCTGTTTCACAATACACCCCAGTTTTTCTGAACAATCACCAGCAAGGTCAGCGCTGAGCGGAGCGGCAGCGGACATAATTGCCCGTAATGTTGATAAATTGCGATGGTCGATTCGTGCTTGTCGAGCCAAAGCCAAAACAATGGGCGGAACGAGGTGTGCGAACGTCACCTTGTGCCTTTCAATCGCGTCGAGCATGTGCTCAATATCGAAATGCGTCATCATTACGATTGTCGCCCCTGAATGGAGTCCCATGTTGAGAATTACAACGAGGCCGTAGATATGAAAAAGTGGTAACACGCAAAGTAACACGTCCGAATCGCGGATGTGTTCGGTAACCTCCATTTGACAAAGATTTGCGACAAGGTTGTAGTGCGTTAGCATCACTCCTTTCGAGGTTCCGGTAGTCCCGCTTGAATAGGGAAGAGCAACAACGTCGTTGATCGGATCGATTTTCGGAAAGTCTTCGAGACGAGGATGATCATAGAGATGCTCGAAAGAATCCGAGTCACTTTCGCCCCCGATAATAAAGATGGCCTTCAACCCCGCTTTAAGGTCGGGGTTGTCGATCTTTGCTTTGAGTTCGGGAACCGTTATCAGAAAGTCGGCGCCCGAATCGAACAGTTGATGGCAAAGCTCCTCTTTGTTCCACAGCGGGTTAACAGTGGTCACAGCCGCACCAAGCACTGCTGCAGCGTGAAATGCGATTGCAAATTCCGAGAGGTTAGGCAGGAGGAGTGCAAGCACGTCACCCTTGCCTAGACCGCAACTTCTGAGACCTGAGGCGACGCACAATATCTTATCGTAAAGGTCGGCATAAGTAATAGATTGTCCGGACAGGGAATCGACTAGCGCCGGCCTGGTCCCGAGTTGCTCGGCCCTGGCCAGGACAAACGAGGTGAAGTCAATTTCAGGAACCACGACTTTGGGATATGGACTCGTGAAGATCATATGCAACTCCTCGGGAGAAGGCTTTACGTTTCAACAAAGCAGTAGTAGAACCAGCGGCAATGAATGTGATGCGGGAACAAGTCTTCAACGGTACGTCGAATCTAATCAAATGTTTGTCGGGGATCAAACCCAAGCGTACAAATGGTCTACACCGGTGCCGAACAGACTTTGAGCGTGAATCGAATTCGAAGTTCAGACACAGATTATACGCTAAAACTCGGGAAACAGATCTCACTTGCTGGGAATGAAGACCCAGGTAACCTACGAAGTGCGGCGCAGCGGCCAGATTTTGACGTGCAGTTTCTCGGCATGATG
>WNFR01003504.1_pt1 | contig 16206 bp, 6 predicted proteins | sample 5400221 | NCBI WGS metagenome assembly WNFR01 (sample SAMN13153357, study PRJNA577476) | soil metagenome | isolation source: 40 cm soil under Madrone tree | place: USA:California | collected 2016-06-14 | reverse complement strand
ATGGTTTCCCGTCCGGTGTCCATGGGCGGCTTGGGCTTCGGCATGAAATGGAACATGGGCTGGATGCACGACACGCTCGATTACATGCGCCAGGATCCAATCCATCGCAGGCACCATCACGACCGGCTGACGTTCTCGATCTGGTACGCGTTCTTCGAGAACTTCGTGCTGCCGCTGTCGCACGACGAAGTGGTGTACGGCAAGGGATCGCTGATTGGCAAGATGCCCGGCGACTCCTGGCAGCAATTCGCCAATCTGCGGCTCTTGTTCGGCTATATGTGGGCGCACCCCGGCAAGAAGCTCTTGTTCATGGGCGGCGAATTCGGCCAGCGCCGTGAATGGACGCACGAGAGCGGACTCGAATGGTGGGTATCGACGCTCGCCGAGCATGCCGGCGTGCAGCGCTGGGTACGAGATCTCAACGGCGCGCTGCGAACCGAGCCCGCGCTGTATCAACTCGACTTCGATCAGGCGGGATTCGAATGGATCGACGCCGGCGACGCGGCGGCGAGCGTGCTCACTTTCCTGCGCAAACCGAAGAGCGGGGTCGCGCCGCTCGTGGCGGTGTGCAATTTCACGCCGATCGTGCGCCACAATTACAGCGTCGGCGTGCCGCACGGCGGGCTCTGGCGCGAGCTGCTCAACAGCGACGCGGGCGTTTATGGCGGCAGCGGGGTCGGTAATTTCGGCGCGGTCGAAGCGGCCCCGGTCCCGGCGCAGGGTCGCGCACAGGCACTCACGCTGACGCTGCCGCCGCTCGGATGCCTGTTGCTCAAGCCCGACAGGAGCGCGGGGCCAGCAAAATGAGCGGGAGCGGGAAAACAGAACGCAGCAAAGCGGCCGCCGCCAAGGCGCCTGTTCGCGCGGTGATCGAAGCGGTGATGCCCGCGGTCGACGGCGGCCGTTTTCCGATCAAGCGCGTGCTGGGTGAAGAGGTGGTGGTCGAAGCCGATTGCTTTGCCGATGGGCACGACGAGCTCGCCTGTCTGCTGCTCTATCGACACAACAGCGACGCGGCATGGGAGAGCGTGCCCATGATTGCGCTGGGCAACGATCGATGGCGCGCGCCATTCACCGTCGAGCGCATCGGCGCTTATCGCTACACGGTGACTGCGTGGGTGGATGCTTTCCTTTCCTGGCGTCACGATTTCGCGCGACGGATCGACGCCGAGGACCTGCTGGTCGCGGCACAAGTCGGTGCCGCGCTGATCGATGGCGTCGCGAGCCGCGCCAAAGCCGGCGCCAAGCGCCGTCTCGCAGCGTGGGCGAAGCGGCTGCGCAGTGAGCAGGATCCGGCGGCCCTGGCAACGCTCGGGCTGGACGAAGATCTGTTTAGTCTGGCGAAAGAATATCCCGACCGCAGCTTCGCTGCCACCCATCCAGTCGAGCTCTCCGTGCACGTCGATCGCGATCGCGCACGTTACAGCACATGGTACGAGCTCTTTCCGCGCTCGTTCGGTCCGACGGAAGGAGCACATGGAACGTTCAAAGATTGCGGCGCCGTTCTGCCTTATGTCGCGGCGATGGGTTTCGACGTCCTTTACTTTCCACCGATCCATCCCATCGGCCGGGGGCGGCGCAAGGGCCCCAACAACTCGCTGATCGCGAGCGCAAGCGACGTGGGAAGCCCGTGGGCGATCGGCGCGCTGGAAGGCGGTCACACCGCGGTGCATCCAACGCTTGGAACGCTCGCCGATTTTCGCGAGCTCATCAAGCGCGCCGCCGAGCACGGCCTGGAAGTCGCGCTCGACATCGCCTTTCAGTGCGCGCCCGATCACCCCTGGGTCAAGGAGCACCCGGAATGGTTCCGCTGGCGCCCGGACGGCACGGTGCAATACGCCGAAAATCCGCCCAAAAAATATCAGGACATCTATCCGTTCAACTTCGAGTGCGGAGAGTGGCAGGATTTGTGGAACGCCTTGGAGGACGTATTCCTGTTCTGGATCGGCGAGGGCGTGCGCATTTTCCGGGTCGACAATCCGCACACCAAGCCGTTCGCGTTCTGGGAATGGCTGATAGCGAGGGCAGGCCGCGACCATCCCGACGTGATCTTCCTGGCCGAGGCATTCACCCGCCCGAAAATCATGCATCGCCTGGCCAAGCTCGGCTTCAGCCAGTCGTATACGTATTTCACCTGGCGCAATACCAAGCACGAGCTCACGGAATATTTCACCGAGCTGGCACACGATCCGAGCCGCGAATACTTTCGCCCCAACTGCTGGCCGAACACCCCCGACATCCTCAACGAATACCTGCAAGTCGGCGGCCGGCCGGCGTTCATGGCGCGGGTCGTGCTGGCGGCGACGCTGTCCGCCAACTACGGCCTCTACGGTCCCGCGTTCGAGCTGATGGAGCACATCCCGCGCGAGCCCGGGAGCGAGGAATATCGCGATTCGGAGAAGTATCAGCTCCGGCGTTGGGACTTGTCGCGCACCGACAGCCTCGCCGACTTCATCGGCAGGATCAACCGCGCGCGGCGCGACAATAGCGCATTGCAGCAGGATTGGAGCCTGCGCTTTTTCGCGGTCGACAACGAACAACTGATCTGCTATGCCAAGACCAGCGCCGACCTTGACAACATTGTCGACAACATTGTCGTCGTGGTCGTCAATCTGGACCCTTGGCACACGCAATCGGGTTGGGTCGACATCGATCTCGCCGCGCTCGGTATGGAAGAGGACAGCACTTATCAGATGCACGACTTGCTGACCGACGCACGCTACCTCTGGCACGGCCGTCGCAACTTCGTGCAGCTCGATCCGGCGCGGACACCGGCGCACGTGTTGCGCCTGCGCCGACGCGTAAAGAGTGAACACGCATTCGATTACTTCGCTTAAGCCAGGTCAATGGACACGCAAGCCACCGCGCCACCGAGTCAGGGCATCGTTGCCGGGACCTCGGACGCGCTCTGGTACAAGGACGCGATTGTTTACGAGCTGCACGTCAAAGCCTTTCACGACTCGAACAACGACGGCATCGGAGACTTTCTGGGCCTCGCCGAAAAGCTCGACTACATACGCGATCTCGGCGTCAACACCATCTGGCTGCTTCCTTTTTATCCCTCGCCGATGAGAGACGACGGCTACGACGTCGCCGACTATCACAACGTCGCGCCCGCCTACGGTACACGCCATGATTTCCGGAACTTCGTGCGCGAGGCGCATCGACGGGACCTGCGCATCATCACCGAGCTGATCGTCAACCACACCTCGGATCAGCATCCGTGGTTCCAGGCCGCGCGGCGCGCGCCCAAAGACTCCGACAAGCGCAACTTCTACGTCTGGAGCGACGACCCGAAGCGTTACGCCGGCACGCGCATCATTTTCACCGATACCGAGAAATCGAACTGGACCTGGGACGATCTCGCGCAGCAGTACTACTGGCACCGCTTCTTCAGCCATCAGCCGGACCTCAATTTCGACAATCCCAAGGTGCTGAAGGCGATCTTCAGGACCATGCGCTTCTGGCTGGACATGGGCGTCGACGGCTTCCGTCTCGACGCGATTCCGTATCTTGTCGAGCGCGAGGGAACGAACAACGAGAACCTTCCCGAGACGCACGCGGTGATCAAGCAGATCCGCGCACTGATCGACGAGCACTATGGCGACCGGCTCCTTCTGGCCGAGGCCAATCAATGGCCCGAGGACGTGCGCGAGTATTTCGGCGCCGGCGACGAGTGCCACATGGCGTACCACTTCCCGCTCATGCCGCGGATGTACAGCGCGATCGCGCAGGAGGACCGGCACCCGATCACCGAGATCATGGCCCAGACCCCGGAGATTCCCGAGACCTGCCAGTGGGCGATCTTCCTGCGCAACCACGACGAGCTGACGCTGGAGATGGTGACCAGCAAGGAACGCGACTACATGTACCAGACCTACGCCGCGGATCCACGCGCGCGTCTGAATCTGGGGATACGGCGCCGGCTCGCGCCCCTGCTTGACAACGACATGGACAAGATCAAGCTGATGAACAGTCTGCTGTTGTCGATGCCCGGCTCGCCGATGATCTACTACGGCGACGAGATCGGCATGGGCGACAACGTCTATCTCGGCGATCGCGACGGCGTGCGCACGCCGATGCAGTGGCGTCCGGACCGCAACGCCGGTTTTTCGTCGGCGGACCCGCAGCGGCTGTATCTGCCGCCGATCATGGACCCGGTATACGGCTATCTCGCGGTCAACGTCGAGGCGCAGGCGCGCGAGACGTCTTCGCTGCTGAACTGGATGCGACGCATGCTCGCCGCGCGCAAGCTGCACAAGGCATTCGGCCGTGGGACGCTGACCTTCCTCCGGCCGACCAATCGCAAGATCCTCGCTTACCTGCGCGAGTACGAGGACGATCTCCTGCTCTGCGTGGTCAATCTGGCGCGCGCGGCGCAGCCGGTCGAGCTCGACCTGTCAATACACAAGGGACTGATCCCGATCGAGGTAATGGGCCGGGCGAGCTTTCCGTCGATTGGCGATGCGCCTTACGTGCTCACGCTGCCCGGGCACGGCTTCATGTGGTTCCGGCTCGCCAAAGGCGGCGAAGCGTCGACCAAACGCGACGATCGGATTCCGCGCGAAGAGTTGCCGGTACTGGTGCTCTTCGATGGTTGGCAAAGCCTCTTCCGCGATCGAGTCGTTCCCTGGCGTATCGCGCTATCAGAAAAAGTACGCGCGCAGCTTGAGCGTGATCTCTTACCGGCATTCGTCGCCGGACGGCGCTGGTATGGGGCAAAGGGCGAGACGCTCCGGCGCGTTGCGCTGATCGATCACGTTGAGTGGGGCAAGGCCCCGTCGAGCTGGCTGATCACGCTTGCCAGCGCCGAAGGTGCCACCGGCGAGCCGCAGACTTACCTGCTTCCGCTGACGCTGGTCTGGGAAGATGCGCCCGACGAACGCATGCGCGCGGTGCAGGATGCGACTATCGCCCGTGTTCGGCAGCAGGGCCGTGTCGGCGTACTCGCAGATGCATTTGCCGACGAGGATTTTTGTCGCGCGATTGCCAGCGCCATCGGCGCCGGCGAGGACATCCGATGCGCACGTGGAACGATACGTTTCATGCGTACAGGCGTCTTTGCCGAGCTCGCCGGCAGCGACGTCGCGGTATGGCAGGGACAGGTGCGTTCGACCGGCGCGCAGAGCAGCAACACCGTACTCGTGCTCGGCGAGAGGCTGCTGCTCAAGGCCTACCGGCGGCTTCATGCCGGCATCAATCCCGAGCTCGAGATCGGCCGCTTCCTCACGGAAACGGTGAACTTCACGCACGCGGTTCCGGTCGCGGGCGCGATCGAGTACCTTGCCGGCGACGGCGCGGTGACGACGCTCGCGCTGCTGCAGGGTTTCATCGTCAACCAGGGCGACGCGTGGGGTTACACGCTGAATTACGTCGAGCAGTTTCTCGAGCAGCACCGGGACGGCGTGCTGCCTTCGGGCGCGCCCGCAGACATCCACGGCGGCTATCTCGCGCTCATCCGCACCCTGGGCAAGCGCACCGCCGAGCTGCATGCCGCCTTGTCGCAGCGGACGGGCAACCCGGCGTTCGATCCGGAGCCTGTCGAGCCGCGCGATGTCAGCGCGTGGGTGCGACACGCGCACGATGTTGCCGCGACAACGCTCGACCGTCTGGAGCAAAAGCGCGCGACGCTGGATGCTGCGATGCAGTCCCAGGCCACGCAACTCCTCGCCGCTCGGACCGAGCTATTGAAACGCATCGATACCTGCGCACCGGCCGCCGTGCGGGCGTTCAAGACGCGGCTGCACGGCGATTATCACCTGGCCCAGGTGCTGCTGGCGCAGAATGATTTCGTCATCACCGATTTCGAGGGAGAGCCGGCACGCCCGCTGGCTGAACGGCGGCAGAAGCACTCCGCGCTAAGGGATGTCGCCGCTATGCTGCGATCGTTTAATTATGCTATGCATCAGGCGACCATGCACGCAACGGTCGAACGTCCCGACGCGCTGGCGTCGTTGCAGGCGCCGGCGCGCGCGTGGGAGGCGGTCGCCCGGAAGGCGTTTCTGGATGCATACCGCAATACCGCGTCGCGCGCGGCCCTTTTCACGTCGTGGGATGAGATGCGCGGCTTGCTAGACTTGTTCCTGCTGGAAAAAGCTTTTCATGAGCTTGCCTACGAAGTGGACAACCGGCCGGATTGGGTGCGCGTGCCCTTGGCCGGTCTTCTGGATCTGCTCGATCGCAGATCCTCGCAGGATTGACAGGAGGTCACGATGGATCAATTCGACGTGATGTGGGAGCCGGTGCGCGCGTTCCTGGTGCAGGTAGGCGAGTTCTTTCCGAAAGCAGTGCTTGCGCTGGTCATCCTGCTCCTCGGCTGGCTGATCGCCAAGGCGGTGCGCTTCGCCGTGGTCAAGGCGCTGCGCGCAATCAATTTCAATGTGCTCACCGAAAAGGCGGGCATCGATGCCTTTTTGAAACAGGGTGGCGGGGAGACCGACACCACCGATATTCTCGGCCTGCTGATCTACTGGCTTACCATCCTGACCGCGCTGATGATCGCCGCAAACAGCGTGGGCCTGATCGCTGTCACCGAGCTCGTCGTGCGAGTCGTACTGTTCGTGCCCAAAGTGATAGTCGCCATCGTGATTCTCGCATTCGGCGCGTACTTCGCGCGTTTCATCGGCATGTCGGTGACGGCGTACTGCAAAAGTCTGGACATGCCCGACGCCGCGCTTTTCGGCCGACTCGCGATGTACGCGATCGTCGTCTTTGTGGCCATGGTCGCGATCGACCATCTGGGCTTGGGCGACATCATTCGCCAGACTTTCCTGATTCTGCTCACCGCGGTTGCGCTGGCGCTTGCGCTCGCGTTCGGGCTTGGCGGCCAAAAACGCGCGGCGGACTTTCTCGAGCGCTGGTCGCGGCGAACCAAGACCGACGAGCCGAGACTCCCCGATCGCCGTCCTGCGCCATGATTCTGCGGCGCATGGAGGAGCACCAGCACGTCCATCGCCAGCGTCATTTTCGCGGAAGCGGGAATCCATTGGCCCTTAATCAAACGTGGTTCCCCGCTGAAACCTGCCCTCGAACGCTTGAATCGGTGGCGGCGATAACGGGTGCGTTTCTGACCAGCCGATGACACCGATTACGGCAGTCTGGCCCGGGAGCCCGGACCCGCGCGGCGCTACCTGGGACGGCGAAGGCGTTAACTTCGCGCTGTTTTCCGAAAACGCGGAGCGCGTCGAGCTGTGCATTTTCGATGATGCCGGCCGGCGGCAGCTCCAGCGCATCGCGATCTCCGAGCGCACCGATCAGGTGTGGCATTGCTATCTGCCGGAAGCGCGGCCGGGGATGCTCTACGGCTATCGCGTGTATGGCCGCTACCGTCCCGACGAGGGCAGTCGCTTCAATGCGCACAAGCTGCTGCTCGATCCGTACGCGATGCAGATCGTCGGCGCATTGCGCTGGAGCGATGCATTGTTCGGCTACACTCCGGGTCATCGGCGCGAAGACCTTTCCTACGACCGGCGCGACAGCGCGGTAGGGATGCCCAAGTGCAAGGTGATCGATCCGGCATTCACCTGGGACGGCGACCGGGGGCCGGCAGTGCCGTGGCATGAAATGGTGATCTACGAGCTGCACGTGCGCGGCTACACCATGCAGCATCCCGACGTTCCGCCTCAGCTTCGAGGCACCTATGCGGGCCTGGCGACAGCGCCGGTCATCGATTATCTGAAGCGCCTCGGCGTGACCACCATCGAGCTGATGCCGGTGCACGCCTTCGTCGACGACCGCAGGCTCGTCGAGCAGGGCCTGCGCAACTACTGGGGCTACAACACCATCGGATTCTTCGCGCCCGATGCGCGCTATTCCGCGTCGGGGAAGGTCAACGAGTTCAAGACCATGGTGAAGACGCTGCATTCTGCCGGCTTCGAGGTCATCCTCGACGTCGTTTACAACCATACCGCCGAGGGCAACCACCTCGGGCCGACGCTGTGCTTTCGCGGCATCGACAACGTCTCGTACTACCGTCTCCAGCACGACGACAGGCGCTTCTACACCGATTACACGGGGACCGGCAACACCCTCGACATGCAGCATCCGCGGGTGCTCCAGCTGCTGATGGACTCGCTGCGCTATTGGGTCACCGACATGCACGTCGATGGCTTTCGCTTCGACCTCGCTTCGTCACTGGCGCGCGAGCTGCATGAAGTAAACCGCCTTGGCGCCTTCTTCGACATTCTGAGGCAGGACCCCGTGCTCTCGCGCGTGAAGCTCATCGCCGAGCCGTGGGACCTGGGCGAGGGCGGCTATCAGGTCGGCAACTTTCCGCCGGGATGGGCGGAGTGGAACGACAAGTATCGCGACACGATGCGCGCGTATTGGAAGGGCGACGGCGGACTGATCGGCGAGTTCTCACGGCGGCTGACCGGATCGAGCGATCTCTACGGACGTCACGGCCGGCTGCCGCACGCCAGCATCAACTTCATTACCGCGCACGACGGCTTCACCCTCCAGGACCTCGTCTCGTACAACGAAAAGCACAACGAAGCCAATCTGGAGGAGAACCGCGACGGCAACAACAACAACCTGTCGTGGAACTGCGGTGTCGAGGGACCGACCGACGACCCCGCCGTCAACGCCTTGCGCGCGCGCCAGAAGCGCAACATGCTGGCCACGCTGCTCTTGTCGCAAGGCGTGCCGATGCTGGTCGCGGGCGACGAAATCGGCCGCACCCAACGGGGCAACAACAACGCGTACTGCCACGACAGTGCGCTTTCCTGGCTCGATTGGGAGCTCGATCCCGAGCGAGCGAAACTGCGCGACTTCGTCCGCCGCATGGTGCACTTGCGGCGAACGCACCCGGTGTTCCGGCGACGCCATTTCTTTCAGGGCCGGCCGCTTCACGGCAGCGAGGCCAAGGACATTGTCTGGCTCAAGCCCGACGGTTCGGAGATGACCACCGAGGAATGGAGCCAGGATTTCGCGCGATGCCTGGGCGTTTACCTGGCGGGAAGCGCGCTCACGGAAATCGACGCTCGCGGGCAGCGGGTCGTCGACGATGACTTCGTGGTGCTGTTCAATGCGCATCATGACTCGGTGCCATTTCGTCTGCCCACAAAAACGCTCGCGCCACATGGCGACGGTCGCTGGCAGGCGATCGTCGACACCGCCCGGGACGACGGCCTCGCTCCGGACGGAATATTCGATGCAGAAAGCACGTACCCCTTGGAGGGGCGATCGCTGGTGCTGCTGATGCGGGTTGGATCGACCAGCAGCCCTGCGACGTGACAACGGCCCGCTTGTCCCTACGATGAGATGTCGTCATGCGATGCCGTTCGGCGTCGAGCTTTCGGCTGCCGGCGCACGCTTCCGCCTGTGGGCGCCCGCCGCTCGCCAGGTCGAGCTCGATTTGGCCCTGCATGGCTCGCGGCGCTCGGTCGAGATGTCGGCGCTCGCCGATGGCTGGTTCGAAGCGACCGTCGCCGACGCGCCTGCCGGCACACGCTACGCGTTTCGCATCGACGGCGGCATCAGCGTGCCGGATCCAGCCTCGAGATTCAATCCTGACGATGTTCACCGCCCAAGCATGGTGGTCGATCCGCTGGCCTACGAGTGGCGCGACGCGGGCTGGACGGGCAGGCCATGGGAAGACGCTGTCTTCTATGAGCTTCACGTCGGCGCCTTCACCGCCGAGGGAAGCTTTGCCGCGGCGATCGAGCGCCTCGACTATCTCGCCGATCTGGGCGTAACCGCTGTCGAGCTCATGCCGCTCGCCGATTTTCCCGGCAGACGCAACTGGGGCTACGACGGCGTGCTGCCGTTTGCACCCGACGCGAGTTATGGCGCACCGGACGACCTCAAGCGCCTCATCGATGCGGCGCATTCGCGTTCGCTGATGATTTTTCTGGACGTTGTGCACAACCACTTCGGGCCGGAGGGCAACTATCTTCACGCCTACGCTCCGCAGTTCTTCAACCCTGCGCATCACACGCCGTGGGGCGCGGCCATCAACTACGACGGCGAGCGAAGCCGCAGCGTGCGCGACTTCTTCATTCACAACGCGCTCTACTGGCTCGAGGAGTACCGTTTCGACGGGCTGCGTCTGGACGCGCTGGATTGGATCGTCGACGAATCCTCGCCGGATATTTTCGTCGAGCTTGCCTCGCGCGTGCGCGACGGGCCCGGAGCCGGGCGTGACATACATCTGGTGCTCGAAAACGATCGCAACGAAGCGCATTACCTCGGCCGCGACGGGCAACAGCGGCCCCTGCACGCGACGGCGCAATGGAACGACGACATTCATCATGCGGCGCACGTCGTGGTAACCGGCGAGGTCGACGGCTACTATGCGGATTACGCCGCGCGGCCACTGTGGTACTTCGCGCGTTGCCTGACCGAGGGCTTCGGCTATCAGGGAGAACCCTCGCCGTATCGTGACAACATCGCGCGCGGGGAGCCGTCTGTGCACCTGCCGCCGGGCGCCTTCGTCTCTTTTCTGCAAACCCATGACCAGGTCGGCAACCGGGCGTTCGGCGAGCGGATTGGACACGTTGCCAACCCGCGCGCGCTGCGCGCCGCGGTGGCCTGCATCCTGCTCGCGCCCTCCCCGCCGCTCCTGTTCATGGGCGAAGAATTCTCGGCATCGACGCCATTTCTCTTTTTCTGCGATTTCGGCCCCGAGCTGGCATTGACGGTCACGCAAGGCAGAAGAAAACAGTTCGCGCGCTTCGCGCAATTTGCCGATCCCGCGCTGCAGGCGACCATCCCAGATCCAAACAACGACGCGACATTCGAACGAAGCAAGCTTGTCTGGAGCGAAGCCGGGCATCCGGGCCATCGGGAGTGGAGCGAGCTGTATCGCGAATGTCTCGGCATACGCAAGGCGCACATCGCGCCACGGCTTCGCGGAGTGACACCCTCGGGTAGCTTCGCGGTCGAGGGCGACGAATTGATGTACGCCCGCTGGACGCTGGGCGACGGCTCGCATCTGCAACTGGCCGCGAACTTCAGCGCGCACCGGTCGCATCCGATCGTGCAGCAAGTGGGCCAAACGCTGTACGCGAGTCACCCGGTCGCGCTGGAGGCCGGCAACGAAGTGCTACCGGCCTGCTCCGTCAGATTTACCCTGAAGAGCGCATGAGCGCGCTCTCGCGCCTCGCCGAGCTTCACGGTATCGCGCTGGAGTACCACGATGTTCGGGGCGAGCTGCACGCCGTTGTCGAAACCACATTGCGCGCCTTGCTCGCGGCGATGGACGTCTCCGCTGCCACCGACCAGGAAGTCGAAAGCTCGCTTGCCGCCGGCGTCGCCGCGCAATGGCGCGAGATCGTCGCGCCGGCGGTGGTCGTGCGCGAGCGCTCGCAACCGAAGCTCCGCGTTCATCTTCGCGCGAGGTGGGATACAGCGCCGCTGCGATGGCGCCTGTTCGAGGAACGTGGCACCGAGCACGCCGGCGATCTCGCACCGGGCGATTTTCCTGCCGCGGAGCGCACCACCCTGGAGGGTGTTGACCTGGTCGCGCGCGAGCTTTTGCTGCCGCTGCAGCCGCCGCTCGGATATCATCGTCTCGCCTTGCAATCCGGCGGCACGGTCATCGCGGAAACACTGCTCATCGTCGTGCCGGTCGCGTGTTTTTCGCCCCCCGCCCTCGCTGACGGTGGCCGCGTCTGGGGCGCGGCCGCGCAGCTCTATGGCGTGCGTTCCGAGCGTAACTGGGGCATTGGCGACTTCACCGATCTCACGGCGCTGGTCGGTGTCTGGTCCGAAAAAGGCGCCGACGTCGTAGGCGTCAATCCGCTGCACGCACTTTTCCCGCACGACCCGACGCACGCGAGCCCCTACAGCCCCTCTAGCCGGCTGTTCATCAATATTCTTTATCTGGACATCGAGGCGATTGCCGATTTCGTCGAGTGCGAGAACGCGAAGGAGCTCGTAGGCGCGGACGAATTCCAGGGCACGCTTTCGCGGCTGCGAAAACGTGAGCTTGTCGATTACGCCGCGGTCGCCACGGCCAAGTTGCGGGTCCTCGAGGTCCTCTACGCGCACTTTCGCGCCAAGCATCTGATCCCAGAAAGCGAGCGCGGCCACGCATTCCGCCGCTATTGCGTGGGAGGCGGCGAAGCGCTGCGCCTGCATGGCCTGTTCGAAGCGATCCAGGAGCACTATTTCGCCGAGGATGCCGCAATCCGCGGTTGGCCCGAATGGCCGGAGTCTTTTCACGACCCACGCTCTCCCGCGGTCGAACGCTTCGCCACCGAGCACGCTGAGCGCATCGAATACTACGAGTATCTTCAGTGGCAGGCCGATCTGCAGCTCGGCGCGGTCCGCGCGCAAGTTGTCGCGAGGCGCCTCGGCGTCGGATTGTACGTAGACCTTGCGGTGTCGATCGACCGCGCCGGCGCGGAAGCGTGGACCCATCGGCACGTGCTCGCGTTGAGCGCGAGTGTCGGCGCGCCACCGGACGATTTCAACATGCGCGGCCAGAACTGGGGTCTGCCGCCGCTGATCCCCGGTGGTTTGCGCCGCGCTGCCTACGCGCCATTCATCGACACCTTGCGCGCCAGCATGCGTTACGCCCAAGCGCTGCGCATCGATCATGTCATGGGGCTGATGCGCCTGTTCTGGATTCCCGACGGCAGAGACGCCGACGCGGGAGCCTATGTGCGGTATCCGTTTGCGGATCTGCTAGGCATTCTCGCTTTGGAGAGTCAACGCCACCGGTGTCTGATCATCGGCGAGGACCTCGGCACCGTTCCAGAGGAGGTTCGCACCACGCTCGCTACCGCGGGCGTGCTCTCCTACCGCCTGCTCTACTTCGAGCGCGCCGATGCGGATGAATTCAAGTTGCCCGGGACCTATCCCGGGCAAGCGCTGGTCGCGGCGAGCACCCACGACCTGCCGACGCTGGCTGGGTGGTGGCAGGGACGCGACATCGCATTGCGTGACGACCTCGGCCTCTTTCCCGGCACGAGGACACGAGATCAGCAGCTCGATGCGCGAAAAAACGATCGCACGCGGCTGCTTCGGGCGCTGCAACGCGAATCGGTCCTGCCTGATGGCGTCTCACTGGATCCAGACTCGATACCGGCGATGACTGCGGCGCTCGCTCTAGCGGTGCAGGCCTTCCTTGCCCGCACACCTTCGCAGGTGCTGGTGGTTCAACTCGAAGACGTCATCGGCGTGGGCGAGCAGGCCAATCTTCCGGCGACCGTCGACACCCATCCGAACTGGCGGCGCAAATTGCCGCTCGCCCTGGAGCAATGGCCGGACGACCCGCGGTTCGTCGAGCTCACGGAAACGCTGCGCCGCTTGCGTCCACGGCGGCCCGCGGCCGGACCCGGAGTTGCCGCCAGCCCCCCACGCGCGACCTATCGCCTGCAGCTCCACCGCGAGTTCACCTTCGCCGACGCCACGCGACTGGTGCCCTATCTTGCCGCGCTGGGCGTAAGTCATGTCTATTGTTCGCCCTACCTGCGCGCACGTGCCGGGAGCAGGCACGGCTATGACATTGTCGATCACGCAGCGCTCAACCCGGAAATCGGCGATCGCGCGGCGTTCGATCGCTTCGCGCAAGCGCTTGCGGATCACGCGATGGGTCAGATTGTCGACATCGTGCCGAACCACATGGCGGTAATGGGCGCCGACAACGCCTGGTGGATGGACGTGCTGGAAAACGGACAGGCCTCCGCTTACGCGGATTATTTCGACATCGATTGGCACCCTCCCGAGCCCGACCTCGCCGGCAAGGTTCTGGTACCGGTGCTGGGCGATCACTATGGACGCGTCCTCGAAAAAGGCGAGTTGCAGCTTCGCTATGAAACGGAGACCGGCGCCTTCGCGGTGCACTACCACGAGCATCGGTTGCCCATCGACCCGCGCGAATACTCGGTTCTGCTCGACCTCGCGCTGACCGAGTCCGCCCAGTTGGCGAACCCGCTTCCAGAGGCGGCGAAGTCCGCGTTGGCGAGCATTGCTACCGGCTTCCGTCGTCTGCACGCGCGCGACGACCCGAGGCAGGCGCATCTCGCCGAACGCAATCGCGATAAGGAGCTGCTCAAGGCCAGCCTTGCCGCGCTGGTGGGTGAGCATTCCGCGCTGGCGGCCTCGATCGAACAAGCAGTAAGAACAGTCAACGGCACACCCGGCGACGCCGCGAGCTTTACCGCGCTGGACGGGCTGCTCGAAGCGCAGGCGTACCGCGTCGCGTTCTGGCGCGTCGCGTCGGACGAGATCAATTATCGCCGCTTCTTCGACATCAACGATCTCGCCGCCTTGCGCATGGAAAACGAAGCGGTGTTCGAGGCGACGCACCGCTTCGCGCTGGATCTCGCCGCGGAAGGCAAGGTGCACGGATTTCGTATCGATCATCCCGATGGCTTGTACGATCCCGCCGCGTATTTTGAGCAACTGCAGCAGCGTTATGCGTCTCTTATCCGCCAGGACGGCGGCGATCACCTGGACGGGGGAAAACGAACGCCGCTCTACGTCGTGATCGAGAAAATCGAAGCGCCGCACGAGCGGGTCCCTGCGGGCTGGCGCATTCACGGAACGACCGGCTATCGCTTTGCCAATGTGCTCAACGGCGTCTTTGTCGACGCCACAGCTCGGATGCGCATCGACCGCGCGTGGCGCGCGTTCGTCGGTGGCGAAGCGTCAGACTTCGGCCACGCGGCGCATGACGGCAAGCGCAGGGTCATGCAGACCTCGCTTATCGCGGAGCTCTCGGTGCTCGCCAATCGCCTGCGCAGGATCGCCCGCGCCAACCGCAGCACGCGCGACTTGACCCTGTCGACCTTGTGGCAGGCGCTCATGGAAGTCACCGCGTGGTTTCCCGTCTATCGCACCTACGTCGCGGCGACCCTATCGGCGCAGGATCGGCGCTACATCGACTGGGCGCTGGCGGTAGCGCGCAAGAAGAGCCGCAACGCCGATGCCAGCGTGTTCGATTTCATCCGGGACGTGCTACTGGTGCGGCCGGCGCATGACTCCACGCAGGAGACAGTGGACGCTTATCGCGCATTCGCGATGCATTTTCAACAGTTCTCGGCACCGGTCACCGCCAAGGGCGTGGAGGATACCAGCTTTTACACCTTTAACCGCCTCGTTTCGCTGAACGAGGTCGGAGGCGATCCCGATCAGTTCGGCACCAGCGTGAAGGCATTTCACCGCGCCAATGCCGAGCGCCTCGCGCATTGGCCCGCTACCATGCTTGCCGGTTCGACCCACGACAACAAGCGCTCGGAGGACGTGCGCGCGCGCATCGATGTCATCTCGGAGATGCCTGCCGCCTGGCGGCTGCGCGTGCGGCACTGGAGCCGGATCAATCGCATGCGCAAGCATACGGTCGACGATTCCGCGGCACCATCGCGCAACGACGAATATCTCCTGTATCAAACGCTCGTTGGAACTTTCCCCGCCGAAGAGCTCGACGCTGGCGGCCTCGAGCGGTATCGGGCGCGAATCGAGCAGTACATGGTCAAGGCAGCGCGGGAGGCGAAGTTGCATACCAGCTGGCTCGCGGTCAACGAGGAGTACGAATCTGCACTGAAAGCGTTCGTCGCCGCACTGCTCGACGGCGCCGCAACCAATCTTTTTCTTGCCGACCTGCGTCTGGCCGTTGGGGCGTTCGCATGGTTCGGGGCTCTCAACAGCATCGCGATGTCGCTCCTTCATTTCACGGCGCCGGGGGTACCCGATATCTATCAGGGGAACGAAATCGCCGATCTGAGCCTGGTCGACCCGGACAACCGACGTGCTGTCGATTATGCGCTTCGCGCAGCAACGCTCGCCGAAATGGACGCGATCGCATCGGGAACCGAAGAGTCGCTAGCCGCGCGCGTGCACGCCTTGCTGGCTGCGCCACACGACGGTCGGCTCAAGCTGTGGGTGATCTCGCGCGCGCTTGCCTTGCGGCGCGAGCATCCGGAGCTGTTCGCTCGCGGCGAGTACGTGCCGATCGACGTCGCCGGTGAACGTGCGCGGCATGCGGTTGCGTATGCGCGTCGGCAGAAAAGCTCGGGAATCATCGCCGTCGCGGGACGCTTGTTTGCGTCGCTCGGACTGGAGCAAGGTGTCGCGCCGATCGGGGAAGATGCGTGGGGCAATGCGACCCTGGGCCTCGATTTCCTTCCGCCCGCGACGCAGCTCTACGATGTCCTTAGTGGCGCCGCGCATCGGGCGAGCGCAGACGGCCTCGCGCTGGCAGACGTGTTCGCAACCATCCCCGTCGCGTTGTTGCGGTATGAGACTCCGGCGTAGCCG
>WNFR01003503.1_pt1 | contig 16211 bp, 15 predicted proteins | sample 5400221 | NCBI WGS metagenome assembly WNFR01 (sample SAMN13153357, study PRJNA577476) | soil metagenome | isolation source: 40 cm soil under Madrone tree | place: USA:California | collected 2016-06-14 | reverse complement strand
GAGACCCGCTGACCGCGCGGCCTCGATGCCGGCCAGAACCTTGTCGAGATCGCCCCAGCGGGGGATGGCCCGGAATTTCGCCGGATCGAGCGTGTCCAGCGATACATTGATGCGGCGTACCCCGCAGTCCCGCAACTCGCCGGCAAAACGCGCCAGTTGTGAGCCATTGGTCGTCAGCGTCAGTTCATTGAGCGCGCCGGTGTCGAGATGCCGCGAGAGCGAGCGCACCAGCGACATCACGTTGCGCCGGACCAGCGGCTCGCCGCCGGTAAGCCGCAGCTTTCGCACGCCCTTGGCGATGAACGCCGAACAGAGCCGGTCGAGCTCCTCGAGCGTGAGCAAATCGGCTTTGGGTAGAAATGTCATGTCTTCGGACATGCAATAAAAGCAGCGCAGATCGCAGCGATCCGTGACCGATACCCGCAAATAACTGATCGTCCGGCCAAACGGGTCGGTCATCGGACGGGACAGCGATAGGAGAGGACTCAATGAGGGTCCGTTCATTCGATACGCCTTGTGACTGCGGAAGCCGCGATGATGCGGCGCAGAGAGGTCCACAGCCGCAATCTAGGCATGATGCGATCCGCGTACAATCCGCCCCTTGTCCGGTGCAAGCAATCAGCGGCCGGGCGCGGCCGGCGGCGGATCGGGGAACGGCGATCCCGCCGGAGGGGCCGCTGCGGCGCTCTTGGGCGGTTTTGGCTTTTTCGGCTTCAGCATTTTCCCCACCGCCCTCGGCGGCGGGGCGACCGGCTGAAGTTCCGCGACCACTGGATTGGGATCAAGCGTCGTCGAGGCTGGCGTGGAGAAATCGCCGGGGATATGGATTACCTGCACCGGGACAGTTGCCGGCTGGAACTTGTTGAGCGTGTAAGTAACCGAGAAACCGCTGTCGGGAGCGGGCACGGCGACGGAGCAAGGCGTCTTACAACCCGGTCCCAGCGACGTGCGGGCATCGGCTCCTGCCGGTACCGACTCGAGCTGGACCTGCACCGTTGGCGGGGTCGGCTTGAACGCGTCCAAGGAAAACGAGGAGCAGCCGGCGAGGCTAGCTCCCGCTACGGCAATCACGATGGTACGACGCATGATCAATCCGTCCCCCAAAATGCGGCTAAGTGCCACAATCCCCGCCCTGACCATAAGAGTGTCAGGACAGCGGCGCAACCGTGCGGGCCGGCATCGTTAAGTGATGGTTAATGTCTGGATCGTGCTAAACATAATATCGAATGGAATCAAAATCTTAGATAGTAGTATTTCGCTGAAGCGTCAGGCTTTCCACCGCCGCCGGCAGCTCGCTCATGTGATTGATTAGCCGATCGGGTTTGAGATCCGCGATTGGAACGTCGGTATATCCAAATGCAACGCCGATGACCGGAACCCCGGCGCGGCGGGCCACGCCGATATCCGGACCGGCATCGCCGACCATGATCGCGGAGGACAACTGCCCGCCCGCGCGCGCCACCGTCTGCTGCAGTATGGCCGGGTCGGGCTTCGAAATCCCGAAAGTGTCCGCGCCGCAAATCGCTGAAAATCGCGAACTCAACCCTAGCTGGTCGAGCAGCAGCTTCGACAGCCACTCCAGCTTGTTGGTGCAAACCGCAAAGCGATATCCCTGCGCGGACAAATCATCGAGCGCGCCTTCCAGGCCTTCGAACGGGCGCGAAACGTCGGCGATATGGGCCGCATAGTAATCGATGAAGTCGCTGGTGAGCCGGGTGATGTCTTCGAGACCGACGGAGCGGCCCTCCAATTCCAGGCCGCGTTCGATCAGCCGGCGGGCGCCCGCGCCGATCATATTGCGCGCGGAATGCAGGGGGACCGGGGGCAAGCCCTCGCGGTCGAGAACGAAGTTGAGCGCGTTGATCAGGTCAGGCGCCGTATCCACGAGCGTGCCGTCGAGATCGAATACAATTGTGCGGGAAGAGGTCATCGAAAATCGCTATCGGTCTGCGCGCAATCATGCAAGTAGGGACGATAGGCTTCTGTCGGAATTCAGAGATAGCGGGGACAATCATGCAGGAACTCGCGGGCAAGACCGCGTTCGTGACAGGCGGAGCTAGCGGGATCGGGTTGGCGCTCGGCCGGGCCTTTGCGGTGGCGGGCATGAAAGTGATGCTCGCCGATATCGAAGCCGACGCGTTGGCGGCGGCCGTCAAAGGCCTGGAAAATTTTGCACCTGACGTGCGCGGCATTGCCTGTGATGTGGCCGATCCCGTCAGCGTCGAGCGTGCCGCCGAGGCGTCGTACGCGGCATTCGGAAAGGTCCATGTGGTTTGCAACAATGCCGGGGTCGCCGCCGGCGGCGGCATCGACAATATCTCGCTCGACAATTGGCGATGGGTGCTCGACGTCAACCTGATGGGCGTGCTTCACGGTATCCGCACCTTCCTCCCGCACATCCGCGCCCACGGCGAAGGCGGCCACATCGTCAACACAGCGTCGATGGCGGGGATGATTAACGGCATGGGGTTCAGCCCTTACTCGGCGAGCAAGTTCGCGGTGGTCAGCATGTCGGAAGGTCTCGCGGCGCAGCTCAAGCCCCTCGGAATTGGGGTCAGCGTGCTGTCTCCGAGCTACGTGCGCACCGGCATCGGCGAGAGCGGTCGCAACCGGCCGGAGCGCTACGGTCCGAGACAAACCCTGGATCCGGCCAGCCCGGCGGCCGCGATCGTCGCCGAGATCGCCATGCGTCTGCAAGCCGGACTTGACCCGGCCGCCGTCGCTGCGCGTGTCCTCGACGCCATCCGGAAAGACGAACTTTACGTGTTCACGCATCCAAATATGCGTGACGAGGTAGACGAGCGGTTTGCAGCCATCCAGGCGGCGATGGACAAGGTGGCTCACTAACCCAAAGTCGTTGTATCGGGGTATTGATAGCGCTGTTCCTCCTCCCAAAACGACGCTAGATATGCCCCCGCGGACATCGCTGGTTGCATATCGGTAGCGGCTTCTGAGGCATCTTGCAGGTGAGTATGGACGGATTGAAACGGCAAGCGGCGGCCCGTGCGCTCGAATATGTGCGCGACGGCATGAGGCTTGGCCTCGGCACCGGTTCGACCGCAAAGCATTTTGTCGAACTTCTCGGCGAACGGGTTCGCGCCGGGCTCGATGTCATCGGCGTGCCGACATCGGAAACGACCCGCGCCGACGCGGTGCGATGCGGCATTCCCTTGACCACGCTTGACGATATCGATCGGCTCGATCTGACGGTTGATGGCGCCGACGAGATCGACCCCTCGCTCAATGTCATCAAGGGCGGCGGCGGCGCATTGCTGCGCGAAAAGATCGTCGCCGCGGCGTCTGATCGCATGATCGTGATCGCCGACGATTCCAAATGGGTCGAAGTTCTCGGCCGCTTTCCGTTACCGGTCGAGGTCATTCCGTTCGGCCTCGCGGCGACGCGACGGGCCATGGCTAGGGCATTTGCGGAAAGCGGCGTTTCCGGGCAAATGGTGGTCCGAAAGGGCAAAGACGGTCACGTTTTTGTCACCGATGGCGGCCACTGGATCGTCGACGCCCATCTCGGACGAATAACCGATGCTCCGCGCCTGGCGGAGTTGCTGAATTCGATACCGGGCGTTGTCGAGCACGGGCTGTTCATTGGTCTTGCCAGCACTGTGATGCTGGCAGGCTCTCAGGGAATTCGCGTTGTTGAACGGCCCTAGTGCCGCAATCTTAGGAGGATTGGAATGAAGCGCCTTTCGAGAATTTTGTCGGCCGCGGGCCTTGCGTTGGGGCTGGCTCTGGCCGGCGTTCCAGCCGGAGCACAGCAGCAGCCACCTTCGCTCAAGCCGGCTTCTCCGGCCGCGATCGCTTCGGCAAAAGAAATTCTGACGATGAAGAACGCGAGCGCGATGTATGCCAACGCCGTGCCCAACATCGTTCAGCAGACCAAGGAGGCGCTGTTGCAGAGCAACCTCAACTATCAAAAGGACCTCAATGAAGTTGCTGTGATCGTCGCCCAGAGCCTTGCCGGTCGCGAGAAGGAAATCGGTGAAGGCATGGCGAAGGTCTACGCCAGCGAATTTACCGAGCAGGAGTTGAAGGACCTCGTCACGTTTTACAAATCGCCGCTCGGCCAGAAATTGCTCTCGACGGAGCCCAGGGCAATCCAGTTCAGCATGTCCTATATGAACCAGTGGGCGCAGAATTTTGCCGAAACGGTCAACGCACAATTCCGCGCCGAGATGCGCAAACGCGGCAAGGAGATCTGATTTTTCGATAGCGTTTTCGAGCGAAGTGGATACCGGTTCGCGTGAAGAAAACGCGTCAAAAAATAGAATCGTTTTCGAGCGAAGTGGATACCGGTTCGCGTGTAGAAAACGCGTCAAAAATAAAATCCGGGCAGGGTGACCATGGCTGAGTTCGACGTCGATCTGTTCGTCATCGGAGGAGGTTCGGGCGGGGTTCGCGCCGCCCGGATCGCCGCCGGTCATGGCGCGCGGGTTCTGATCGCCGAAGAATACCGGATGGGCGGCACCTGCGTGATCCGCGGCTGCGTGCCGAAAAAGCTTCTGGTTTATGCCTCTCACATCCATCAAGAAATCGAGGACGCGGCCGGCTTCGGCTGGACAATTCCGTCCGCGACGTTCGACTGGCCGACCCTGATCGCCAACAAGGACAAGGAGATCGCACGGCTGGAGGCCGCCTATACATCGAATGTGGAAAAATCCGGCGCCCGCATCGTCAAGACGCGCGCGGTGTTCGAGGACCCGCATACGCTTCGGCTCGGGACCGGCGAGGCTGTCAGATCGAGGCATGTGCTGATCGCGACCGGCGGCGCCCCAAACCATGGACTTGCGATTCCCGGCATCGAGCATGTGATCTCGTCCAACGAAGCGTTCCATTTGACTGCGCTGCCGAAGCGCATCGTGATTCAGGGTGGCGGTTATATCGCGCTGGAATTTGCCTGTATCTTTGCCGGATTCGGCTCCGATGTGACGTTGGTCTATCGCGGCGACAACGTTCTGCGCGGCTTCGACGAAGACGTCCGCACCCATGTGCGCGCCGAGATGGAAAAGGAAGGCATCACCATTCTCACCGGCTGTACGGTCGGCAAGGTCGACAAGCACGGCAAGGAGTTCACCACGCATTTGTCGAGCGGCTCGAGCATTGCGTCCGATCAGGTGATGTTCGCGATCGGCCGGCATCCCAATGTCGCCAATCTCGGGCTTGAGAAAGCAGGCGTCGCCATCAATCCAGGCAATGGCGGGATCGCGGTCGATAGTTTTTCGCGGACGTCGGTGCCCAATATTTACGCGATCGGCGACGTCACCCACCGCACCAACCTGACGCCGGTCGCGATCCGCGAGGGGCACGCGTTCGCGGATACGGTGTTTGGCAAACGGCCGGTTCAGGTCGACCACTTCGACATTCCGACCGCGGTGTTCTCGCAGCCGGAGGTCGGCACGGTGGGACTGACGGAAGCGCAGGCGCGCGCGCAATTCAGTCACGTCGATATCTACAAAACCAACTTCAAGCCGATCAAGGCGACGATGTCAGGCCGCGACACGCGGGTTCTGATGAAGCTGGTTGTCGATGCCACCACCGACCGCGTCGTCGGCTGTCACATCGTCGGCGACGGCGCCGCGGAAATGATTCAGCTGCTTGGCATCGCCGTCAAATTGAAAGCGACCAAGGCCGATTTCGACGCAACCATGGCCTTGCATCCGACCGCCGCCGAAGAACTGGTGACGATGCGAACGCCGACCGCGCGTTATGTGCGCGAGGCTGCGGAGTAGGGGCTGGAACGGCGGTGTAGGCCTAGCCCGTCATCCAAAGCTTAGCCTGCAATGCCTCTTGTTCGCGCCCTTTGGTTGCGGACCGCTGCCCCGGTCTGTGGAGCGCGTTGGCAATAAACAATTCAATAAAATTCAATTGCAATCTAATCTAGGTTTAATTACAAATTAATTGCCACTTTTAATCATCTTCTCTATTTCGTGCATTGCATGGGGCCGAAATGTTGTTTTTGATGCTTATAATTGCAGCAATGTTTGGATTGGGCTTTGCCGCCGACTACAGCGTGCGTGGAGTATCCCGCAATCGTCGCTCGCGAGCTTGGGAGGTTTCGACAGAGGGCCAAAGGCCGCTGAGATGAAAACAGTTCTGTTCTGCGGCGGTCTGGGCACGCGTATTCGGGAGGTGACCGAAAGTATTCCGAAGCCGATGATTCCGATCGGCGACAAGCCGATCCTCTGGCACCTGATGCACTACTACAGCCAGTTCGGCCACGAGGACTTCGTCCTATGCCTTGGCTACAAGGCGAACGTCATCAAAGAATACTTCCTCAACATCAAGCCGCAGACCTACGCCGACTGCGTCGTAAAGGGTTTCGGCAACCAGGTCGAGATCCTCGGCGATCCGCAGCAGGACTGGCGCATCGCGATGATCGACACCGGCCTCTGGCGGAATACCGGCGAGCGGCTGTGGGCCGTGCGGGACCATGTCGCGGGCGAGGAGATGTTTCTCGCCAACTACAGCGACGGCCTTTCCAACGTCAATCTGCCTGAAATGATTAAGACGTTCCGCGCGAGCGGAAAGGTCGCCTGCTTCACCGCGGTGCGGCCGTCGTTCAGCCTGCATCTGGTTGACATGCAGCCGAACGGGAAGGTCGAGCGCATCCGCGCCAGCCAGGACGCCAATCTCTGGATCAACGGCGGCTTCTTCATCTTCCGCAAAGAGATATTCGACTACATGCGCGAAGGCGATGAACTCGTCGAGGCGCCATTCCAACGCTTGATCGAAGCCGACGAGCTCATGGCCTTCCGGCACGAAGGCTTCTGGCGACCGATGGACACGCTGAAGGACAAGGAGATCCTCGAGGACCTCGTCGAGAAAGGCACGATGCCCTGGCTCCTCGATTGTGACTCCCGGGCCGTCTCGATCCATGCCGAGGGGAAGATTGGATGAAGCTCCTTGGACTTGCAGGTTCGGGCGACCGCCTCTCCGTTCTTTGTATCGGCGCTCATTCGGACGACATCGAAATCGGCGCCGGCGCAACGATCCTCGGCTGGATCGATCGCGGCGTGCGCTTGGACGTGCACTGGGCGGTGCTCAGCGCCAACGGTCCACGGGCCGACGAGGCGCGTGCATCCGCCGAGGCATTTCTAGCCGATGCGGAGCGGTCGGTTATCGATCTGGCGGAGTTCAAGGACGGCTTCTTCCCGTACCAGGGAGCTGACATCAAGATTTGGTTCGAGGCGCTGAAACGACGCACGTCGCCCAATGTGATCCTGTGCCACTCGCGCAACGATGCGCATCAGGATCATCGCGAAGTGTCCATGCTGACGTGGAACACGTTTCGCGACCACGTGATCCTCGAATACGAGATTCCGAAATGGGACGGCGATCTGGGCCAGCCAAACGTCTTCATCCCGGCCACCAGGACGCTGATGGAGCGCAAGGCAAAGATCCTTCACGACCATTTCGGCACGCAACGTTCGAAGGACTGGTTCGACGCGCAAACCTTCATGGGTCTGGCGCGTCTGCGGGGCGCGGAATGCCGCGCGCCGGACGGATTCGCGGAAGCCTTCCACGGACGGAAGATCGTGGTGCAGTGAACCGCGGTGAACGGCCATGCGTGTAATGGTGACAGGACATTTAAGGCTACATCGGAACCGTGATGGTCGCGATGCTGCTTGCGCATTATTGGCTCTTGGACGTTTTTACGCAGCCAGGGTCCACAGCCGAAGTCTTCCTGCATCAAAGTGATTTCAGCTTTGGTCGATCAGGCCTGTGAACGATCGAGGCGGGTGCAGCGGGCACCCGGCATTCCCCACGCCCTCTGTTGGGCGAAAGATTCATGCACGCCTCGGGCGCATTGCGCCGCGCGAGCACGAAGGCGTGTTTGCAGATAGAATCTCCAACCGTCGTCGCCCGCGGAAGGCGGGTGATCCAGTATTCCGAGGCATCAGTGATGGAATCGAAAAGCCGCGGCGTACGGGATACCCCGCATGCGCGGGGTCTGACGGGTTATGTGTGGAGCGGCTCCGTCGACGTCACTGCGAGCCAACGGGTCGAATGACGGCCCGTTCCTTGAAACTTGAATAAGCCACGGCATGCCGGCCTCGCTCGGGTGAGACCGGCGCCATCCATCCTATTCCGCGGCCTCTATCCACTCCGCCGCGCCTCTCCAGAGCATGTCGCGATGCTCGGGGCGAAAAAAACCAAAATGGCCGATCTTGGTCACGCCGGCATCGGCGGGCGTGATGGTGAGGATTTCCGGCTTGGTCGAAGTAAATCCCGAACACAGAAGTTCGACCGCCGGTCGCGTCGCCCAGGGATCGTCGGAAAGGCACAGCGCGCGCATCGCCCCGCGATATCCAGAGAAATTCTCGAGCGCCTTGAGCCTGGGATCGTCGAACAAATAGCGTTTGCTCATGACCCAGCCGACCCATTCCAGAAACACGCCCTTGGGCAGATCCTCGCCCAAACCGCTCCAGCCCGGCGCATAGCCCAGAAGGTGGGTGAGGGGGGTGCCGACGAAATTCAGCATGGCATAGACGCGATAGCGTTCCGGCGAGGCCATCAGCTTCCAGTATCCGGCCTGGGCTGCGATCAACAGCGCGCGCGAGACCTCGCTGTTGTTGGGAAGAAGTCCCAGTGCCTGGCCGCCGAAGGAATGGCCGACATAGTTGAGCGGCAGATTCCTGTAGCGCTCGCGCATCCAGGCCACCGCGGCGGTGACATCGAGCGCAGCCCAATCCGACATCGAGGCCTTGAAGCCGACCAACGATCTCGGCTGGTTATAGCCGACCAGCGATTTCTGCCGGGAGCCGCCCGTGCCGCGGTAGTCGTAGGTCAGCACCGCGCAGCCCCGCCGCGCCAGGTAGCCCGCAAAACCACGGTAGATCTTACGCGGCACGGCGGTGGCCGAATTGATCAGGACGGCATGGCGCTTCGCCCCGCGGGGCAAAAACAGGGTCGCCCCCAGCAAATATCCGTCCGCAGCCGGGAAGGTGATGTCATCGATGAAAACGTCGTCCAGCGCAGCCTCCGCCACCGCAATTTGCCCTTGTGTATTCGCGAGCTTCCCACCAAATGCGAATTGGGCTTTTGCCGCAAGGGCTTGTCTCAAGATGCGGAAATCCAACTGGCGGTCCGTCATCAGCCTGTGTATAACCCGGCCCGCCGCTACTTCGGATAAGTAGCGGTTTTTGCTCAGGAGTTAACGTCATGTCCGAGCGGTGGACACCCGATAGCTGGCGCGCCAAGCCGGTGCTGCAAGTACCCGATTATCCCGACGCGAAGGCGTTGGCCGATGTCGAGGCGCAGCTTGCCACGTTTCCACCGCTGGTTTTTGCAGGTGAGGCCCGCAACCTGAAAAAGGCGCTTGCGCGTGTAGCCGCAGGCGAGGCCTTCCTCCTGCAAGGAGGCGACTGCGCCGAAAGCTTTGCCGAGCATGGCGCCAACAATATCAGGGACTTCTTCCGCGTGCTGCTGCAGATGGCGGTGGTGCTGACCTATGCCGGCTCGGTGCCGGTGGTAAAGGTCGGCCGCATCGCCGGACAGTTTGCCAAACCGCGCTCGTCGCCGATGGAAAAGATCGACGGCGTCGAGCTGCCGAGCTACCGCGGCGATATCGTCAACGATATCGCGTTCACCGCGCAATCGCGCATCCCCGATCCGCAGCGTCAGCTGATGGCTTATCGCCAGTCGGCGGCGACGCTGAATCTGCTGCGGGCGTTTGCGACCGGCGGCTTCGCCAATCTCGGCAGCGTGCACCAGTGGATGCTTGGTTTCCTCAAGGATTCCCAGCAGTCGCGCCGTTACAAGGAATTGGCCGATCGCATCTCGGACGCGTTGAACTTCATGCGCGCCTGCGGTCTCGATCTCGAAAGCCACCCCGAGCTGCGCGCCACCGATGTCTACACCAGCCACGAGGCGCTCCTGCTCGGCTACGAGCAGGCCTTCACGCGGGTCGATTCCACGACCGGCGATTGGTACGCGACATCGGGTCATATGATCTGGATCGGCGACCGCACCCGCCAGCTCGATCACGGCCATGTGGAATATTTCCGCGGCATCAAGAATCCGATCGGATTGAAGTGCGGTCCCTCGCTCAAGCCGGATGAACTGCTGCGGCTGATCGACGTGCTCAATCCGGACAATGAGCCCGGACGCCTCACTCTGATCAACCGCTTCGGTTCGGACAAGGTCGGCGATCATCTGCCGCAGTTGATCCGCGCCGTGCAGCGCGAAGGTCATGTGGTCGTCTGGTCGTGCGATCCGATGCACGGCAACACCATCACCTCGACCAGCGGCTACAAGACCCGCCCCTTCGATCGGATCCTGTCGGAGGTGAAGTCGTTCTTCACCATCCATGCGGCGGAGGGCACGCACGCCGGCGGCGTCCATCTGGAAATGACCGGCCAGGACGTAACCGAATGCATCGGCGGCGCGCGCGCCATCACCGATGAGGATCTCAACGATCGCTATCACACGGTCTGCGATCCCCGCCTCAATGCCGAGCAGTCGATCGACATGGCTTTCCTGATCGCGGAATTGCTCAAGCAGGAACGCGGCGGCAAGGTCAAACCGATGCCGGTCGCGGCGGGACTTTGAGTTGCTGCGGTTCTGGCGGGCCACGATCAATACGCGTAACGGCCTGGCCTTTGCTATCCGCTCGGAGCAGGCCGTTCGCGAAGAGATCGCCGCGCTGGCGCTGGCTTTGCCGCTGGCGTGGCTGGTCGGCGCAACCACGATGCGGCGCATCGAACTGATCGCCGTCGTCGTTCTGGTGCTGGTGGTCGAATTGCTCAACACCGCGATCGAGAAGCTCGCCGACCGGCTGACGACCGATCGTGATCCGCAGATCGGGCAGGTCAAGGATATGGGCTCGGCGGCCGTCGGCGTCGCCCTCGTAATGGCCGGTTTGTTCTGGCTGTTCGCCATCGCCGAACGCATAGGCGCGATCTAAAGCATGCAATTGCAGTTTGCCCGGGCGCAAGGCACCATCGCTCAATGACCGAACGTGCCGCTCAGTTTACGATCACGCTGGCCCAGTTGAACCCGACGGTCGGCGATGTCGCTGGCAACGCCGCCAAGGCGCGCGCCGCGCGTGCGCAGGCGAGGGCTGACGGCGCCGATCTCGTCGTCTTGCCTGAATTGTTCATTGCCGGCTATCCGCCGGAAGACCTGGTCTTGAAGCCGGCGTTTCAGTCGGCATGCCGCGCCGCCATCGAAGAGCTTGCGCGAGACACCGCCGATGGCGGCCCGGCGATGCTGATCGGCAGTCCCTGGGTCGAGGACGGCAAACTCTACAATGCCTGCGCCTTGCTGGACCAGGGGGGCATCGCCGCCATTCGCTTCAAGGCCAACCTGCCGAATTATGGCGTGTTCGACGAAAAGCGCCTGTTCGCGCGAGGTCCCGCCGCCGGCCCGGTGACCATCCGCGGCATCCGGGTCGGCGTGCCGATTTGCGAGGACATCTGGCTGGAGGAGTCGGAGGATTACGAAAACGTCGTCGAATGCCTCGCGGAGACTGGCGCGGAAATTCTGGTTGTGCCGAATGGTTCGCCTTACGCGCGCGACAAGAACGATCTGCGGCTGTCGATCGCAGTGGCGCGCGTCACCGAGAGCGGGCTGCCGCTGATCTATCTCAATCAGGTCGGCGGACAGGACGAGCTGGTATTCGACGGCGCATCGTTTGCGCTGAATGCCGATCTTTCGGTGGCGGCGCAATTGCCGGCGTTCGAAGAAAACATCACGACATTGCGCTGGAGCAAGACTGACACCGGCTGGCGCTGCAGCGGGCCGATTGCGCCTGTTGTCGACGGCGACAAGGGCGACTACGCGGCTTGCGTGCTGGGGTTGCGCGATTACGTCGGGAAAAACCGATTTCCCGGCGTGCTGCTGGGCATATCCGGCGGCATCGATTCCGCGCTATGCGCGGCGATCGCCGTCGATGCGCTGGGGGCGGAGCGTGTCCGCGGCGTGATGCTGCCGTTCCGTTTCACCGCCCAGGTCTCGCTCGATGATGCGGCAAAGCTCGCTCGCGCGCTCGGTATCCGCTATGAGGTGCTGCCGATCGCGCCGGCGGTGAATGGCTTTGAAGAGATATTGTCCGGCACGTTCGCGGGTCTGCCGCGCGACATCACCGAAGAGAACCTGCAGGCACGCGCCCGCGGCACGCTGTTGATGGCGATCTCCAACAAGTCAGGCGCGATGGTGGTCACCACCGGCAACAAGTCGGAAATGTCGGTAGGCTACGCCACGCTCTATGGCGACATGAACGGCGGCTTCAATCCGATCAAGGATATCTACAAGACCGAGGTGTTCCGGCTCTCGGCCTTGCGCAATTCATGGAAGCCGGATGGCGCGCTCGGCCCATCAGGCGAAGTCATTCCGGTGAACATCATCACCCGGCCGCCCACCGCGGAGCTGCGCGAAAACCAGACCGACCAGGATTCGTTGCCGCCCTACGACATGCTCGATGCGATCCTGGAGCGCTTGGTCGAGCGTGAGGAGCCGCTGGCGTCGATCATCGCTGCGGGGTTCGACCGCGAGGTGGTGGCGCGGATCGATCGCCTGCTCAACATCGCCGAGTACAAGCGGCGGCAGGCCGCCCCCGGCGTCAAGGTGACGCAGCGGAATTTCGGACGCGACCGCCGCTATCCCATCACCAACAGGTTTCGCGATATGGGCAGACCGCTGCCCGAACCCGACGACAAGCTGCTATCGCGCGCCAGCCGAGGATCGGCGGAAGCGTTCGACGGATAGATCAGAGCATGATCCGGAAAAATGGGAACCGATTTTCCCTCGGGACAAACAGGAAGCGTTTGCCGGAGATCATGCTCAAACAAAAAGATAAGCGACGGTTCTGATCCAGCGAAGCTGGATCATAACCTAGCGCGCGGGGATAAAGGTCGGGCCCACCGATCGAATTGGCTTGTTGTCCGATGGGGCATCCGTTGAAGGCGCTGATGCTGCCGGAGCGTCGGGCGCGCTTGCCGTGCCTGTGGGGGCAGCGCCCTTCTTCGCGGCGGGTACAGCTGTTTTCGCCAGCGGGCGCGACATCTTCTTCGCGCTCTCTTCGGTGACGATAATATCGCCTTGCTGTGCGGCGGCAGCTTTGTCGTCGATGCTCTTCAGTGCGTCGGACCACGTCTGGCCAGCAGCCTTGCAGGCACAGGATGGGTTGAACTCCTGACGGTAGCGAAACGCATTCGGGGAGGACGAATAGGGCTGGCCGTTAATCGACACCGCCTGGTTTATGTCTTCGCCGGGGTTGCGATAGGTGAAGAGGGTCGCCTCCGCCGCCGGGCAGAGATTCTTGCAGGTCTTTTCGTCGTCGGGAAAGCGGGCGGGAACGGTGGCGAACGAGATCGGAAAATAAGCGCCGTCGCAGGAGCGGACGCAGACCGTGCGGAAGGTGCCGGATTGCGGCCCTAGATCGGAACCGGGCGCCCCTGGATTGTTATTGTTGTTGCCGAACAGATTTTCCAGAAAACTGCCTGGGCCTCGCACGGCATTGGCATATTGCGGCCCGCAATTATTCTGGGCGAGAGCCAACAGAACGGAGCGGCGCTGATTGTCGCGGTCGGCGCCGCCGCCGCGCAGCCGCTCGAGGCTGGTCGTGATCTGCTCGAGATTGGCCCGCATCTGCTGAATCTGGTTATTGACCGGGCCGCATTGCGCCGACTGGCCGCTGAACAGCGAGAAAAATCCCGAACTGTCGCAGCCCATGCGCTTGGCCTGCGACGTGACGCGATCGAGCTCGCCTTGCTGCTTGGACGCAGCATCCTGGTAGCGGCGGATTTGCTCGTCCTTGGCCGGGTCCCCGCTGCCGCCGCCACGGTCGATGGTCGCCAATTGCGCTTCCAGCCGCGGGCACATCGGATTGACCGGCGCTCCCTGCGGCGGCGCAGCCGGATTCATCTGTGCCCAGGCGTCAGCGCTCAGCGCGCTTACGCCAAGCAGCGCAGTGCAGGCCAAAATCCATCGGGAGAAGGGGGTAATCAGCGTTTCAGGCATTTCCGGCCATTAGAACGATTCCGCAGGCTGTGGAAGCCGAGAGGCGCAGCCAACGCGGCCTCCAATACCCGCTTCTCGGGGCAGCGTCACGTCGTTTCCGCGGCGCCGATGTGGCGCCAGGGCCTTCGATCTTGCCGCGCCAGACGGCCTTAGCGCTGGCAGGTAATGGCGACGTATTCGGGGCAACCGGCATGGTTGCAATTCTCGTTTGCCTTGGGAACCGACCCGGTTATTTCATCCGGGTCGACACGCCGGTAGGACGAGGCCTGGGCGAAATCCCGCGATTGGCAATAGGAGCGGGCGGCGTGGGCGCCGCATTTCTCGCCCTTGGCTAGACACTGGTCGACGCCATAACCGTCCGCCTGGTTGGCGACGATGAAAACGCTGCTGTCGGCCGATGCAGCCGATGCGGCAAGCAGGAACACACAGGCCAAAAGCGCTGAGGGGAATCGCATACTGCACCGATGAATGAGAGAACCGCCTTCATTCGATAAGCGCCAAAACCTTAAGAATGATTAACCTTGGCGGCGCCGACCGTTTCATGCCCCAAACCGGCTTTTCTGAGGCACTTGACGCGATCCCCTGCGCTGGCCCATGGTAGTCAGCATGAACGGTTTTCTCGCCATCTGTGGCATTTGCCGCGAGATTATGAGCTAGCGATTCGCTGGCTGAGGCCGTCTTTTCTCACCCGAGATCACTGGACGCCCGGCCGCAAGGGACGGGATATCCATGGAATTGCGCCTCTACGATACGTTGACCAGGGAAAAGCGACCGTTCGTGCCGCTCGATCCCAACAACGTACGCATGTATGTCTGCGGGCCGACGGTCTACGACTTCGCCCATATCGGCAACGCGCGCCCGGTCATCGTGTTCGACGTGCTGTTCCGGCTGCTGCGGCATCTCTACGGCGCCGATCACGTCACCTATGTCCGCAACATCACTGACGTCGACGACAAGATCAACGATCGCGCGGCGCGGGATTTTCCCGGCCTGCCGCTGAACGAGGCGATCCGCAAAGTCACCGAACAGACCGAAAAGCAATTTCACGACGATGTCGATGCGCTCGGCTGCCTGCGACCGACGGTCGAGCCGCGCGCCACCGAGCATATCGCCGAGATGCGGACCATCATCGAAAAGCTGGTGCAGGGCGGCTTCGCCTATGTCGCGGAAGGTCACGTGCTGTTCTCGCCGCAGGCGATGAACGCGGCGAATTCCATTTTGCCGCGCTATGGTGCGCTCGCCAACCGTTCGCTCGATGAGATGATCGCGGGTGCACGCGTCGATATCGCGCCCTACAAGCGCGACGCCGCCGATTTCGTGCTGTGGAAACCGTCGAAGCCTGGTGAGCCGTCGTGGCCGTCCCCGGTAGGCATCAAGGCGGAGGGCCGTCCGGGTTGGCATATCGAATGCTCGGCAATGGCGTGGAAACATCTCGGCGAAGAGTTCGACATCCATGGCGGCGGCATCGATCTGGTGTTTCCCCATCACGAGAACGAACTCGCGCAAAGCTGCTGCGCCTTCCACGAAGCCCGCATGGCCAGCGTCTGGATGCACAACGGCTTCCTGCAAGTCGAAGGCGACAAGATGTCGAAGTCCGAAGGCAATTTTGTTACCATCAGGGAGCTGCTGGCTGATTGGCCTGGCGAAGTGCTGCGTTTCAATATGTTGAAGACCCACTATCGTTCGCCGATTGATTGGACGTTAAAGGCAGTGGAAGAAAGCGCGAAGACGCTCGACGACTGGTACTGGGTCGCTGCGGACAACAAGGGCGAACGGCCTTCTGAGGCAGTTATCGAGGCGCTCTCAGACGACCTGAATACGCCGCAGATGATCGCCTCGCTGCACGGTTTGCGCAACAGCGCCGCTTCCGGAAGTGAACGGGATCGCAACGCGTTTGCCGCTTCCTTGCGGCTTCTGGGTTTCTTGTCCGAGAGCGCGGCGGAATGGAAAGGTCGAAAACAGCAAGCGAGCGGCGTCGACGTCAAACAAATCGATGGTTTGATTTCAGATCGCGCGGCCGCACGGGCGCGAAAAGACTTCCAGGAATCCGATCGAATCCGTGACGAACTCGCGGCGATGGGCGTAGTCATCAAGGATTCCAAGGAAGGCACCACCTGGGAGATCGCGCGATGAACCCCTCCGAAATCGGCGTCATTGCCGGGCTCGACCCGGCAATCCATCAATTAAAAAATTCTGCTGCCGTGGTTTGGACGGATGCGCGGGTCGAGCCCGCGCAT